>Ga0114931_10010059_pt1 | contig 11288 bp, 13 predicted proteins | sample 2SBtaG_FD_89579 | JGI IMG/M metagenome (GOLD analysis project Ga0114931, IMG submission 89579) | Deep subsurface microbial communities from Kolumbo volcano to uncover new lineages of life (NeLLi) - 2SBTROV14_V59a metaG | ecosystem: Environmental > Aquatic > Marine > Volcanic | place: Kolumbo...
CGCAACGGATTCAGCGCGCCCTGGAGGTCTTTGAAATCAGCGGCCGACCCATGAGCGAACTTCAGGCCGAGGCCGCGGGGAACCGTTTGCCCTATCGCCTGTCGAAGCTAATTATTGCGCCTCAGGACCGGGCCACGCTCCATGAGCGTATCGAAAAGCGCTTCAGGATCATGCTTGAAGCGGGTTTTATCGAGGAGGTGGCACGGTTGCGGGAGCGCGGTGATCTGGATCTGTCCATGCCTTCCATGCGAGCGGTGGGATACCGCCAGGTATGGGAATATCTGGATGGAAAATATGGAAATGATGAGCTGATCCAGCGCGGTGTGGCCGCCACGCGCCAGTTTGCCAAACGCCAGTTGACCTGGCTGCGGGCTGAGCAGGGTGCGGCCTGGTTTGACAGTGAATCCGAGGATTTGCTGGAACAGGCCTTGAAATACATCAAAGTGACCCTCAACTTAACTTGATTAGAGTAAGGGTGTGCTACTATTTTTGTGTGTTGTGTATCAGGGAAGACGCGCGTCAGGCCGGGTTTTAGCCGCAACTGCCGGCAAGTGGTCGACACACGGAAATGTACGCTCCATGCAAACCAATAACTAAAGGAGTAACGTAATGAGCAAAGGGCAAAGTTTACAAGACCCTTTTTTGAACACCCTGCGAAAGGAAAAAATTCCGGTCTCTATCTATCTGGTCAACGGGATCAAGCTGCAGGGTCAGATCGATTCATTTGACCAGTTTGTGGTGTTGTTGAAGAATAGTGTCAATCAAATGGTGTACAAACACGCCATTTCGACCATTGTGCCGGCCAAGAACGTCAAACTGCCGCAAGGTGGCGACGAGGCCTCTTGAAATCCGTAACCAAACAGGCAATCAGGTAAAGGTTTAGGTGGAGTTTTTTGAACGCCCCAATGTGGGTGAACGTGCCATCCTGGTCCATCTGGATTTTCAGGTCGAGGATGCGCGTGAAGAGTTGGAAGAGTTCAAAGAGCTGGCACTATCAGCCGGGGCTGACCCTGTAGCAGTCGTGCAGGGCAGCCGCCGGGCGCCTGATCCCAAGTATTTTATCGGCGGCGGCAAGGCCGAGGAGATCGTCGAGATCGCCAAGGCAGAGGAGGCCGGGCTGGTGATCTTCAATCATTCGCTGTCACCCTCCCAGGAACGCAACCTGGAACGGTTGCTGCAATGCCGGGTGCTGGACCGCACCGGCCTGATCCTGGACATCTTTGCCCAGCGGGCGCATACCTTCGAAGGCAAGCTGCAGGTCGAGCTGGCCCAGCTGCGCCATCTTTCCACCCGTCTGGTGCGGGGCTGGACCCACCTGGAGCGGCAAAAGGGCGGTATCGGCCTGCGTGGCCCGGGTGAGGCCCAGCTGGAGACTGATCGCCGCCTCATCGGCCAGCGCATCAAGCAGCTCAACAAGCGGCTGGAAAAGGTGCGCCGCCAGCGCGAGGACCGGCGCCGCTCGCGGAACAAGTCCATGGTGCACACGATCTCGCTGGTGGGTTATACCAATGCAGGTAAATCCACATTATTCAACAGCCTGACGGATTCAGATGTCTACGCCCAGGACCAGCTCTTCGCCACCCTGGATCCCACCCTGCGCAAGCTGGAGGTGGAGACCCAGTACGACACCATCCTGGTGGACACGGTGGGATTTATCCGCCACCTGCCTCACAGCCTGGTGGCCGCGTTCCGCTCCACCCTGGAAGAGACCGAGCAGGCGGCGCTGCTGCTGCACGTGATCGACGCCCACGACGAGGAGCGCCACGAGCGCATGAATGAGGTTGATGAGGTATTAAAAGAGGTGGGGGCGGACAAGGTGCCCCAGCTCGAGGTCTACAACAAGATCGACTTGATCGGCACGGCCAAATCCCGTATTGACCGTGATGATACCGGCCGCCCGCTGCGGGTCTGGTTGTCGGCCAAAAGCGGTGACGGCCTGGAGTTGCTGAAACAGGCCCTGACCGAACTGCTGCAGTGGCAGGAGGCCAGGGAAGCAGGCGAAGAGGCCGCCTTCGGGCAGGTGATCCACCGCCAGCACTTTCAGCTGCGGGTCAAGCCCCGGGCAGCCGGGCGGCTGCGGGCCGAATTGTTCGAGCGCGGGCTGGTTGAAGGCGAGCAGGTGCTGGAAAACGGCGACTGTCTGCTGGAAATCCTTGCCTGGCCGCGCCAGATGGAGGCATTGTGCCGTAAGGAAGGCTGTGAGCCGGTGCCGGAGAAGGCACTCGATTCAGTTATAAATCTGTAGGTTAAACAAACTTTATCCTTGCGGCTGCGAGCTAAGGTTTCTAAAATTGCCAGTTCTGGTCTGCAACTGCCGGCTGGCATAAGACTTTAATGATTGGAGAGTAAGAATGGCCTGGAATGAGCCGGGTGGATCGAAGGACAAGGATCCCTGGGGTAACAAGCAGAAAGACGACCAAGGTCCGCCGGATCTGGACGAAATTATCCGCGGGATACAGAGCAAGCTGGGCGGTCTGTTCGGCGGCAAGAAAGGCGGCGGTGGCGGTGGCAGCGAGATGCCGGGCAAGGGTGGTGCGGCCGGTATCGGCATTCTCATCCTGGTGCTTGTCGGCGGCTGGCTGGTCTATGACATGGTCTACATCATCCAGCCTGCAGAGCGTGGTGTGGTGATGCGCTTCGGCAAATACGTCGATACCTTGCAGCCAGGTATGAATTTCCGTCTGCCGCGCCCCATCGAAACAGTCGACCGCGTCGATGTGGATCAGATCCGTAACGTGGAGATCGGTTACCGCTCTTCCGGTGGCCGGGTCAGCAAGAGCTCCTCCGTGGCCAGCGAATCCTTGATGCTGACCCGTGACGAAAACATCGTCGACGCCCAGTTCGCGGTGCAGTACCGCATCAAGTCTGCGCGTGATTATCTCTTCAGTGTGCGCAACCCCGACCTGACCCTGCGCTAGGCTACCGAGAGTGCGGTGCGCGAGGTGGTGGGCAAGAGCAACATGGATTTCGTCCTCACCGAAGGTCGCGGCGAGATCGTCAACCGTGTCCAGGCCCTGATCCAGAAGATACTCGACAACTATAAAACCGGCCTGGTGGTGACCAGCGTCAACATGCAGGATGCCCAGCCACCGGATGAGGTCCAGGCGGCCTTCGACGATGCAGTCAAGGCACGTGAGGACCGGCAGCGCCTGATCAACGAGGCCGAGGCCTATTCCAACGATATTCTGCCCAAGGCGCGCGGTGCTGCGGCGCGGCAGATCGAGGAGGCCAATGCCTACAAGGAAGAGGTGGTCGCCAGGTCCGAGGGTGAGGCGCAACGTTTCGACCGCATCCTGACCGAGTACAAGAAGGCGCCCGAGGTTACGCGCCAGCGTCTCTATCTGGATGCCATGGAGCAGGTACTGTCCAAGTCCTCCAAGGTCATTGTAGACGTGAAAGGCGGCAACAACATCATGTATCTGCCGCTGGACAAGATGTTGCAGGGAGGTTCGACGACAACACCTTCTGCCAGCGATTTCAGTTCGGCCCTATCAAGCTTGAAAAACCAGACAGGCGCGGCCAAGAAATCGGCGGCGCAGCTGTTGCGCGACAATAACCGTGGTCGTGATGTCCGCAGCAGGGAGAGACGCTAATGAATCAGAATAAAGTCATCGGTATTGTGATTGTAGTGGGCTTTGCCCTGATTCTGGGTCTGTTCTCGGTCTTCACCGTCAATGAGCGTGAGAAAGCGATCCTGCTGCGTCTGGGTAAGATCGAAACAGCCGATTTTAAACCCGGCCTCCATTTCAAGGTTCCGTTCATCAATAACGTGCGCAAGTTCGACGGCCGTATTCTGACCATGGATGCCGAGCCCGAGACCTTCCTCACCGCCGAGAAGAAAAACGTGGTGGTGGATGCCTTCGTCAAGTGGCGCATCAGCGACGTGGCCAAGTATTTCACCTCCATGGGCGGTGAAGAGCGGCTGGCCGACGTGCGCCTGTCGCAGATCATCAAGAACGGCCTGCGCGACGAGTTCGGCAAGCGCACCATCCAGGAGGTGGTCTCCGGCGAGCGTGCCGAGATTATGGATATCCTGGTGGTCAGTGCCGACAAGTTGGTGCGGCAGTTCGGCATGAGTGTTGTGGACGTGCGCATCAAACGCATCGACCTGAAGGGCGATATCAGCGATGCCATCTACCAGCGCATGGAGGCAGAGCGTACCCGCGTCGCCAAGGATCTGCGCTCGCTGGGTGCCGAAGAGGCGGAACGGATCCGCGCCGACGCCGATCGCAAGCGCACCATCATCCTGGCCGAGGCCTATCGCGATTCCGAGCAACTGCGTGGTGACGGCGATGCCCAGGCGGCGGACATCTATGCCAAGGCCTACGACAAGGACCCCGAGTTCTACGCCTTTTACCGTAGTCTGGGGGCCTATAAAGCCACCTTCAACAACAAGAGCGATATGATGGTGATCGAGCCGGATGCAGACTTCTTCCGCTACTTTGGCAACCTGAAAGGGACAAAATAGATCGGCCTATCCAATTTCGCGCTTAACCCGGATAGTTCATAAATTGCACGTGTTCTCGCTTGCCTCTTGATTCCACAAGTGATTTTCTTCAGTTGCGCGTAATCACCGATACGCGACGCCTTCAGGAAATCCCTTGTGAAACCAATATACTGCGCGATAATCACGCGAATTTATGAAACATCCGGGTTAAAACAGGTACAATAACCAGTCGGGCATGACACATTGTGTGATGCCCGCTTTTTTTGCATTTATTAATAGAAATGGACTGGCAAGACTTATGGGCCGCTCTGGCCCTGGTAATGGTGATCGAGGGCATGTTGCCCTTCGTTAGCCCGAAAGGCATGCGCAGCGCTTGGCAACAGATGGCGCAGATGGACGACCGTACCCTGCGTATTGCCGGGTTGGTGAGCATGATCGCCGGTCTGCTGGTACTGGGGCTGGTGCGTTAGCTGCTCTGAAACGAGACAACTTCTTTGAAATAACAATGACTGAAAGCGTGACACCCAAAAAGGACCGTTGGCTGCTGCCGGAAGGCATCGTCGAGCTGCTGCCTGCCCAGGCACGGCAACTGGAGCAGTTGCGCCGTCGCTTGCTGGATACCTTCGACAGCTGGGGCTACGAGCTGGTTATGCCGCCACTCATCGAGTACCTGGAATCCCTGCGGGTGGGCACCGGCAACGATCTGGATCTGCAGACTTTCAAGCTGATCGACCAAGTCACCGGCCGCCTGATGGGAGTGCGTGCCGATATTACGCCGCAGGTGGCGCGTATCGACGCCCATGTTTTAAAGCGCGACCTGCCCACCCGGCTTTGTTACATCGGTGCCGTGCTGCACACCCGCCCGTCGGGTTTCGAACGCTCGCGCGCGCCGCTGCAGGTAGGGGCCGAACTTTACGGCCACGCCGGTATCGAGAGCGATGTGGAAATTCTGCGCCTGATGGTGGAGACCCTCAAGCGGTCCGGGGTGGAAAACATCCACATCGACATGGGCCACGTGGGCATCTACCGCGAACTGGTGAAGGAGGCGGGCCTTACCGCCGATCAGGAGGTCACCTTGTTCGAGGCCATGCAGCGCAAGGCCCGGCCCGAGATCGACGTCTTCCTGGGTGAATGGTCGGTGGCCAAGCCGCTGCGCGACCAGCTCGCCAGCCTGGTGGAGCTGAATGGCGACATCTCCATACTGAAGCAGGCGCGCGAGGTCTTCAGCAGCGCCGGCGCCGGGGTGCGGGCGGCGCTGGAAAACCTGGCCCGCATCGCTACCATGGCCGAACACTACATCGCCGACCTGCCGCTCTATTTTGACCTGGCCGAACTGCGTGGTTACCGCTATCAGTCCGGTGTGGTCTTTGCCGCTTTCGTGCCCGGTCACGGCCAGGAGATTGCCCGTGGTGGTCGTTACGACGACATCGGCAAGGCCTTTGGCCGCGCCCGTCCGGCCACCGGTTTCAGCAGCGACCTCAAGACACTGGGGAGACTGGGTCAGAACCGGTCAGCCAACAAGGCGGGCATTTTTGCCCCGGCACTGGAGAATGCGGCGCTGGATTCTAAAATTGCCGAGCTGCGTGCACAGGGAGAGCGTGTCGTCTCCATGCTGCCGGGGCAGACGGGGGAGGCCGCTGATTTCGGCTGTGACCGTCAACTGCAGCAGGGCGACAAGGGCTGGGAAGTCATTTCAATCTAGCGGCCAGACAATAATCAGCCGCAATCCAAAAATACGAGTAAAAACAATGAGCAGTGGTAAGAACATCGTTGTTATAGGCACCCAGTGGGGGGATGAGGGCAAGGGTAAAATCGTCGACCTGTTGACCGAAAAGGTCGCCGCCGTGGTGCGTTTCCAAGGCGGGCACAATGCCGGCCACACCCTGGTGATCGATGGCGAAAAGACGGTTCTGCACCTGATTCCTTCAGGCATCCTGCGCGAAAACGTGCAATGCCTGATCGGCAACGGCGTGGTGTTGTCTCCCGAGGCGCTGCTCACCGAGATCGAAGGCCTGGAGGCCAAGGGCGTGCCGGCGCGTGAGCGGCTCAAGATCAGTCCTTCCTGCCCCCTGATCCTTTCCTATCACGTTGCCCTCGACCAGGCGCGTGAAAAAGCACGTGGCAAAATGGCCATCGGCACCACCGGCCGTGGTATCGGTCCCGCCTACGAAGACAAGGTGTCGCGCCGGGGCCTGCGCGTCGACGACCTGTTTCATCGTGAAAGATTTGCCGCCAAACTGGGCGAGATTCTCGACTATCACAACTTCGTGCTACAGAACTATTACAAGACCGATCCCGTGGATTTCCAGCAGGTGTTGGACCAGGGCATGAGCTGGGCCGAACAGCTGGAGCCCATGGCCGCCGATATTACCGGCATGCTGCACGACTATCACGACCGTGGTGAAAACGTACTCTACGAAGGTGCCCAGGGCGCATTACTGGACATCGACCACGGCACCTATCCCTTCGTCACCTCATCCAACACCACCGCCGGTGGTGCCGCCACCGGCAGCGGTATGGGTCCGCGCGAACTGGACTACATCCTCGGCATCACCAAGGCCTACACCACCCGCGTCGGCGCCGGACCGTTCCCCACCGAGCTGTTCGATGAAATGGGCGAACACCTGGCCCGCCGCGGCCACGAATTCGGCTCCACCACCGGCCGCGCCCGCCGCTGTGGATGGTTCGACGCCGTCGCCCTGCGTCGCTCCAACCAGATCAACAGCGTCACCGGCCTGTGCATCACCAAGCTGGACGTGCTCGACGGTCTCGACACCATCCGCATCTGCGTCGGCTACAGTTGCAACGGCAAGTCATACAACTCCCCATCACTGGCAGCCGAAGTGCTGCAGGAATGCCAGCCGGTCTACGAAGACATGCCCGGCTGGAAGGAATCCACCGTCGGCGTCAAACGCTACGACGAGCTGCCCGAAAATGCCCGCGCCTACCTCAAGCGCATCGAGGAGATCGTCGGTGTGCCTGTGGATATTATTTCCACCGGGCCGGATCGGGAGGAGACCATCGTGCTCAGGAATCCGTTTCAGATCTAAACCCGCATACAACAACGATTTCATTACGATACACAAAAGGCCATAGCACAGTAAAAATGTGCTGCGGCCTTTCGCGTTTCAGGGGAAGGCGTATAGAATCTACTAACATGGTGTCTGAAATATGAATCTCGGCACCGAAATTTCCGCGACTGGTTGCGATAACGGTTCATGCACGAAATTTCACTCTGCCGAAGCCTGTTAAGCATTATCGAGGAGCAGGCACAGTCGAATTCGTTCGAGCGCGTTAACAAGGTGTTCCTTGAGGTGGGTGCATTGGCAAGCGTGGAATTGGATGCATTGCGCTTCGGATTTGCTGCGGTAATGAAGGAATCAATTGCCGAGGGCGCTGCACTTGAGATTATCGAGATCCCGGGCCGGGCCCGGTGCGGGCAGTGTGATAACGAGGTTACACTGCAGCAGCGCTTCGCCGCCTGTCCGGTGTGCGGCGCAGTGGCCTTGCAGCTCGAGCAGGGTGATGAGCTGCGCATCAGGGAGCTGGAGGTGGAGTGATGTGTATTGAATGCGGTTGTGGCAGTGATCAGGTTCGCATTGATGAGCAGGCACATGACTGCGGCAGTCGCAGGGTCAGTGTCGAGCGGGATCTGCTGGCCGAGAATAACCGATATGCCGAGGCCAACCGCCGGCGCCTGTTGCAGAACAACACGCTGGCCCTGAACCTTTTGTCGAGCCCCGGTTCCGGCAAAACCACCTTGTTGACCCGTACTCTTGCTGAACTGAAGCAGTCGCTGCCTATGGCGGTGATCGAAGGGGATCAGCAGACTGCCAACGACGCCGAGCGCATCCGTGCCACAGGGGTGCAGGCGGTGCAGATCAATACCGGCAAGGGCTGTCATCTCGATGCCCATATGGTTGGCCATGCCCTGGAAAAGCTGCCTGGGCTGGATAACGGCGTGCTGTTTATCGAGAACGTCGGCAACCTGGTTTGCCCTGCATCCTTTGATTTGGGCGAGGCGCGCAAGGTAGTGATCCTTTCGGTGACCGAAGGCGAGGACAAGCCGCTCAAATATCCGGACATGTTTCATGCTGCAGATGTGATGCTGTTGAATAAAATCGATCTTCTCCCTTATATCGATTTCGATGTGGATCAATGCATCGAATATGCCCGCCGCATCAATTCTGAAATTGAAATGTTGCAGCTCTCCGCAACCAGGGGCGATGGTCTTGATGTTTGGTACGACTGGATTAACCGGCAGCGAGAAATCCTCCTGAGTGTGTCTGTCGGCGCGAACCTGGCGGAGCCGGCCTGACATGTGCCTGGCTATTCCAGCGGAGGTTATTTTCATCGATACCGACAACGACACTGCCATGGTGTCCCTGGGTGGTATCAAGAAACAGATCTCCCTGGCCCTGGTGCAGGATGTGAATATCGGGGATTATCTGCTGATCCATGTCGGCTATGCGTTGAACAAAATCAGTCCAGCGGAGGCGCGCAAGACCTTGGAGCTGTTCGCAGAGGCGGGCATGATAGAGGGGCCGGCGCCGTGAAGTACATTGATGAATTTCGCGATCAAGACACCGCCCGCCGGATTGCCGCGGCCATTGTGCGTGAGGTACGCGCGGACCAGCGCTACCGCTTGATGGAGTTCTGCGGTGGGCATACCCATGCCATTTTCCGTTACGCTATTCAGGACTTGATGCCCGGCAATGTGGAATTCGTCCACGGCCCGGGTTGCCCGGTCTGCGTCCTGCCTGCGGCGTGCATCGATGAGGCCATGCAGCTGGCGCAGCGTCATGATGTGATTCTGTGCAGCTATGGCGATATGATGCGCGTACCGGCACGCAACCGCCGCAGCCTGATGCAGGCCAGGGCTGACGGCGCCGACATTTGCATGATCTATTCCACCCGGGATGCGCTGCAGATTGCCCGCGACAATCCTGACAAACAGGTGGTCTTCTTCGCCATCGGTTTCGAGACCACTACACCGCCCACGGCGGTCGCCATCAAGCAGGCAGCCGCCGAGGGCTTGGACAATTTCAGTGTCTTCTGCAACCACGTGCTCACGCCTGCGGCACTGGAGGCCTTGTTGAACGGGCCCGAGCCGATCGCCGTGGATGCCTTTCTCGGTCCCTCCCATGTCAGCACCATCATCGGCAGCCGGCCTTATGAACAATTCGCCGAACGGTATGGCAAGCCAATTGTCATTGCCGGCTTCGAGCCGCTGGATGTGATGCAGTCGGCGTTGATGGCCATTCGCCTCATCAATGAGGGTCGCAGTGTGGTGGAGAACGAGTACAGCCGTGCGGTCAGCTGCGACGGTAATCTCAAGGCGCAGCAACTGGTGGCCTAGGTGTTCGAGCTGCGTGACAGTTTCGAATGGCGCGGTCTGGGTGTGATTCCCCATAGCGCGCTAACAATAAAATCAGCATATGCCGCTTTCGATGCCGAACAACGATTTGCCGTGAAGGCGCAGCCGGTGGCTGATGTAAAGGGTTGCCTTTGCCCTGATGTGTTACGCGGCCACAAGAAGCCCACCGACTGCAAACTTTTCGGTACTGCCTGCACGCCTGAAAATCCCATGGGTTCCTGCATGGTCTCTTCCGAGGGGGCCTGCGCCGCCTACTGGTCCTATGGCCGTCACCGGGGTGACTCGGCGGCATGAGCATCGATCTGCGCAATGGCCGGGTGGAGATGTCTCACGGCAGCGGGGGGCGCGCCATGACACAGTTGATCGAACGCCTGTTCTATAAACACTTTGACAATGAACTGCTGCTGCAGGGCAATGACCAGGCGGCGCTGGAGCTGCCTGCCGGGCGCACGGTGATGAGCACCGACAGCCATGTGATCTCGCCACTGTTTTTCCCCGGCGGCGATATCGGCAGTCTGGCGGTGCACGGCACGGTCAATGATGTGGCCATGTCAGGCGCCAGACCGCTCTATCTCTCCGCTGGCTTTATCCTGGAGGAGGGGTTCCCCCTTGTGGATCTGGAACGCATCGTCGTCAGCATGGCGCGCGCGGCAGGCGAGGTGGGGGTGAAGATCGTCTGTGGTGACACCAAGGTGGTGGAGCAGGGCAAGGGGGATGGTGTGTTTATCAATACCACTGGCATCGGCGTGGTGCCTGAAGGGGTGAACATCGCTGCCGATCATGCAGCCCCGGGCGACGCCATTATTGTCAGCGGCAGCATCGGCGATCACGGCATCGCCGTGCTCTCCAAACGCGAGAACCTGGAGTTTGAAACGACCATGGAATCCGACAGCGCTGCACTGAACGGCTTGGTCGCCGATATGATCAGCGCCGTACCACAAATTCATTGCCTGCGTGATCCCACCCGTGGCGGCCTGGCGGCGACGTTGAATGAACTTGCTCACCAGTCCGGCGTCGGCATGCAGATCCGCGAAGTTGACATCCCGGTCCGGGCCGAAGTCACTGCTGCTTGCGAACTGCTCGGCCTCGACCCACTCTACATCGCCAATGAAGGCAAACTGGTGGCCATCTGTGCTGACGAGGATGCGGAAAACCTGCTCTCAATCATGCACGATCATCCATTGGGCTGCGATGCCGCCATCATCGGCCGGGTAGTGGCAGATGATCATCAGCTGGTACAGATGGAGACAAATTTCGGCGGTCAGCGCCTGGTTGACTGGCTGATGTCCGACCAGTTGCCACGAATCTGTTAAGGAACCTCTGATTAATTCATGAGCCGGTGTCTGGCGGCTGAAATTCCCCGGCTCTGCGTTGAAAAGCTTGGCAATAGCTGGCTATTACCTGCGCTTTTCGCCTTGATCCGGAAAATTTCATCTCGCCATCCATCCGGCCCAGAATTAATCA
>Ga0114931_10010060_pt1 | contig 11288 bp, 10 predicted proteins | sample 2SBtaG_FD_89579 | JGI IMG/M metagenome (GOLD analysis project Ga0114931, IMG submission 89579) | Deep subsurface microbial communities from Kolumbo volcano to uncover new lineages of life (NeLLi) - 2SBTROV14_V59a metaG | ecosystem: Environmental > Aquatic > Marine > Volcanic | place: Kolumbo...
AACCCGCCCGACCGCCGTGGTCGACAAGCGCCACGACCGCCGCCCGTTTCGCCTGCCTAGGCTGCGGAAAACTCCCACGTGATCGATCTGTTAGCCAGCAGTCACGCAACACAGTAGTGCTAAAGGTTGACCATAGCCGCGTCCAAAAGCTGCTCAGCAACGGAAAGAAGCTTCTGAAGAAAGCCAGACTCTCACCCAAAAAGAAAGCAATGGATGATGCGGTGTCCGGCTATCGCTCAGTCGACGCCTATACACGGCCACTGCGGTACCACGCCCCGCACCCCCGATCGTCGGTGGACGGAATTCGCAAACGCCTCGCCAAGGATGCTCGGGACGCGAACGTCACCACCGAAGCGATGACCGACGCTGAAAAGATTGCAGCATTCAAAGCTCAGACCAAATACGTCGAGAAGATCGAGCAACAGGCAATAGCAGAACAAGCGCGGCTCAAGAAACTCATCGGGGGGACTACGGACAAGACAAAGAAAGCACGCCTGGAGTTGGATCTCGAACGCGCCAAGAAGCTGGAGCAAGCAGCCCAGGTCAAGCTGGTACAGGGCCGGCTGCCCATCAACCACCAATTCGCCGGGCGCGAATTCGGCTCTGGCGATCTGGACAACGTGATCGCCAGTGCGCGAAAGAAGCTCGACGATCCAACCACCACTCCCAAGGCACGAAAAGAGGCCCAATCAACTCTGAATAAGGCGAGCGAAGCGAAAGGTGTCCTGAAGAAAGAGGGCCTAACCGGCGTCAAGTTCAACAAGGACGGTTACCCGGACTTCACCCCATTCACCTACAAAAAGAAGGGTGTAACGGCTGACGTCGAGATCAAGTTCACGGGTAATCGCAAGTCCGACGACAGGTTGGCCCGGAACAAAATGCGTGAACTGCTCGAAGACTCGACATGGAAGAAACCTGCGGGTTACACCTGGCACCACCACCACGACGGACGCCGGATGGTACTAGTCAAGACAGCGATACACGACGCCGTCAAGCACACGGGCGGCGCCGCCAAACACCGAGTCAATACAGGAGACCTGAGTGCCTATGCCAAGAACAATTGAGATACCCGGACTAGGGAAGGTCACCAAAGATGAACAGTTCGGCTGGTATGTCAGTGAGCCGAGGCCCATCGCAGCGCTGAACGGCCAAGTCTGCCGTGTCATCCTAGATGATTACGACAGTGATCCGAACAAGGAGGATTTCCACGTAGCGATCGCAAACTTCCTATCGATAGATGCGTCCGTGCTCAAAGCAGCGGAGACGGACATGGTTAGCTACCACGACGCACACGCCGCAGACCTCAAAACCCCAAGCGAGGTATGGAACCGCTTGCGACTTGGAACCGAGCCCACCGTCAAACGCCGGCCGTATGGCGATAAGGGCATTTACATTTCGGTGGAATGTGGGTGTGACTGGGAAGACGAACACGGCTTGGAAATCGTTTTCAAAAATGGACTCAAGGTCAACAAACTGGGTCCATACGATGGACACTGCACCAATTCGGACGCCTGGGACAAAGATAGCCTCGAAGACGTTGTGTACTACTGAGCCATGAAGCGTAGAGCAATCAACATCATCGCCGCGGCAACCGCGCTTGTATTCTGCACCAGTGTCCACGCCGGGCCTCTCAAAAAAGCATAGCCTGCGCTTCGAGGTGATGACGCAGAAGTTCGTGTCGTATCGCCGGCAGGAGCGCGGCTTTGGCGTCAACCCATGGGGAACGCACAACCGCTTCATCATCTCACACCAGCTGCTTCGTCATCGCGAGTATCTGGAGCCGCTGCTGGCGCACCTTGGACCGCGCGCGCGCAAGAGTCTGCTGATTCTCGACGAGGCGCATGTCGCCGCGCCGTCGAGCCGGAGCCGATACGCGGTGGACAGCGAGACGACCACGACGATCCGCGACCTCGCGCCACGCTTCGACAACCGGCTGTTTCTGAGCGCGACGCCGCACAACGGGCACTCGAATTCGTTCAGCGCCTTGCTCGAGATTCTCGACCCCGTCCGCTTCACACGAGGTGTGCCGATTGCTGGCGCCGATGAGCTCGCGCCCGTGATGGTGCGGCGCCTCAAGCGCGACCTGCGGCAGCTCGGTGTGGAGCGGTTTCCTCGCCGGCTCCTCGTTCAGCTCGCTCTGGAGCACGATGGCACTGAATGGACGTCGGCCGAAACCCGCTACGACGCCGAGACGCGCAGCCAAGAAGCCGGCGCCACGATGCAGCTGGGCGAGCACGCGCCGCTCGAGCTTCAGCTCGCTGACAAGCTGGCTCGCTACAGCACGCTGTGCGCGCCCGGCAAGGGGCGCGGTCGTCTCACGTTCATCCGGCTGCAGCAGCGGTTGCTGTCAAGCCGGGAGGCGTTCGCTCGCACGCTCGAGGTTCACGCGCGCGCGGTCATGGAGCGGGGCGGACCGGTCGCTCGCGAGCAGGCAATACACAAAGGGCAGGAGGAGCTGAACCTCGACGCCGATGCAGAGCTACACGGCGTCGAAGACGAAGCAGCAGAAGCGGAGGACGCGCTCACGGTTTCGAAGGACAGCGCGAGCCTTCCGACTCCGACGGAGGAGGTTGGCGCCTTGCTGTCGGAGCTTCGCGCAGTCGCTGAAAAGGCGCGACGGCGACCTGACGCGAAAGTGAGAGCGCTGTTTGCGTGGATGCGCGAGAACCAATGTCGAGCTGTCGGTGTTGACGATAGCGACAAGTCCGATCTCGCGTGGACCGATCGCCGCGTCATCCTGTTCACCGAGTGGGGCGACACGAAACGTTATCTGATCGATCTCATCGGCCGGGCCATCGCTCATACGGACCGAGGAGACGAACGGATTCTTGTGTTCCATGGTGGCATGGGTGACGACACCCGCGACGAGGTGCAGCGCGCCTTCAACACGCCGCCGGACGAGCACCCTGTTCGCATTCTCATCGCCACCGACGCCGCCCGTGAGGGGCTGAACCTGCAGGCGCACTGCGCGGATCTCTTCCACATCGACCTGCCGTGGAACCCGGCGCGGCTCGAGCAGCGCAATGGACGCATCGATCGGACGCTGCAAACCTCGCCCGAGGTGCGCTGCCACTACTTCCTCTACCCGCAGCGCTCCGAGGATCGGGTGCTCGAGACGCTGGTGCGCAAAGTCGAAACCGTGCAGCAGGAGCTCGGATCGCTCGGCGCCGTCCTCTTGAAGGATATCGAGAAGACACTGGAGCCGGGCATCCGCGATACGACGCAGCAGCAGCTCTTGCTCATCGGGGAAGACGCGAATACCGCGAGCGTGGATCGTGAGCTCGAGTCGCACCGCAAGGAGATCGCGAAGCTCCAGGCGGAGCTCGCCAAGGCCGGCCGAAGGCTCGAAGCCTCTGCAAAGGCGCTGGCCGTCGATCCCGAATCACTGCGCGGCGTCGTCGAGGTGGGGCTGCGCCTCGCTGGCGCGGGCGGGCTCATCGAGAGCGAGCCCACCCGCGAAGGACGACGGACCTTCGTGGTGCCTGAGCTCGACCGGTCGTGGGACCGGACGCTGGATAGCCTTCGCCCACCCAGGCGGCGCGATGAGGCGTTTTGGGAGTGGCGCCAGCGCGCGCCCCGGCCGGTTACGTTCGAGCCGCTCACCCGCATGACCGAGGACAGGGAGCAGGTGCATCTGGCGCATCCGCTGGTGAAGCGCATCCTGGATCGGTTCCTCGCCCAGGGGTTCAGTGCGCACGACCTGAGCCGTGTCTCGGCGATCGTGGCACCTGACGACAGTGTCATCCGCGTCGTCGCCTATGCCCGGCTCAGCCTCTTTGGTCCGGGCGCCGCGCGCCTGCACGACGAGATCATCGCTGTCGCCGCGCCGTGGTCAGGCGGGGATGAATCGGTCGAGCCGTACAAGGACGCCGCGACGGGACAAAAGAGCATCGAGGCCGCGGCGAAGCTTTTGGCCCTCGACGCGAACCCGCCGCCGTCGTCCATTCAGCACCGCATCGCTGGCCACGCGTCACGCCTCTACGCCACGCTGTGGAATACTCTGGAAGACGAGGCCGATGCGCGCGCTGTTGCCGCCAAGAACGGTCTCAGCCAGCGCGCCCGTCGCGAGGCTGACGAGCTGCGCGCGCTGCTTCGGCGGCAAAAGCGGGCCATCGAGAAACAAACGGGCGTCGTCGCGCAGATGGACCTGTTCGGGAAAGCGACTACCAAGACGGACAAGGAGCAGCAGCGCCAGCTCAAGCTCGACCACGAGCACATGCAAGCGCGCTATGTCGCCATCGACGCAGAGATGGAGACGGAACCGAAGGCCATCGAACATCTGTACGACGTGCGCATGACGCGGCTCTCCCCGGTGGGACTCGCTGTGACCTGGCCGGAGTCCATGACGTGAGGGACGCGGATATCCGGTTCCACAAGGAGTGGCTCGGCCTCGCCCAGCCGATCGAAGGGCTCGTGTTCTCGGTCCCGGCCCTGGCCGACGCCCAGATCGCGCCGAAGGTTCGAGCTGGCATCGCCGCGGAGCTGGAAGCGCAACTAGAGGAGACCGACGAGGGGCTCGCGCTTCGTGACCTTCGTGGGTTCTTCGAGACGTTTCTTGGCTACTCGGGCGCGGGGATGCTCGTCGGGCGCCACGAGCTACCAGAGGACCTCTCGTTCTACGCGCCGGAAGGTCGACAGCAGATCCGTCCGAGCTTCGCTATTGCGCGCGGGCCGTTCGAGGAGGCTGCTGACGATCCGTTTGCTGAGTTCGAGACGCAGGCTTTGGACAGTGCGGCGAGTGCCGGGGCGGAATCGCCGGATGGCGGTACGCCGTTCCTCGCAGTTGTCTGGGACCTGTCATCGGACGCCAGCTCGGCGGTTCTGGGCATCGACCTCGACAAGAGCGAGACCGAGACGGGCCCATGGCGCTATCCACCGACGGCCAAGCTCGAGCGGTTGCTTCGGCACACGGGCATCCCCATTGGCTTCATCTCGAATCGTCGCGAGCTGCGCGTCGTCTATGCGCCGACAGGCGAATCAAGCGCCCATCTGACGTTTCGTTTCAAGGACCTCGCCGAGCGAGCGGGTCGTCCTCTGGTTGCCGCTCTCGAGCTCATCTTTCACGCCAAGCGCACGTACCAGGCGGGGGCAGAGTTCACCTTCGAGGGGCTCTTGCGCGAGAGCCGACAGCGGCAGGCGGACGTCACCAAGGACCTCGCGGCGCAGGTGTTCGAGGCGGTCGAGATTCTGCTCGAAGGCTACGAGCATGCGGCGGCTCGCGACTGCGTGGGCGATCGCCCCGGCTGGCTACGCGCCGCGCTCGAAGAGCCCGACGACCACTTCTACCAGGGCATCCTCAGTGTCGTTCTGCGCCTCGTGTTCACGTTGTACGCGGAAGACCAGAGCCTCGTTCCGGTGCAGCATCGGACATATGCCGAACACCTGAGCGTCCTCGGCCTCTATGAGCGGCTCGCCGATGACGCGGGCGCGCACCCGGAGTCGATGCATCTGCGCTTCGGCGGGTACGGCCGGCTCATCGCGTTGTTTCGCGCGATGTTCCTCGGCGTGGAGCACGATGAACTTCGGCTTCCGCCGAGGCGCGGGAAGCTGTTCGACCCGAGCGCGTTTCCGTTTCTCGAGGGCGGCCTTCCGGATTGGACGGCCGCCATCACGCTGCCGGAGGAACGCGCCGAGGTCCATTTGCCGAGCGTGAGCGACGACGTCGTCTACCGAGTGCTCCACCGACTCGTCGTATTCAAGGGGCAGCGCCTGAGCTACCGCTCCCTCGATGTCGAGCAGATCGGAGCGGTCTACGAGTCGCTCATGGGCTATCACGTCTTGCGCGTCGGCAAAGCATAGAAGGAGTCGCACAGTAGTAAGCCTCGAAAGGGCCGGCAGCGCGACGACTAGGTGGCGTGACCGCGATATCACAATGGGCTTCAAGCGACGACCGAGAATAGAACGCAAACGGAGACGCACAGCGAACGAAGGGCGGTACGACGATCGCCATCGCTGGATGCTGTCGCTGCTGCGCGACTACGTGGCCAATCACGGCTGGGATGCGATCAAGCCACGAATCGTGGTTCCGCCCGGCGCGCCCCTCGGCAACTGGATCCATCATCGCCGCCCTTTTTACAAACAGGGCAGGTTGGCGCACTGGCTTATCGAAGAGCTCGAGTCCATCCCCGTTGGATGTGGCAACCGCGGCGAGAAAAGCAGGAGGCCAAACTGGCTCTGCTCTATGATTTTCTCGAAGAGCACACCTGGGACCAGCTCACCGGCACCACCGTCTACCGAGGCGTCAGACTGGGGCTGTGGATCCTGAACCGCCGGCAGGACTACCGCGACGACACCATCGATCCATGGATCGTCGAGCAGCTCGAGGCTGTCCCAGGCTGGACCTGGAACGCCCTTGAAGAGAAGATCACACACAACATCTCGCTCCTGAATATGTACGCTACCGTGCTGCCACCCACCGAGCTATTGGCGCTGGGTCGATGGGTGCGACAGCGCCGCTTACAATACCGAAAGGGCGAACTCAATCAGACACACATCGCCGAGTGTGAAGCGATCCCGGGATGGACATGGGCACCAAACACCAAACCAAACGCTGGCGTCTAGCGCAGGCCAAGCGCGTGAGCGCCCACTTCGAACCGGCGCAGCGTCGGCGCGTAAAACTGTTGCGCGCGTTCATCAAGCGACATGGCTGGGGCGGCTTTTCTACTTCGATCACCGTCGACGGTATCAACCTGGGCCAGTGGGTTGCCGATCGTCGTCGCGACTATCGCAATGGGCGATTACTTGACTGGCTCGCAGTCGCGCTCGAATCCATTTCGGGTTGGGAGTGGGAGCCACAACGGGCGCGGCACCAACGAGCTCTCGATGCGTTGCGTGCACACGTCGATCGCACCGGTTTACTGCCCAAGCCGGGGCAGCTATCGATCGATGGTATCGACATGGCCACGTGGATGCGCGGCCGTCGCAAAACACATCGAGCCGGAACGATTCAGCCGTGGCTGCGGGCCGAGTTGGACGCGATCCCTGCATGGAGCTGGCGACCAAGAGACGCCCGACGTCGATTTCCCTTATGCTTCCTGCAGGTGCGCAGGCAGCTCGGCGATTTCGTCCAGAAACAAGGTGCCGCGGTCGGCCTGGCGGATCCAGCCCTTCTTTTCGACGTCGGCGCCGGAAAACGCGCCGCGTTTGTGGCCAAACAGCTCGGACTCGATCAGGTGCTCGGCGATGGCGCCGCAGTTGAGCGGGACAAATTCGCCCGGGCGCTGCGAGCGCTCGTGAATGGTGCGAGCCAACAAGTCTTTACCGGTGCCGGTCTCGCCCGTGATCAGAACCGTCACGGCGGTGCGGCAGATCTTGGCCAGCGATTCGAGGTCCTTTTCCAAGCGACCGTTGAGTGTCGACCACGCCGTCAGATCGGCGGTCAGTTCGCGATCACCCACCGGCGCTTGCGACAGGCGAAACACCAGCATCATGTTTCCGACGGCGATCATGTCGCCGTCGGCAAGGTCGTGGGGCGTGTTGAGTCGCAGGCCCTGGACGAACGTGCCGTTTTTCGAGCCTGCGTCGCGTAGCTGCCAGCGCCGGCCGAGGTGCGTTATTTGCGCATGGTCTGATGACATCCAGCCATCGGGCAGCTCGATGTGCAAAACGCCGTCTTTGCGTTCACATCGGCGCTGGTCGCCGCGGCCGATGTCGACCTGGTGCACATCTGACAGGCACAGCCGGGTTGCCGGCGCCAGCGGCTTCTGGCCGTTGATCGCGATGACCAGGTAGGGCGTCGGCGCCCGCGGTGTCGCCGCTCGATTGTCCTGGTCGAAAAATGAGATCGTCTTGGCCAACCAACTCAGTGTTGCAAAGCAAGGGGCTCATGAGGTTGCATCTGATGAGTCTAGTCGCCGCCGTCGTCGCTGTTGCCGACCTGATGAATTGCTCTCCACAGCTCCGCGCGGCGCTCCGGGTCCACGGGGCGCGCTAGTTCTTCTAGGTACCGCCTGGTGTCCCTTCGCTCGTCGTCGAACAGATCATCGAATTCTTCGAGCTGTGCATCCGTGAGTTCCATGACCTGCTCGAAGTGCTCGCGGGCGGCGTCCCACACCTGGCACCAAAAATACAGATCGCCGAGGTTGTAGTTCGCGCGCACGAGTGCGTAGGCGTCGCCCTCGGCTTTGGCCTGTGCCACGGCGGCTAGCAGCAACTCTTCGCCGCGCTCGATGTTGTCCGCTTCGAGGTGGTGCATCGCGATCCTTATTTTGTGGTCAGCTGGCATAGGCTAGGCTAGTTCCGTCCGTACTTTTTCGCGTCGCGCGAGTATTTGGGGATCTTGTATTTGCGCATCATGACCTTGATCTGGGCCTGGACGTCGGCGAGCGAAAACTTCGGATTGGCTCCAAGCCAAGCCTTCCAGTCCTTGTTCCAGCCGGCCGAGTGTAGCCTGCTGTGCTCAGCTGCGGGGATCCGTGCGACCTGTTTGTCCACCCACGCCTTGACGTCCTCTACGCCCAGTTCTTTCATCCGGTCCACAAAGCGCCTGTCATTGAGGAGTTGCTGTGGGACCAGGTGGTGATCGTTGGGCTTGTCACGCGGGTACTTCTGCCGATACTTCTTCGAGGCTCTATTTAGCCCGCCTTTGGTTTTGCCGCCCAGCCGAGACATGTCTTTCCACCCGGACCCGTCCGAGTGCGTCACCGCCATCATGATGGTGCTGGCGGCGAGCGACTTGGGGGCGAGCGACAAAGCGGCAGAGACCGCGCCGGCGCCGGTGGTGCGAACGCCCGCGCCTGCTACAGCGCCGGCGAGCATGGGGCCACCCCCGCGCGGTCGGAGATTGCCCATCTCGGCGAACGGCAGCACCAGATCGGCAGCTGACAAAACCATCTAGGCAAAGCCGAGCGCGATCTTCAGGGTGGCGATGGCTTTGCTACTGAGTGACTTGGCTACCAGCAAGCTGGCGATTGCGTCGGTGGCGGTTTTCTGGCCGTGCGTAATGCCAGCAATGGCGCTATCGGCGATCGCCATAAACCCCGAGAGCATCGGCGCAAATGGATTGCCCGATTTCATCCCGGCTTTGTGGTAGCGACGCGAGCTTGCCTCGAAGCTACTGACCAAGCCCTTGACGTGGCCCTTGTCCTTGTCGTACTGGAATTTGACCTGGTCGCCTACCTCGCTCAGATAGGCTCCAACGCCGCGCGGAACATCCTGCCAAGGACCGATGGTTCCAAAGTGGCCCGCGTCTTGTTTGGCCTTTAGGTAGCGAAGGATCGTGACCTCGTGATCGATCGCAGCTTGCCGATGCTGGGCCAGCGACAGCGCTTCTTGAGCGCGGACGCGCAGCTGTGTCAGACGGGTGAGGCGCAGGTTTTCTTCAGCAGTCAGCGTGCGGCCGAGCCCCGCCTCGAGCTCGGTCTTGAGCGAGGCCAGCTCGGCAGCGTAGTTCATGGCGGTTTGCTTCATCTCGATATCTGTGATGAAGGTCTCCAGCACCGAAGGTGGAGGGCCAGGCGGGCTGGGTTGGGGGGGTGGCGCGGAGTATTCGTCGCCCGGCGTGCATTCGTTTTCATCGCTGTCGTCGCTGGGCCGATACATGGCACTGTCACCGGATGGCGATCGGTTCTGGGTGAGCGGGCTCATGCCGATGGGTGACAGGCGAAACAGCACGGTGCCCGTGCGCACCGTTTGCGAGCGCGTGCGGTCGAGGCTTTCGTGCTGATCGTTGTCGACGTCCGAGTCGTCGGCCGATGAGCTATTGGGCTCGGGTCGGCTCATTTGACCAAACTCGGGGGTCGACACCGACACGTCGAACACGAGATCAGCGCGGTATCTGGGATAGGTCCCTTCCAGCGAAGCGCAGGTCGCCAGCCGCGGCGTGATCGTGATCTGTGTGTCGTCGACGGTGGCATGTTGCGGGCCGCCGGTCAGGTGCCGAGTCCAATACGCGTCGGTGGCCAGTTTGGTCACCGCAGACCATCCAGACCAGTCGGGCATCTTGAGCGCACACTGGCGAACGACAAAGCGCAGGTGCTGCGCCAGGTCGCCGGTGGACAGGGATTGGATTTGGGCGCCGGTTGGGATCTTGGGCGGGCTCATGTCGGGCACGGGCCAGCGCTTCGGCGTGGGTGGCTTCGTGTTGCCGTAGCGTGCGTTCGACGGTTGCCGCTTACCCGCATGGGAATGCGATGTGGCCGATGAGCGCGATGATGTGCCTCCGGATCGTTGTGGTCGATCCTTCACCGCTTGCCCTCGAATGCGACGATGGCTGACTCGACGCGGCGCTCGGCTTGCTGTGTCCATTCGCGAAGCTGACACAATAGGTCGAGCCCGTTGTTGCTGAGATTGGCGATCGTGATCAGGCCGTCGATCGTCAGGTCGACTTGGGCCAGGGTACGCGCGAACCCCCGCTCAGTGGGGCCGTGTTCGATCGGCGCGCTCACGACGGATCCCCTTCGTCATTGGTCACGACGGGGACGCCGTACACGCGCTCACCCGCGGTTCGAGGGCGGCGGTGTTTGTGCGGCGGCGTCGCGTCTTCGTCAATCGTCTGCTCGGGGACAACGCCCGCCAGGCTCGCGTACAGGGCCTCGGCGCGCTGCACTCGACGCATGAACGTGCGCGCCGGAACGCCGAGCGTGGCGGCGGCCGCGGCGTAGGTGGTGCCCACGTCCTCGTGCGTGCGCAACGCGACCACATCGTCAATCTGATCACTGTCGGCGAACGCGATGAACTCGGCGTCACCGAAGCGGAGCCGGTTGCCGAACCGCAGCTCGACCCAATGCGGGATAGGTACGCCGTCGACGTAGGTGGCGTTTTTGGCCTCAGGCCAGTGCGTGAGCACTACCCGGCCCTCGTTGAATTCGATGCTGCACTGGCGGCGGGAGATCGTCGGGTAGTCGAGCACGAGGGCGCAGTTCGGCGCGCTGCCGACGCTCAGAAACGCCGAGCGAGGCGCCATCAGATCGTAGACCTCGCTATGCGGGCCCACGAGCTTGGTGATGGGGGCGCCGCGCACGCCAGCTCCCGCCGTCAGCGTTCTGCGCAGCTCGTCGTCGCTAACCGTCGTCGTCATGCTGCCCCTTGTTACACCAACTGCTGGGGGCCGCTTCCCTCGAAAAATTCGGAGGAGGCGAGGTTCGGACAGGCCTGTCCGAGATTCAGGGGGGTGAGCGCGCTAACATGCCAGAGTCTGGTGTTGAGACCTCGGACACTCCTGTCCGAAAAAAGTCCCGGCTCCTCGGGCGTATCCGTTCACGCCCCCGCATTTTTCGGCGCCGCGGGGATCGACAGGGAGATCCGATCATGATCTAAGGTTGATGTGGCGGTTGGCGACGAGCCGGATG
>Ga0114931_10010061_pt1 | contig 11287 bp, 7 predicted proteins | sample 2SBtaG_FD_89579 | JGI IMG/M metagenome (GOLD analysis project Ga0114931, IMG submission 89579) | Deep subsurface microbial communities from Kolumbo volcano to uncover new lineages of life (NeLLi) - 2SBTROV14_V59a metaG | ecosystem: Environmental > Aquatic > Marine > Volcanic | place: Kolumbo...
CTTTACTTTATCACCCTTATGGTAGTTACTGAGCCCCTTCATATAGCTCATCATATCGGTAATGTCCAGGTCACCCATTTTCACAACGACATCTCCTTTGAGAATACCGGCACGCTGGGCCGGGTGGTCATCACGGACACCATCAATACGCATCCCTTTCCCATCAAACATATAGTCAGGAATAACCCCAAGCGTGACTGAAAATTTAGGCGCCTTTTCAGATTCATCTTCTTTGGTTTTGGTAAATGTCAGCTTGCCATGATCATCAACATCAGCAATGACAGCTTCGATAAAACCCAGTACATCCTGCATCCCCGAATAATTAATCTTATCAAAATCATCGGATAGTTTGTGATAATCCTCATGTTGGCCTGTGAAGAAGTGTAGTACTGGTATGTCCTGTAAGTAGAAAGAAGTGTGATCGGAAGGCCCAACACCACTTGCCATAGACTTAAGCTTAAATCCCTGTTTTTTTGCCAGTGATTCAAGAATAGGCATCCACGCAGGGGAAGTTCCAGTACCATAAACCGCCAGCGACCTTTCGGCATTCAGCCTGCCCACCATATCCATATTGATCATATAATTGACCTGATTAAGATCAATGGTCGGGTGTTTAACAAACCAGTTGGAACCCCAAAGACCTTTCTCTTCCCCGGTAAAAGCAATAAAAAGGTAGTTATTATTTGTGTACTTGCCCGGTAGCCACTTTGCCAATTGAAGTAAAAGGGCTACCCCACTGGCATTATCATCGGCACCATTATGTATGGCAGAGTCGCCTTGATACAGCGAGCCTTCATTACCATAACCCAGGTGATCAAAATGTGCTCCGATTACTATGGTTGTTGGTGCGTGATTGTCTATCATGCCCAGAACATTGCGACCATGCACATATCTGGAGGTATCCGTATGAAATTTGGCATGGGGATTATACCTGGGTTTGACTTTTAAATCCTGGAAATAGCCATCCCCACCTTTTGGAAGAAGCCCCAGTGATGAAAACCGGGTGGCAATATAGGTTGATGCCAATTGGGCGCCGTGAGTGCCTATTTCTCTTCCTTCTAGAGCATCACTTGACAGATATTTAATATCATCCTGAATACTCTGAGCAAGGCATAGTTGTCCTACAAACAGTAGAACAAAAATGCTCCTCCCTCTTCTATAACTAACCAAGTTTTTGATCATAATTCCATTATTGATTCCATCAACAAATATACATTCAATTCCAGGGATGAAATATAGCCCTTTGAACAGATTTCTATATGGGATATTAATCATTAATTATCAACTCGCTTTGCTCATTCATGATCAGGTCTCCTGCATCCAAAAGGGCTCTACAATGGTCCACAACGACGTCTTCTGGAATAAATTCAATGGCTTGTCCCAGCATTTTGATGGTCAGCGGTTGGCGCTCTAAAAGTTTGAGAATTTCACCCCTGACAACCTGGGGAGATATCTGTTTATTCTTCCCAAGACAAACATCACATTTTCCACACTCATCAGTCTTCTCACCAAAATAGTCCAGGATAACCGACATCCTGCACTTTCCGGTGTTGCTAAAATAAGAAAGTAGGGCATCGAGTCGTACTCTACTTGTTTTTTTTAGGAAGTTCATCCTCTCCACGTCAATGTTTAGCTTGTTCACGTCCTGCCGCTCAGTCGTAAAGGTGACGGTAGGATCTGTAGTCTGGGGAAAATAGTAGATCATGCCAATGTCTGAGAGTTTAGACAACAACTCCTTCACTTTCGACATGTTTAAATTGGCAAAACCAGCAATTTTAGACTCTGAAATGACCGTGACTTCCGAATAAAGCCGTCCTCCATAAAGACGAAGTATTGATTTAATAAAATGGTCCAACCTGGCATGGGCTACCTGGAATTTATAGAGCTCCTTATGATCGACGGCTATCTTCATCCTTGAGGGTTCATAGGCGATGTCATTGTTTTGAATCAGCCCATTTTCCTGCAATTTCTTCATGCAGCGATGAGCATGATCTGCTTTTAACCGGTAACGTTTGGAAAACCTGCCCAGATCAAACACATGCGTGGTCATATAACCGCTGCCGATTGCCAGGCCGTAGTTGTTAGCCAGACACTGGTATACATGTTTGATTTCTTCCTGAGAAGGATGAGATTGCTTCCAGCGTTTCAACATGGACCGCTCTTCTCCCGGGTTGACTATCAACACCCCGAAACATAGATGCCCATCACGTCCCGCCCTGCCTGCTTCCTGATAGTAAGCCTCCAGACTCATAGGAGGATCATAATGAATGATTATCCGGACATCGGCCTTATCGATACCCATACCAAAGGCATTTGTGGCTACCATTACTCTATATTGATCATTTTTCCAGGCTAGCTGGCGCTCTTCTCTGTATTCATTGCTTAGACCGGCATGATAAAAGGTACAAGATATGTTCTGATCCGAGAGAAAATGACTGAGTTCACGCGCCTTTCTCCGTGTTCTCACATAAACAATTGCGCTACCTGCGATCCTGGATAAGATGTCTAATAATTTGTCTTCTTTATGCTCTACTATCCGAACGGATAAAGAAAGGTTGGTCCTTGTCAATGATTGTTGAATGATCGTAGGATCGTCCATTTTCAGGTAAGTGACTATCTCCTGCCGGACCCGGGGTGTAGCTGTGGCAGTCATGGCCATAACGGGAGTTTCGGGTAAATACTCCCTTATCTTATGAATGGTCAAATATGATGGGCGGAAATCATGACCCCACTGAGATATGCAGTGAGCTTCATCCACTGCCAGAAGGGTAACCGTCATTCGTTGAAGCCGTTCAATAAATAAAGGGGTACTCAAGCGTTCAGGAGCACAGTAGAGAAGTTTCACCCCTCCATATATACATTCATCCAACAAATAATCAATCTCCCGATGATGTTGAGCAGAATGAATGGCTATTGCCTTTATACCTTTCTTATTCAGTGTGGTCACCTGGTCCATCATTAATGAAACAAGCGGGGTGATGACGAGCCCAAGACCCTCCCTGATCAAGGCCGGAATCTGATAACAGAGCGACTTGCCACCTCCTGTAGGCATGAGTACCAGTGTGTCCTTCCCGGATAAGACTGTTTGGATTACCTCTTCCTGGGAGTCTCTAAACTGCTTGTAGCCCCAAACTGAATGTAGAAGCTCTTGCGGTTGCTTTGATCTCATCAGATAGCTAGTCCCAATGTGGAGGCTTTTTGTTGAGAAATGCATTAATGCCCTTTACACAGTCACGTCCAGACCTGGCACGTGCATTCATCTCGGCGGCATAGATAAGGGCATCTTCCAATGATCTATCCTGAACATCAGCGATCATTTCCTTGGTCATGGCCATACTGTCTTTTGAATTTAACTTGATCAGTCGTCTTGCAAAATCCTGTGTAAATGGTTCAAGTTTCCCCTGTTCAACCACTCTATTGACAATTCCCAACTCTCGCGCTTCACCAGCCTCAATCAGGTCGCCAGATAACAATAATGACCTGGCCCGCTGGTCACCTATTTTGCGAATCAGGAAGGCCATGACGAGGGCAGGAATGAAACCGATTCGTACCTCGGTATATCCAAACAGGGCATGAGGAACACTGAAACAAAAATCACACACAGTCACTAAACCACACCCGCCGGCAATCGCATGTCCCTGAACTTCAGCGATGACAACTTTTTTCAAATGATAAATTGTTGAAAACAGTTGTTTTAATTGATGACTATCCTCCAGATTTTCCTGATGGCTGTTCTTTTGCAGTTCCTGAAGATATGCTAGATCGGCGCCAGCACAAAATGCTTCGCCCCGGGCCTTCAGTATGAGTACCTTGACATCATCTGACTGTTCAGCTGATTTGAATTTTTCTGTAAGGTTTCTTACCACCTCACCATTCAAAGCATTACGTTTATCAGCCCGATTGAGCGTGATAGTCCCAATTCCCTCCTGTATGCTATAGTCAACCAATGACATGCCTAGTTAAATGATGTGCTAAAATTACAATTTGATTTCGAGTGCGCCCTCTTTTTTGAGCAGATGAATTTTAGGTGATGTGTATGAACGATTAATCAAGACCTTTGAAAATTTTTGTCCTTCACCAATAGGATAACATGAGGAAACAAGCACATAGTCAACCTCTTTCCACAGTCGAGGAGAGGTACAATCGGAGGCGATCAAAATTGTCCTATTATGCCATGAAATTAATTTCCCGAGTTGTGTATTTCTCATGTAATAGCCACTGGTATTCACTGAAGTCGGCAGATGCTTGACCAATCGATTTGGCAGGATGCTATACTGGTACCTGCCGATGTTATCAGGAAAAGACATATCTGTAGCCATGGTCACTTGTCCATGGTTAATAAAATCAATGGCCCATCCTGTTGACAAACTATAAAACACAATTCCTGAATAAGCATGCATGCGTTTGACCTGATAAATCCGATAACTGAAGAAGAGGAGGATGAGCATGAATGCCAAACTAAACTTCCAGGCGCTAAACCGAATGTAGCAAGCTCCAATACTCAGGATAATAAAATAAATAATGACCACCTCCGCCATGGTCAGATGAATTCCATCAACAGAAGAAAAAGGAAGTTGGCCGAAAAATAACAATCCTTTTTCCATAACAACAATTAGCTTCTCAATAATTCGTCCAATAGATAACCCGCATACATAACAAATGGCACCAGAGGATAACATGATAACACCGCCCCAAATCAGCAAAGTGACCAAAGGGATAACCAACAAGTTGGCTAGCAAAAAGTAAGTGGGAAACCGATGAAAATAATACATGGACATAGGAAAAGTGAACAACTGAGCAGCAAGTGAAACAGCCATTAGTTGCCATAGATAAAGAAGAATTTTGTTACCTGGCAACCACCATTTTTGTATCACAGGATAAACAAAGATTATTCCAAGTACGGCCATATAACTTAGCTGAAAACCTACATCCACTAGCAACAATGGATTAATCAGGAGTAAAATGAAAGCGCTCACTGCCAATGAGTTAATTGAGGACGTTTTTCTATTTAATGATTTGCCTATGAGTAAAATACTGAATAAGAGTGCTGCCCTCATCACCGAGGGAGACAGACCGGTAACATAAGAATAGCCCCAAAGCAAGGGAAGAACTACCACCATGACCACACGAGGACGTTTGATACGATCAGGTCGTTCACCCAAGATCCACAGTAAGATCAGATAGATAATACCAACATGTAATCCACTTACGGCCAGGACATGCATCACTCCTGTTACAGCAAATTGTTCTTTCAATTCCGGATTGAGCTCTGTTCGATTTCCCAACAAAAGTGCCTTCATCACAGATTGAGCTGGCTGTGACTTGATATAGAGGGAAAGTTTGTTTGTTAGGATAGCTCGAAATTTCATGGCTAGTCCAATCAATATATGAGGTGGCTCATAGCCTATAACAGCTAAACTATCGGACTTGACAAAGCCTTGAAAAAAAATACCTTTCCTCTCCAGAAAAATTTTGTAATTAAACTCATTAGGATTCATCGGATCCTGGACCGGTTGAATGTCAGCACGAGCCATTACTCGATCACCATAATGAAGCATACGCCTCATTTTAGGATAGAAAAGCAGTATCTCATCTAAACCCATATATTTACCCGAATTGTCGAAAACTTGAGCACGGATAACCACCTTCTTCATGGTAGATGCCGACCTGGCGTCTTCAAGAGCCGTTCCTATGAGTATCACCTCCTTGGATGTATGTATGAGGAAAGCCGGGTTTACGGAATGAATTTTAACCCTAAAGTGACCCAGGGAAATCAACAACAGCATAAGTATCCCTCCAAAAAGCAGATTATATTTTGCCAACAGATGGCGCCGGGCCAGGTGCAGAACAAGTAGGGCAATCCAGGTAAAGACAAGTACTAATGCAGACCATTCGACAGGGACATCCACGAACATAGCTAATAAAACGCCACATATAAAACCAACCGTTAAACGGACAAAGGGAAACCTGGACCAAAAAAACATGACGAAGTCCAGAAAGATACAAATTCCCGGACAAAAGGGACATCAACAGGCTAATAATTTCTATTTATACGCTGACACTATCTTCTTCACCAATGAATGACGCACAACATCCTTGTTCTCAAGATGTACAACCCCTATACCTTTGATGTTGTTTAGTTTTTTGATGGCATCTTCAAGGCCCGATTTCTGGTTGTTAGGCAGGTCAATCTGTGTAATGTCCCCCGTCACAATCACCTTCGATTGCGGACCCATCCGGGTGAGGAACATCTTGATTTGCATTTGAGTAGTATTCTGAGCTTCATCCAGCAGGATAAAAGCCTTATTCAATGTTCTACCCCTCATATACGCCAATGGCGCTATCTCAATGACATTAGTCTCCAGGTAATATTTTAGCTTTTCCTTAGGAACCATGTCATCAAGTGCGTCATAAACCGGCCTTAAATAAGGGTCAACTTTTTCTTTCAGGTCACCGGGTAAAAATCCAAGGCTTTCACCGGCCTCAACTGCCGGACGAGTGATGATGATCTTTTTCACCTCCTTGGATTTCAGGGCACGCACAGCCAATGCAACGGATATGTATGTTTTTCCTGTCCCAGCCGGACCTATGGCAAACAAGAGATCATTTTCGCCGATAAGCTTCACCAATTTTTTCTGATTTACGGTTCGAGGTTTGACCACATTGCCATGTGTCCCGTAGATCAAAGGTTGCTCCGTAGCATTCGGAAGATGATGAGTAGAGTCTTTAGTGATATATGTTTTCACATTGTCCTCAGTAACATTCCCGAATTTGTGATAGTGCTCAATGAGGCTGTTCAAAATATCATTGATCCGGATGATGTCTACCGTTGTTCCCTTGAGTTGAAGCTCATTTCCACGAGATATGATTTTGCTTTTCGGAAACGCGTCTGACAATTGAGCGATGTTCCTGTTTTCTATGCCCAGAAAATCTGTGAGAGAAATATTTTCGAGGGTGATAACCTTTTCTACCAATACTTATTAACGTTTTCAGTACAAGTCAAAGATGGTCAAAAAATCATATTTTTGCCCATATAAAGCTACGTAATTCTTTTCACTTCAGTTGTATGCCAATAGTCACCTTTACTTCCGATTTTGGGCTGAGTGATGGATACGTTGCCCTGGTGAAGGCCAGGATTTTGAGTGAAAACAAGAATATCACCATCATAGACATAAGTCATTTGGTTGAACCTGCCAACATTGCTGATGGCGCTTTTATTCTTGCTTCCTCATTTGCCTCGTTCCCCGAAAAGAGTGTTCATCTGGTAGCGGTTGATTCAGCGGGTAATCCAGGCGATGGGTTTATAGCATTATCTCTCGACAATCATTTCTTTGTGGGAACCGACAATGGTCTATTTAGTTTGATATCTGAAAATACTCCTGCTCAAATCGTACAGTTAGATTCCAAAAAATACAGCACTTTTCCTGCCAGGGACATATTTGCTGATGCAGCTGCCAAATTGGCCTCCGGCTGTGATATATTAGATCTGGGTTCGTCAAAAACAGAATTTAAACGGCTTTTGGGACGACAAACCAAAGCCACAAAAAAAGAAATGGCAGGCCATATTATAAAGGTCGATCACTTCGGCAACCTGATTACCAGCATCCGTCGCTCAGATTTTGACCTTTTGTCCAAAGGAAAAAAATATCAGATCGGCTTTGGCAAAGAATCAACGTCTTCTGTTCAAGTGCGATCAAATGAAGTTGAAGCCGGCGATTGTTATGTGCTGTTCAACCACCTGGGGCTCCTGGAGATCGGAATCAGGAGTGGTAATGCCTCCGAATTATTGGGGTTGTCATTTGACAGTCCGGTATGGATAAAATTTGAACAATGATGCTAATTCGAATTGTAAAAATGCATTTCAAAGAAGGAACCCGGAATCAATTTCTTGGCATCTTCAATACCAATAAAAAGAAAATACAATCATTCCAGGGGTGTACTCATCTGGAGCTTTTGGAAGACTTTAACGATGATCACACATTCATTACCTATAGTCACTGGAAGGATGAGGAGGCTCTTAATCAATATCGGTCCTCCAAATTGTTTGCTGTCGTTTGGAAGCAGACCAAAGAGTTGTTTTCTGATAAACCAATTGCCTTTTCCGCGAAACCTTATTCTGAAAACGATTAGAGAATTTTAATTTTGGTATAAAAAAAATTGATTTCTAAGTATGTTTGCGGCCCGGTTGATATGCTTTGGGTCTTCATGTTATCTGTTGTGAGAGGGTTAAACCCAGACGCATCGGTTAAAACTTGAACTTGATCAAAGTTGAGCATATTCACCCGACTCAATTTTTGATATTGATAGGCGAAACGAGCGTATCAGAATATTAGATGAGTATGCCCAGGTGGCGGAATTGGTAGACGCGTTGGTCTCAAACACCAATGGCCGCAAGGCCGTGCCGGTTCGACCCCGGCCCTGGGTACGAACAAAGTGAGTAAACAGAAATGGTCAGCAAGTAGCTGGCCATTTTTTGTTGTGGAATAGCCAAAATAAAATTTCAGGGGGAGAGGACTATTCCGATATGGACAGGGGGCAAGGATGGTAGTAGTATTTATCCTTTGTTCAGGGAAATAACCACTGGATTGATTTGGTGGTTTTTACCATTTTGTTAACCAGCCTCGATCATTACATTTCTACATTTACTTCATTCAATAGAGCACAAATTCAGGCGAATAACCCATTATTTATTCATTGTTTTTAGTATCTCCCGGGCTGCCTGATCCTTCCCTTCCTTTTGATATATCAGCGCCAATAAATATTTCCCTTCCCTTGAGGCCTGATTTAGTCTAAGTCCTCTTTGAATGTACAGCTTGGCTTCTTCCAGTTTACCCATCTGATATAATAGATTCGCCAGATTATAAAAACCGCGAAAGTTGGTTGAATAGAGCTCAATTGATCGTTTTAGATCCTTCACAGCCCCTGCCTGGTCATTCATTTCATTTCTGAGTAGCCCTCGTAGGTAATAGCCCCGGCCATATCCCGGGTTAGCTTGCAGTAATTCGTTCAACACAATTAGACTGGAATCATTATGAGATTGCATATTATAGGCTGTTGCCAGATTTGTGTACGCAGGAATCATTAATGAGTCCATGTGTATGGCTGACCGGTAATAACGGATAGCATTGACCAGCTTACCCTGGCGCATGTAGAAATCCCCATACTGTAGCTGGCCTGTTGAGAAGTCAGCATTAACCTCCAGCATGGTATCTAGTTCCGCCCTTGCCCTGGTTAAAAGTGTTTGATATTGATCGGGAAGCATGGAGGGTTCAATATCAACGAGCAATCGGGCAGCCTGAATCCTTACCGAGCGTACACTATCCTTTAAACCCTTCTTCGCCACTTCGATCCTGGCATTTACAGGGTATCCAAAAAATTTATTCAATACCTGTAGTCTGACCAGAGCTGATGAATCTATGAATGCCTTGTTAATTAATTCCAGTTCATCGTCCGTCCGTGGGGATGGCAGGTATTCCAGGGCCGTGGCTCTGGCAATGGCTGGGAATTTTTCATTTAAAATAAAGGCTTGGATGGCCCTAGAAACCGAATCTGATATGGATGGATTAGCGGCCTGAATGAGATAATCGGAAAACTGCAGGCCCTTATGTTCGCCATACCATTCTTTAACCTGACGAGCAGCCCATTCAGCAGATTTATCTTGATGACAGGTGTTGCAGGCATTAGGTATATCTGTACTTAAAGATTGATCGGGCCTAGGTATTCTGAAACTATGGTCACGCCTGAAATCATGACCCATGTATTCCTTTCCCGTCATGTGGCAGTTGATACACTGCCCTGCTTCCCCCTGAGGATCATGGAAGCTATGGCTTTGCGTATCATATTTTTTCTCATGGCACTGTAAGCATAAATTATTGCCTGAATATTTTAGTTTGAGCGTATGTGGATTATGACAGTCGGTACACTTTACCCCATTGGCATACATCTTGCTTTGTAAAAAGGATCCATACACATAGTCTTCTGCCTTTATTTGTCCGTCTCGAAAATAAAATTGATTATTAAGCGTCTGGAGTATGAATTGATTCTCAAATGAAACATTGGGATTGATTCTGTTGGTCAGCCTAATCCTCCTGGAATGGCAAGCAGCACATACACTTAGTTGATTTTTCTGAGAAGCCAGCCTGGGCTCGGTCGCCGGGTATGATATGTCACCTTGTTTAGCCAGTTTTATATGTTTTTTACCTGGCCCATGACAGGATTCACAAGAGACGTTAATAGAAGAATAAGTAGTATGAAAAGAATCCGCCTCACTTAAATAGTTCTTTCTTAAATCGGTGGTGTGGCATTCGGCGCACATCGTATTCCAGCTTTGTGCTCCGCGTGTCCAGTGGAGCCAGTCATTCACAGCAATGGTGTCCCCTTCATACTGATGAAACCATTGCGCATTTTTGACATCCCAAGAGGCTCGCAACACTTGTTTTCGGCCCCGGGGAAAATCAACCAGGTACTGTTGCAGGGGTCGTCTTCCAAATGTATTGGCAATCTTATATTGATGTTTGGTGCTATCTATCTCCTCCAGATCGACGTACCAACTACTGTCGGAATGATGAAAAAAATAATCCACACCATCCAGATGCACACGAGTGCTATCAAACGCACCAAGAATAGTAGTTGCCGTAGCCTTTGCCATGGCCATAGCATGATCAGAAGTCTGCCAGGAATCATATATCTGTGAATGACAGCTCATACACGCAGCATCCCCCACATACTTGTTATCCATCTGTATCCCTTCTTTCTCTTCGTTTGAATGGCATGATAACATTAAAAGTAGGAGTGCAATGGACAGTAAGTAGGTCTGACTCTTCACGAAATTCTTTCCGTTCTCGTAACAATGAGGTAAATGAGACATTGGTCCATGCTTCATCATAAAAGTAGAGCCCATTGGCCTGGCACCTTAACAGCAATGATACCACCTATCCGGACACAATATGCCACAAGACAAATATTACTTTAAACCCGGAAAATTCAACAGAATATTCCATCCAGTGGGCTGCCAAATGTTAAATTATTGATAATCTGTTCATTAGGTTTCAGATAAACTTTATTTATAAAAAACATAATACCCAACTATGGGCGTTCAATATTAGGCAATATGCAGGGTTAACCCTTTCATAAGTAATTAATAATCAATAGTTATCAACCATTGAACCCGGATTATGCGATAGATTTCGTTATGAGATTCAAAAGAACAAAGAATCAGCGAGTTATGGATGCAAAGCATCCCTTGGGGATGGTTAAAGACATAGTTCGAACAAAGTGGCTGATTCAC
>Ga0114931_10010062_pt1 | contig 11287 bp, 8 predicted proteins | sample 2SBtaG_FD_89579 | JGI IMG/M metagenome (GOLD analysis project Ga0114931, IMG submission 89579) | Deep subsurface microbial communities from Kolumbo volcano to uncover new lineages of life (NeLLi) - 2SBTROV14_V59a metaG | ecosystem: Environmental > Aquatic > Marine > Volcanic | place: Kolumbo...
CGGCCAGGATGGTCGGCGGTGGCTTCGGTTTCTGCTTGGGTTTCGGTTTTTCCGGTTTCTTTGGAATTGGCGGCTCGGGAATCGAGGCGATCAGCGTGCTGATCGCCTGCAATCGGCCTGCGGTTTCGATGACCAACAATTGCTTTGTTTGTGGCAGCGCAATGACTTTGCCATAGTTCCCTAGAAGCGGTTGCACCTCCTTGACCACCGTGTCCGCCGGGCGGCGGCCGAGCGGGAAGAGCACGGAAATCACCTCGAAGCGGCCGTGTTCCGGGATCTTCTCGACCGGGACGCGCGGAATCATGTTCAAGGCAGGGTCTTTGGACAGATCGATCAGTACCAGCATGCGGCCGTTACGGACCAGCGTCAGGCCTTTGGTCAACAGGACGCTGTTCAATAAGTCAATCGCTTCGGTAGGCGAGTACTCGCGGTCATCGCTATAGGTAAATGTGCCGGGCGGCACCTGGGCCATGACCAATGACAGGCCCGCTTGTTGCGCGAACCAGTCCAAGACATCAGCCCACTTCTGGTCACGAAAATTGAAACGCAGCTTCTGTTCGGCGACGGTCGCGGACAGCTTCTGAATCTGGGCGTCGGTCAGCAGCCCGGCGATTTTCTGATCGGCGGCCCGCGTAATCGCGTTGCGTTGGTTCGGCGGTGCCGCGGCCAGTTGCTGCGCGCGCTGCGTCAAGATCTTGGCAATCGCCGCGCGCTGCTCGTCGCTCAGCTCCAGTTTCTTGGCGACGTCCGGATGCGCGAGTCGCGTGAATTCGAATTTCGGCAACTGGATCCGGCGTTTGCGCTTTCCCGCGGCGGCCGGCTCGTCCGACGGGGACGGCTCCTCGGTCTTCGGGCTAGTCGCCGGCGCCGGTGGCGTCGCCGGCCGAGCAGATGCCGCGGGCGCTGCCGCCACTGGCGTGGTTGCGGGCGGCGTGGTTTGCGCAGAGGCTGGGGCCTTGGCCGCCGGCGCGGGTTTCTGAGCCAAGGCGTGCGCGCCGAGCAACGCAAAGACGGCCGCCAAGGCGACGCAACACAACGGGCCAAGCTTCGGCACCACGTGACATTGGGAAACAGCACCGTGGGCCTGTCGCCGAAGATCAATCAACGTCGCGCGCGCGTCGCGCACAGCAACTCGATCCGCACGTCGCGGAACCAACAACAACCGATTGAGCACGTAAATGCTCCTTATTGAAACAGAGAGATCATGCCGGAGAGACCATACGGGATCGTGACCCCAATCACCCGATCAGTGCACCTGACGACCCTCTCGAGGTGAACCAGACAACAGCCCATCGGTTGCGGGACCGATCAAACTCAGCCGGTGACGGAGACGTAATCTGCCGCGAAATCTGGATTTACAGCTAATGCGGGAGGCCCGCAACCCACAAGGGAGTACGCCCCTCCTTCGGTCGCACTCCCATGGTTCTCTTAAAAACATGCGCGCACGGTGCGCGCATCCTGCAACCGCGGAATCCAATTTCCAGCTTAGTTCCACGCAGTCAAACTGTAAACGGAAAGCTCTACGGCATCTGGGGAAGTTGGCGGGATTTACTGGCCCTATTATCCCTAAATCCCATCCCGAAAGACAGCCCCAAATGGTTAATCCGCCGAACCACCCGGCCGCATGGGGCGTCCATGACGAGACGTTTTCTGCTTCGTGTCATTCTCAAAACCGGAAATCGGCTCCCAGAATGAGACAAGATGGCCGGCTGGCGGCGTAGTCCGTCGAATGGGATCGTTGGATTTCTTGTAATCCAACTGTTTGCGGCGTAAGAGTTTAGAACTTTTGCAAAAAAAGTTTAAAGATTTTTGCCGGAAACGGCACCTACTTTGCGATTACCAATACAGGTAGTACCCTGATTTGGCCCCACACGACATTTTGTCACGGCGGTCGACATCCCAAGGTCATCGTGTTTGGTAGGAAATTGCCATCGGTGGGCGCGCCACGTCGAGCGTCAACGTTGTGCACACCAAATCTGCTTTTTTCAAGGAGGAGCGCACCATGTTAGTTCTGAGCCGCAAAGTTGGGGAACGAATCGTCATTGGCGACAATGTGACCGTGGTGATCAATCGAATCGTCGGCAGTCGCGTATCGGTTGGCATTGAGGCACCGACCGACGTGCGCATTGTTCGGGGCTAGCTGGCCCCCGTGGTCAGCGCGTTTGAACGGGACGCCTCCGCGCCGTCGGCATCAAATCCGGTGGGCCCGACATTCGAACTATCGGCCGCTCCGGCCGTGCATCGTGCACGGTAGTGACCGGCAGCCAGATCGGACAGGAGCCGCGCGAAGTGTGTCCCGGCATCGCGGACGCACGTCGAAATCCAGCGTCACCGGAAAGGCACGTGATTGCGTGCTCCCGCCACGTCACTTGTCTTTCGCGCGTGGTGCGCACATGTTGCCAGGTTCGACTTGGTCTGATGAAACGCCTAAGTCGTTGGAGTCAATTCGGTTGCGCCGCAGTCTGATACACACCACACAAAAGCTGAGCCGTGGCCCCCGATCATCGCGCAAAGGCGCCAAGGCGCAAAGAAGAACGGAAAGTAGAAGAAACACGCCAGCCGGCACAGCAAACCGTTCGGCGGCATACGAAGCCACGCGTCCGACCAACGCCAAGCCAAGAAACACCCTTTCCTCAGCGCCTTGGCGCCTTTGCGTGCGTATCCTCTTCCAATCCGCGTCGTTTTTCCGTACCCCTTCACGCGTTGAGCGCAACAAGTCCTCAACTACCTAGCAGGCCCAACTCACCTACAATCCGAGTTTTTCATCAGCCCAAACTCCACGGGACTTCTCTATTGTGGGGTCAAATGTGCGGCATGAGTCCGCCCATGGCACGCCAGGGATCGGCGACCTATAATCGAGCGCATGAGCCAACACACACGATTCATCATGGTCGGCGGGTTCCTCGGCGCCGGCAAGACGACAACCGTCGCGCGGCTGGCCCGGCATTACATGGACGAAGGACGGCGCGTGGGCCTGGTCACGAACGATCAGGCGACGGATCTCGTCGATACATTCGCGCTGCGCGCCGCGGGCTTCGCGGTCGGTGAGGTACCGGGCGCGTGCTTCTGCTGTAACTTTGACCGTCTCATGTCGGTACTCGAATCGCTGCAACAATCCGAGTCGCCGGACGTGATCATCGCGGAGCCGGTCGGTAGTTGTACCGACGTCATGGCCACGGTGATCCAACCGCTGCGTGAGATGCACGGGGATCAGTACCAGCTGGCGCCACTGACGGTACTGCTCAAACCGGAACACGGCCGCAGGATCCTCGGCGGCCAGGCGCGCGCCGGATTCTCTCCCAAGGCCGCCTACATCTTCATGAAGCAAATCGAAGAAGCCGATATCGTCGCCATCAATAAGCTGGATAAACTGAGTGACACCGAGCGTGCGGAACTGATCGGTCTTGTGCGCGAGCGGTTCCCTGAAAAACAAGTGCTCGCGGTCAGCGCGCGGTGTGGTGACGGCTTCGCACGGTTGACGCGTCTTCTGGCGCGGGAGGGCGCGGCGCCCGACACCTTCATGAAAGTGGACTACAATATCTACGCTGATGGCGAAGCGGAACTAGGCTGGCTGAACAGCCAGATCTCGTTCCAATCGCGCGCGGACACGCCGTTTCCCATCGACCAGCTTGTTCAGCAACTGGTAGCGGCCCTCGCCGAGCAATTGGAAACGCTTGACGTGGAAACCGCTCACGTGAAGGCACTCGGCCAACACCAACAGGTGGTCTCGATCGCGAACCTGGTGGCACGTGGCGAGCCCGTCGAGCTATCCCACGCGGCCCAGGTGTCCGTTCCGCAGGCACAGTTGATTCTCAACGCGCGCGTCGCAACCAGTCCCAACGAACTTGAGTCGTCGGTCGACGAAGCCGTGCGCGCGGTGGCTGCCACGCTGCACCTCGAATCACGCGTGGAGCAAATCCAGTGTTTTCGACCGGGCCGTCCAACTCCCACCTATCGGCGAGAGAATCCGTTCGGTTGAAACAAGGTGGTCCACGGGTGGAATTTGCGACCGTTCACGGGTATTCACTCGATTGGCGAATTCCTCTTATATTCTTGCCATTTCATGTTCTTGCCAAATCTTCCGCGCGGATCCATGGTCGTGCGGCGGTTAGTGCAAAATCACTGGCTCCACCCAGATAAGCTGGGTGGGGGCCGGCAACCGACGCGCCAAGCATTGACAAACCAATAGCAAGAAAAGTGGGGAGCAGTCAACGATCAAGGCCGGTGACTTGCGGCCTTGGGATTTGGGATTTTGGGTGCAAAGCGGCGTTGACGAGGTGCGGCCGCGGCTGGTATTCTTCCGCGCCCGGGTCTTTCCGCGCTTTCTCCACAGCGAGTGGCCGGACCGCGTTGGCGGTCATGGTTCGGGCGTCTAACCGAGACTGCAACAAATCGCGGCTAACAGACTGTACGATGGACTTCCTCGTCCGTCGCGCAGCCGAAACAACGCCCGAGGCAGCCAGTTTTGTTTTGGCCTCTCAGTAATGTCAGGCAGGCGACATGATAAGGACGTCTTTCGCACACCGCACAGGGCCGGCCGCTTTGATTCGTTGCGTCGCGTACACCGTCGTTTTGGCAGCGACCATTCCGCTCCTTGGCGGATGCGGCGGCCCGCGGTATCTCACCGTGCGAAAGGTAGCGCACAATCCGCTGGAGGGACCGCTGAACCTCCTGTCCAAACAGGGACCTCACCCGACCCAACGCACACTGCAAACGCTCCGCAAGTACGATCTCGAACAAACCCAAAAGAAAGACCCCCAGGCAGCTCTGGAGCGCCTCAAAACGGAGATGGTCCGCGACCCCACTCCGGACAAGGTCCAAGCCTACGCCGAGCTGGCCTACATCGCCGGCTATGCGGCCGACCACTTGGGCGACGACGCCCGCGCGCTGGATATGTACTCGGCGGCCGTCGCGGCGGCCTACGATTATCTGTTCGACCCGATCTACGATCCGATCCGCAACCCTTACGATCCGCAGTTTCGCCGCGTATGCGACTTGTATAACGCCGCGTTGGAAGCCAGTCTGCGTATCGTGCGCGCCAACGGTCAGTTGCTGCCAGGCGAGCACTTGCTGGTCGATACGGGAACCGAGAAGTTTGATGTGTCCATCGTCGCGCATGGGTCGTGGTCACCGGACCAATACGCCGGTTTTGAATTCGTGTCGGACTACAATATCACCGGCCTGACGAACCGCCATCACGGTTACGGGCTGGGCGTGCCACTGATCGCGATTCGCAAACCGGGAACCGCCAGCGACCCGGTCGAGAAGTTTTATCCGGAAGTATTGAGTTTTCCGGTGACCGCATTCTTGCGGATCGTGCCCGCGGCCCCGGGTGCCGAACAAGTGCACCGGCAGTGCGTTCTGGAGCTCTACGAGCCGATGGACGCGGGGGCCGTCGCCGTCGCCGGTCGCAAAGTGCCGTTGGAAACAGATTTGAGTGTCCCACTCGGCTACATGCTGGAAAAAGGGCGCGGCACCACCAAGACGGAAGTCGCGACCATGGGCCTGCTGCATCCGGGCGATACGACGGATCTTGAGGGCATCTATATGATCGGGCCCTACGACCCGCGCAAAATCCCCGTCTTGATGGTACACGGGCTCTGGTCCAGCCCCTTGACCTGGATGGAAATGCTCAACGACCTGCTGGCGTACCCCGAGATCCGCGAGAACTTCCAGTTCTGGTTCTATTTTTATCCCACGGGCGAGCCGTTCTGGTACGGAGCGACCGCGCTGCGCCAAGATCTGGATGCCCTGCGACGCACCTTGGATCCCGGCGGCCAAAACCCCGTCTTCAGCCAAGTCGTGCTGATCGGGCATAGCATGGGCGGGCTTGTCTCCATGTGGCAGACCCTGGATAGCGGCAACGCCTTTTGGAACCTGCTCAGCGACCAGCCGTTTGACCGGTTCAAAGCAGCCCCGGAAGTGCGCAACGAAGTCGCCCAAGTCGTCTTCTTCCACCCGGACCCCTGCGTCCGACGCGTCATCACAATCGCCACGCCGCATCGCGGCAGCCGCTTCGCGAACCAGTATACGCGTTTCCTCGCCCGAAAGCTGATCCAGCTTCCCGCGCGCATGCTGATGGTCCAGCAACAACTCGTGTCACAAAACCCTGGCATGTTCCGCAACACGGACCTGCTGACGATATCGACGAGTATCGACTCACTTTCGCCTAAGTCCCCCGTGCTATCCGCCATGCTGCATGCCCCGCGACCACCATATATCCACTATCACAACATCGTTGGCGTTCTGCCCAAAGAAACCTGGCTCGGTTGGTTGACGAGCTGGACCCACGAAAAAGGCGACGGCGTGGTGTCGTTCAAAAGCGCGCATCGCGCCGATTTCGAATCCGAGCTGGTCGTTCCGGCAGACCACATGCGCGTGCACGCGCAGCCACGCAGCATCCTGGAAGTACGGCGTATTCTACTCCAACACTTGCGCGAAGCGCGGTCGATGCAGACGGGACAGGTCAGCCCCGCCAGCTGTCAATCGCGCAGCAACGTGTTGCGGAAGAAAATAAGAAACTAGATCCGATCTTCTCGGCGTACTCCGCGTCCCGCCTCCTAGCGTCCTGCCCATACGCGGGGCAAAGCTCCTTTTCCGATGGCCGTCACTGGGCACAGACAGGCGTCTGGACAGGTGCGGGATGGACGCTGCCTGCCTGGCCCGTGGCAGCGCCGCCCGCGCGGGACGCATGGTGCAGAAAGTGCCGCAGTGGACGCTTACACGGCCGGCGTTGTTCACTGCGGGGCGTGGCCGCGCGCGTGGGCGCCGACGCCGACGTTACGTCACGCTCCGGCGGCCCGACAGCGTGATCGCCCCGCCCCGTAGCCCGTCTCGGGAGTTCGCCGCGGATGACATGTACGTCGCTGGGTGCGTCGATGCCGATCTGCACCTTGTTGCCCTTCACGCGTAGTACGGTGATCGTGACTGTCGCGTCGATCACGATGGACTCATGTTGCTTTCGGCTGAGCACTAACATCATACACTCCTTCGTATTCGCGGTTTTCGCCCGGACCGTGCGGCGCGGATTCCAGTTGCATCGCCCATAGGTTCCGCGCCGATTTCCGATGAGTATTTCCGCCACCAAGGGGCCGCGATGCGGTGACTTGCACGGACGGTCGTCGCGGCGTTGTGACGAGACAAGACCTCGAGACAGTGCAGATTGCGTGCCACAAACGCGCATCGCCGGGCCCGTCGACGCGATGAAGCAATTGGCGAGCAAGCACTTAGATGCATTTTGGGAGACGCGGAATAGCGCCGGAAAAGCTGCTCGAAATGGCTGATTTCGGCATGCGGTTTGTAAGAATGTCCAGATCCCGCTTACAATTTGCCAGTGCGCCGACTGAGTTCATCGCGCAGTTTCGCCGCGAGTTCATACCGTTCGGACGCCACGGCGTCGGTCAGGCGTTCCTGCAGCGTGCGTCCCACGCCGTATTCATGCCGCACGGATTCGCGCAGCTCCACGAGCCGCTTGACCAATTCGTCCTCGTCAAATTCTTCCTCGACACCATGCCGCTCGAAAAGATGCCGCAGGCGATCAAGGCCCACATTGACCTCTTCCACCGCCTCCTCGGCGCCACGATGTTCGAGCTGAAACAGCGCCCCCGCTTGGATACGGTGGAACATGACGAACGGACGGTACTGTTCATGCGACATCGTCCACTGTTCATCGGGCGAATGTTGCAAGCAAAAATCCATCAGCGCCAGCGTATGATCCGCGTCATCCGCGGCCCGATTGAACTCCTGCAGTTTCAAATAGCAGACGCGGCGATGGTAGTACTGGACGAACTCTCGATCGACCTCGGCACACTGTTCTTCACTGAGCGTCATTGCATCACCGTCGATCAGCGTGCGGGCGATCAGATAGTCCAGGTAGGTTTCGTGCCCGTGCGGCTGGGCCCCATCGGGGCGCCCGGTGGTTTCGAGTTGCAGCAGCCCCATATCAACACGCATTTGGATGACATCCCGGCCGTCCGCTCCCAGACACCAGCGGACCTCGATCGCGCCCGAATCGTAAGGCCAGTTTTCTAGAATCTCATCGATATTCGGTTCGTCCTGCGACATCGTACACTCAGCACCACGGAGTTCTCAAAATGCAAATCGAATCGCATAATTCATACGGACAATTATACCAGACACCTCGTTTCCCGGAACCCGGACGGAGCACCAAACCACCGGCGGCCAACGACAAACTAGCCGTTCTGTAACTGTTGCGCCCAATGCGAAGCAAGCAAACGCAGAGTACGCCGAGGCGGAACGTCGAAGAGTACGCTGAGAACACTAGAGACTGGCGGAAACACGCGGCGGGTGCGATCCCATTTCGTGTCACGTCACATCGGCCAGACGAGGCGGCATTTCTCGGGTTTTCGCCCAAGGAGGTGCGATGAAATCGTCCGCCTTCAGCTTCAGTAAGAGACGATCCAAGCACGCATTGTGAATTGCAAATAATTATTTCCTATTCTTCCTTTCCGCTCGGCCGCTCGCGGCGGCGGCGTTTCTTTTCCGACAGCCGCCGTTTGGCACGCAAACGCCGCTCGCCCGCCGCGCGGGATGGGCGCGTGGGACGCCGCCGTTTCGGCGCGGTCGCGACGCCCAGAATCATGCGCCGGAGCTTTTCAAGACAGTCTCGACGGTTCCCCAACTGGTCGCGAAACCGTTGGCTGATAATGACAACTTGACCTTGCCCATTGACCTGGCGCCGGTACTTGCCGAGAAACCGTTGCTTGACATCACCGGGTAAACACGTGGTGGACCGCACATCCCAGTGCAGGGTCACTTTCGTGTTCACCTTGTTGACGTTCTGCCCGCCTGGGCCACTACTGCGCGAGAACGAGAAGTGGAATTCATCGAGCGGCACCGCGATATGTTCGGTAACTTCAAGCATGGGGAGGGAACCAACAAATGGGTTGCGCTCAAGACGCCGCACCGATCCACTGGCCGACACGCTGTGCACACTGCTGTATCAACTGAACGTAGTCGGTCGTCTCGATCTCTTCGCCCATCAGTTTAATGTCGAAGAACCCATCATAATCAGCACGGGTCAATTGGTCGACGAGCGCGGCCAACGGCACTTCACCGTCCCCGAGCAAGCACCGATCCTGATCGCCATCCGGCTCCTGTCGCCCATCCCCCAGATGGACGATCGCCAACCGCGGCACCATGTCCGCCAACTGGCCGACGCGTTGCGAATCGCGTCCGAAATAATAGGTATCGAATGCGAGCTTCAGGCACGGATGATCCCACTGGTCGATCAGCCGAAACGTCTCGTCCACATCGGTCAGAAAAGTCCACTCTCGAGCACACCCCGCGTGGACGGGTTCCAGCGCCAGTGTGACCCCCTGTTGTTCGGCCGCGGGCAATAGTTCTTTCAGCGCGTTGTTCAGCAGGCTGCGGGCATGGTTATGGGTATGGCCGGCGCGCGCGCCACTGTAAACGGTCAGGCATCCGGCCTGCATGTCGGCCGCCAGCTGGATGGCTTCGATCGCATCCTGAACGCTCTCTTTGTAGGACCGGCCGTCGCTGCCGGTGAAGCCCCCGGCCCACAAGAGACACGAGACCGCGAGATGGCTGTCTCGGATCAGCTCGATCCCCTTCGCCTCGCCGAAATCCGATAGCTTCTGGCGCCAAACGGCAATGGCGTCCAGTCCCGATTCGGCATAGTGCCGCACATCTTCTTCAAACGACCAACGGTAGGTCGTCAACTCGTTCATGGAAATCCGCACCATCCGTGTTACTCCTTACTTAGCGCGTGACCGCCCGCGTCACGCTGTGGTGATCGATGTGCCGTGCCGGGCGTACCCGCCGACCATTGCCACGTCTTCACACCGCGGCTCGATTATTGAAGTGACCAGGCGACCAACCACTTCTGGCCGGTCCGCCGCATCGAAAAATCCTTGCGCAACCGCGATTCCATGTCCGCCAAATGCCCCGCGCCGTAAAAAATCGCGAGGTGGCGTTTTCCGCTCTTGATTTCACGGCGCAACACTTCGAGTGCCTTCTTGTTCCGTTCCGTGATGATCGTCGAACCATCCGGCCCCGACAAGGCTGACGTCTGAAGTTCCATGTCCTGAAACTGTCGAGCTAACACTTGCTTGAGTTTCAGCGCGCGGTTGCGGGAGAACAACGCCACCAGTAATTGCATCTCATTCGGCGCATTCTTGCTCTGCGTCTGCGTCAGCATCGCCTTGCCCATCATCCGCAGGAACATCTGCAGAAAACTCTCGCCTCGATCCTTCATGCTCTTGGCAAATTCAGTGGGCGACATGTCCGCATGAACCATGTTGGGCTGGCCATAGTCAATCAAGTCCAACTGAAACTGAAGCTCAAGCACGTCCTTCATGGCCGTCTGCAGGATCGTGATCGGGTGCTTGCTCTTGGCCGCGCGCCGCGGGTCCGGCACGCGCGCCGCCTCCGACGCGACCAGCTCGTAGAGCACCGCGTCGTACGTCGCGAATAGTTTGTTGAGTTGCTCGTAGTACGATTTTTCGCCGATATGGATGGCACCGATCAGGTCCACTCGGACTCCCTTGTGCGGGCCTGATGCCACCACATAATGGGTCACCGCCGTCTCCAAAGCGATTGGTTTATCGTCCTTATCGACGCGAAAACGCACGAAATCGCTCGCCTTGTCCGCCTTGTCCGCCTTGTCCGCCTTATGCGCGGCCTGTTGCGAGTCGGCGTGTGACGCGGCCGGCTTCGCCGTACGGTCTTTCCTTGGCGTCTCTTGCGTGGCAGCCGACGATCGTTTGGCGCGCGCCCCGGCCGGGGGTGTGGCCGTTGCGGTGGCGGTCCACGCGTCCGGCTGACATGCTAACCCGACGGTCGCCACGAGCAGCGCCGTTAACAGGGAAAGCATGTTTGCGCGCCAAGTCGCGCGGTCCAACGGCATGGAAGCTTCGCGTACGTGCATTGAAAAAGACCCCTCATGCGAGCCGATACAAATAAGCCACTAGAACCAGATGCGTCAGCACGTCACACCGGTGGGCCGTTGGGCTGGCGCTGTTCATGACGGCAGATCGCATCGCGTTTGTCGTTGCAAAACACCCGAAGTATACGCCACCGGCCACCCCAAGCCAAACCCCTCGCGGAACGTCGCGGCGGCCTGGGCCCGAATCTGCCAGATTTCCCGTGTGTAATGGTTGACTTGAAGATCCCGGCAATCATACTGGATTGATCGCTCAGGGATTTTACTCTGAGTTACGGCCTCCCAGGAATCTGCCCCGCCTGTGGAGGCCACTTTTTTTCGCGATTGGTTTGTCAATGCTTGGCTTGTCGGTATCAGGGCCCC
>Ga0114931_10010063_pt1 | contig 11286 bp, 10 predicted proteins | sample 2SBtaG_FD_89579 | JGI IMG/M metagenome (GOLD analysis project Ga0114931, IMG submission 89579) | Deep subsurface microbial communities from Kolumbo volcano to uncover new lineages of life (NeLLi) - 2SBTROV14_V59a metaG | ecosystem: Environmental > Aquatic > Marine > Volcanic | place: Kolumbo...
CTGCGAGGGCGCCACGCGGCGTGGCAAATCGCATCGCCGATCGCCCGCGGCTTCCTTCTCGCTCGCCGCACCTCGCGTGCGATGGGCCAAGCTGCGATTCTCCGCGCTCGACGGGAACGGGCGAAGCCGCACGACCGGAAAACGCCCGGCAGAAAAAAAGTTTTGACTTGACCGTGCCGCGGTGGCTATTTTGGTGGTGAGTTTGATGCGTTTGGACTCAGGGTGTTGCTTAGCGCCGACTGGGGGCAACCATTCGCTCTCGCCCACTCTTCTCATCTCCGGCGGGGGACCAAGGCCATGTTGTTAAAAGACATTCTCAGCACCAAGGGTTCCGTGGTGCACACGATCCATCCTCGGGCGACCCTCGATGACGTCGTGCAAGCGATGGTCGGCCACAACATCGGATCGCTCGTGGTGTGCCACGACGAGACGGACGACCCGCCGCGGAAGATGGTCGGCATCATCACCGAACGCGATATTCTTCGCCTCTGTGCGAAGCACAAAGTTCCCCTGGGAATTCACGTCTCGGAGGCCATGAGCCAGTCGATCCTGACGTGCTCGCCGAACGATCACGTCCCGGAAATCATGGGGCTGATGACCGAGAAGAGGATTCGGCACGTTCCGGTGGTCGACGGCGATGGCCAACTTTGCGGGATGATCTCGATCGGCGACCTCGTCAAGGCGCAGCACGATCAAATGGCGGTCGAGAACCACTATCTGAAAAATTACATTCAGAACTGACTCATCCGCTGCTTTCCTTTTTCTCTTGCGGAACCAAGACGTGTCCTCGCGCCTCGTTCGTCGCCGGCGTCATCCGTCAATCAGGCCAACGAGTAGCGGTCAAGCTTCGCGCGGTCGACCTGCACGCCTAAGCCGGGCGTTTGCGGCACGGTGCTCATGCCGCCAACCATATCGAGCGGCTCGGTGAGAATGTCATCTTGAAGCTGATCGTAGCCGGACGGGTTCGCGTGCCTCAAGACGGGCACGGCGGCGGCGAGTTGCGACATGGCGGCGGTGGCAAGGCCCAGGCAATCTCTGGCATCGAGCAGCGGCGCGACCTCGGCCGCCTCGGCGACAATGACGCATTTTCGCGCGGCGTTTAACCCACCAACGGTGTCCAGGTCGAACACCACGTATGGCACGGCTCGGGCACGATCGATCGCCAACACATCGGCCGGCCCGCGGATGCCACGCGAGACGGCCAGCGGAACGTTGGTTTGCCGGCGTAGCGCGGCCAATTCGGCGATGTCCTCGGATCGCAGCGGATCACGAAAGAACTGTAAACCAACCGCCTCGAGTTCGGCGCAAAGCTCGCGCGCGGCTTCGCCGTCGTATAGCCCGTTTCCATCCAAGCGAAACTCGTTTCGGTCGCCCACGGCGTCACGAACCGCCGACAACAGGGCCAAGTCGGCCCGCCAATCTCCGCTGGCACGGACCGTCTGGATGTGAAACCCCTGATCGGTCATTTGCCGGGCTCGGGTGACGACTTCTTCGCGGCTATCCAGCGGAAGCTCGACGGCCAGCGGAACGCGTTTGCGATACAAACCGCCCCACAGGTGGCAAAGCGGCTGACGGACCGCCTGCCCGATGGCGTCCCACATGGCCATCTCGAGCGCCGAGACCAACGCGGGCGGCGAAAGCCCGTCGAGACGGTGTAGCTCTTCGACGTCGAAGATGCTGCGATCGGCCAAGGTAGGCAGCAGCGTTTCACGACGCGCGACCAGCTCGTCCGCTCGCCAGGCAAGTCGGGCTTCTCCCCAACCCTCGATTCCGCGAAACGTGGCGATGCGCACCAAGAGCGCTCGTAGCGGCGCGTGCGGCGCGGTGCGAGGCAATTCGACGAGATAGAATTCCAGGTCGCTGATCTTCATCGTTCGCCCGCCAGGGTGCCTCGCTTCAGCCGGCAACTGGAAACCAAGCCCGGCCCGGTTAAGAAGCCGAGAGTTCGGCGCGTAGTTCTCGAGGGAGCGGGAAGAGTACGTGTTCTTCGCGCACGGTGACTTGCTCGACGGTGGCGGCGAAGCGTTTCTTGAGAAACTCGACGCAGTCCTCGACCACCACTTCCGGGGCACTGGCCCCCGCCGTGATCAGCGCGCTTTGCACGCCATCGAACCACTCCGGGTCGATATCGCGGGCACAATCCACCAGATAGGCCGGAACGTTGCTGGCCCGCGCAAGCTCGCGTAGTCGCTGGCTATTCGAGCTGTTCTGGCTTCCGAGCACGAGCACCAGGTCGGCGTCATGCGAAAGCAGCTTGACCGCTTCCTGGCGATTTTGCGTGGCGTAGCAAATATCTTCTTTCGGCGGACCAATGATCCGCGGAAAGCGGTTCTTGAGGCAGCCGATAATCTGCTCGGCGTCGTCGACCGACAACGTGGTTTGCGTCAAGTAGGCCAGCTTCTCCGGGTCGGCGACTTCCAGGCGATCAACGTCCGCGGGCGTTTCGACCAGCAGAATGGCTTCCGGGGCCTCGCCCATCGTGCCGATCACCTCATCGTGCCCCTGATGGCCGATGAGCACGATCGTGTAGCCCGCCTTGGCGAATCGCGTTGCTTCGAGGTGGACCTTGGTAACCAGCGGACAGGTGGCGTCGATCGTCTTCAGATTGCGCTCGGCGGCCACGCGGCGAATCTCGGGTGCCACGCCATGTGCGGAAAACAGCAACCGCGAACCGTGGGGCACCTCTGACAACTGGTTTACAAACACCACGCCTCGGCCACGGAATCGCTCGACGACGTGTTGGTTATGAACGATTTCGTGGTAGACATAGATGGGCGCGTTATAAAGCCGAAGCGCTTCTTCAAGCGACTCGATGGCCATATTCACGCCGGCACAAAAACCGCGCGGGCTTGCCAGGATGAGCTTCATCGTTTATCTCATACCTCCTAGGGAATCATAATCGAGCTGGCGTTGTCTGAATAGTCGGGCTTTATTTCCAACCCGGCGGCCCACGACGAACATGCTTGCGGCCGGCGCGGTGACGGCCGGCGAGGCGCTGCCGGACGAAAAAGGACACAGCCGGGCAGAAGGATACGGTTGCCAAGCTCGGAGAGAAACGGGGGCTCGGAACAGGCGACCGCTTTTCCACGGCAAAATGGGCACCGCCGATGTCCGGTCGCAAGGTTTTTCTCGAAGCCGCGGTTGCGTAGGAAACTCGCTCGGTACCTCGGTATGTCGACGAACCATTTTCTTGGCCTGCTGGAATGTTGGGGGCCCACATCGACCCAAGGCCGGGATTGCACGCTTAAAGAGGCTCGCGATTACTGCCGGGGGTTGGCACGAGCGCATTACGAGAACTTTACCGTGGCCAGCCTCTTGCTGCCGCGCCGGCTAAGGACGCACTTTACCAGCGTTTACGCCTATTGCCGCTGGGCCGACGATCTGGCCGACGAGATCGAGGATCGCCGGGAAAGTCTGGCCCTGCTCGATTGGTGGGAAGAACAGTTGCGGGACTGTTACCGGGGCGTTGCCAAGCATCCGGTCTTCGTGGCCTTGGCCGAGACGATCGCTTGTTTTCAGATTCCGATCGAACCGTTTCTCGATCTCTTGTCGGCCTTCCGCCAAGATCGGGTCAAGTCGCGTTACGATTCGTATGACGAGTTGGCGGATTACTGCCGCCGTTCGGCCAATCCGGTGGGGCGGATCATCCTTCATCTGGCCGGTTGCCATGAGGCCCGGCAGGCGGAGTTGGCCGACTATGTTTGTATCGGTTTACAACTGGCGAATTTTTGCCAGGACGTGGCCGGCGACTACAAGCGGGGGCGTGTTTATCTGCCGCGAGAAACGCTCGATCGCTTTGATTGCCCGGTGTCGGCGCTGGGCGAAACGACGGCGAGCGGGGCACTGCGAGATGTGCTGGAGTTTGAAGTCGACCGGGCGCGGGAACATCTGCTTGCCGGCCGGCCGCTGGTGCCCCTGATGCCGCGCCGCATGCGACTTGACGTGGCGCTTTTCATCAGCGGCGGCATGTCCATTTTGGCGAAGATTCGCGCGGCGAATTACGACGTCTTGCAGCAGCGTCCGACATTGAGCCGCGGCGAAAAAGCCCGCCTGCTGCTAAGCGGTTGCTGGCAGGCGTGGGGATTCGGCGCCGCGCGGCGAAGCGCGGCGGTCACGCAAGGCTTGCCATGCAAGGCCGCTGCAAGTCACGGGAAACGCGCTCTGTCGAGGGCCACTCGCGGGTGAACGAATCGCTTGATGCCAGTTATGCCCATTGTCGCATGATCGCCCGGCAGGCGGCCAAGAATTTCTACTATGCCTTCTTGCTGCTGCCGTCCGAAAAGCGGCGATCTATGTTCGCGCTGTATGCCTTCTTGCGGCGGGCGGATGATTTGAGCGATTCGTCGCAACCGGTTGAGACACGTCGCGCGGCGCTCTCTGCCTGGCGGAAATCGCTCGAAGCGGCGCTTGAGGGACACGCTGACGATCCAATCTTGCCCGCCCTGGCTGATACGGTCGCGCGTTGGCGCATCGCGCCCAACCATCTGCTGGACGTGCTCGACGGCGTGGAAATGGACTTGCACACAACGCGCTACGAAACGTTCGACGAGCTGCTGGTTTATTGCCGCCGCGTTGCTTCGGCCGTCGGGCTGGCATGTCTTTCGATCTGGGGCTACGACCCACACGCGCCGCAAACGGCCGCCGTCGATTGCGGAGTTGCCTTTCAACTGACCAACATCCTGCGCGATCTGAAAGAAGACGCCGAGCGGGGGCGGGTTTATCTGCCGCTGGAAGATTTGCGACGTTTCGACTACTCGGTTGACGATCTTCGACAAGGCGTCGTCGACGATCGTTTCCACACGCTGGTCAACTTTGAAATCACCCGCGCCCGAGATTACTACGATCGCGGGCAAGCGGTCTGTCGGTGGGTTGACCATGACGCCCGGGCTGTGTGTACCACGATGATCGGCACATACCGGGCGCTGCTGGAAGAGGTCGATCGCCGGCAAGACGACTTGCTCAGTCAGCGGGTACGGATCAGCCGTTGGCGCAAGCTGTGGATTGCCGGTCGCGCGTGGTGGCACCCGTCGATCGACGTTGCGTTACTGGCCGGGGTTTCGGCGCCATGAGCGAGGCGGCCGAACACCTTCCGCGTGTGGCGATCGTCGGCGGGGGGCTTGCCGGCTTGGCGACCGCGGTGGCCTTGGCCGATCAAGGCTTTTCGATCGAACTTTTCGAGGCCCGGCGGCGATGGGGGGGGCGGGCTTCGTCGTTCGAGGACACTCGAACCGGCGGCTTGGTGGATCACTGTCAGCACGTCAGCATGGGTTGCTGTACAAACCTGGCCGACTTCGCTCGGCGGGTGGGCATCGACCATGATTTTCGCCGCCACCGGGTGCTGCACTTCATCGGGCCCGACGGGCGGCAATACGACTTCCGCGGCTCTGCCTGGTTGCCGCCGCCGCTGCACCTGCTACCCGGCCTGCTGAAGCTGGGCTATCTTTCTTGGCGTGAGCGTCTGGCCATCGTTCGCGCCATGCCGCGACTTGCACGCTGGCGGCAAGGCCAAGACGACGCCGGCGAGTCGATCGGTGCGTGGCTTCGTCGACAAGGACAAACCCCCCACGCGATGCGATGCTTCTGGTCCGTGGTGCTTGTCAGCGCGTTGGGCGAACAGCTTGACCGGGCCGGCATACGTTATGCGCGGCAGGTTTTCGTCGACGGTTTCATGGCCTCGCGCGACGGCTACGTGGTCGAGATTCCATCGGTTCCGCTGGCAATGCTCTATGGCAAAAAACTCGCCGGCTGGCTTTGCGATCACGGCGTCAAACTGCATCCGAGCACACCGATCGGCCGCATCGAGGGAAACCGGCGGCAGGTTCAGGCCGTCGTCACCGCCGACCAGCGGCGCCTTGCGGTTGATTTCGTGGTTTCCGCCGTACCCTGGCGGGCGCTGGCCCGTCTGCTGGAGCAACCGGCCTTTGCCGCGGTGGCCGCGCTGGCTCAGGCAGCCAAGATCCAATCTTCGCCGATCACCGGGGTTCACCTCTGGTTCGACCGGCCGATTACTCCCCTGCCCCACGCCGTGTTGGTTGATCGATTAAGCCAGTGGGTCTTCTATCGCGGCACCGCGACGAACAACGTCGACTCGACCACAGACGAAAGTGATCACTTGTCGCCCAACGCCGGCGCCGCGGAATCGCGGGCCGCGAATGATCCACCGGCGGCCGAACATTACTATCAGATCGTGATCAGCGCCTGGCGAAATGTCGCCGCCGGGCAGCGCGATGACGTGGTTCGGCAAATTGTCGAGGAGCTCCGTGACGTGTGGCCCGAGGCACGCAAGGCGCGGCTGATTCGCTGGCGATTGGTAACCGAGGGCGAAGCAGTCTTTTCCGCCACGCCCGACGTCGACCGCCTGCGCCCGAGCCAGCAAACCGAAATCGCGAACCTCTTTCTAGCCGGCGATTGGACCGCAACCGGCTGGCCCTCGACCATGGAAGGCGCGGTCCGCAGCGGCTATCTGGCGGCCGAAGGCGTGCTTCGCGCCGTGGGTCGCCCGCGGCACATCGTCAAACCGGACCTGCCACGCGGTTTCCTCGCACGCTGGCTCATGGGCCATCCTTGAGCCACGGTGCTACTTGCCGATTCTTTTCTTCTCCGCTCCGATCTACAAATTTCACAACTCTCGCGCGGCGGACGGTCGGCTGTTGAAACGGAAAACACCTGCAGCGACCAGCGGAGAACCGCGAACTTCATCCACCGCGATCGCGCCACGACGGACAAGGCTTACGTTTCATCGAGCGGGGTTGGTGCCGGCACGAGGCGTACGATCAGCGTTTCAAGATAGGCGGCCAGTTCGGCGGACAGGGCCACGCCGTCCAGCCGCAGCTTGAGAAAGTTTTTCAGTCGTGACGGACGCTGTATCAACACGCCCAACGCGGCGCCCACGCGGCGCGGGGTGTTGGGTTGCCGGGCGACCCGTTCGATCTCCGGCGGCAACGATTCGTCGACCGCGTCACTGATAACGCGCAGCGAAACCCAGTCGATTGACGCTTGCCGGCAAACGTCGGCCACCTCCCAGGTTTCCATATCAACGGCCAAGGCGTCGAAACGCCGACCTAGGTAGCCTTGTCTTCGGGCCGCGCGACAATTCGGTCGACCGTTAGCAGCCGGCCGACGTGAAGTTGCCCGGCCCGCGGCGGCGGCGAATCGGGCTCAAGCGCGACAGCGATTTCGCCCCCATCCCCGTTGACCACGGATCGGGCCGAGAGAAAATCACCACGCTTCACTCGCGGATCGAGCCCTCCGGCAAACCCGGCTGAAACAATCAGCCGAGGGCGATGGCCGGCGATCAGTATCTCACAAGCCCGGCGGGCCGAAGTTCCTCCGACTCCCGAAGTCACGACGGCCAGACTTCGCCCGCGGAGCAGCCCACGACGAACGGTGAAGCGGGTCGCGCGAATCGTGGTTTTCTGTTCGAGCCGATCGTCGAGTCCTCCCTGCTCGGTGCCGGTGGCAAAGAGAAGCCCGACATCGCAGTTAGGCATGATGCCGCCCTCCCCCGCGCGCCATGGATGTATGGCAGGAAATTCAGCCGACCAGCATCCAGTCTAGACGACTCGCGGCATGACGGAAATGCGTCGCGGCATCTCGCTGGCAGCGGAAGGCGCGAATCCGCCCCGGCCGAGACGTGCGATCAGGCCACCTGCCACAAGGCCATTTTCAGCGAGTCGCCCAGCCGACGATTGACGCCCAACACGGCGGCGGGCTCGAAGCCCACGTGGACCATGCAATGTTCGCAGCGTGGGTCGTTGCCGCGGCCGAGTTGGTCCCAATCGGTAAGCTGTACGAGATCGTCGTACGTCTTGTGATGCGTATCGGTGATCAGATAGCAGGGGCCCTTCCAACCGCGTACGTTGCGCGTCGGATTGGCCCATGCGGCACATTTCAAGTCGCGCTCGCCGCGGAGGAATTCCAGATAGATGGGCGATGTATTCAGCTTGTATCTCCGCAGCAGTTCTTTCGCCTGGCGAAATTTCGCGTGGATGTCGTCGCGGGTCATGAACATTTCCGCCGCGCCGTCGGGGTTCGTCGTCTGTACGGCCGCATAGCCAAAGGCGGGCGAGAGCATAAAGCCGTCGACGCCCAGTTCGGTCAGATATTCGAGCAGCACGGCGATTTCGTGCATGTCGGTTTCCTTGTAGACGGTCGTATTCGAGCAGACCAGGAAACCGGCCTCCTTGGCCGCCTTGATGCCGTCGACCGCCTCGGCGAAAACCCCTTCGCGCTCGACCGCCAGATCGTGGGATTTCTCCATCCCGTCCAGGTGTACGTTGAAAAAGAAACGGCTTGTCGGCTTGAAGCCGGAAAGCTTCTTGCGGATGAACATCCCGTTCGTGCATAGGTAGATGTGTTTTTTTCGCTCCAGGATCTTGGCTACCAGCTCTTCGATCCAGGGATAGATCATCGGCTCACCGCCACAGATGCTGACTACCGGAGCGCCGCACTCGTCCACGCTGGCAAGACACTCTTCGACGGTCAGTTTATCTTTCATCGTGCTGGCATATTCGCGTATCCGCCCACATCCGGTGCAGGTCAGGTTGCAGGCGTGCAACGGTTCAAGCATCAGCACCAGTGGGAACTTCGACTGGCCCGCCAGCTTTTTTTTGAGCAGATAGCTTCCCATGGTCCGGGTAAGCGAGAGCGGAAAACGCATGCGATCAATGCCTTCTTGGAAGGAGTTGTATGGCGTGATCTTTGAACCGGGCAAGCAACTTTGTGTCGTGAATTCTGTGTCGTGAATTCCCAGAAAAACCGATCACGCGCGTTCAAAAGCGGGCCGCGAGGGCATCGCGCTTGCGGCGGAAGTCGTCGATTCAAACGGTCTGCGTGTGGTTTCCTCGCCTCGGCCCGGTCGATGCCTTGCGGCGGATCGGTTCGTCCGTGGTCGAGCAGCGAAAACGAAATCAACCTCGATAGTTATTGCGCTGCGGCACTGACGTTGCCGCGGACGGTGGCCTGTTTCGGCAACGGCGTCGGAGTGTTATCGGCCGCGTTTTCGACCGGCGTTCCAACGGCCGCTGCCCACTGAGAAAGGGCCATCAGCGGAAAGTAAATCGGATACATGTGATAGCGAAGATAAAACACCCGCGGAAATCCGGTTCCGGTGAATTCGGCTTCGTCCCAGGTGCCGTCGGTGCGTTGTCGATTGAGCAGAAAGCGAACTCCCCGGGCGACGGCCGGGTGTTGTTGCCGTCCGGCGGCCAGCAGACCCATAATGGCCCAAGCCGTTTGCGAGGCCGTAGCCTTGCCGCTGCCACGAAGCGAAGGATCGTCGTAAGTCTCGGGCGACTCACCCCAGCCGCCACTGGGTTGCTGATGGGCCAGCAGCCAGTTGGCGCCGGCCGTCACGGCGGAGTCGTCCGGCTTGACGCCGGCTGCCGCCAGGCCGGTCAAGGTCAACCAGGTACCATAGATGTAGTTCACGCCCCAGCGGCCAAACCAACTGCCGTCGGGCTCTTGCACGCTTCGCAGGTATTCGAGCGCCCGATCGATGGCCGGTTCGCCGACACGATGCCCCAAGCGGCTCAAGGCTTCGAGCAGTCGGCCGGTGATATCCGGCGTACTGGGGTCGATCATGGCGTTGTGGTCCGCGAACGGCACATGACACAGAAATTGTCGATTGTTGTCACGGTCGAAAGCCCCCCAACCTCCGTCGCGGTTTTGCATGGCGAGCATCCAACGCTCGGCACGAACCGCGGACGAAAGCACTCGGTCCCAATCGGCCGCACGACGGCGACCGGCGGTCAAATCGTCCGCTTCGGTCTGAGCGACCAGCTCCAATCTCGGCGGCAGCGAATCGCGCGAGGTCGACTCCGCGGCGAACTGATCCAGTAAGGCGACCACGGCCATCGCCGTATCATCGAGGTCCGGATAAAAGCGGTTCGCGTGTTCGAAGCACCAGGCCCCCGGCTCGACCGAGATCGTGTGGGACCAGTCTCCCGGCTTGGTGATTTGGCGATCCAGCAACCAGTCGGTCGCCGCGCCGACGGCCGGATGTCTGGCATCCAGCCCGCTGTCAACTAAGGCCCGCAGCGTGATCGTCGTATCCCAAACCGGTGACAGACAAGGTTGCAGCCGCAGGGTTTCGTCTTCTTCGATCATCAAGCCGGCAAGCTGCTCGTAGCAGGATTTCAGCTCGGGACTGTCATCGTCGTAGCCCAGGCCGCGCAGCGCGACGACGCTCCAGACGATCGGCGGAAAGATCGCGCCCAGACCGTCGCTGCCCTCGAACCGCTCGAGCATCCACGCTTTGGCGGCGCGAATCGCGCGGCGGCGTAGCGGAAGCAATTTGTGCCGCTCGGCCCACTTCAAGCCACGATCGACGAAGCAGAAGAAGCGGTCCCAACTAATCAGCCCGCCCGGCTTGGCGTCCGGTGCCCGTGGAGGAGCCCACTCGTGCGGATGACGAACAAACAACTCGCGAATTCCCAGCCGCGAATCGATCTGGCAAACCGGTCGCAGCGCCGAGACGATCGACAGCGGCACGACGATCGTGCGGCTCCAGGCACTCATGGCATACAGATTCACCGGCGCCCACTTGGGCAGCAGGCACATTTCCGGCGGCACGCAGGGACACTGGTCATAGGAGATTTGCCCCAGCATGGCGAGGTAGAAGCGGGTGAAGCTGTTGACCGCGTCGGCTCCACCGTGAGCCAGAATAGCCTGCCGAGCACGCTGCATCGTGCTACATGACGGATCGTGGCCGGCCAGCTTCATGGCGAAATAGGCCTTGACGCTCACGCTGACATCGACGTCACCACCGGGATGGTTGGACCAGCCCCCTTCGGGTCGCTGCTTCCGCTCGATATAGCGGGCGGCCTTGCGGGCTTGGGGGCCGTCGGCCCGACCCAGGAAGGCCAGTAGCAGAATATATTCGCTCTCCAGGATCGTGTCGCCTTCCAGCTCGGCGACCCAATAGCCCTCGGAATGCTGCTGAGAAACCAGCCATCGGCGGGTACTCAAAATCGCCCGGCGGAGCCTGCCGCCAAGGCTCGAGGAGTCGTCCACCACGCGAGCCGGTGCCGAGGAACCGCGGTGCCCTTCCATGGACACAACACGAACGTGGGTGCTCGAATTCATCCTTGAATCTCGTTTTATGGGTCAATCGCCATCCCTGACGCGACGCTTCACGGTGACTTGGCAAACCAAACGCCGGGTTTGCCATGAAGCACGCCGGCCCCTCTCATGCGGGCAGCGTCCAAGCTATGCCGAAAAGCGGGACGCGGAGCCTACGGCATTCATGCCTCACGAAGCAAGAGCAAACGGCAAACCGACAAAGCC
>Ga0114931_10010064_pt1 | contig 11285 bp, 13 predicted proteins | sample 2SBtaG_FD_89579 | JGI IMG/M metagenome (GOLD analysis project Ga0114931, IMG submission 89579) | Deep subsurface microbial communities from Kolumbo volcano to uncover new lineages of life (NeLLi) - 2SBTROV14_V59a metaG | ecosystem: Environmental > Aquatic > Marine > Volcanic | place: Kolumbo...
ATGTGTTTCGGTCTCCTTGCAACCGAAAATAACAAAAATAGGTACCCGCGGGGAGGTGATTAAATCAACACGCCGGTAAGCGAGGGATGAACCCCAATCCAGCGCATCCCTCGCTTACGCGTCGTGTTACGGAGAAACGCTGTTTACCCAATGTGAAAAAGTGAAAGGCTCTGATCCGGCGGCGGAAATGGTTGCCCACCGAGATCGGCTATGCTCAATTATAGGCCAAAAGTCGATTGAAAAAGGGGACAAAATTACCGATGACCAACCCATTTCAGAGCCATTCTGCAGAGCAGCACCGTCAGGCTTCGCCGGCAAAGGTCCGTTGTGTCGTGATTACTGTAAGCGATACTCGGACGCCGGAGAATGACTCAAGCGGACAGGCAATCGTTGATTCGCTTGAGGAAGCTGGCCATCATGCAGTAGCGCGTGCTATCGTTCCCGACGATCCTGTGCAGATCGAGCTTTTGGTGAAACGATTTGCGGAGTCGAGCGAGATTGATGCGATTCTCCTGACAGGCGGGACAGGCATCGCAGCTCGAGATCTGACGCCCGACACGTTGGCCAACCTACTAACCAAAGAGCTACCGGGCTACGGCGAGTTATTGCGCATGCTCAGCTACCAAGAAATCGACCCAGCTGCAATGCTCAGCCGAGCCCTTGGCGGGCTAGTCGGCAAGACGGTCTTGCTAACCATGCCTGGTTCGACCGCAGCCGTTCGTCTGGCGATGGAAAAGCTGATCGTACCCGAGTTGGCTCATCTTGTGTCGCTCGCCCAAAGCTAGCAGGTCGAGCAGTGACGTCTCGTCTACGACCTGCTATCGCAAGCAGCTAGCACCTCCAATTCATCTAGCTCATTTTTTTTCGTTGTTGTAGTCTTCCGCGTCTGCTGCTGCGCTATGGAATCGCGCAGAACGTAATTTCCTAAGATTTCTGGCTGCCATCGTACCCAAGGAGGGGTCTGTGCAACGATTGCTTTCTTTAGCGACGCTCGCCGTGATGGGCGGGCTTGGCTTCTTCTTTCTCAAGGGAGGCGGCCTCGACCAGATTGCCGTCATGCCACGCGAGAGGCAGCAATCGCCGGCAGTTAGTTCTCAAGATCGCTACCAAACTCCAGGGGCCTGGGCAGGCGTCCCTGCCGCTCCACAAACGGTTCAACAAGCTTCCACTGGGCAAAACACCGGATCGCCGCCGGCAGGTGCCGCCAAGGGAGCGACTATTCGTATCGCGTCGTTTAATATTCAATCCTTCGGCAACACCAAAGCCGGCAAACCTTACGTGATGCACACGTTGGCCGATATCATCAAGCAGTTTGATATCGTGGCAATTCAGGAAATCCGGTCGAAGAACGAATATCTCATTCCCAACTTTGTGCGACTAATAAACCAATCGGGTCGAAGATTTGACCATGTGATTGGCCAGCGTTTGGGACGGACGACTTCGAAAGAGCAGTACGTCTACATCTACGATACCGAGCGAATCGACATCGATCCACAGAGTATTTACACCATTAGCGATCCCGACGACATGCTACATCGACCGCCGCTGATCGCGACGTTTCGCACCCGAGGGGTCGACCCCGCCGAGGCATTTACGTTTACTTTGGTCAACATTCACACCGATCCCGATGAAGTTCCCCAAGAGCTTTCCGCCTTGGCAGAAGTCTACCGGGTGGTACGTCGCTCGAGCCGCGGGGAAGACGACATCATCTTGCTTGGCGATTTTAATGCGGATGACCGAAATTTGGGACGACTTGGCCGGCTCCCTGGTGTTTATCCCCTGATTGCCGGTGTGTGGACCAATACTCGTCAGAACCGACAGTACGACAATCTCATCATTCACCAGCCCTCGACGACCGAGTATTCCGGCCGCTCCGGCGTTTTTGATGTGATGCGCCGTTACAACCTCAGCGAAAAGCAAGCTTTGGAAGTCTCCGATCATTTTCCCGTGTGGGCTGAGTTTAGTGTCTACGAGCGGGACTACGCGGGGCGTATTGCCAGTCGGCGAGTGAGACGCTAGCCGCGAGACGCTACTTTTCTTTCCCGATAGCCGTGATGCGATGCATCGCCAGAGGCTCCGGCGATCTGACAGATCGCGGCGACTCTAATGTCGTTTTTGACATGAGCCCTGGTGGATAGCGAAAACTTTCTTCTTGAAATTGTGCCACGCGATGCGATAGGTTTGCGTCTGTACTAAATGGTATCCAACAGAGCCTCATGTCATTTGGGGTATCTGAAGAGCCCGATGCTGAATTGCCAATTTCTCTGAATTTGGCCAGCACCGGGCTCTTTTTTTGCACTTTTATCTTTGTGAACAGGGAGGAATCGACTTCGTGGATGTTGCTAATCGCAATTTGGTTTGTCTGTCGCAATATAGTTCGATGATTCGCGATGGCGATTTGTTGCTTTTTCGTGGCCATGGCATTGTTTCGCGGTTGATTGGCGTGGCGGGACGTAGCGATTACACCCACGCAGCTCGCGCCGTCTGGTGGGGCGATTTGCTGTTTTGCTGTGAAGTCCGCGAGCTGAAAGGTGGTCGAGCGGTCACACTCGAAAGTCAGGTGAAAAAGCACCCAGGAACAATTGACGTGTTTGAAACCAACCCTGGGCGTCGTTGGCGAGAGTACGATCGCTGCGGCGCGGTTCGATACTCGCGGCGGCTGGCTGGCTGCGACTACGGTTATTTTGGCGTTCTCAAAGCGGCGCTGCGGCACCTCCCCCTGTGGCGCTTTTTGATTCGTCCAGATATGAATGACAAGCGACAGACGAGCCAGCCGCCGTATTGCTCGCAGGCATGTGCGATGGCCGATCGCATCGGCGGGCGGGTCGATCCCGTACCACAGTTGGCAGATCGACTGACCGAGCCTGCCGATCTGGCCCGTAGCCCTTTTTACCGCTACCGATTTACCTTGGCCGGAGTTTGAAATGTTTTTTTGTCTCTGCAAGAAATCGCGTTTTCTTGCTGCAATAATTCTAACCTTGCTAGGTGCATGCACGACGGCGCAATCTCGAGCGACCACAGCCGCCGATCTGCAACCAGCCGTCTGCCGCATTCACAATCGAATGAACGGTTCTACCAACATTGGCAGTGGAACTTTAGTCGACCGAACAAATGATGGCCGCGAGGGTTTGGTGCTTACCTGTGCCCATCTATTTCACGAAGGTGTTGGCGAGATTGTGGTTACGTTTCCCAACGGGCAAACCCACGGGGCCAAGCTTGTCCATACTGATCGTCAAGCCGATTTGGCGGCATTAGCAATTGCCAACCCACGTGTTGAGCCGGCCCCGATTTCGCTTGCGGCTTTGCAACAGGGGCGACTCTTCGCCTGCGGTTATGGTCCACGAGGCGTGTATCGCTGTGCCGTTGGGCCGGGCATCGGAGAGGCGGTAAACACGGGGCAACTTAGTTTGATGATTGCCAATGGGGTTCGATCGGGCGACTCGGGTGGCGGCGTATTTGATGAGCAAGGCAGGTTGGTAGCCGTCATTTGGGGAGAATCGCAAGGCGTAACCTATGCGAGCTACGGCAGGCCATTGCAGAAATTTTTAGGTCGCGTACTCGGTCGAAGAACAGCGACCGTCTCTAGCTGCCCTAACGGATTATGTCCTCGCCAGCAGCCGGCAGTTCGAAGTCCGATACGCCAGAGGCCGATTGACACCGGTTCAAGTGCACGATGGAAGGAGCTTGGCGAACGCGTGGATCGTCTCGAAAAAGAAAAACAAGATCGAGGAGATTTTGTTACGCGAGCAGACCTTAACGGATTTTTACGCGGCAATGCTCTGGATGATTACGCGTGTACGGAGGATTTGAGGCAAGTCGAGAGCGAAAGCAGGAAAAATCATGCCACGCTCTTGGACCGAATAAGCAACTTGGCGCAGGCTAGCGGGGCAAGTGTCGGTCGCGCCGCGGGCAAAGCAACCGTCGGTTTCCTAGGTCTCAGTGGTCCAGCAGGCTGGGGGATCCTCGCTGCAACCACCATCGGCGGCTGGTTGATTGGCAGACGTATGAAACGAAGAGTTCGCGGCGCCGGAGGTCGACGCCGCCGCCCGTTTCGAAGCTAATCACCAACAACAGGCGAGTTCCGCTTCAGCTGAACAGAGTGAAAGTGAGGGCAACGCAGCAAACGCGTCCGGAATGTTTCCAGATAAAGATGAGCAGTGGCAGGAAGTTCGACAGCCGATCGAGCGTGACGACGACGAAGCTCGACAACTTTTACGACTTTCGCAACTCGAGGGACGTGACCCGCTACAAGATGCGGTTGCAGGACGCCTTGTCCTCGACCGGCTCGACGCGACTGCCGAGAGTGATACGAATCCACAGAAGGCGAGTTGGGCCGACGAATTGAGAAGAGAATTACGCGAACGTTTTAATGAGATCGCACCAACAAAATTTTCTGTTTAAGAGACCATCCCGGAACTACGTTGGAGGTGTCCAGCAGCCAAGAAGGCTGGCACTTCCAAGAGGTTATGGGACGTGCAGTAAGACTCCGGCGATGCGTCGCATCGCGGCTACTTGATTTGAGGAGAGAAAGACCATGCCCGCAGGTGATCCAGGCAAAGAACAATTTCGACGAACGATTCCCGAGTTTCGAAATCTGCATATTGTGGCAGGTCTCGGCTCATTGTTCGATTTTCGCAGTGAAGTCGTGTCGAACGATGAGTTTGGTGTCCGCGGTGGTTTGGATGATACCACCAAGAACCACTATATCGATCACTTACTTGCAAGCGACCGTATGCGAAGGCGTGTTACTTACAATCCCGAAAAGACGCCGCTTGGCGATTTGATTGAACAGGCGACCGATTCCAATGAGACGCTCTTGGGTTCGACGAATCCGTTTGGTGGTGACGACGTGCAAGAAGCTCCCGGGGGACTCATTGCTCTTCCCTGGGCTCTTGATGGGACGGATCCCAATATCCCGCTGAGTAGCCAGCTCAACTTTCGTAGCCAAAACGCGCTCATACTGCTTGGGGCGCTCGATCGAGCGATCGTGAATTGGACTCGCTTAGAAAGTCGCTTTCGTAGCACGTTTATTTACGTCAAAGACTCGATGCGAATGTATGGCAACTATGTGCAGATGCTTGAGTACCTCAATTCGTTTGCTGGCGACGCGAATCGGGTCGACATGGCGGCAGGCGTCCGCCCTACCGAAGAACCGCTGGGGCCGACCGATTCTCCAAATCTGAGAAGCGAAACCGCTAGCGGCAATGTTCGCCCTTAATCGTGTAAGAAGGTGAAAGATATTGTCAGATTCTTCGCGTAAAGAGTTGAGTTGGCCTGCGGCTGCGACGTTGATTGCCGCCATGGTGGGAGCGGCAGCCACGTCGATTGCTTTGGCGATAGCCCCTTCTTCGCAAATGGAGACTTCCGCTGAAAATCGCTATGCCACGTCTAGGGAAATTGGCGAGGTTCAAGCGAGGCTTGAGGCGATCGAAGATTCCAGTCGGCAAATGCGGGTGGAGCTGCGGAGCGATATCAAAGAGTTACGAGAGCTGGTGCGGCAGATTCTCAAACAACATTAGGCGAGCGGGGCGACGTAAGTCCCCCGTTCAACGGCAGGCATACGCCTACCGCTCACCATGAGGGAAATTTATGCAGATTCGTGATCGGATCAAGGAATTGCGACGAGTTCGCGCAGCCGATTTGGTTCCCAATGCCAAGAATTGGCGCAGTCACCCAGTTGCACAACGTGATGCTTTGCGTGGAGTGTTGGCTGACATCGGCTACGCGGATGCACTCTTGGTTCGAGAGCTATCCGATGGACGATTGGAATTGATTGACGGTCATCTGCGTGCGGAGACGACTCCAGACGCCCAAGTTCCTGTCTTGGTTCTTGATGTCGACGAGGAAGAGGCTTGCAAAATTCTGGTGACTCACGATCCGCTTGCTGCAATGGCCGAGGCTGACGAACGGCAGCTTCATGAATTGGTCAAAGCATGCGACTTCGAAAGTCCGCAAGTCGTTGAAATGCTTGACAAGCTTGAGCATGACGTTGAGCAGGCCAATCGACAGTTTCCAGACTTTGCAGGACAGCCTGAAGTCGAGATTCCAGAATCGTTTCAAGTTGTGGTCGAGTGCCACGGAGAAGAAGAGCAACAGGCAATGTATAACCGCATGCGAAAGGAAGGCTATCGATGCCGAGTGCTGACATTGTAGTGAGCTGTCCCGTGTACGATTCATTCCGTGTGCAACAAGTTGCGGGGATGTTTGATGTGCCACTGGCAGACCAATGTACCGAGCAATTCAAGGTCGATCTTCCTGATCCAGAGGAATCGTGGCAAGTGGGGCTGATCGTGGGCCCCTCGGGCAGCGGCAAGAGCACGGTCGCGAAGCAGTTTTTTGGCGACTCCCTCTACCGCGAAGCCGATTGGCCAGACGATCAGGCGGTGATTGATTGTTTCGGCGACCTCCCCGTGCGACAGGTTGTTGAATTATTTACTGCTGTGGGGTTTAGCTCGCCACCTTCCTGGGTAAAGCCCTATCAAGTCCTGAGCTGCGGCGAGCGTTTTCGTTGCGACTTGGCAAAAGCGTTATCAAAAAGCTTTAGTCCGGAGGCTGTAAGCGTTAGGGACCAAAAACCCTCCAGTCTGATTGTCTTTGACGAATACACCAGCGTAGTAGATCGTACTGTTGCCAAGGCATGTTCAACTGCGATTGCCAAAGGAATTCGCCGGGAAAGCATTCCTTGCCGGTTTATTGCTGTGACTTGCCATTACGACGTAGCAGAGTGGCTGGAAGCCGATTGGGTGCTTGACATGGCGACTTCACAGCTAACCCGGAGGCGTCTTCGGCGACCCCGTATCCACGTGGAAATCCACCGCAGCCGATTGGCTGCTTGGTCCCTGTTTGCGAGACATCACTATTTGAGCGGCTCGCTGGCCGCGGCAGCGCGTTGCTACCTTGCCACCTGGAAGGGCGAACCGGTTGCCTTTTGTGCGACGCTGCCGGTCATTACTAAGAAAAACCACCGACGTTTCACGCGTATTGTGACTCTGCCCGACTATCAAGGCATGGGCATCGGCATGCGTGTGGTCGCGGCCGTAGCTTCGCTTCATCGCGAAGAAGGACATCGCATCAACGTAACGAGTAGCCATCCCGCCCTGATTCGCCATTGCCGGTACTCCGATCTATGGAGAACGGTGAATGTCAAGAAATCGGGTGCGAGCCCTGGTTCGACTGCCCGGTTTAAGCAATATCGTAGTTCGGCTGGCCGAGCCGTGGTGTCGTTTGAGTACGTCGGCGCCTAGTCGTGGCCCAAAATTATTCTACAGAGCAGCCGCGATCTGACAGATCGCCGGAGGCACAGCAATGAAACCCGTTGCTGCCATCCAATCCTAAAAATTATATGCATTGCCGTGACTTCACAAACCGAACCTCAGCCTTTAGGCGACCAGCAGAAACGGGAGTTTTGCTTGATCGTCTCGATCGGCTGCGACCGCGAAACTGCCAGCAAATACTTGGGTTGTACTCAGCGTCAGCTTCAGAGAACACTCCAACAAGACTCGCAGTTTGCCAAAAAGTTGGCCCGTGCCGAAGCGACCCCCGAATTCATTCACATGCGAAATTTGCACAACGCGGCCAAAGACGAAAAGCACTGGCGAGTATCGGTTTGGTGGCTCGAACGCTGTGCTCCAGAGCGTTACGCAAGGCGCAGCCCCGACGCGATCTCGGCAGCTCAACTCCGACAGATTATCAAACAGTTGGCCGACGCGATCGCCGGCGAGGTTTCCAATGGAGACGATCGACAGCGGCTCTTGACGCGACTTGCAAGCATTGCCCGAAATGTCGAAGGCGACGAACCGGTTTTCTTGTCAGATACCGATCAAGAGTCTCCAACTCCATGAGTAGTGATCCGAGGGAAAGGCTCCGAGTGGCTCGGGCGAAAATCTGCTCACGTCTAGTAGCTCAACTCCAGGACCAGATAGGAGAAACTACGCCGCACGACGTAGATCCAACGTCGCTAAAAACACTAGCATGGGGCAGACGCTTTCTTCCGGACCATTTCCGACGTGCTCCGTCGCAAATGCATGTTTGGCTAGGCGAGCAGCTTGATAGTTTTCATGCTGAGCATGGTCAGAAAGTCAATGTGATTGGGCCGCGTGGTGGTGCTAAATCGACGATTGCAACGCTCTGTTACGCTCTGCGAGCTGCGGTCGAGGGCCGGGAGCCTTACGTTTGGATCGTCTCAGACACAAAGAATCAAGCACAAACCCATTTAGAGAATATCAAGAGCGAGCTGGAAGAGAACGAGTCGATAGCTCGCGATTATCCACTCGCAGTGGGGCGGGGTGTTTGTTGGCGAGCAACGACGATTCATTTGCGTAACGGTACGGTACTTGAGTCATTCGGCACAGGGCAGCGATTGCGAGGGCGTCGGCGTCGCGAGAATCGTCCCACGCTCATTGTCTGCGACGACTTGCAAAATGATGGTCACATGGCGTCAGCACTGCAGCGCGAGTCGAGTCGACATTGGTTTCATGGCACGCTGCTCAAGGCGGGAACCAAGCAAACTAACATTCTAAACTTGGCAACAGCGCTACACCGCGACGCCTTGGCGATGCAGCTACACCGCACACCTGGTTGGAATTCTGCCATGTTTCGCGCCATCGAGAATTGGCCCGACGACATGCAGCTCTGGAGCGAGTGGGAGGCGATTTATTGCGATGTCGAGAATCAAAATGCTAAAAACGACGCACGCAGTTTTTATTGTCAACACCGACGGGGCATGGAGCAAGGCGCTAAGCTGCTTTGGCCTGAGGAAGAAGACCTCTATACGCTGATGAAGATGCGAGTAGAAGAGGGTCGGACCGCCTTTGAACGCGAGAAGCAAAGTTCGCCAATCGATCCCGAGCGATGCGAATGGCCGGAAGAATACTTTGGCGATCACGTTTGGTTTCAGCACTGGCCCGAGGAGTTGCAATTCAAAGTGATGGCCTTGGACCCCAGTAAAGGTGCCGATACACGACATGGCGACTTCTCGGCATTTGTCGTGCTTGGGATCGACAAGAAGGGGTTGCTCTATGTCGAAGCAGATCTTGCGAGGAGGCCTACGCCCCAAATGGTTGCCGATGGCGTGTCGTTGCTACGCGACCATCGGATCAAAATTTTTGGCGTTGAGGCCAACCAGTATCAAGATCTCTTAGCCGGCGAGTTTACCGCTGAGTTTCAGCGCCGCGGTGTTTACCATGCAGCGCCCAACGCGATTCACAATCATGTGAACAAGCAAGTACGGATTCGTCGGCTTGGCCCTTATTTGTCGCAGCAAAGGATTCGATTTCTTAAGAGCAGCCCGAGCACCACATTGCTGGTAGATCAACTGCGCGACTTTCCGTTGGGAGCCCATGACGACGGACCTGATGCCTTGGAAATGGCTCTTCGTTTGGCCGAAGAGCATCATCAAGGAAAAAGTACAGACGATGGTTTGGGTGACCGAATTCCAGTGGGTACGTAGGAACTATTTCAAACTGAAATCAACAATACGACTTTACTATGCAGACACGGAGAATCGCAAATATGATCAGAACTACTCAATTAGAACAGCGGCTCAGCGAAGCGTGTGACGCACTTTGGGATCAATACGTCGATCCTAGAGAAGCCTATTTGGACGACGACGGTTTGTGGTGGAATGGCGTGTCGGTCGACGGCCAGCCGAACAATCAGGTGAGTGTCCCTTTCGTCTCGGAAGAACAGTTGGCCGAGATCCGCCAGCAGTCTCGCCGCTTAGTTGCAACCAACGAGTATGCAATCAACGGTGTTGAAAATCGCATCAGCTATATCGTTGGCACAGGCCACAATTACCGAGCCTCAATTCGCAAAGGAGCTCACGCCCCATCCGGACTTGAAATCGAGGTACAGCTTGTCCTCGACGAATTTATGCACGTAAATCGCTGGCAAGCTCGGCAACAAGAAATAGTTCGGCGGATGGATCGAGACGGCGAAGCATTTTTGCGCTATTTTGCTGACCCTGATGGCACCACACGAGTGCGATTCGTCGAACCCGATCAAGTGAGAACTCCTAAGGAACTGGCAAATCTTCCCTCGGCAAGCTTTGGCATTCGCACCGAACCTGATGATGTCGAATCGGTGTTGGGTTACTTTGTCGATGGAGAACCAGTCGAGGCCGATGCGATTCAACATCGCAAAGCGAACGTCGATGCCAACGTAAAACGGGGTTTGCCAATCTACTACCCGGTTCGCAAGAACCTCCGCCGCATTGAGAAGCTGCTTCGCAATATGAGCGTGGTTGCAGAAATTCAGTCGGCAATTGCCCTGATTGGCAAACACCGAGGAGCCTCGCGAAGTGGCGTCGAACAGTTTGTTGCAGACCAGAGCCAAACCGCTGGTACGGACAGTTCCAGTGGACGAACCAAATATCTTTCTCAGTATGCCCCTGGCACGATCCTCGATGCTCCTGCGGGCTTGGAATACGATTTTCCCGCCTCGGGAATTGATGCGAGCAGCTTTGTGATGGTGCTGCAGGCGGAGCTCCGTGCCGTAGCATCTCGATTGGTGATGCCTGAGTTCATGTTTACATCTGACGCGTCGAACGCGAACTATGCCTCGACACTCGTAGCCGAAGGACCGGCCATCAAAATGTTTGAGCGTCAACAAGAGAGTCTCAAAAATGACGATTGCGATGTGATGTGGCGAGTGATCCGTAATGCCGCGGTAGCAGGACGCTTGCCGCATGATGTGCAGAAGTTGATCGATCTTCAAATCACTCCGCCATCGTTGCGAGTGCGCGATCAAGTACGCGAGTGTCAAGTAGAACGAGTCGCTTTCGAAAAAGGTCTCCTATCACCCCAATCTTGGAGTCTGCGTCTTGGGTTAGATTACGACCAGGAGCAGAAGAATATTATTATGCACCAAGTAGAGTCGAGAGTTGAGAGCCCAGAGTCAAGGGCCGAGGAGACTCTTTGATCGTTTTTGTGCGCGGCCAAAAATCGTGAATGAAATTCGCTCGTTGCTTTGCTAAACTCTACCCATCATGAGAACAAACGTGCGAAAGAATGAGAAAGACAAGTGCCTTTTGGCAGAGATTGAGTTTAAGAGGTTGATTGAGAATGTCTGCAGTGCAGGTTTTTTTGGTTCCGCGAGTGTCACCGTCAACGTGCAAGATGGACATATTCAAACGACACGTGTGGCCGTTGATCGAATGATTCGTTAGAGATTTAGTATTAGCTAGTTCCTGTTGATAATAGTGTGTTTTCGGCGTCTGGCTTCGGTTGGTCGCATTCGCTGACGAGTTTATTCTTACTTCAGCTCGTCAATTTGTGTTCGTCGCAGAG
>Ga0114931_10010065_pt1 | contig 11284 bp, 6 predicted proteins | sample 2SBtaG_FD_89579 | JGI IMG/M metagenome (GOLD analysis project Ga0114931, IMG submission 89579) | Deep subsurface microbial communities from Kolumbo volcano to uncover new lineages of life (NeLLi) - 2SBTROV14_V59a metaG | ecosystem: Environmental > Aquatic > Marine > Volcanic | place: Kolumbo...
GGATGAGACGTCAGCCGATGCGCTGGCGCCGATTCCATTCCCATCTGCATCGACCCACGCGAGCCACTCCGCAGCGGATTTTGCCCGCAACCAATCGCAGAACGCCCAACAGTTGACCAGCGATATCGAACGATCGCTCGACGACGTGCAGCGCCGATTGGACGACGTCAAAAACCAACTCGATGGCGCCTTCCACCTGCCAATCAACGACGATTGGCCTCCCAGCGCCGCCTGAGAGAGTCGCGGCTTGTTTCATCCTCGACGTTCACGACGATCGACCGAGAAAAAACAACCCGGCCGGCGGTTGAACGTTTCCTCCGAGAGCCAATCACATGCACGGGCCCATCCCCATCGCTCGCCTCCAGGCGCTGATCTGCCCGGCGTGCAGCATCACATGATGCCCGACCAAAAAGTTGGCCAAGGCGCCCACCGTCGGCATGTGCTCGGATGCAAAGGCGGTGTTGGGTTTGGAGAGCGTTTCGTCGTCCGCCTCGGCGAGCGCCGAAAGGGCGGTGTTCATCCGACTTGTGAACCGTGCCGTCAGTGCGTCTTTCGTAGGATAGATCGAGCCGTCGGCATCGTCCTGACACTCGGCGCCTTGTTCGAACAGCTTGGTCAGACGCTCGTCGGGATCGGCGAGTTCGGGTCTGCCGATCATCTCCAGAACCATGTCCGGGTAAATCGCCAGATGCCCGAGGATCCAGGCGGGGTGGTTGGTGTCAACGCCCTCGGGCTTGCGGGCGAACTTCGCTGCGGGAATGTCGGCGATCACTTGGTCAAACACACCCAGCCCCATGCGGGCGGCGGGGGCGACAGCGTCAGCGGCAAAACGGGCGGCAGTGGTGGTCATCTCGTCTACTCCTGTAGGGGGTCTCGGACTCAATCGAAATACGTCGCCCGATGGTAGGCCCCGTCCCAAGGCGACGCGCAGCGAGCGTATGTCTGAACTTGTCGAAACTCCGTGACGCCCGATGCGTACCATTGAGTCGTGAACCACGTGCGATCGGCAGCCCGACAGGCCCTCCGCCGCCAAGCCCTCGGCCGCTTTGTCCAGCATCTGGGTCTGGCGTTGGTGATCGCCGGCGCCGCAGCGACTCTGGGAGTAGGAGTCGATCGACTCTTTGCATTGGAGTTGCCAGCGTGGCTCTTGGTCGCGGCGCCCGTCGGTCTCGGCGCGCTCTACGCACTTGTTCGCTCCGCGCTGGCGCCTCGCAATCTGCTCGTCGCTGCAGCCCATGTCGATCGGGCGCTGACACTGCACGACCAACTGGGCAGCGCCATCGCGCTGGAGCAAGACGCCGACAACGACCCATTCGCATTGCTCGCGGTCGCCGACGCCCAGCGAACCGCGCAAGAGGCGCCCATCAAAGAGGCGACGCCCATCGAGTTCGGCGCGAGTTGGTGGATCTGGCCGATCACGTTGACGCTGGCGATCGCATCAGCGATTTTTCTGCCTTCCTTCGACCTGGCGCATCGTCAACAAAATCAAACCAAAGAGGCGACGCAGATCGCCCAGCGCCAGGAGGCGACGGACGACATTGCCCAGGCCCGCGAGGCGGTGGCGCCGGAGAAACTGTCCACGGTCGATCTGGCGACGCCGACGGACATGCAAACGCTGGACGATCTTCAACAGCAGCTTGAACGAGGCGAGATTGATCCCGACGAGGCCCGCGCCCAAGCCGCCAGCGTGTTGAACGACGCCGCCGACCGCACCGATCAACAGGCGGACGAACAGGAGCGACAACTCGAAAGCCTTCAGACCAAGCTCGCCAGTTCGTCCAACGTAGGCGACACGAGCGACTCGCCACGCGCTGACGAGCCTTCAGAGCTCTCCGAATCTCTTGCATCGGGCGATTACGATCGCGTCCGTCGGCTGCTCGAAGAGAGCCAAAAACAACTTGAATCGCTCAGTGAAACCGAGCGTGAACAAATGGCGAACGAACTGGAGCAGGTCGCCGATGCGATCGACCCTGCCGCCGACCAGCCGCCGGCCGCGGATCACTCCAAGACGGAAGAAAGCCTCAAGAGTTTGGGTGTGAGCGACGAGACGATTGAAAAACTCAGCGACGAGACGGACGCCGATGCGATCCGCCAGTCGCTCGAAGACCAAGGCGTGGACGAGCCACGGGCGTCGGATCTGGCCGACCAACTGGCTCAAGAGCGTCGGGAAGAAACTACTGAGGAACAAGCGGAACAAGACGCGGCCGATCTCAAAGAGGCGCTGCAGGACGCCGCCGACGAGGTTCGTCCGCCCAGCTCCGCTCCCGAACCCGAGTCAGACCAACCGGTCGAGCCCATGCCCAAAGATGAGCAGCCCGACAAGCCCGACACAAATCCCGCATCCGAACCCAACACCGCGCCCGACGCGCCGCAACAGAATACGCCGACGGGTGAACGCCAACCGGACGCCAGCTCGCAATCGCGGGACGACACCTCCAACGAAAAGCCGGGCGCCGAGAACAATCCGTCAACGCCGTCATCGGAGAACCAGTCGCCGACGTCTCCGCCCGACGCTGCGCCCGCCCCTTCAACACCCCCATCATCCCCGGCCTCGACGCCCGATGATTCGTCGTCGCATCCGCAAACACAGCCGTCGCAGCGCTCAGCACCGACGCCTGACGACAAGCCCGCCTCGGCGCCGCAGCCCAGTCAAAACAAAACTCCATCGACACCTGACACTCCGCCGACCGACCAGAAAACGCCTACGCAATCGCCCTCGACCTCGCCTCAACCACCGCAAACCCCCTCATCTCAACCCTCGTCCGACAGTCCTGCGTTTACAGAGCACACGCCGCAGCCCAACCAAACGCCGGCGCCCGGCGCGAGCGACTCGAAAAAGCCCGGCGATGCGACGAGCCCCAATCCGTTTTCCAAGAAAGGCCTCGATCGGGCCCGCCAGCTTCTCAAGAAGTTCCAGGAGCGAAAAGATCGCGCCAAAGAACAACGTCAAATCTCGAAAGAGGCGCGAAAGAAAGCCAAGGAGCTCATTGACTCAATGAGCCCGGAGCAGCGCAAAGAGCTTGAACGATGGGCGAAGCAACTGGCCCGCGAACATTCGGCCCAGCCGCCTGAATCGCCGGCGCCTTCGATCGATCCTGCTGACACCAAACTCGCGCCGATGGATCTTCGTCCCAAAGAGTCGGCGCCGGACCGTGTGATCGCCCAGTGGTTTGATCCCAACGCCAAGCCGGACCAGACCGGCGCCGTCAGCCATCGCGCCATTGACGAAAAGCTGCGACAGGCGGCCCAAGGCGCCGAGCGCGCGGTCGAACAACAATCCGTCCATCGACGATACAATGACATCATCAAACGCTACTTCGACGCGGCCAATCGGCGAGGCGAGAAACCGGCGACGCCTGCAAAACCCGTCAAATCGCCGTCGCCGAAAAAGAAAGACGCCGGATCGTCGCCGGGCGAGTGAGTCAAGAAACACAACCAGACCCCTCACCCCAACCCTCTCCCGATGGGAGAGGGGGCCAGAAACACACTCGGCTCTCCAGATCGCTGGCGTCTAAACTCTTTTTGTGGGACTGACTTTCCGCGAACCCGCTTGGCTCTTGCTCGTGCTTCTGGCGATTCCGCTTTCGCTCGTTGGACTGCGCTGGCTACGGACGATGAGCCGGGCGCGGGCGGTCAGCGTGGTCGTTGCGCGAAGCCTGTTGATCGCGTTGATCGCGATGTCGCTGGCCGGCGCCGCCCGCGTTCGCACCAGCGATCGACTCGCGGTCATCGCGGTCATCGACGTCTCCGGCTCGGTCAAGCAGTTCGCAGACTTCGGCAAGACGTCCGACGGCCGACGCCGAACGCCGACCCAGGCGATCCGCGATTGGCTCGAGCGAGCCGCCGGCGACCGCGGGCGCGACGATCTCTTGGGCGTTGTCGTCTTTGATGGCGACTCTTTGGCGCTGGCGACCCCGTCGCCTCCGAGCTCCCGCACAAACGCCGACTCGTCCCTCGGCTGGCGGCTCGAAGACCTGCCGCTGGATCTTTCCATGGCGCAGGGCACCGACATCGCCGAGGCATTGCGCTACGCAGCGGCTCTCCTGCCGCCCGACGCTCGCAAACGGTTGCTCCTGATCTCCGACGGCGACGCGACCACGGGCGACGCGCAAGAGGCGGCGAACGAAATCGCGTCAACCTCGACCGACCACACCATGGCGTCCATCCCCATCGACACGCTGCCGATCTCGTACCGCGTGGATCACGAAACGATGATCGAGTTTGTCGACGCCCCGCCTGGGGCGTCGCGCGATTCGCTCGTCACCGTACGCGTCGGGTTTCGATCGACCCAGCCAACGACCGGCACGCTGCGGCTGACGCACGAAGGCGCCGAGATCGATCTCAACGGCGACGCGCCCGGATCGGGCCTGCGTATCTCCCTCAGACCCGGCCGGCAGGTGGTCCCGGTCGAGGTGCGACTGCCTTCTCAGACGGTGCATCGTTTTCGCGCTTTCTTTGAGCCGGACGACGCAACGAGCGATTCGATCGCGACCAACAACACCGGTGAAGCGTTCACCGTCACGCCGGGCAAAGGCGCGATCCTCGTGGTCGACGGCGTGTCGGATGGCTCGCCCACCGGCGCCGGTGCGATCCTTCCCAACACCCTCCGAAAAGCGGGGTTGGCTGTCGAAACCATCCCGCCTGGCGCGACGCCCACCGACTTGCTGTCGTTGCAAGACTACGACCTGATCCTCTTGCAAAACGTCGCGGCGGACGAGATCCCCCGAGGCGCCCAGTCGATCCTCGCTTCGTATGTGCGAGACATGGGAGGCGGACTGGCCATGATCGGCGGGCCCGATTCGTTCGGCGCGGGCGGCTGGAACGGCGGCGAGGTCGAAAAAATCCTCCCCGTCGAAATGGACCTCCCCGAAGACCTCATCATCCCATCCGCCGCAATCGTCATTGTGCTCGATTCGTCCGGGTCGATGGGCCGAAACGTCCTTGGCGGGATGCGCACCCAACAAGAGATCGCCAACGAAGCAGCGGCGTTGGCGATCCAAACGCTCGACCCACAAGACCTCGTCGGCGTCATCGAGTTCGACAACTCCCAACGCCTCATCGTGCCTTTGGCGCCCAACATCGATCCCGCCGCGTCGGCCAAACGGGTCCGCGCCATTGCGCCCGACGGCGGAACCAACCTGTACCCCGCGCTGGCCCACGCTGGCGCGTCGCTGCGCGACGTCAAGGCGCAGGTGAAACTCATCATTGTTCTGTCCGACGGACAGTCGCAAGGGTCGGCGATCTACGGGCAAAACCTCGCGGCCCAGTTTTCGCAAGAGGGCGTAAAAGTATCGACCATTGCTGTGGGCGACGGCGCCGACACCGAAACACTGCAGGCGATCGCCCGCGCCGGCAACGGGCAGTATTACCGCGTGATCGACCCCTACACGCTGCCTCAGATTTTTATACGCGAGGTGCGCGTGGTGCGCAAGCCGATGATCCGAGAAGGCGTGTTCGAGCCGGTGCGGACGTCGGCCCAATCGCCGATCACGACGGGTCTGCCCGATCCGTTGCCGACGCTGCGAGGCATGGTGCTGACCCAGCCCAAGAACGACCCTCGCGTGATCAACGCGATCATGGCGCCAACGGGTCAGCCGATTTTGTCGCACTGGAACATCGGTCTGGGTCAGTCGGCGGCGTGGACGAGCGACGCGAGCCGGTGGGCCGACGCGTGGATCAACACGCCCGCGTACGAGACCTTGTGGACGCAGCTTGCGCGCACGATCTCGAGGCCGGTGTCGAGTCAGCAGTACGACGTGGGCGCCGAGGTCCGCGACGGCGTGTTGCATATACGTGTGGATGCCGCCGACGACGCCGGCGACCCGCTCGACATGCTCACCATTCCCGGCTGGGTGTATGCGCCCAATGGTGAAAGGCGAAAGGTTGAGCTGTCACAGACCGGGCCGGGCGTGTACGAAGCCGAGGTCGAGGCGAACGAGACGGGCGCGTACATCACGGCGCTGACGCCGAGGCTTGGGGCGAAGCGGCTGCCTCCGATCGTCGCGGGCGCCGCCACCTCGACGAGCCCCGAATACCGTCGGCTTCATTCCGACATCACTCTGCTCAAGCAGCTTTCCGAGGCGACCGGCGGGCGGGTCCTGTCGTGGGACCTGCCTGAGACGGCGGATCTGTTTGACCGGACGGACCTGGCGCCGAGCGTCGCGTTGACGCCGATCTGGCCGACGCTTGTTCTTTGGACGGTGGCGGTGATGCTGCTGGACGTGGGGACTCGGCGGATCGCGTGGGACCGGATTCTCTCGCGCGAGTTGGCCGCGGCGCTTCGCCAACATGCCGATGAGGCGATCCGGGAGCGAGGCGATCAGGCGGCCGCGACGCTGGGGAGATTGCACCGCCGAGCTGAGAAAAACGCTGATTCACCTCTCCCGGCTCGATCCGTCCAGACGCCTCTCAAGAGAAAGCCGATCGTCGTCCAAGCGCCAGCGGACGAAGCCGATCGAAGAAAGTCCATACGAGAGGCTCTAAAGTCCTATAAAACAGGCCCAGGGACAAGTCAATCTTCCAAAAGCAAGAAAGTAGGCACACCAGAAGATTCATCAGAGGCTCGAACTCCGCCCGAGAATCTTCTTGCCGCCAAGCGTCGAGCCCAGAAACGATTTGAGTCGGAGGAGGACCGGTCGTAGGGTTTGGACCGTGTCTGGCATCTTTTCTTGCCGAGATTTTCCCAAGAGTGGAATAATCCACCTCCGGGGACGATTCTCTTTACTAGCGAGAGGACCCATCGCGTGGAGCGATCGGATTTTGAGCGTCTCGCTCTGGAACAACTCGATGCCCTGCATCGAGCCGCGTTCCAGCTCTGTAAGAACCACGCCACTGCGGCGGATCTGGTTCAAGACACCTATCTTCGCGCCATTCGCTCGGCGCACCAGTTCGAAGATCGAGGCGGTGGAATCCGCCCCTGGCTTTTCACCATTCTGCACAATGTTTTCTATTCGCGCCTTCAGAAAGAATCCCGTGATCCAATCTTTCTCGAAAACATCTCGATGGTCGACACCTCAACGTCGGCGCCCGACGATCCTCCCCCCGCGTGGAGCGTCGACACAATCGACTGGGACCACATCGACACCCGAATCACCGAATCGCTCGACACGATTGACCCCGACACACGACTCGCCCTCCTTTTGTGGGGGGTCGAAGGACTGAAGTACCGAGAAATAGCCGAAGTGCTCGGCGTGCCCGTTGGCACGGTCATGAGTCGGCTTTACCGCGCCAGGCAACAACTGGCGACCCAACTCGCCGACCTCCCCGCCGAGTTGGGGTTTCGAATCCGCGGACGGACGCAAGACCATGAGTCACCTGAAACCTGAATCAAACAACCCCTTCGATCCGCTCTCGCCAGCCGCTGTGGTGCGCGCCGCGGCCGACGACGAGCTGACCGCTGACCAACAGCGAGCCCTCGAGGCGCTCCGCACCCAAGACCCAACAATCGACGACCGGATCGCGTTTGAAGTCGCCCTCAAGCAAAGCGTCCGCCGGGCGATGGTCGCCCCCGCCTCGGCGCCAGCTTCTCTCCGCGCCACGATCGAAGGGCTGTTTGGCACGGAGCCGGCGGTCGTTGACGTCCCGGCGTTCACCCGCTCCCACTCGTTCTGGGCCCGTCGGCCGACGTGGGTCGCATTGGCCGCGTCGATCGCGCTGCTCGCGACGGTTGCAGTCGTCATGAGATCGCCGCTCGGCTCTCAGCTCGGCCCCACCGTCGGCGCCCCGTTCGCCGCCCAACTCGTCGACGCCTCCAACTTCATCGTCAGCGAGCACAACCACTGCTCCGCCTTCGACGCCTACTTCGAGCACAAGTTCACCGTACGCAACGACGCCGACGCCTCGGACGAGGTCGTCGAGCTGCTCGGCAATCCGCCCACCCGCATCAAGCTCGATCAGGCTGGCTACCAGTTCGTCGGTCTGGGCAAATGCACCGTCCCCGGCCCCGGTGAATCAGTCCACATGATCTACCGCCCGATCAACAAGACCCGCCCCACGCTCAGCCTCTTCGTCCAGCAGGACGACGCGAGGCCCGACATCGAACAAGGCGTCCGATATCGCCTGTCCACCCAGGTCGGCGCCCCGGTCCTCATCTGGCGAAAACAAGGCTTGATCTACTACCTCTTCAGCCCCGACACCACCGCTGAATCCGATGCCTGCGACCTTCTGGAAGCCCCCGCCGTCGAGCAGGACATCTAAACCCAACCCCCGCTTCCTCCCGGCGCCAACTCATTTTTGAAGGTCGGCTCTTTTTTACTGGGAACCGGCTCCCTTCCGGGCTACAGTTGACCGAAGGGAAGAAGACTATGAAAACTTCATTGAACCACCTGATCTTCGCCGCAAGCGTCTCACTGTTCGCCAGCTTGGCATCTACGCCAGTCGCATGGGGCCAAAACGCCCTGGGCTCGGGCAACGCGCTGGACCGAAACCTCAAACAAGGTGCGCGCTACAACCGCCCCGTCTCCAACCTCACCTCATCGCTTCGCCTGAACAACGCCATCGTCACCGGCAACGCGCCCGGCGGCCGATCCTTCCGAGGCAGCGTCGGCTACCGAGCCGCGGGCGAGTTCACCGGCGGCTCAGCGGTGGATCGACTCGGCGTCCCCATCCCAGGCGCCAACCCAGGCTCAGACAATCTGTTTTCATTTCAGCGCGACTCGTTCTACTCCGGGCTCCCCTCCGTCGGCGTGCGAGGAATCGACGCCTTGCAATACCAGATGAGGCTCGCCACCGGCTCAAGCACAGGTGAGTTGCCTGTGCTGCCCATTATCCGCCGAGCCTCGACGCCTCTGCCGGACTCGCAGCTCATCACTTCGCCTCTGAACTATCGCCAGCCACAACAACTCGACTCCTACTCCATCGCCCCCGGCTCCCTTCGCTCCACCAGCGAGTATCTCTCCAACTCGATGCTCAACCCGACCCTCATGCGCACCGAGCAACCCACGGAAGACAACCCCTCCGCCAACTTCACCATCGCCACTCCGTTGCGAGGCATCATCACCCAGTCCACACCAACCTTCAACACCGACACCCTCTTCACCAACGACTTGACGACGCCATCGCCTGCGACAGGCATGGACGACAACCGCTCACCAAATCAGATTTCAAACTACATCGAACCAACCCCCGCCTCCTCCAGCTACGACCGAGTGCTCGAAGACCTGCGCCAGTACTCCCAGCCCGCCACCCCCGCCAACCCTTTCAACCAGTTGCAAAGCAATCCGATCTCCAGCGCCCCGGGCCTGCCTGGCGATTCAAACCTGCTCCTGCCAGGCGATTCGAACCTCCTCCCGCCCGGCGACACCCAGCCCGCAAGCGCCGCTCCCCTGACGCTCGAAGAACGTCTGAGCCAACTCAGACAGTCGATGAGAGCCCCCCTGCCGGGCTCCGACAAACAAACCCAGACCACCAGAGATCAAGTCGAAAAAACCATTGAGATTCTCAAAGGCGCCAAGCCCGTCATCTCCACCTTCGCCCCCGAGAACAACGCCGAGCGAAACTTCTACGCCGAACACATGCACACCGGCCAAAAACTCTTGGCGCAAGGCCGATGGTTTGACGCGGAGGAACACTTCGCCAGCGCTCTGACCATCAAGCCCGCAGACGCCCTCGCCGCCGTCGGCCGCGCCCACGCCGAACTGGGCGCCGGCCTCTTCCTTTCCGCCTCAATCAACTTGCACAATCTGTTCCGCGATCATCCAAGCCTGGTTTCGGTCCATTACGACGCCTCCCTGTTGCCCTCGCCCGCTCGACTCGTTCAGATCTCCGCTCGCTTGAGCAACAACATGGCCCACACCACCGCCTCGGGACGATCCAGCGCCTTCCTCCTCGCCTACCTCGGCTTCCAAACCAACGACCCCGCCATGACCAAACAGGGTTTCGACGCGATCGACCGCATCACCAAAGCCCTCGAAGAAGACCCCGACCCCTTCTACGAAATCGTCCGCCGAGTTTGGATGACCGACCCGCCAGCAGGCAAATAATCAAAAGCATGCCTGCCACATCGAACTCGTTCGATCAACACCAGAACAACTCCGAGGCGGGTGCGTAAAAACACTCCGCCCAACGTTCTTTTCTGACCTCCTCTCCCCCCGGGAAAGGGCTAGGGTGAGGGGCGCCGGGTTGCATTTGATTTGCACACTCAACACCACAGCTTCAGAGAGCGGCGCCACCCCGAATTTTGACCACTTCTCCAAACGGCAAAGGGCGGGGTTGAGACGTCTCCAATCTCTGGCTTGCCATTCAAATGCAAAAAGCAACAGGGCTGTTCCAGTCCCTCGACACCGCTGTTCACGATCTCTTCCCGTCCGGCGCGCATACACTTCCGCCATCAGATCATTTCCGCAATCGTCTCTTTCCCGTATGGAGTTTCCGTGACGCCGCCCGATCTTTGCATCACTGACTTTCTCACCAATGGCTCGCTGATTCGCGTCTGCCAGGCCGCCCAGCGTCTGACGGGCCTGTCGGTGTCGCTGCTCGACGCCCAAGGCCGGATCGTCGCCCACGGAAACTCCGCGCGCGTCTTCGCCGTCCAGGACGCCGCCGTCAAACCCAACTCCGAAGACTCCGCCTCCCGCACACTCTCCGCCCCGATCGCCATCGGCCCCGCGGTCATCGGCGCCATCGCAGTCAACCTCCCCGCCGACCCGATCGACCCCGCCCAGCGCGACACGATCGACGACTTCATCACCCACCTCGCCGCCAGCGTCGCCGAGTCGTGCGACCACCAACTTCAGCTCCAGCGCCGGATCGACGAACTGGGCGTCCTCTACAAACTCTCCTCGATGCTCGTCGGCGCCACCACCGTCGACGCGGTGCTTGACTCCACCATCGAATCCGCCGTCGCCACCTTGAACGCCGACGCAGGCACGATCCGCATCCTCGACGACTCCGGCAAAATCCTCCAGCTCCGCGCGGCGGTCGGCCTGTCCAAAGCGTACCTAGGCGCCGCTGGCGCTCTGCCCGCCGACCGTGTTTGTGACCTGAACGCCCTCACCGGCTCTGTCGTCGTCATCCCCGACATCCACAACCGCGACGACATCATCCACCTCGACTCGCTCGACACTGAACACATCAAAGGCATGGTCAGCGTCGGCCTCATCTTTCGAGGCCAAACGCTCGGCCTCCTCCGCCTCTACAGCCACAGCACATTCAATCTCACAACCAATCAGAGCGAGTTGCTTCAGTCCATCGCCCAGCAGATCGCCGCCGCCGTCGCCAACGCGCGCCTCCTTGAATCCGAAGCCGACGCCCGCCGAGTCAAACGCCAACTCATTCTCGCCTCGGA
>Ga0114931_10010066_pt1 | contig 11284 bp, 12 predicted proteins | sample 2SBtaG_FD_89579 | JGI IMG/M metagenome (GOLD analysis project Ga0114931, IMG submission 89579) | Deep subsurface microbial communities from Kolumbo volcano to uncover new lineages of life (NeLLi) - 2SBTROV14_V59a metaG | ecosystem: Environmental > Aquatic > Marine > Volcanic | place: Kolumbo...
CTGCCTTGCCTCGATTCATAAAAACCCCTGATTGTGCGAGGCTTTCTCAATTTTATTTGAACCGGGCGGGCGGATCATTAAAATAGAAAGCATGAAAGGAGACCCTGTGCCGCGTACCGCAATCCGCGACAGGCATAAAGACCGGTCCGCCCCTGAAAACGAGGGGTTTTCCGTGATTTATCCCACCCGCGACCGCCCGGAGCTTTTGCTGCGCTCCGTCAAGACCCTGTTGCACAATACGGTGTTGCCGGATGAAATCCTGATTGTCGATCAAAGCCGCACCGACGCAACCCGGCGGGCGTTGGCAAGCCTGGCGCATCCCCGGGTGATCCATATTCCTTCCGGCGAGACCGGGTTATCCCGGGCGCGGAATGCCGGTATCCGGGCGAGCCGCTATCCCCTTGTCGGGTTTCTCGACGACGACTGTATTCCCGCGGAGAATTGGGTGCAGGCCGGCCTGGAAGCCGTCCGCCGCTTTCCCGAATCCTCCGTCTGGACCGGAAAAATTTTTTGGCTGGACACGGCGCACTCGAATTCGGTGCCGACGGAAGCCCGCGAAAACCACTTTACCCTGAAAGGCTACCACGATCCCTGGGGACTGGATTTTGGCGGAGGAAACGCTCTTTTCCGCAAAGCCGCATTCGATACCGTAGGATTGTTCGACCCGCTGCTCGGCCAGGGAAGCCGGTTCCCCGGTGCCGAGGATGGAGATATGTTCTACCGGGTTCTGAAGCACCCCCTCGAAATCGCCTATAGCAATACAATCCGCTGTACCCACCTCGGCTGGCGAAGCGGCGAGGAAAATATCGGCAACGCTTATAATTACGGACTGGGCGTGGGAGCCATGTTCGCCAAGTACGCGCACGACGGCGATTACTATCCGCTGGGCGTCATTTTCCCCTGCCGGTTTTTGTCCCGCTATTTTGCCCTGCCTTACAATTTGCTGATCGGACGTATGCAAAAATTCCGGATTCACTTGAAATGGGTTCAAGGGATCACCGACGGTTTTCTGGGGTGGCGGCGCATGCAGCGGCTGGCGGAAAAGTAGACGGCGGTTCATCTCCCCCGATCACCCATCACGCCGCTGCATCGCAAGACAAGCGGCCCATCGAGGCTTATGGCGCAAAAACAAATCCATGCGACTTTACTGGCAATCATTGTTTGCGCCGCGGCGTTGAGATTCTTTTTTATCGCCGGCCACGCACTCAATCCGGACGAAATAACCCGCCGCGCCGCGGCGCAGCAGTCTTTGCGGGACATCGTCGGCGAAAGTTTCGCCGGTGGGCTGCCGGAGCCTAACCCGCCCCTGTTCACGCTGTTGCTGCACGCGGCCCTGGCGGTGGACGATTCCCGATCGGGATTGCGCCTGGTCTCCGCCGCGGCGGGGACGGCGTCGGTCTTCGTCATCTATTGCGTTGGGCGCCGTCTGTTCGGTGTACGGGCGGGGTTGCTCGCCGCTTTTTTAATGGCGGCTTCTCCCTACGCCGTTAAATATTCCCTGTTTGCCAAGCAATATGCGCTGACAGCGTTCTGCGGCCTTCTGGTTTTTTGGGCGTTCCTCAGGTGCATGGAAAGTTTGACCGCGGGAAGCCTGGCGGCTTATTTCCTGGCCGCCCAGGCGCTGTTGTGGACGCATTATTCCGGCCTGTTTCTTTTGGCCGGATTTTTTATCCTGTTTCGGGTGGCGCAGGCGCGGAAAAGCAAGGCCTGGGTGGGGCTGCATGCCGGTATCCTTCTGGCCTATGGCCCGTGCCTGTTTGCGATTTACCAAATCCTGACCATGCAAAAAACCTTGATAGACTGGATTCAGCCGTTTTCGGCGGATGCGATTCCCCGCCTGTTCCTCATTCATTTTATGGGATTGGAGTTTATCCCCAAGGACCCGGAATCCGCCATTTACTATTTTCGCATGACGGCCCTGTGGGCGCTGCGGTTGCTGGTGGCAGGCGTATTTGCCGTGCGGTTTGTTGCGGCCCTGCGCGAGTTCGGCAACCGGGTTGCCGCATCGGAGGCTCCGCAGCCGCCATTTCCTCAAACGCTCACCTTTGCTTATTTGTTGTTTCCCTTGTTTTGTTTTGTTGCCTTCTCTCTGGCGCTCAGGCCGATATACGAACCGGAATACCAGATGCTGGTTTATCCGGCGTTCATCCTGATTCTGGCGCATGGAATCAACGCGCTCGCATCGAAATATGCACGCGCCGCGGTAGTGTTGGGCCTTACGATGGTTTGGGGCTGGTCTCTGGATCATTATTTTTGGGATCCGCGCTATCACATTCAACCCTGGTGAAAGGACGTTGGCCGCCGGCGGATGGGATCGATATGAAAAACCGTGAAAACAGAACATCCCCCAAGGCCATTCCCATCCTCTGTTACCATAATGTGTCCGATGTCCGGCACGCGGCGTTTGCCCTGTACATCCTGCCGGTGAAGCGGTTCGCCCGCCAGATGCGCTGGCTCAGGAGAACGGGATATCAACCCATTTCCCTGGACACCTTATATGAATACCTGGCCCATGGCGGGCCGGTGCCGGCCAAACCGGTAGTCATTACGTTCGATGACGGATACCGAGAGTTGAAGGATACGGCCACGCCGCTCCTGGCCGGCATGGGGTTTTGCCACACGCATTTTCTCAACACCGGCAAGCTGGGCGGGACCACCGACTGGATTGCCGAGGCGCCGGACCTTCCCATTCTCAGCGGTGAAGAAGTCAGGGAACTCATTGCCAAGCATGGGAAATGGGTGGATTTTCAGGCACACGGGAAAAACCACTTGTCCCTGAAGCGTCAGGCCCCGGAAACGATTCGCGCGGAAATCGGAGATAGCATCGCCGCTGTCGAGTCTTTGCTGCAACGCCCCGCGCATTATTTGGCGTATCCTTACGGCGACCATGACGAGATGACCGTCTGCACCGCCGCGGGCATGGCCCTGCGATGCGCGTTTACGGTGGATCAGGGGTTGTGCCGTCCGGGGCAGGATTTTTTCCGCTTGCCCCGCGTGGAAATCTTCAGCAACGACTTTTTCCTGGATTTCATTTTCAAGGTTCGGTTCGGGGGGAGTCCCATTGCCCGTTCACGAACGCTTCTCAAGCGGATGTACAAAAAAATAATTTCTGTGTTCGCTTGATCTAACCCCAGAGGCCCATGCGGCAGCGCCTGATACGCAACATAACGTCCAATTATCTGGGATTCGCCGTCAACACGCTTGTCGTGTTGTTGCTCACGCCGTTTTTGATCCGGCGGCTGGGCGACTCGGTTTTCGGCATTTGGGTTTTGCTGAATGCGTTCCTGTCCTATTTTCAGATGATGGAATTTGGGGTCATGCCGTCCCTGATCCGTTTCGTATCTTTTCACCGCGCCCGGGAGGAGCAACGGCAGATCGAGTCCGTGATCGGCTCGGCCGGGCTTTTGTTGGCCGGCCTCGGCCTGGCGGCCCTGCCCGTCGTTTACCTGATCGGCACATGGGCTTCCCGGTGGTTTGACTTGAGCGCCGTGGATAGCGAGGTTTTTGTTCAGGCGGTTTGGGTCATGGGCGCGGCGGTCGTCCTGACTTTTTTCAAGCGCCTGTTTTTCGCCGTCATCCAGGGGTATCAACGGTTCGACCTGCTGAATATTTCCGCCGCTTCCGGGTCGATTTTCGGGGCGGCCGCCACCGTCTATTTCGTGGCGCAGGGCGGCGGAATCCTGGCACTCATGATCATCCTGGCGGCGCAGACGGTGTATGAAATCCTGTTCGAGGCGGGGGTGCTCCTCAAAGTTTTCCACCTCAGGCCGAGGTTCTCCGATTTGAGCACGCGCAACTTTAAAAAAATATTCGGCTACTCCTATTACGCCTACCTCATCGACATTGCCGTTACCATCGCATACAAAATCGATATGGTCGTCATTGGCCTGTTTCTCCCGGCGGCGTCCATCACATACTACGCCATCGCGACGCGGGCCGCGCGCGTGCTGGAAAAAGCCGTCGAACCCCTGGAAGACACGTTCTTTCCGCTCGCCTCCGAGCTGCACACGGCGGGCGGCGGGGAAGCGCTAAAAAAACTTTTGCTTCGCGGAACCCAGGCATCCGTTCTGCTGGTCACGCCCGGCGTTCTGTTGATATACTTGCACGGGGCCGACCTGATCGGCTGGTGGGTGGGGGCGGCGTATCGGGAGCCTAGCCTGCCCGTCCTCCACATATTTCTGGCCGTTATTTTTTTGTCCGTGTTCGAAGCCACCGCGGCGAGTATTTTCCTGGGTTCCGGCAAGGTGCGGTTTGTCGCCAATGTTTACTTGCTATCTGCCGCGGCCAATCTGCTCCTCAGCCTGTTGCTGGTAAAAGACTACGGCATTGCCGGGGTTGCCATGGGCACCCTGATCCCGGCCTTTGTCAGCATCGTCCTGGTGACCGTGCCTTATGCGTGCCGGATGACCCGCACGTCCTTGCGGGAATTTTACGGTGCCGTGTTTACCCCGGCGCTGGCTGTTTTTTTGCCGTCCTGGATATTTATTGAATGGACCCGGGGGTTGTCAGCCGGTCCCGTGGCGGTTTTTGCCGTGAACGTAGCCTTCGTGGCGGCGGTGACGGCTCTGGCGTTTTTCAAGTGGATCAAGGTGCGGTGACGTTTATGATGATGCGGGATAAAAACAAGAGCAAGCTTCTGCTGGCCGCCGTGACAGTTACAGGATGCTTGTTGCTGGTGCTGGGCGTGGTGGACCTGTGGACCGGCCCGAAACGCTTCGATGCAACCTGGCTGCTGCATCCCGGCAGCCCGGTCAACTGGCTGACGGCTTTCAACCTGGTTGCCGCGGGCGTGGCGGCTGGCCGGCTGGCCTGGCAAAACAGCCGCCGCGCCGGGAACCCTGATGGCGTGCCGCGCCTGATATGGCCGCTCCTCGCGCTTGTGTTCACCGCCGCGGGTTTCGATGAAGTCTTTGAAATTCACGAAATGATCGGCGACCAAATTAAATTGTTGCGGCCCGGCTCCGCGCTCGAGGCGGTGCCGCCGCATTTGCTGGAAGGCAATATGGCGCTGGCTCTTTATGCCGTAGGCGCCTGCGGCGTTTTTTTTCTGCTTCTGCCGCAGTTGAAAAAAGATGCCTACGCCTATTACAGTTTTTGCTCGGCAATCGGTTTTCAGGTCACGGCCTTGTTGTGCGAGCGGTTTTTCGGCTGGGCGGAAGACGCCCCCATGCCCTGGGTGCTGATCGCTTATCTCGAAGAAAGTTGTGAATTGTTTGGCACCCTGTTTTATGCGCTGGCCATTATTTTTCTGGCCATCAACGCAAATCGCCAGGCATCCACAGCAACCCACTGAAAAGATTAGGAAAACTTCTGTCATTTCTTTGCCATTTTGGACAAATTTTTTTGCTTTCAAAGGTTCTGTTTTTAGCCGTTTTATTCTCTAAATATTTTCGCTCTATTGCCTTTTAAAGAGGATTTACCTAAAATACCAACAAGAAAACAATGACATTTTTCTGTTTCAGGGATGTTGGTGAAAATCGCCTAACATATTGTTTTAGGAACTTTTCCCATGGTTGCTTATGAGCGCCGAGCCGATTTATTTTCGAAAGAGAGAAAGCGGATTCTCTCTGATGGAAATGCTGATGGTGATCGTCATCGGCGGCTTGATATTGTCCGGCGCGGTTCCCATGGTCACCTCGTGGGTGGAAAACAACCGCTTGACCGGCGTGGCGCGAAAAATCGTCAACGATCTTCATTATTGCCGGCAGATGGCCATTTCGGAAAACCGCTATTACATGCTTGACTTCAATACAAATATTCCCATCGACTATGATGTCAAGTACGGCACGGTTTTGGGCACCTACACCACGTCCGAAACGGTTACGCTGCCGGAGAGTTCGAGATTCGTTTCCATCAGCGCATCCGGGGACCCCGTTTTCAATTACCGTGGGATGGCCATGGCCACCGTCACCATAACGCTGACAAATGCTAACAATAAGGTTCAAACGATTACCGTATCGCCGGGAGGAAAAATTTCGCTCGGCTGATGGAGAGCAGGGTGTTGGCGTTCGCCCGGAGCCGCCGATACGTGCGGGTTGGGGCGTGCGGGATGCCAGGGGCTTGACGCTTCTTGAAGTCCTCATCACCGTCACCATTCTTGCTATCGGGTTTTTGGGAACGGCGTCGCTGGTGTCCTCGTTCATCCAGAAAAACGTGCAAGCCAAGCGGGTCACGGCGGCGACAACTTTGATTCAGGATAAAATCGAGACTTTGAAAAATACCGTATTCAGCAGCATAAACAACGGCAGCGAAAGCAATATCGATGCGCGAGGCAATTCCGGAGGCCCCTACAATCGAAGCTGGACCGTATCGACTGCGGGCCTTGTGAAAACCATTACGGTGACGGTGACGTGGACCACCGGCGCATTGACCAAAAGCAAATCGATGACGACAGCCATCAGCCAATAATAATCTTCTTGCCGGTTAACCGTTGCACTATGGTTACATTACGAAAAACCAACACATCCATTGCCCGGTCGGCGGGGTTCACCCTGATCGAACTGCTGGTTTCCCTGGCCATCGGCGTCGTCGTTCTGGCCGCCCTTTACCGCCTGTTCATTTTCCAGGACCAGATTTTGGAAAGGCAGGATGGGTTGATGGAGGGAAACCAGAACGTCCGCAACGCGATGGACGTTCTCACCCGCGATTTTCGCATGGCCGGCCTGGGCGTTCCCGACTCGGTGCAGATCGTCACAGCGGCCGATTATCAGTCCATCACATTTTTGGTCGATTATTGGGATATCTCCACCAAGTTGACCAGCCAGGCGGTTGCCGCCGACACGACGCTGAACGTGGAAGGCGTCACCGGGTTTGCCTCCGGCCAGACCATCTACATTTCCGACGGCTTCACTTCCGAGTCCGCGACCCTGGCCGCCAACCCCGGCGGCACCCAGATCAACCTGCCCTCCGGCCTGGCCAACAATTTCCCGGCGGGAAGCTCGGTGCATGTGGTCGATACGGTGACGTTCGATTATGCGGGGACCCCCAAGGAAGTCCGGCGCAACCTGAATGCCGGCGGCAATGAAGTGCTGGCCAGCGACATCGATTACATGCAGATAAAATATTACGATGCCGCCGGCAATCAAATCTCGACCTTGGGAACCCCCCTGACCTCCGCGCAAAGAAGCAACATCCGAAGCATCAAGGTGCAGATTGTGGCGCGCAGCAAAAAGCAAGCCGGCGGTGTCAAAACCGTTACTTATGAGGATGGGTCGTCCAGCACGGATGGGTATGACAGAATTTACCTGGAGTCTGAAATTCGCTTGAGAAACACATTTTAACCGCGCTACTTTTTTATGAGGTTTCGTTTTGCCGTTACGCTTGCAGAATGCGGTTGAATCCGGAAAATCCCATCTCGACTCCCGCGGCGCGGTGTTGATCATTGCCCTTGTGCTCCTGGCGGTCATGCTCACCCTGGGTTCGCTCATGGCGCGGAACATGGCGACGGAAGTGAAAATCGCCGGCAATTACGAAACCAACACCCGTTCCCTGTTTGTCGCGGAAGGCGGCCTGGAATCCGCCAAGGGCGAAATCGCCGGCAACGTCAGCGGCGGCTTTACCGCCGACGGCTATTCATCCGGAAACAGCCAGGAGTATGAAGTGGGATACACGCTCATTCCCATGACCACGCTGGCGAATCCCGTCAATTGGGTGGGCGCGGCCAATGGATGGTATGTGGATAAAGTGCCGTCCGCAACCACGCTTCTGGACACATCGGCAAGCACGGCCCTGAGCGCGGTCAACGCAACCTGGCCGCTTTACAAAAAACTGGCGATCGGCGCCGATTTCGCGGTGGTGACCCTGGAAAGGCCCAAATGGTTTTCCTCCAATCCCAACTACGTCCGGTTCAGCGTCACCTCGGAGGCGGACAACCTGGTCAACGTCAAACTGTTGAACCGGAAGGTGACCAGCACATTCGAAATCGACATGGGAAATAACTTCCTCACATTCCAGACGTTCTCCGATCCCACCGACAACCAGACCTATATCGACAATATCACGACCAACCTTGTGGTGATCGGCTCCGCGGGGACACATTACGGCGGCGCGGGAGCGGGCAACGATTATGGAATCGATGCGGCCAGCAACGCCATCAGCGGAATTTGGACTTACGACCAGTCCAACAAAATCCTGATCATACAAAAGTGCACTACCGGCAACCCCGGCGCGTTTTCCGGGTGCACCAATTATGGGGTCCCGGTATTGAATACGAGCAATCGGAGCTTTTTGCTCGGCGGTTCCGGCCACGGCTGCCTGATGGGCGGCCTCGGCACGAACGCGACGATTACCGTCACCTCGGGGGATAAATACAAACTCACTTACGCCAGTTCGGTGACGTGTCCATAAATTACGTGTTTCGTTTTTTTTGATTAATTTTTAGAGGAGATTCCCGAATGAAAACTTTTAAAAAAAGAAATGCGAAAAGTTTCATCCTGATTATTGCCCTGGCGGCCAACCTGGCGTCGCCGGCGGTCCTGTTAGCCAAAAAAGCGAAAGTGGATATTTGCCACGCCACGGGGTCGGGGAAGGGGATCACCCTGAACGTGGCTCCCGAGGGCGCGTATAGCGGGCATATCCCCAATCATCCCCTGGACACGGTCGGCGCCTGCGCCGTCGAGGATACAGGCTCCAGCTATAACAACAACAGCAGCTCGGATTTCGATTCTCCATTTCTTCAAATAAAGGAATTCCGCGAAACCCAGTAAGGTTGCGGGGTTTGCCGACTCGATGCGCATCATGTTTCCATTATTGAAAGGTCCTCTGGCGGTGCTTGTTTGCTTCGCGCTGCTTTCCGGATGTTTCCGGATTCCCCAGCAGGAGCTGCAAGCCGCCGTGGACCCGCTGAATGAGCAAAACTATCCGCTGGCCATTGAAAAGCTCTCGCAACTGCTGAAGCGGTACCCCAAAAACGCGCAGGTGAACTATTACCTCGCCTTTGCCCACATGAAAAACAAGGATCATAAGCAGGCGCTTTATTTTCTGGAGCAAACGCTGAAGGCGCGGAAAGATTATAAAACCGTCATTGGCGATATCAAGATGGCCAACTTTTTGGCGGGCAACAGCCAAAGCACGCAGGACCCGTTTTTCCGGCTTGCGGTCCTGGAGGCGCAAAAGATCATCGAAGCGCATCCCGATACGGAAATTTCCGACCGCATCCGGTTTCACCTGGGCCATTATTATCTTTGGAAACGGGATTATTTCGCCGCCATCCGGGCCTTCAAGCAAGTGATCGACAGTCCGCCCGGCGATACCGAGTCCGACCGCAATGCGTACCTGATGCTGGGAAACATTTTTTTGCGCTACCTGGATGACGAGGCGAAAGGCTTGAAGTTTCATCAAGCCTTGATGGATCGCTATCCGGAGAGCGCCGCCGCGGTGGAGGCCCTGTTCCAGTCGGCGGAGTACAACGAGAACAAGATGCGGGTTTATGACCAAAGATACCGCGCCTTGCGCGAATTTTCCAAAACGTGGAAAAATGATTCCGTGTTGGGGTTGGAGGCCCGGTCCGCCAAACAGCAATCGCAAAAAGATTTTCAGTTGGCCGGAGAGTACCGGGCCAAAGCGGCGGCGGCGTACCGCAAGATTCTTGACGGCCGCGGCCAGGGCGCATTTTATGCCCGCGCTAAAACCCGGCTGGACCGGCTTTGAGAACCATCAGGCTTGTTCCCCCGGCCGTTTGTGCCGCGGCCTTTGTTTTTTTCTATCCCATTCAGTTCTCCACGCCAAACCTGCCCGGCTTCGACGGCTATTATCATATCAAGCTGGCCTCGATCATCGGGCATGAGGGGCTTGTACATGAGTTTCCCTGGTTCCGGCATGCGCCCGGCGGGTTTGTCGATATTCATTTTTTGTACCATCTCCTGCTGGTTCCGTTTACCTCGCTTGACCTGATTGATGGCGCCAAACTTTCCACCGTCGTTTTTTTTTCTGTGTTTGGCCTGGCCTTCTATTACGCCTTGAAAACCTCGGAGGTTCCCCTGCCATGGGTCTGGCTGGCCGTTTGCCTGATTGCCTCGCCTGAGTTTTTGTACCGCATGGCTCTGCCCCGCGCACCGCTGGTGGCGCTTTCATTTTTATTCATGGGCGGCAGCCTCATTGCCGGAAAGAAAGATAAGGCGGTGTTTGGTCTCACATTTGCTTTTGTTTGGTTGTACGGCGGGTTCACGCTTTTCGTTCTGCTGGCATGTTTTATTGTTCTGAGCCAATGGATAATCGAAAGACGCGCCGACAGCCGAATGCTCGCCGCCGTTTTTTTGGGCGCCGCCGCGGGCTTGCTCATCAATCCGTATTTTCCGGAGAATACGTTTTTCCTGTTCGCGCAGACTTTTTCGGCGGGCGTGGGACGCCGGGTGCCGGGCGGCGAGGAATGGGCGCCCTATGCCTGGACGGCGCTGTTGACGTCGCACCGGAGCCTGGCTCTCCTGTTCTGTGCTGCCGCCGCGGCCTTTTTGGCCTCCAGAAAAAAACCGCGCCCGGACACCCTGGGCTGGGTCCTGTTCCTGGTCCTTGTCGTCTGTCTGACCCTGCGCTCCAAGCGGTTTGTGGAGTACCTTGTGCCTGTGGCCGTGATGGCGGCCGCTTTGTTGTTCCGTGACGGGTGGCATGGGCTGCCGTTGAAAAACCGTTTCACCGCGCCCTGGATCGGCCCGGCGGTTCAGGCGGTTCTGATTGTTGCCTTGCTTTTCGCCGGCAGCCGGCAAGTGGACGCGGCCAAAAAACAACTGCACGACCGCCGGGACCCCGGCCGGTACCAGCAAGCCGCGCTCTGGCTCAAAACCCACACGCCCGGCTCCACCGTTTTTAATACGGATTGGGATGATTTCCCCGAACTGTTCTTTTACAATTCGCAAAACCGCTACGTGGCGGGCCTCGATCCCGCGTTTTTGTATCTCTACGATAAAGCCCTCTACCGGAAGTGGGTCGATATCGGCCTGGGAACTTTTTCGGGCGATCCCTATCCTGTTTTGAGAAATGATTTTAAAACGCCTTACCTGTTCACCGACCTGCGCCACGGCCCGTTTATCCGGCTTATGGACCACCACCCGTTGATCGAGCTTGCGTACAAGGATGCCCATGCCAGAATCTACCGCCTGCGAAAAAAATAAATTTTTAAAGTTGGGCGCGTTTTCGGCGGCGGCCGGAGTCATTGCGGTTTACACCTTGGCCGTTGCCTGGTTTTCCTGGAAATATTATCCCATCGGCCAAACCCGCAGCGTGGAAAACGATTTCTTCGCCTGGTACACGGCCAACGCGGAGGCTATCGCCCGGGGAGATATTTTCGGCA
>Ga0114931_10010067_pt1 | contig 11284 bp, 8 predicted proteins | sample 2SBtaG_FD_89579 | JGI IMG/M metagenome (GOLD analysis project Ga0114931, IMG submission 89579) | Deep subsurface microbial communities from Kolumbo volcano to uncover new lineages of life (NeLLi) - 2SBTROV14_V59a metaG | ecosystem: Environmental > Aquatic > Marine > Volcanic | place: Kolumbo...
AAGGCGACGCAAATGGCTTGCGAAGAGATTCTGGAAAGGCTGAAAGAAGTAGCAAAAGAATTAGTTGAAGGCGAAAGAGTTGCAGATATTTCGATTCGCGAAGGGTTTGTTTTTCGGTGCGAAGAGAAAACGGATTTAGATTGGGTTACGCTCGCAAATGAAGCGCATTTAAGACGCGTAAGTTTAAGCGAATATTCGCATTATGGAACGCCTGGAATCAACTTTGATTGGACGACCGCAAAGGGACATCCCTTTGCTTATCATGTTTACGGTACGGCAATCGTCGGGGTTACGGTTGATTGTTTGCGCGGTACTTATGAGATCGATTATGTAAAAAATTGCCACGACTTTGGGAAGTCGATGAACACGGCGGTTGATCTTGGACAAATTGAGGGCGGGATTGTGCAGGGAATCGGATGGATGACGCTCGAGGAACTTTTCTATGATGAGAAAGGAGTCCTTCGTTCGAATGCGCTTTCGACTTACAAGGTTCCGGATATTTATTCGGTGCCGAAGGTTATAGAAACCGTTGCGCTTGAAACTGACCGAGATAATCTCGCGATTTTCAGGTCAAAAGCCGTTGGCGAACCGCCTTTGATGTATGGGCTTGGTGCCTACTTTGCGATTCGGAATGCGGTTAAGGCTTTTAATTCAGAATGCTCACCGGAATTTGATGCACCCTTTACGCCTGAGAAGGTTATGATGAGTTTGTACGGAAAAAAATCAGTATAGCGAACGATAGTGAGTGCCACTATTTACTACAAAAACTTAGACTGATTTAGGCTGCTCACTACCGTTCGCTATACTGATTGGGAAAAAGGTATCTCTAACACAAGTTGTTATCGTTCCCTCCGGGTTTTTTATGACAAAAGAACTTCATTTATGGCAATTCATAGCTGAGCACTTGACGCGAAAACAACAGGTTGGACTTCTTGTCGTGACCGAAAGCTCTGGAAGTTCGCCGGGGCGACAAGGGTTTAAAATGGCTGTCGCAATCGATGACATAATAGGTAGTATCGGTGGCGGTGTGATGGAAGTTCAAATGGTTGAAGCCGCCAGATCGAAACTTGAAAATGGAAAAGGGGATTTGCACTCCCCAATTATTACGCAGACTCACAGGAAAGATTCGCCTAACCCGAGCGGAATGATCTGTTCGGGTGAACAGACCGTTGTCTTGTTTGATCTAGACAGTGGGAACTTGGGAGCAGTCCAAGAAATTATTTTGGCATTTGAGGAGGCGTCAACAAAACAAATACGAATTTCACACGATGAGTTTTGTGTTTTGGATGCTGACGATTCTGAGCCCAAATATAAATTTGAGAAATATGGCGGGCGAGAATTTAGCTATCAAGAAAGGCTTGGTCTTAAGAACAAGCTCTTTATTGTAGGCGGTGGACATTGTGCATTGGCGTTGTCGGAGTTGGTGTCAAAAATGGATTTTCGCATTTCGCTTTTTGATGATCGCCCGGATTTAAATACGCTTGCTAAGAATGAATTTGTTAATCAAAAACAAATCATTGATTCGTATGAACATATAGGCGATTTCATTTCTTCAGGCGAGGATCATTATGTAGTTGTGATGACGCTGGGTTATAAATTCGATGAAATTGTCATACGAGAACTTTTCGATAAGGATTTCAAATACTTTGGCGTACTTGGAAGCAAGGCGAAGATGGGTGTTCTTTTAAGCAAACTGGCGAAAGAAGGATTTGATAAAAGGCGTTTGGAAAAAATATATACTCCAATCGGTGTCCGCATCAATAGTCAGACACCTGAAGAGATTGCGGTAAGTATTGCAGCCGAGATGATTGCGGTGAAGAATTCAAAAGACTAGGATTAATTTATGAATATTGGTGACAAAGCTCCTGTTTTTACTTTAAAAGATGGTGATGGAAATGATTGGAGTTTATCTGACCATTTGGGCAAAACAGTGGCTCTACTTTTTTATCCGGGTGACAATACGCCTGTTTGTACAAAACAGCTTTGTTCTGTTCGCGATAATTGGAAGGACTATGAAGAGGCGGGCGCGGTTGTTGTTGGGATTTCGACGGATTCCGCTGAATCGCATAAAGGCTTTGCTGAAAAATACGATTTACCCTTGACACTTCTCGCGGATGAGGATGGAGAAGTCGTAAAAAAATATGGTGTCCAATCCTGGCTTCCGGGGAAATCGGCGCGGGCGGTTGTTATTATTGATGAAGAAGGTAAGATCAAATATCACAACGTGCAATCTCTGAGTCTTTTTCGTCCCAGCGATGGTGACGTTCTGCACGCGATAAGGGGTAAATAATTTCTGGTTTTGATGAGGATATATGGCTATTTTTTCAAAAGACAAATTTGAATGTGAAAGATGCGGTAAGAAAAATGAACCGCTTGGACAGGCTCCGATTCCAACGGAATTGGGTGTGCGGATTGGGGAAAAGACCTGCGGAGAATGTTGGCAGGAATGGCTTCAGAAGCAAAATCAATTGATTAATCATTTTGGTTTGGATGTCTCGACATCTGATACGCAAGAATATTTGTTTGATCAAATGAAGCTTTTCTTTTTTGGCGAAGGCGAGAATCTTGCAGAAATTGATACTTCGCAAGAAGGGAATGTATCCTGGTGATTTCGGAATAGATTTTATATGAATATCAAAATCATTCGAATAACATTTTTATTGATTATTTTTCTAGCAGGTGTAAGTTCGCTTTTCGCTTCGGAGTCTCGAATATACAAAATTAGCGGTTTTAACCAACAACAGAAAGTCCGGGCACCTGAATTTAAGGGCGGTAAAGGATGGCTCAATACGGACAAGCCCCTTTCGATTGCCGGACTCAAAGGTAAAGTGATTTTACTCGATTTCTGGACGTACGGCTGCGTAAATTGCATTCATATAATTCCCGACCTAAAGAGGCTTGAAAAAAAATATCCGAATAATCTCGTGGTTATTGGGGTTCATTCCGCAAAATTTAAAAACGAAGGCGAAACTGAAAATATAAGGAAAATTATTTTGCGATACGGAATTGAGCACCCGGTTGTAAATGATGCCGAATTTCGCATCTGGAAATCATATGCGGTTCGAGCCTGGCCTACTCAAGTTTTGATCGACCCGGCGGGTTATGTAATAGGGGGAGTTTCAGGCGAAGGGCATTATGAAGTGCTTGATCAAACGATTAGTAAAACCGTCGAGGAATTTCGTAAAAAGGGTCAGTTGGATGAAACGCCGCGTAAGTTTGCGCTAGAGCGCGCAAAAGTTGGTGATCTACCACTTGCGTTTCCGGGTAAGATTTTAGCGGATGAAAAATCGAATCGTTTGTTTATTGCAGATTCAAATCATAATCGAATTGTTGTAACGGATTTAAAAGGGAAACTGATTGAAACAATTGGAAATGGTAACGCCTCAGCAAAAGACGGGAGCTTTGCCGAAGCGAGTTTTAATAAGCCGCAAGGTATGGCATTTGACGGCAATATTTTGTATGTTGCGGACACAGCGAATCATCTTATTCGGCGTATCGATTTACAGAAAAAGAGCGTTGAGACGATTGGCGGTACCGGGAATTTACAAGGTTTCAATGGTTTTGGCGGCGAAGCGTTAAAAACGTCATTGCGTTCTCCTTGGGATTTGGAGAAGGTCGGAAAATATTTATATATTGCGATGGCGGGTTCTCATCAGATTTGGCGAATGGATCTTGAACACAACTATATTGAGCCTTATGCGGGAAATCTACAAGAATCTCGCAGGGACGGCAAAATAAAAATGTCCAATTTTGCCCAGCCTTCCGGGATTGTTTCAGACGGCAAGAATTTATTCGTTGCGGACAGTGAATCAAATATTATACGCGAAATAAATTTTGAAAAAGAGCTTGTTTCTACATTAGTCGGAGGAGACTTATTTGAATTTGGTGACAAAAACGGTGTTGGAGACGATGTCCGTTTGCAGCATCCGCTTGGACTGGAGATTTACAAGGGAAACGTCTTGATTGCTGACACCTATAATCACAAAATCAAACTCCTTGATGCAAAAAAGCGAACGGTTCGAACCTTTGTAGGCAAAGGCGGTAAAGGACAAATTGACGGGAAGAATCCAACCTTTTACGAACCCGGTGGACTTAGTGTTGCGGGACGTAAACTATACGTCGCGGATACAAATAATCACGCTGTTCGGGTTGTCGATCTTGAAACTAAAATCACCTCGACGCTGAAAATCCGCGGACTAAAACCTCCCAAAGAAATAGAAACCGCGAGTCTTTCTCCAAATTTGCAGGTGATGAATCTTAAAGAAAAACGGATTTCGGTTGCAAAAGATAATTCTCTTTTAATAGATGTTGAATTGCCGAAAGATTTTCACTTAAATCCTAACGCTCCGCAGAGATACGAGATTTCATTTGGGATAGACAAGACGGCGAAAACATCAAAAGGGAAATTCACAAAACTTCCGTTAAAGATTCCGGTAAAGTTTTATGGAATTGACCGGACAAAGTTAAGCGCAAAACTTAGGGTCTTTTATTGCCGTGAGGATAATACAGGGGTCTGTTATATCAAAACACTCATTTGGAATGTGCCGATAAGATTTGTGAATGGGAAAAATGTGTCAGCTGAAATAAAAGTTTCTGCAAATCTAAATAAAAATTAGTATGGAGTATCGTGCCATTTTATGAGAAATCCCCTTCACTAATATAAGATAGCTTTTTTAGTGGTTTCTTGAGTAAGTATCCGAGGGAAGGATTTAAATGAATACGGCACTTGTAAATCTATTAGGTTTTGCGGTTGGTGTAGCTTTATATACGCTTTTATTGTTGATGGTGTTGCGCAATCGACGAAAAGATAAGCGTATAGGTCTTCTTCTGTTGACTGCTGGTTTAGGGATTACATGGAATTTAAGTGAGCTTTTAGCGTTTATTTGGCGAGATTTTGCGCAGAATGAAGTATCGCCTTTTCTGTCAGCAGTATCGTATTCCGCACTCGGTTTTTTGCCTTCTGTTGTCGTTCATTCTGCTGAAGATGAAAATAAAAATTCCCGTCTTTTGACGGTAATGGCTTACGGTTTAAGTACATTCGCCGCTTTGCTCCATTTTAAGAATGCTTTTACGAATGGAGATTTGCCCTCGAATCTTGCGCTGCGATTTCTTACATTTGGGTCAATTGCACTTCTTGCTGGGCTTTTGCTTTTTAATTACAGACAAGAGCTGAAAAATAAAACTGTTTGGATCGCCGCGCTTCTTGTTTTTGCTTTGTCGGCGCTACATTTAAGTTCAACATCCGAGGGGGTTAACTGGATTGTTGAACTTATCGGTCATCAATCATCGCTCCCTTTGGTTTTGGCGATTTTGGTTCAAGATTATAGGTTTGCCTTTGCAGATTTATTTTTGAAACGTGCGCTATCTTTGTTGTTATTGGCTTTGTCTGCGTTTTCGCTATATATTTTTGTTGCCCAGCCACTTAGTTATTTGCATACATCACACGATGAAAACGATCCATTAAAAATTGCGATACTTCTTATTTTGTGGATTGTTACGGCATTGTTTTATCCATTTTTGCATAAGTTTTCTGTGTGGTTAGTTGATAAAGTACTCCTAAAGCGGGTTAGCTATACAGACTTGAGAAAAGTGATTTATCAAGGGGTAGAAAAGTGCCAGACGTTTAATTCTGTGCTCGATCTGGTTTCTGAGGAAATGAGAGAAGCTTTAACGGTTGAAAAATTTTCTTGGCGTGAAATTTATCATGAAAGCCATCTCAAGAATCACCCCATAGTTGAATTTACTACGCAGAAAGCAGAAGTTTTTATTCCGACAAATGAGCCTCCCTCTTATAGGATTAGCTTAGATAATTTTCTCGGAGGACGAAAACTCTTATCAGAAGAGGTTGAGATGCTGGAAGCTGTTTCGCTTCTAACGGCTAGAAAAATCGATGCCTTGCGAGTGGTAAAAGCCCGGGTTGATCAAGAAACACGGGAGCAAGAGTACACAAAGCTCACCACTGAGGCGCAGTTAACTGCCTTGCGAGCACAAATGAACCCCCATTTTCTTTTTAATGCGCTCACAACAATAGGACATTTAATTCAAACTACTCCTGAAAAGGCATTCCAAACGCTAATGAAGCTTACTCAACTTTTAAGGGCAGTTTTGAAATCCGGTGGTGAATTTTACACACTTGGTGAAGAATTAAAACTAATTGAAAACTATTTGGATATTGAAAAAGCGAGGTTCGAAGAGCGACTGTTTGTCAAAATTAAGGTGCCAGAAAACTTGTATAAAATACAAGTGCCATCATTGATTCTGCAACCTCTTGTTGAAAATGCCGTAAAACACGGTGTCTCAAAAAATAAAGATGGCGGTACGGTAATAATTGTGGCGGAGATAAATGAAGTTGATTCGGATGCTTTTTTGGAGCTAACGGTTTGTGACACAGGGGCGGGTAAGAAGGCAACCGATATTGCAGGTTCGGGTGGTATCGGGCTTAATAATGTTCGAGGGAGGCTAAAATCTCATTATGGGGAGAAAGCCAGTTTCAGTATTGCGACCAATGAAGAAAACCAGACAGAGGCGTGTATAAAGCTTCCGGTAAAATAGCAGTAAATTTCAAGTAGATGAATAAATTACGAACAATAATTGCTGATGATGAACGTCCGGCAAGGCATTTCTTAAAGACTCTTTTAAGTGATTTTGATGATGTCGAATTGATCGGCGAAGCAGAAAATGGTGCGCAGGCAATCGAATTAATCAAAGACAAAAAGCCGGATATTGTGCTGCTCGATTTACAGATGCCGGAGGTTTCCGGGCTAGAAGTAGTAAAATCTTTGAGCAAAACTCAGATGCCTTTAGTAGTTTTTGTCACTGCTTATGATGAATATGCGATTCAAGCTTTTGACGCTAATGCGGTTGACTATTTACTTAAACCGATAGAAAAAGCGAGACTTAGGGAAACAATTAATCGAGCTAAGGAAAGGTTGGAACGCAAGGATTTCCGCGAAAGAGAAAGTGATAAAGTACGAAGAGCCTCGGAAGGTTATGTAGAAGGCAAAAACGAATTTATAAAACGGATTCCGGTCAAGAGTAAGGAAGAGATTATACTTGTTTCTGTTGACGACATTGCTTCAATAATTGCTGATGGCGAATTATTACACATCACAACCGATAAGAATGTTAAGTACATTATTAATTTTCGCCTTAAGGATATCGAAGCAAAGCTCTCACCGGATGTTTTTATAAGGCTTTCCCGGGGGGCATTGGCAAATGTTGCAATGTTTGAAAAGGTCTCGCCGATGCCCGGAGGAACCTATCTTATTACTCTAAAAAACGGGCAGGAAATCCCTTCAAGCCGTTTTCAGTCAAAGGTTTTAAGAGAGAGATTGCTTAAACTTTGATGTTTGAGAGGTGTTTTTTGTTGGGAAGTGTGGCAAATATGAATAGACGTGAAATACTAAAAGGACTGGCAATAACACCTTTTCTCATAGGATCGATTGAGGGAAATAGTAATAGAAATTCTTTCAGGAGGAAGAAAATCAAAAAACCAAAGAGACTATCAAAGGGCGATACGGTTGGAATTATCGCGCCTGCAAGCGGAGCCTCGGAAGAGGAATTTGAAAGAGCCCTTAATAATTTTGAAGAAATGGGTTTTAAGACAAAAGTAGGGAAATATGCCCGCGGAATAAACGGCTTTCTTTCCGGCACGGATCAGCAACGGCTGCATGATTTACATTGGGCGTTTAGTAATTCCGAGATCGATGCCGTGTGGTGTATTCGCGGCGGATACGGAGTGAGCCGAATTCTACCGAAGGTGAATTATAAATTGATTAAGAGAAACCCGAAAATACTCGTTGGGTATTCTGATATAACCGCGCTCCATCTGGCGATTTACAGAAAGACCAAATTGGTAACATTTCATGGTCCTGTAGGAACATCAACCTATACGGATTATGCAAAAACTCATGTTCTAAGCACTCTTATGACACCGACCTCCCCCTACAAAGTCGAACTGCCAAAGGTGCCGGAAGGCGAGGATCCTGAATTATATAAAGCTTTAGTCGTCAGAGCGGGAAAATCAAGAGGAAGGCTTATCGGAGGCAATCTAAGTTTGTTGACGGCACTTGCCGGAACGCCATATGGACTTAAGAATACAAAAGGGAAAATTTTGTTTATTGAAGATGTCGGCGAAAAACCTTATCGGGTTGACCGAATGCTGACGCAATTAAGACAGAGTATAAATATGCGTGAGTTGGCAGGTATTGCCTTGGGTGTTTTCACCGGCGGAAAGTTGGATGCCGATGAGGTATCGCAATCACTCGAAGATGTAATCAAAGACAGGCTTGGCGACCTGGGTATTCCGGTTATATACGGTTTGGCGTTTGGGCATATTCGTAATCAATTCACCATTCCTGTCGGGATCAAGGCGGAACTCGACACGCAGGAATCGACCCTTACCTTTCTTGAAAATGGGGTAGTCTGAAGAAATATTGGTATTATAGCGATTTTGGTGGGCGCGATCTGGGAGTGATGAGTGGAAAGGGAGATAATGTAAATACAAATTTTGAAGGAATTCGTTGTTTCATAAGGATCCCTGACTTCACGGCGATTGTATCGGTTGATCTGGAAAGAGATTAATTATTTCGGTTTACGGCTAGATTTGAGATTGCTTTGTTTGGGAATAATAACGGTTTATTGGGGCTAAGGTACAGTTCATTGAAAACTGCTGTCTGAACTTAATATATATATCTAATAATTGGGGTTTTTAGATGATAGATTCCATGATAATTATGAAAACCAATATGATAGATTCCATGAAAATTATGAAAACCAATATTATATCTAACGTTGTTTCTAAACTTTTTTTACTGATTGCCATGATCGGTTTTTCTTTTGTTTTTGCAAATGCGCAGGATCAAACTTTAAGCGGAACGGTTTTTACCGAATCGGGGCAGGAGGTAATTCCGGGTGTTACGGTCGAAATCAGGCAATTAAGACTCAAAGTTGATACAGATAAGAATGGTGAATATAAGTTTACCGGACTTTCAAATGGAACTTACCGTGTGATTACTCATATTGAAGGGTTCGCTGATCAAGGACGAAATGTAGTAATTTCTGGAAGTTCTACAACACTTGACTTTAAACTGAGCCTGACATCACTCAATGCTGAAGTTACGGTTTCTGCGACGGGAGAAGAGGAGTCGGTTTTTTCATCTTTTTCGTCGGTAAATTCAGTTGGTATTACGAGAATTGCGGAAAAAGCCAGTACGGGGCTAGGCGACGTTCTTGATAACGAGGCGGGTGTTAGTAAGCGTGGATTTGGTGGGACAGGTTCATCGCGTCCTATTATACGTGGTTTTAGCGGAGACCGCGTAATGGTTTTGCAGGATGGAGTCAGAAACGGATCGATCGCATCCGGATCTGGCGATCATGGTGAGCCGGTGGCGGTGGCAAGTCTTGAACGTATCGAGGTAATAAAAGGACCGGCGACCCTCCTTTACGGTTCTAGTGCCGTAGGCGGAGTTGTCAATACAATATCGGGCGACAGAGATCATGCTCATAAGGGTCTTCGAGGGTATATTACCGGTTTGGGCGGAACTGTGGATAATGAGTTTGGCGGTGCATTTGGAGTAGAATACGGCTACAAAAAAACTCTTTCGAAATTCGATTTTAGTTCGATGCGTGAAGGTGATTTTACCACTCCTCTTGGTGACGTCCCGAATTCCGGCTCGCGTGCAAATGATGGCACGGGGAGCTTAGGATACTTCGGGAAAAAAGGTTTTATAAGAGGTAGCGTCACACTCGATCGTCGTCGTTATGGTATTCCTTTTGCCCCGCTTTTCGAATCTCGCGAGCTTTTGAGCATTGTTAATGGTGGAGCCGATTGTTTTGCGGTTGATTGTCAGTTTAATATCGGAGTACTTCAGGATACCTTTGCAAACAAACTCCCCTCCGCATCTGGTGAGCAGATTGATATTGATATGCGCCGGAATAATTATCGCTTTTCGGGAGGGTTCAGAGACATGTCGGGATTTATCGAAAGCGGAGATTTCTCGGTAGATATAACAGATTATCAGCACCAGGAACTCGAAATTGACAACGGAATCGATTCTGTTGCAACCACTTTTGAAAATGATGTGTTTTCATATCGAGGTGTCTTTAGACAAATTAATCACAAAAGACTTTCCGGACAATTTGGTGTCGAAGGCTTCCGCCGCAGTTTTTTAAACACTGGCGCCGAGCAACTTGTTGATGGAAGAGTGCGAAAATATAATTTCTCAACATTTGCGCTAGAGGAGCTTAAGTTTGATCGTCTCTCAATTCAGTTTGGCGCGAGAGTTGAAAACAATCGCTATCGACCGACAAATATGGCTTTACGCGAACGATCATTTACCGGATTTTCGGGTGCCATCGGTACAAAATTCACAGCTTGGAACGGTGGTTCATTTATTGCAAATTTTTCTACTTCTTATCGCTCTCCCTCTCTTGAAGAACTCTATAATCTTGGACCACACGCTGGTACGGTTACCTTTGAAATAGGAAATCAAAACCTTACGCGCGAGCGTTCAAACGGAATCGAACTTAGCTTTAGGCAGCAGACCAGCCGACTGAAATTCAACGGAAGCTTTTACTATACGGACATTTCGAATTTTGTTTACCTCGTGCCGCGGGACATTGATAACGATGGGCAAGTTGATGTCGATGATGGGTTACCTGTTGGTTTATATTCGCAAAATGATGCTCGCTTTGTCGGCGGCGATGCGACGTTTGAATTCGACGTTAAAGACTATTTCGGGACATTCGTAATAGCCGATATTGTCAATGCAAAGCTAAAACGCCCCGATCTTTCACTGCCTCGCATAACTCCGCCTAGATTGAGAATCGGAGTGGATCTTCGTTATAAAGGGCTGAGTGTTCGCCCGGAAGCGGTTTTTGTTGGGAAAAGAGGCATAGGAGACATCTTTTCACTTGAAACCCCTACGGCGGGATACGGAGTCGTGAATATCAATACTGTCTATGCTTTCTCTAAAAAACATTCCGCACACATATTTACTTTTGGTCTTCAGAATCTTGGAGATAAACTTTATCGAAGTCATTCAAATTTCCTAAAAGACATCATTCCGGAAAGAGGGCGCGGATTAAAAGCTTCTTACACAGTTAGGTTTTTCTAACTTTGGAGTATTCTTATCCGTGTTAATCGGTAAAGGTGTTTGATTATTTTTGCATCGAAATTGTCTGGGGTAATTTAAATTTCAAAGAGCCTACGGAGCGAGTCAAACGCCGCGATCAAATTTCTAGCCTGGATATTGCGCGAAGGGAATGGACTTTCTGGCTAATA
>Ga0114931_10010068_pt1 | contig 11283 bp, 9 predicted proteins | sample 2SBtaG_FD_89579 | JGI IMG/M metagenome (GOLD analysis project Ga0114931, IMG submission 89579) | Deep subsurface microbial communities from Kolumbo volcano to uncover new lineages of life (NeLLi) - 2SBTROV14_V59a metaG | ecosystem: Environmental > Aquatic > Marine > Volcanic | place: Kolumbo...
TGAAATAACTTGTGCATTATGGCGAAGAATTTTTGTTTGGATTCAAGGCGCGGAAACAAGCGCATAGTAAGCTATGTAACTGTTTCCGCAACGCCGAAGCCGAACAAAAATACAAGTCAGAATGCACAAGTTATAAAATTCCCATTCCTAAGGAGATGTCTGATTATTATGTCACTGATGGCGCTTTTCTGAATCAATTCTTACCTCTTTATAAAATGTCACAGAATGTCACACGCAAAACCATAACAAAGATTATCGATAAGCATCCCTTTGAGATTAAGGCAACTATGATTTTATGGCATTTTTTTAGCTTGGTTTTTTGTTCATCGCGCTAATCTCGTTGAAATATTGCAATGATTTCGACGATTGCATCATCTCATAATGATATTTTTTGGGAGCATCAACATTAAGTTAGGTTGATTAGCATATGATTTTAAAAGAGATCATGCGCAATTATTTACAGCAGGCTTGGCAATATGTCAAGCATTAATTACTCAATGACTTGACTCTGAGGAAATAGGTTTATATAGTGGGGCCGAGTGTTGTTTTGTGGTGAGAAGTGGTAACTTTGTTATGTAGAGGTGGTTTTTGTTCCGGGGAAAGACTTCTGTTGCACTGGATAGCAAGGGGCGCATGGCGATCCCGACCAAATATCGAGGCAAGCTGAAAGAAGTCTGCGACGGGCAACTGGTGGTTACCCGCCACCCAACAGACAAATGCCTGCTGTTGTATCCATTGTGCATCTGGGAGACCAAAGAACAAATATTGAACAGCGCGCCGAGTCACGACCCCAGAACAGCGTATGTTCAGCGCGTTGTCATCGGTAATGCCAGCGATTGTGAGATGGATAGTCAAGGTCGAATCCTGATCCCTGAAAACCTGAGATCATACGCCAAATTTGAAAAAAGTCTCGCACTGGTTGGACTGGTTGGGCGATTTGAAATTTGGAACAGCCAGACATGGGATGACTGTTTCAACACTGATGCGGCTGACGCGGAGGAAGCAATCACCAGTCTTGCAGACGTTCCAGGCTTAAAGAACTTTACTTTTTAAATCCAATGGATGTGGAGCAAACACCAACACATCATGCTCCGGTACTACTGTCAGAATCCATTGATGCACTAGCGATTCGTCCGGGTGGAATCTATGTAGATTGCACATTCGGACGCGGAGGACATAGTAAGGCGATTCTTGAACGCATGGGCAATACCGGTAAATTGCTGGCAATTGATAAAGATACAGCGGCGTTAGCTTCTGATCACTGCGCGCAATTACTCAAGGACCCAAGATTTGAAATTGAGCATGGAAGCTTTGCAAAGCTGGAAAGGTTTATCCGGCAACGCGACTGGATCGGCCAAGTTGACGGCATATTAATGGATCTTGGCGTCTCATCGCCACAACTCGATGAGGCGCGGCGAGGGTTTAGTTTTATGCGCGATGGGCCGCTTGATCTACGCATGGATCAAACTCAGGGAGTCAGTGCAGCAGACTGGCTGGCGCAAGTATCGGAGTCTGAATTGAAAACAGTGTTGCGAGAGCTTGGAGAGGAACGTTTTGCCGGACGCATTGCCCATGCAATTATCAGCACCCGCGCAAGCCAGCCGATCATTACAACATTACAACTCGCAAACCTGGTTGAGCAGGCAGTACCAAGGCGAGAACGAAACAAGCATCCGGCAACACGGACATTTTTGGCGATACGATTAGTCATCAACCAGGAGCTTGATGAACTGCAACAGTGTTTACCACAAATTGTCGAGGCGCTGAGAACAGGAGGACGCATGGCGATCATCAGTTTTCATTCTCTGGAAGACCGGATTGTAAAACGCTTTATTCGTGATCAATCCAAGCCTGGAAGCCGCGGCTTAATGGGCTGTGAAGCAGTGACAAACCCGCCCATGTTAAGAAAAACAGGCAGAATTATTCGTGCTTCAGCAACCGAAATCGCCGGCAACCCACGCTCACGAAGCGCGGTGCTGCGAATTGCAGAGCGAACCAGCGCATGCGTTTAAGCCTGTTGCTGATCCTGGTTTTACTTTCTGCGCTGGGCGTGGTTTACACCAAGTATCAATCGCGCCTGTTGTTTGGGGAGATACAGCGACAGCAAGCCAGGATTGAACAGGCGCAAACAGAAAACGGTAATCTGCAAATAGAGTACGCAATGTTGGCAGGGCGAAATGAACTCGAGCGCAAGGCCAAAAACAAACTTGGGATGATTTATCCAGAACCATCATCAATAGTCTACATCAGTCTGCAGGAAAAGTAGCAGGCAGGTACGGTTAATCATGACAGAAAAACAACAACCCGGATCACTGTCTTACCAGTGGCGCCAACGTTTTGTGTTGGGCGTTATTATGATTGGCATGACCAGCCTGATTGTCCGCGCCACCTGGTTACAGTTCAATCAGGATCCAAGGTTAATTCGTCAACTGGAGCGCCAGCAACATGAGATTGTGCGTCAAGCTGTCGCGCGAGGACGTATTCTGGATCGACACGGTGAAATTCTCGCGAGCAGCGCGCCAATCCGGTCTGTTGGAATTGATCGGCAATTGTTCCAGGTCAACGCTCAATCGGTATCCATGCTCGGAAAAACACTGGGCATCCCGCTGAGAACACTAAGAAAAACACTTAACCAACACAAGACATCCCGTTACTTGCCAATCAAGCGCAGAGTGTCTCCATCGAAGTCAAGACAGGTTGCCAGCCTGGGGCTGGATGGTATCGTGATTGATCACCGTTATGACCGCTATTATCCTGCCGGAGAATCAAGCGCCCAGGTAATCGGATTTGTTGATGGCAGCGGACACGGCAAGGCTGGCGCTGAACAGATTTTTGATGACCAGTTGTATAGCACAGCCGGCGCCTATTCAGTCATCCGCGATCGGATGCGCCACAAATTGGAAAGCATTAAGCAAGTTAAACAACCGGAAAGCGGCTCCGATATTATGCTGAGTATCGATCAGCGCTTGCAATACAGCGCCTACAAGGAGTTGAAAGCCGCCATGCAGCAGCATCGGGCCAAAGCGGCATCGTTTGTCATGCTGGATGTGGATTCCGGAGAAATCCTGGCGATGGCTAATTTGCCCGAGTTTAACCCCAATGACAAAACGGACAGAAATCCTGCGCATTATCGTAATCGCGCAGTCACTGATTTGTTTGAGCCAGGCTCGACAATCAAACCTTTTACAATTGCTTGCGCATTACAAGCCGGCATGATTACGCCGGAAACAGAGTTTGATACCTCGCCAGGTTATCTGCGCGTCGGAAGACACATCGTCAGAGATACTCACAATTACAAATTACTCAATATTTCCGGCGTGTTACGAAAATCAAGCAACATCGGCGTGACCAAAATTGCCCTGGCGCTTCAGCCACAAATACTCTGGGACTGTTTTCACCGGGCACAGCTCGATCTGAAAACATCAATCCGGTTTCCAGGGACAGTTGCCGGACATCTCCCTGACTATCATGGATGGGGGCAATTTGAACAAGCCACTCACGCGTTCGGTTATGGTTTGAATACATCCTTGCTGCAATTGGCGCACGCTTACACAGCCATCGCCAATCAAGGAATAGCACCGAATCTGAGCCTGCTTAAGCAAGCACAATCGTCAGCGAATACACAGGTTTTTGAGGCGCGAACTGCGGAGCAAATCCTGAGTATGATGGAGACAGTTGTCAGCTCTAGTGGAACAGCGAGTCGGGCACAGATACCTGGCTACCGTATTGCCGGAAAAACCGGCACAGTGCAAAAAATTACCAGCCAGGGTTATTCACGCGATCATCATTTGGCATTGTTTGTTGGGATTGCTCCGGCCAGTCACCCGCGCTTTGTCGCTGCTGTACTGGTTGACGATCCGCAGCAAGGCGGTTACTACGGCGGCGTTGTTGCCGCGCCGGTGTTTGCCAATGTCATGAAACAGGCTTTACGTCTGTATGCAGTGTCGCCGGATAAACAGTCCGATGAGGTCCATCGACTTCCGGTTCCTTCTCTGCTCGCAGCCAATGACGATTACATTAAAAAAGCGGTCAAGTAAATGCAAACCAGGCCGATAACAATGTCAGAGACCGGAAAACAACAACCTGGTGATGTGCAGCAATGGCTTCTCAAACATCAACAACAATGCAATCTCTCGCTGGACAGCAGAGAAATACATCCCGGTGATATTTTTCTTGCAATTCCAGGTATACAAGAACATGGACTTGTCTACTCAAGACAAGCAATCGAGCATGGTGCAAGTGCGATTGTCTATGATCCCGCAAAAGGCGGTCATGCGTTAGCTCAGAAACTCGCTGGTGACCCATCTGTCTCTGTCTGTTTGATGGAGCAGCCCCATCTAGGAGAACAGGTCGGATTGCTGGCGAGCTCTTTTTATCAGCACCCATCGCGGCAACTCTGCGTGATTGGCATTACCGGGACCAATGGCAAAACCTCGTGCAGCCATTTTATCGCTCAGGCAATCACTGCATTAAATCCACAGGACGCTCAAAACCAATGTGGCTATATCGGGACATTGGGCTGGGGGCTTGCTGGTAACAATCAACCCACTATCAATACCACCCCGGATGCAGTCGAACTGCAACGCATTTTATCAGCCTTGAAGCAACAAGGCGCAAGCGCTGTTGCAATGGAAGTTTCATCCCATGGTCTGGCACAAAACCGTCTGCAGGGAATTCGGATATCCGCTGCCGTGTTTACCAATTTCGGACGTGATCATCTCGATTATCATCAATCCATCGAACACTATCTGGACTCCAAGCTGACTTTGTTCAGCGCCATGGAATCCGGATTTGCCGTAATCAATCTGGATGACCCTGCTGCAAATCAAGTCCTGGCAACAATTAACCCGCAAGTCAATGTCTATGGCTTCTCCCTGCGATCAAGCAATCATCTCAGCGAAACCAAACTGACAGTCCATGCTGTTCAGCAGCATCACGATCAGACAACATTTGAAGTCTGTTTTCGTGGCCAGCGCGTACCAGCCAGCCTGCCGTTGGTTGGTGAATTCAACCTTGCCAATGCACTGGCAACCATTGGCGTCATGTTGGGCATGGGCTTTGAGTTGACTCAAGCGGTTAATGTCTTGCAGTCGTTAAAAGCGGTTCCGGGACGTCTGGAAAAAATGAGTACTGTCGATGATGACATCGATGTGTATGTGGATTACGCACACACAGCCGACGCACTCAGCGTTGTACTGAGCACCATTCGCCAACTTCATTCCGGACAGCAATGGCTGGTATTTGGTTGCGGGGGTAATCGCAACCAGGGCAAGCGTCGGCAAATGGGAAAAGTCGCCTCGCAGCTGGCCGATCATCTGGTGATCACAGATGATAATCCTCGCTATGAAGATGGCGAGCAGATTATTCGTCAGATTGTCACTGGTTGTTCTGAACAAAACCTGCAAGTGATCCGTGACCGCGCCGTGGCGATTGAAACTGCAATTCTGTCAGCCCAACCAGGAGACAGCGTTCTGATCGCAGGCAAAGGCCATGAGACAACGCAGGAAATCAACGGTCAGATGATTCCATGCGATGATCGTAGCCATGCCAAATCTGCATTGATGACCCGACACAGTCAACAACCTTCCAGTCAGTTAAACAACCCGGAGCCATGATGACTTTAACCGAACTCGCCTCAGCGGTTGATGGCACCTTGTCAGGTAAAGACACGCTGTTTACTGGCGTCAGCATCGATGGTCGCACTATCAATCCGGGCGATCTTTATGTCGCGATCAGTGGAGAGCGATTTGACGGGCATCATTTTGTTGAACAAGCCAGACAGGCTGGCGCGACAGCGTGCCTGATTGAGCAAGCAACGGCAACCGACTTCGCTTCAGTCACGGTTGATAAAACCCGGCTGGCGCTCGGACGTCTGGCAAGCTACTGGCGACAGCGTTTTGATTTCCCCGTGATCGCGATTACCGGCAGCAATGGCAAAACCACCGTCAAGGAGTTAACCACAGCTATTCTCTCGCAGCAATTTCATACCCTGGCAACAACGGGAAACTTGAACAACGAACTGGGTGTGCCACTCACCTTATTAAAGATAACAACCGAACATCAGGCTGCAGTGGTTGAGATGGGCGCCAATCATCCCGGAGAAATCAGCTACCTGACCGGGCTTGCACAGCCAACCATTGGCATAGTCACCAATGCCGGTTCAGCACATCTTGAAGGGTTTGGTGATTTACAAGGCGTGGCCAATGCCAAAGGCGAATTGTTTGCAAACCTGACTCACCATGGAGTTGCAATTATGAATGCTGATGATGTGTTTTATCCAGACTGGAAAAACATGGCAGGGCGCGCAAAAATACTCAGCTTTGGTTTATCACAACAAGCCGATGTTAGAGCAACCTGTTTAAAGACAGAACATGCTGCGCAAATAACAAACAGCAAGTTTATGCTTGAGTATCGCGGTCAGCAACAAGCCGTGACGCTACCGTTGGCTGGTCAACATAATGTCATGAACGCATTGGCTGCGGCGGCAGCAGGCATTGCAGCCGGATTGTCGCTGCAAGTGATTGCTGATGGACTAGCCAGCGCAGTTCCGGTATCCGGGCGCCTGCAAGTCATATCAGGACTCAATCAATCAATTATCGTGAATAACTGCTACAACGCCAACCCATCATCGGTCGAGGTTGCACTGCAGACCATACAAGACATGAGCGCTGAACGCTGGTGTGTACTAGCTGATTTTGGCGAGCTTGGCGAGCACAGTGAAGCACTCCACAAACAGCTGGCAAGACAAGCCAGACATTACGGGATCAGCCGGTTGTTTGCCACAGGCGATTTAACCAGACTAACAGCGAAAGAATTTGGCGCAGGCGCTGAATTCTACCAAACACAGGATGAATTGGCCCAAACCTTAAAACAACGATTACATGAGGATGTTGTGGTGTTAATTAAAGGCTCACGCGCTCAAAAGCTCGAGGCTATTGTCGGAGCACTTGTTGATGAGAACGCATCTTAACCATGTTGTTATATCTGGCCAACTGGCTAAGCCAGTACGACAGTTTTTTTCAGGTATTTCACTATCTGACCCTAAGAGCAATTCTGGGTATCCTGACCGCTCTGATGATCGCTCTGTTCGTAGGCCCAACCATGATTCGGCGCTTAACCATGCATAAGGTCGGGCAAACGATCCGCGAGCTGGGACCTGAGTCGCATTTCTCGAAAGCTGGCACGCCGACCATGGGAGGCGCGCTGATTCTGGTTGCGGTCGCCTTCAGTGTGTTGATGTGGGGTGACTTGAGTAGTCGTTATATCTGGGTGCTGCTGGTCCTGACCCTGGCATTTGGCGCAATCGGATTCTGGGATGATTACAAGAAACTGGCACTGGGAAATTCTGCAGGGTTGTCGGCAAAAGCAAAATTCCTCTGGCAAACAGCGTTTGCGCTGATTGCCGCTGTCATTTTATATCACACAGCTTATACGCCAGCTGAAACGCAATACATTGTTCCATTTTTCAAGGATATTATCCTTGACCTGGGAACCGGGTATATTCTGATCACCACGCTAACCATCGTTGGTTTCAGCAATGCGGTGAATCTCACAGATGGTTTGGATGGGCTGGCAATACTCCCCGTTGTCATGGTTGGCGGAGCGCTGGGAATCTTTGCTTATCTGACAGGCAATATCAATTTTGCCAAATATTTATCAATCCCTTACATACCTGGCATGGGAGAACTGGTGGTCTTTTGCGGCGCGCTGGTTGGCGCCGGACTGGGGTTTTTATGGTTTAACGCTTATCCGGCGCAAGTGTTTATGGGCGATGTTGGCGCGTTGGCTTTGGGCGCAGCCATCGGTTTGATTGCAGTCCTGGTGAGACAGGAGATTGTCTTGCTGATTATGGGGGGCGTGTTCGTGATGGAGACCGTGTCGGTGATTATGCAAGTCATTTCATTCAAGCTGACAGGCAAGCGTATTTTCAAAATGGCGCCAATTCATCACCACTATGAGTTAAAAGGCTGGCCAGAACCTCGCATTATCGTGCGTTTCTGGATTATCACGGTGATTTTGGTTTTGATCGGTCTGGCGACCCTGAAAATACGTTAAGTTATGGTTGTTGCGTTGAAAACACAATCCACCCAACGCTGTAATTCACTGGCGAGACTGGGAATCAGCCGGGAATCGCGTGTCATCGTGATTGGCATGGGCGTCACAGGTCTGTCTGTGCTGCGTTATCTGTTGCAACGTGATATTTCGCCTGTCATCGTTGACAGTCGTCCCCAGCCTCCACTGCTTGAGCAATTATTGAACGGTGAATTACCACACTGGCCACAACTTGAAATAACCACCGGCTCGCAGGCTTTTGATCAACTGGATCAAGCGACGCATTTGATTGTGAGTCCGGGCGTGTCACTTGCCACATCACAGATTCAGGCGGCGAAAGCAGCAGGCGCAAAAATTTTAAGCGATATCGACTTGTTTGCAGTTGAAGCAACGGCACCAGTGATTGCCATCACTGGTTCCAACGGCAAGACCACAGTCACATCCCTGGTGGGTAAAATGCTTGACCATGCCGGTCAATCTGTAGCTGTAGGCGGCAATATCGGGACACCAGCACTGGATTTGCTGGCTCAGCATGACGTTGATTGCTATGTGCTTGAGCTCTCCAGTTTCCAGCTTGAAATAACCCGCCAACTGCAACCAAAAGCTGCCGTCGTGCTGAATATCAGCCCAGATCATATGGATCGTTATGACCAGATTGAGGAATACGCTCAGGCGAAACGAGCAATATACAACGACGCCAACCTTGTGATTGAAAATTATTGTGATCCTGTCTTGCCAATCAACACCCAAACCGATCAAAGCAATAGCAATCACCTCTTTTTTGGCTTGACTCATGACGTGGCTTGCCAATACAGGTTGAGCTTAAATGATCGTGAAGCGTGGTTACATGTCAACAACAAGCCATTGATGCCGGTATCTGAAATTGCCATGCAAGGCCAACATAATCTGGCCAACGCATTGGCAGCACTGGCTTTGGTCAGCGCGGTTGGCATTCAGCCTGAGTCGGTGATTGCTGTGTTGCGGGAATTTTCAGGTTTACCACATCGCATGGAACTGGTTTGCGAACAACATGGCGTTGTCTGGATCAACGACTCAAAAGCAACCAATGTCGGTGCTTGTCAGGCCGCGTTGCACAGCATGGATAATGAAGTCATTTTAATTGCCGGCGGCGATGCGAAAGACGCTGATTTTTCCGAACTTTCCCTCAGTATTGTGGAAAAAGTCAGTGATCTGATCCTGCTCGGCAAAGATGCAGACAGACTTCACTCAGTCTTTGACAAGCTGGCCAATATTCATCGAGTCAACACGATTGAGGATGCGGTTGGTGTGGCTGCGGATCTTGCGCGTCCAGGTGACACAGTCCTATTATCCCCGGCCTGCGCCAGCCTGGATCAATTCAAGAATTATCAGGCCAGAGGCGATGCCTTCAAACAAGCTGTCATGAGGTTATCGACATGACTGCGTTTGTTCAGGAACAACATTTATCGGTCTCATTTGGCGATTTTCGCTTCTATCTGGACGCGCAACTGGCCACCATTGTATTGACGTTGTTGATGTTTGGCTATGTGATGTTAACCTCTGCATCGATTCATCTTGGTGGTCACGGCAATTTAGCCGTCAATCTGAATTATTCCATCATGCAATTGATCCATATCGTTGTTGGTTTAATGCTGGCCAGTGTTGCAGCCAGTTTACCGTTATCTTTCTGGAAAGGCGTGACGCCCTGGTTATTTGTGCTCAGCATCGTGTTGTTATTACTGGTTTTTATCCCTGGCATTGGCGCCAAAGTCAAAGGCGGAACCCGCTGGATTTCAGTTGCCGGACTCAGGCTGCAAGCGTCTGAGCCTTTTAAACTCGCTGTCATTCTGGCGATGGCAAGCTTTATCGCTAAAAATCCACGCAAAATACAAGGTTCTGTTTGGGCATTTTTTCGCGTCAATCGCTGGGAAGCGATCCCAAAGGCGGTTGCCAGTCCCTATGGATTATTGCTGCTTTGTTGTGGATTGCTGATCGCACAACATAATTTTGGCGCAACAACCATCGTCATTGTCGCAAGTTTCGGGATGTTTTTTCTGGCTGGCATGCGGCTTGGAATCTTTCTATTGGGATTCAGTGTGTTATCAGCCATCGGCATGATACTTGTGGTATTTTCACCCTACCGGCTCAAGCGCATCAGCGGTTTTCTTGATCCCTTTGTTGATCCCTATGGCAATGGATATCAAATGATCCAGGCATTAATTTCCTACGTAAACGGTGGATGGTTTGGGGTTGGGCTGGGTTCCGGCGTACAAAAAATGTATTTTCTACCTGAAGCACATACAGATTTTCTGTTTTCTGTTGTTGGGGAGGAGCTTGGGTTCACCGGTTTACTGGTCATTATCCTTTTGTACGTCTTATTAGTATGGCGAATTTTCAACATCGCAAAAATGGCTGAACGCCATCATGACAACTATGCAGCAATGTTAGCGTATGGAGTCGGGATATGGCTTGGGTTTCAGGCGTTTATCAATATGGGCGTGAATCTTGGAATGCTCCCGCCCAAAGGTTTGACCTTGCCATTAATGAGTTATGGTGGAACAAGTATTCTGATCACCCTGATTGCACTGGGTCTGGTCTTCAGAGTCTTCCATGAAATGACAGCAATACAGAATGAAACCAGTACAACAGACGATTTGTACTCAAAATGGGACGCATAATGATTGCATCAGGTGGAACTGGCGGGCATGTTTTTCCTGCACTGGCGGTTGCCAACGAACTCCGTGAGCGAGGTATTGAGGTGACCTGGTTGGGCACACAGCGTGGCATGGAAAACCGTATCGTTCCTGTGGCCGGTATCGAACTGGATCAGATTTCAGCACTCGGGTTCAGAGGCAAAGGTCTGTTAGCAAAATTGAATGCAATCAAAGGCTTTGCAATTGGTTGCATGCAGGCATTGACAATCCTGCATCACAGAAAACCACAGTTGGTGCTTGGTATGGGTGGTTTTGTCACAGCGCCAGCAGGCATTGTGGCACGTCTTCTGAATATTCCGCTGGTGATTCATGAACAAAACCGGGTGATCGGAACAGCTAATAAATTATTGATGCCGATCGCCAGACAAATCATGGAGGCATTTCCCGGAACATTTCCCGACAAAGCCACTGCGATTCATACCGGTAATCCATTACGCAACGACATCAGTCATCTGGCAACGACGCAAACCAACAAACCACAGGACAATCGCTTGCATCTGTTGGTGCTTGGTGGCAGCCAGGGAGCCAGAAATCTGAA
>Ga0114931_10010069_pt1 | contig 11283 bp, 7 predicted proteins | sample 2SBtaG_FD_89579 | JGI IMG/M metagenome (GOLD analysis project Ga0114931, IMG submission 89579) | Deep subsurface microbial communities from Kolumbo volcano to uncover new lineages of life (NeLLi) - 2SBTROV14_V59a metaG | ecosystem: Environmental > Aquatic > Marine > Volcanic | place: Kolumbo...
GGCTGTTGATGCTGGATGTGGGCAGTTTGGTGGCCGGCACCATGTATCGGGGCCAGTTCGAGGAGCGGCTCAAGAAGGTGATCGACGAGATCATCGAGACCAAAGCCCTGCTCTTCATCGACGAGGTGCATATGCTGGTCGGCGCCGGCGCGGCCGGCAGCAGCGTAGACGCGGCCAACATCCTCAAGCCGGCCCTGAGTCGGGGCGAGCTTCAGGTCATCGGCGCGACCACGCTGGACGAGTATCGTAAGCATATCGAGAGCGACGCCGCCCTGGAGCGTCGCTTCCAGCCGATTTTGGTGGACGAGCCCTCGGTCGAAGAAACCATTCTGATCCTCCGCGGCGTGCGCTCCCGCTATGAGGAGCACCACAAACTGATCATCACCGACGAGGCGCTGGACGCTGCCGCGAATTTGGCCGCGCGCTATGTGCCCGACCGCTTCATGCCGGACAAAGCCATCGACCTTATCGACGAGGCAGGTAGCCGCGTGCGCATGTATAAAGCCCCCTACGCCGCCAATTTGCGCGAGGCTTTCATGAGCATGAAGAAGGTTCAGAAAGCCAAGGACAAGGCGCTGGAGGCTCAGCGCTATGACGACGCCATCGACCTGCGCTATCAGGAGGTCGAAATGGAAGCCCGCCTCACCGAACTGCGCGCGGGCTGGAACGAGGAGGCCAACAAGCCCCGGGTGACGGCCGAAGACATCGCCGAAGTCGTCTCCATGTGGACGGGCGTTCCTGTCAGTCGCATCGCCGGCGAGGAGCGTGAGCGTCTGCTGGAAATGGAAAAAGTGATGCAAATGCGGGTCATCGGCCAGGAGGAGCCTATCAAGGCCATCGCCAAGGCCGTGCGTCGGGCTCGCGCCGGGCTAAAAGACCCACGCCGCCCCATTGGGACCTTTATCTTCCTTGGACCCACAGGCGTAGGTAAGACGCTGCTGGCCAAGACCCTGGCCGAGTTCATGTTCGGCAGCCAGGAGGCGCTGATCAAGCTGGACATGAGCGAGTTCATGGAGCGCCACAACGTCAGCAGGCTGGTGGGCGCGCCTCCGGGCTATGTGGGCTATGAAGAAGGCGGCCAGTTGACCGAAGCCGTGCGCCGCCGTCCCTACAGCGTAATTCTGCTGGATGAGATTGAGAAAGCCCACCCTGAAGCCTTTAATATGCTTTTACAGGTGATGGAGGACGGCTATCTCTCCGACGCTAAAGGACGGCGGGTGGACTTCCGCAACACGCTGATCCTGATGACCAGCAATGTGGGCGCTAAGCTGATCCAGGGCGCGAGCAGGCTGGGTTTCGCCATCACCCGGGAGGATGAAGAGACGCGCGAGCAGGAGTACTCGCAGATGAAGGCCAAGGTTATGGATGCACTGAAGAAGACCTTCCGGCCTGAGTTTATCAACCGCCTCGATGGGGTCATGGTCTTCCGCAGCCTCTCGCGCGACGAGATCGCCATGATCGTCGAACTGGAGCTGGCTCCTCTGCGTATGCAGTTGGCGGAACAGGATATCCAACTGGAGATCACGGACGCCGCCCGCATGGCTATCGCCGAAGCCGGCTACGATCCTGAGTATGGCGCCCGTCCGTTGCGCCGGGTCATCCAAAGCGAGATCCAGGATGAGTTGAGCGAGGCCTTGCTGGCCAATCGCTTCGTCCCAGGCGACACTATCCGCATCGACTACCGGGAGAGCGAAGACGAGATTGAGAATACAGGTGAGGGTGAGGTTGGCGAGCAGGAAAGCAGGGAACGCTTTGTGTTCGAGGTCATCGATCATGAACCTGTGGATGAAGTCGAGTCTGAGACCGCCGACGCCGTCATCGCTATGCTTCAATAGTGACCGTATTCGTTGGATAATGGACCCGCGAAGGCCCGCCGCAAGGCGGGCCTTTTTTCGGCTTTCAAGTTTGGCGCATCCGGCGAATGGGCGTATGATAAATTGGTGCGACTTTTGCTTCCGATGTGCGTAGTCTGTTATGGACCCATCGTCACCCAATAGGAACCACAACCAATAGGAACCACAGCGAGGAAGGATAGCATGAGCGAACGAGTTGGATTTATCGGTCTTGGCATCATGGGACGAGGCATGGCGGCCAACTTGCTCAAGGCCGGTTTCCCTGTACGGGTTTGGAACCGGACCGCCAGCCGCATGGATCCTCTGGTGGCTGCGGGCGCGGAGGCCGGCAAAAGCCCGGCAGACGTGGCCGCGCATAGCGACGTCATCATCACCTGCGTCAGTGACACGCCCGATGTGCAGAGTGTGATTCTGGGCGAGAACGGCGTGATCCACGGCGCAAAACCGGATTCGTTAGTCATCGACTGTAGCACCATCAGCCCCCAGGCCACGCGCGGGATCGCGGCCGAACTGGCGGCCAAAGGCGTTCACATGCTGGATGCGCCCGTCAGCGGCGGCAGCGAGGGCGCGGCCAACGGCACGCTCAGCATCATGGTGGGCGGGGATGGCGAGCAGTTTGCGCGCGCGCTGCCCATCTTCCAGGCCATGGGCAAGGCCATCACCCATGTGGGCGAGGAGCATGGCTCCGGCCAGACCGTCAAGCTAGTCAACCAGGTGCTGGTGGTGGGCAACGCACTGGCCATGTGTGAGGCGCTCCTCTTCGCCCAGGCCGGTGGCGTGGATTTGCAGAAAACCTTTGACGCCGTCAGCCAGGGAGCGGCCGGCAGTTGGATGTTCACCAACCGCGCCCCCCAGATTATACAGCGGGATTGGCGACCCGGTTTCACCATCGATCTGCAACAGAAAGACCTGCGCCTAGTGTTGGAAGCCGCCGACCAGTTTGGCGTTCCCGTTCTCGGCACAAGCTTCATTTTCAACCTCTATCGCACCCTGGAATCCCAGGGATTGGGAAGCGAGGGCAACCAGGCCCTGATCAAAGCGTTGGAGCATTTGGCTGGCTTCCAGGTGGGATCCGAAACCGAAAGTGAAGGGTAGATTACGGATCACTTGTGAAAAAAGGAGTGAGTTATCCCCAGGTCTGGGTGTTTATCCCCCGTTCCCAGAGGAGTGGCTGGGGATAACTCCGCGTTTAGCTTCTGATTCTACCCTTTTGCTTTCGGTTTCGTATGGATGTGTGTAATGACACAATGGATGGATAAGCGATGCGTAAATGGATTATAGCGTTAGTCGTTTTGCTGATATTGGCGGCGGCCGGCTGGTTCGCCTATCAGCGGGTATGGCTGCCGCGCCAACAGGCAACGGAAGAACCCGCCTACGAAACCGCAATCGTGGGCCGCGGCTCTATCGCCAGCACCGTCAGCGCCACAGGCAACATTGAGCCGGAGACAGAAATATCGCTGGTTTTTCGCGCCCCGGGGACGGTGAGCAACGTCTATGTGGTGGAGGGACAAGAGGTGGCCGCGGGCGATCTGCTGGCCGAGCTGGACACGACCGACCTGACGCTGGGCTTGGCTCAGGCGCGCGCCGCCGCCGAGATCAGCGAGGCTCAACTGGCCAAACTGGAGCAGCCGCCCAGCGAAGACGATCTGCTGACCGCACAGGCGGCTGTGGAGGTCGCCCAGAATGGGGTGGCCGGGGCCGAAGCCAGCCTGAAGGCGGCACAGGCGGCCTATCGGGATCTGTTGGCCGGGCCGTCGGACGCACAGCGGCTCGTCAATCAAGCCCAGGTGCGTCAGGCGGAGGCTAACGTCAAAACAGCCCAGCACGCCTATAACGAGATCAAGGCCTTGCCCAACGCCGGCGCCCTGCCCCAGGCCGCGCAGTTGGAGCAGGCCACGGTCGCCCTGGAAGTCGCAAAGGCCCAGGCCGCCATCACTGACGAGCCGCCCACCCAGGCCCAAATCACGGCCGCGCTCAACCAGATCGCCCAGGCTGAGGTCGGGGTGCGTCAGGCCCAGAGCAACCTACTCACCGCTCAGAAAAATCTGGATGCTTTGCTGGAAGGGCCGGACGAGCAGGACTTGCGCATCGCCCGGGCCCAGTTAGAACAGGCTCAGATCGGTCTGCTCCAGGCCGAGAACAATCTCAACAACGCCCAACTCATGGCGCCTTTCGCCGGCGTAGTCACCCAGGTGAATATCAAAGCTGGCGAACAGGCGGGCGCAGGCCTGCCCGCCGTGGTGGTGACTGACCTGGATCATCTGAAGATGGATGTGTTGGTGGATGAAATCGACGTGCGTCAGGTGGCCGTGGGCCAGCCTGTCCGCATCCGCGTCGATGCGCTAACCGGGGATGATCTGACGGGCCTGGTCACCGAGGTGGCCCCGACAGCCAGCAGCGTGGGCGGCGTCATCGCCTATCCCGTGACCGTCACGCCCGACCCTAGCGACGCACCCCTGCGCGCCGGCATGAGCGCCACAGCGTTCATCACCACTGCCAACGTCGATGACGCTGTGTTGGTCCCCAACCGCTTCATCCAACTGGATCGGGAGACGGATCGAGCCTATGTCTACAAGCTAGTGAATGGCGAGCCGGTATTCCAGGAGGTGGAACTGGGGTTGCGCAATGAGCGCATGAGCCAGGTGCTGGCCGGGTTGGAGGACGGAGATGAAGTGGCCTTGATCACCCAGAGCAGTGAGGAACGGCTGCGGGGCGCGATCTTTGGCGGCCCGTAGGCTACAAACCTTCCTGAAAGTTCTAAGCCTCCAGGAAGTATCTGCTCAATAAAGCGGGGAAGTCCATCGCACTGACCGGGCGTATCAGGGGAATCCGGCCTGTATTGGGCCAGTGCGACGCACTCCGCCCCGAAGTATTGGGATGATACTCCAGGAAGGTGTAAATCGGAAGGATATATCCGAATCGGAAGACGATCTGAATTTATATGTCTGAATCATCTGCGCCCGCTTGGGGCGGTTCAACTTCAACTTCAATGACCGTGGCTGAACGCGCTCAGCCCGTCATCTCTGTGCGTGCCGTCTCTAAAATTTATCAAATGGGGACGATGGAGGTGCGCGCCCTGCGTGGCGTCGATCTGGACGTCTTTCCCGGCGAGATGCTGGCCATCATGGGGCCGAGCGGCAGCGGCAAGTCGACGTTGATGAATATCATCGGCTGTCTGGATGTGCCCACTGCCGGCTCCTACGCCCTAGACGGCGTGGACGTGGGCGGGCTGAACGATGATCAACTGGCCGAGACTCGCTGCCATAAACTGGGTTTCGTCTTCCAGAATTTTAACCTGCTGCCACGCACGTCGGCGCTGGCCAACGTAGAGTTGCCGTTGATCTATGCCGGGACGAGCGGTCGCAAACGGCATGATCGGGCCGCGGAGGTGCTGGAGTTGGTGGGGCTGGGCGACCGGCTAGACCATAAACCCAACGAACTATCGGGCGGCCAGCAGCAGCGGGTGGCCATCGCCCGGGCGTTGGTCAACCAGCCAGCCCTGATCCTGGCCGACGAGCCGACGGGCAACCTGGACACCCAGACCGGCATCGAGATCATGGAACTGTTTCAACGCCTGAACCGAGAGCAGGGGATCATCATCATTTTCGTCACCCATGATCCGGAGACGGCCGAATATTGCAATCGCGTCGTGCATATTCGCGACGGGCTGATCGAGGCCGACGTCGCGACGGAGGATAGAACGCTGATGTAGCGGATCTGGCGGATTTACACGGATTAAAAAAATCCGTCCTGATCCGTTGAATCCGTCAAATCCGCGTTCTATCAGATCAGACCTATGAAATTCATCGAATCCATCCGCATCGCCATGCGCGCATTGGCGGCGAACAAATTACGCAGCGTGTTGACCATGCTCGGCATTATCATCGGCGTAGGCGCGGTCATCGCGCTCATGTCTATCGGCCGCGGCGTGGAGAAGTTCGTCACCGACCGCTTCACGAGCCTGGGCAGCAACTTGCTTTTCATCGTGCCCGGTCAACTGGAGGGGGGACCCTCTGCACCCCGGGGACGCGTCGATCCCTTGACGCTTGAAGATATGAAGGCCCTGGGCGATAGATCCCAGAATCCAGATGTGCGTGCAGTCTCTGCAGAGTTCATCACCGACGCCACCATCTCCCGGGAAGGGAAGGACACGCGGGCCACCGTCAGTGCGGTGACGCCCACCTTTTCAAATGTGCGCAACTGGCCTACGGTGATCGGCGACTTTTTCACCCAGGAAGATTTCGACGAACGGGCGCGGGTGGTGACGTTGGGACAGGACGTCTACACTGAACTTTTTGGGCCGGACGAGCACCCGGTGGGCCAGACTGTGCGTATCAATAACATGGCCTTTCAGGTTATCGGCGTCATGGAGGAGCGGGGCGGCGGTCCGGGCGGCAACGAGGATGCATCCGTCTTCATTCCCCTGACCACGGCCCAGGACCGGCTCTTCAAGCGCAAAACAGTCAGTGGCGGCTATCAGGTCAGCGTCATCTACGTCTCTGTGATGGATAGCGACCGTATCCAGGAAACCCAGGATGAGATCGCCGCCACCCTGCGCGCCCGCCGCGGCATCAGCTATCTGGATGACGACGATTTCAGCATCATCAGCCAGAACGACATCATCTCCGTCTTCGGGGACATCCTGGGCGCGCTGACCCTCTTCCTGGGCGCGATCGCGGGCATTAGCCTGCTGGTGGGCGGCATCGGCATCATGAACATCATGCTGGTCAGCGTCACCGAGCGCACCCGGGAGATCGGCTTGCGCAAGGCCGTGGGCGCCAAGCGCCGGGATGTGTTGCTTCAATTTCTGATCGAAGCCGTGACCCTGGCCGTCTTTGGCGGCATCATTGGCATTTTGCTGGGCGTCATCGGTGCGAAGGCGGTCAGCAACATCTCCGATTCCTTCAGCGCCGTGGTCGGCATCGACGCCGTCTTGATTTCACTGCTCTTTTCCATGGCCGTCGGCCTCTTCTTCGGCATCTATCCCGCGGTCCGCGCCAGCCGGCTCAATCCAATCGATGCGTTGCGCTATGAATAAACAGCCCGCCACTCAGAAATCGAATCGGCCCCCCGGCCCCCAATCCTGGGGGAGACGTCATCCTGTCACCTTGTCATCGCAGCCCCTCATCCTGTCATCCTATTACCGCTGGCTCCTCCCCGCTCTCCTCGCCCTCATCCTGACCGCCTGCGGCGGAGGCGGCGCGGCCACGCCCACGGCGTTGCCGCCCGATGTGGTCCGGCCGAACCAGGCTACGCCTGTCTTCGATAACTCTGCGCGCGTCTTTCGGCTGACCCCGCCGCCGACCATCGCTGTTCACGCCGCTCAGCGCGTATTGGCCGACGCCAACGCGGACGCTACGCCGGTTCCCGCCGAAGTTGACGTCCGGGCGCTGTTGCGCGCGCTACGCCCGGCGCAGCCGCCCACAGCCATGGGCATCGTGCGCTTCCGCGTGGTCTTGCAGGCGGAGCCGGGCGGCGCGGCTATCGACACTCTCCACGCAGGCGACACGGTCACCGTAACCGGGCGCGCCGAGGATGGTCGTCACTTGGCTGTCTTCACCGACGCCGGCCTCCCCGGCTGGCTGCCGCAGAACAGCGTCACCCTCTATGGCGACGATGATCTGACCGTGGTCAGCCGCGCGCTCGGTCCCGGCCCGGTGGCCACGATGATCGCCGACGCCTTGACGCCGGAGGGGACGTCGGTGTTGGATTCGGTTGTGACAAGGGAGCCGTAAAACGTAAAACGTGAAGACGTGAGATCGCCGCGAATGGCTTGGGGGATGGCCTGTGAATTTGCCGGTCCTGATCGCCAGGTTGCATCACGCCTACCTGACCATCATCGCGCCGGGCGCCGGCATTCGCTATGCCGGAGACTGGTAGGCGCGTTCCCATGTTTCACGTCTTCACTCTACCCAACAAATACCGATGATGCGCCCAGACCGTCTTGATCTGCCAGGGCAGGGGAGCGTGGTCCAGCCAGGCGTATTTGATCACCCGGTCGCGCAGGTCGGGCTCCTGGCCCATGTAGTAGGCCATGGTGCTCCACTGCCAGTCATCGCCGGTGAACTGGGCCTCCAGCTTCTGGCTGCGGATGCCCAGCCGTTGCAGCACCTCGTTGGCCGGCATGACGGTGTCTGGCCAGGGAGGAACATCCAACACGCCCTGATCGATGATCTCCACGCCGGCCCCCTCCAGGATGCGGCGGATGCGTCCGATGTTGGTCCAGCTTTCATCGTGGGTGGCGAAGAACGCCCGGTCGATGACCAGTTTACGCATCCAGTAGCCAACCTGGATGTTGTTGGGCATGGCCACGAAGACCAGGTCCCGGCTGGTGCGCGCCAATTCCCGCAGCAGCCCGGCCGGGTTGTCGATGTACCAGAGACCGGCCCATTCCCAGGTCAGGTCGAAGCTATCATCTGCAAAAGGCAGGTCTCCCCAGCGGGCCGGATGGATCAGCGTCAGGTTGGGGAACAGGCCCAGGTCCTCCTCCCAGATGCGCTGGACGCCCTCGATCCGTTCGGCGTTGTCATCCACCAGGGTCACATCCACGCCATTTCGGGCCAGCATCACGTCGTTGATGCCGGAAACGCCGGCCATGCCATAGAGAGGCGCCTCCAGCACCGAGCGGATCGCATATCTGCGCCGCAGGTCTTCCAGAAAACCGTTGAGCACAAAACGCTCGTAGACCAGGCCCAAGCCTTCGTTGTAATCGGTCAGGTACTTGCGCCAGGTGTTCGATTCGCTCATAAAAAAATCCTATCGTTTCTTCTTTATAGCTCAGTAGGTGCGGTTTGGAACCGCACGTTCTCTGCGTCCCTCTATGCAATCTCTTGCGGCTCTCTGCGTCCCTCTATGCAACTCTTGTGGCTCTCTGCGCCCCTGTTTTTGAGGTGTTATTCAGTATCTCCTCAATATTTCGGGGCGGAGTGCGTCGCACTGACCCAACACAGGCCGAATTTCCCCGATGCGCCCGGTCAGTGCGATGGACTTCCCCGTTTATTGAGCAGATACGTTATTCAGCCCTCACGATCAGCGTGTAGCCATCGCGGCCGATCACTTTGACCTGGTCTCCCTTGTGAACCTGGCCCTCCTTGAGCGTTGCGTTCCACCATTCGCCATGAACGAAGACGCTGCCGGTCTCGCCTGCGCCAAAGTCCGCCTTCACTTTGGCGATCTGGCCGATCATGCCTTCGGCTCCGGTGACGGGTTGGCGGCGTTGAGCCAGGAGCGCCTTTGAGCCGGCGAAGATCACGAACCCCGCCAGTAAGCCGACGATGATCAGCAGGGTGGGCCAGGGGATGCCCACGCCGGGCGTATCGAAGAGCAGCAGCGCACCGAGGATGAAGGCGACCGCACCGCCCAGGGCCAATGCTCCAAAGGTGGGTGTGAACATTTCAGCGATAAAAAGGATGATGCCCACACCCAGCAGAGCCATGCCGATGAAACTGGCGTCCATCTGCCCCAGCCCATAAAAGCCGAGCAGCAGGCTGATGATGCCGATGATCCCCGCTGCACCGAAGCCGGGCGCGCGCATCTCCACCGCTAACCCCAGCGCGCCCAGGGAAAGCAGGATCGCGGCCACGGTCGGATCGCTGATGAAGTTGAGGAGCTGTTGTAGGGGAGTAAGCTCCAGTGGCTCTACCGGCGCGTCCGCAGTCTGCAAAGTCCGGGGTTCGCCGCGTACGGTGACCTGGAAGCCGTCCAGTTGGTTGAGCAGATCGTCCAGATCGTCGGCGATGAAATCGATTACGCCCAGTTTTAGGGCCTGCGCCGCGGTGGCTGCGGCCGCATCCTGGACCGCGGCCACCGCCCACTTGACGGCCTCTTCGCCCCGCCGATCGGCCAGGGTCTCGATGTCCGCGCTCATGATATTGCGGATTTTGGCCGCCATGGTGGGATCGATCTCGCCGCCGGACATGTCCACCGGGGATGCCGCACCGATGCTGCTGTCAGGCGTCATGGCCGCGACGTGGGCCGCCAGGGTGATGAATGTGCCGGCGCTGCCCGCCCGCGCGCCTGGCGGCGCAATGTAGACCACGATGGGGACGGGCGATCCCAGTATGCGTTGGGTGATGCTGTTGGTGACGTTGATGCTGCCGCCCGGCGTGTCCAGTTGCAGGATCACCGCCTGCGCGCCCCGCTCCTCCGCGGCCTGGATGCCCTGCCCGATGTACTGATCCAGCACCGGCGTGACGACGCCGCTGTAGGTCAACACAATGACGGGATCATCTGGCGCTGACGCGTGATCGGTTGGCGCGAGCGTATCAATCGGCTCAGGTGTGGACGTCTGGAAGCGCGCCGGCTCCGCAACGATGGTGACCGCGGCGCTGCTGATCAGTGAACCGGCCAGCCCCAGGACGATCAAGGCCAGGGCAAACACCCGCAGGCATGTACGCATCAATTTCATAAGTCAGCTCCCCCGGGTCAGGCTTCACGCCTTCACGCCTCACGCTTTACGTCTTCACGCTTCACCCGTTCCACCTCCGCCAGCATCTCCTCCACCGAGCGTCGGCCGGATGCACTGGGCGCTCCCAGCATCTGGGTCAGCTCCTCCACCCGTTCCGATCCTTCCAGGTCATCGATCAAGGTGCGGGTTCGCTCCGTCCCGTTTACAGAGAAAATCTGCTTGTTGACCGTGAAATGTCGGTCACCGAAGGCCGCCAACTGGGGCAGGTGGGTGATGCAGAGCACCTGATGGGTAGGGATTTCCCCGCCGGTCCGGGCTGGCGTGGTGAGCCGCCAGAGTTTTTCGCCCACCACGCCGCCAACCCGGCCGCCGATCCCTTGGTCGATCTCGTCGAAGATGAGGGTGGGCGTGGCGTCGGCGTGGGCCAGGACGCCCTTGAGCGCCAGCATGAGCCGGGCCGTCTCGCCGCCGGACGCGACCTTGGCCATGGGCTTGAGCGGTTCGCCCGGGTTGGCGCTGATCAGGAACTCGACCCGATCGATGCCGTTGGCGTCGAAGGCGACCTGCCGCCCGTCAGGCAGGATAGCGCCGTCCTCCTGTTCCGTCTGCCGGAGCGCAACCCCGAAGCGGGCCCGATCCATGCGCAGGTCGGCCAGTTCGCGCTCCACTTGGCGGGCCAACTGCTCGCCGGCGGCCTGGCGTTTAGCGCTCAGGTCCGCGCCCAGTTCGCCGATGCGACGTAGCAGTTCGTCCTCGTTGGCCTCAAGTTCGGCCGTTTTGACTTCCCAATTGCCCAGTGAATCCAGTTCAGCCTGGGCCTGCGCGCCGAAGGCCAGCACCTGCTCGATGGAATCGCCGTATTTACGTTTCAGGTTGGCGATCAGTTCCAGCCGATCCTCTACCTCCGCCAGCCGGGCCGGGTTGAATTCCAGTTGCTCGGCGTAGTCTTCAAGGTCACGGGCCAGGTCGCCGAGTTGCTCCAGCAGTCCCTGCCCCATCGCCGCAGTCTCGACCATGTCCGGA
>Ga0114931_10010070_pt1 | contig 11282 bp, 13 predicted proteins | sample 2SBtaG_FD_89579 | JGI IMG/M metagenome (GOLD analysis project Ga0114931, IMG submission 89579) | Deep subsurface microbial communities from Kolumbo volcano to uncover new lineages of life (NeLLi) - 2SBTROV14_V59a metaG | ecosystem: Environmental > Aquatic > Marine > Volcanic | place: Kolumbo...
AGCCTCTTTTTTAAATTCGGGGCTATAGACCCTATGTGTACGTTTTTTAGTCATTTCAATACCTTAACTTTGTGAGATCATTATCTCTTATTAAAGTGTCCGGTGGTATTAGACCAGAACAATGCCGATGGGAGCTTAAAAAACGGAAAGAGTAAAATCATTGTCGATCAAGGACAGGTGGTTAAAGTCAGCAAGGATAAAAGCGGGATCGTCAGCCGTGAAGTCTTAACCAAACAATGGACGGACTGGATCGACTATTGGGCGGTTGATTTTGACTTTGAATCCAAACGGGAGAGTATCCGTGTCAAAAATGAAGAGACAGGCGATTATGAGGATGTCTGGACAGGAGATTATGTTTTTGAAAATGAATGGCAATCGTTCCGTACCAAGAAAGACCGTCAATTAGAACTAGAAAGTGTTTTCCGTGAATGTCAGCCGGGGCGGCGCAAAATTGCGGTGAAGGTCGTGGATATTTTCGGCAATGACACAACGAAAATTGTTGAGATTACTGTTGGAGGGAACCACTAATGGCGTTACATCCTGATTTTCCTGATTCACCCCATGCCATTCTTGACCCGGAAGTCAGATGGTTCCCTGCTGATGAAGCCTTACGTGAATCCAGCTATGAAAAACTATTGCCGCCTTTGGTTCACACGTTACGCAAAAAAATAAAAACATGGCGGGAAACGGGCTATGAGGGAGCCAGTGAAACCAGTATTACCCTGTTGAACTGGTGGTTTAAAACCGAACATTTAATGCCGAAATCGGACGGCACTATGGCAAAGTTCCAATATTATTTTGCACAACGCGAAGCATTGGAATCCATCATTTACTTATATGATGTCGTAAAAACAAAAGATAAATATGATCTGCTCCGCTTTGATAGTTCGGGGGCCGTTTCTGCCGGAATGTTCGATGAAACATGGCAGCGTTTTGTAACTAAAATGGCGACAGGAGCGGGAAAAACGAAAGTGATGAGCCTTGTTCTGGCGTGGTGTTACTATCACAAGCTCTATGAGCAGGATTCAGATTTAGCGCGTAATTTCTTATTGATTGCGCCCAATATCATTGTGCTGGATCGTATCCGTACCGATTTTGACGATTTGCGTATCTTTTTTGAAGACCCAGTATTACCGGATAATGGCTATCAAGGCCGAAACTGGCGGGATGATTTTCAACTGACCTTACACATTCAGGATGATGTGAATATCACCCGTAAAACTGGAAATATCTTTCTGACCAATATTCACCGTGTTTATGCGGGGAATGATGTCGATCCCTCTTTTGAGGATGACGACACCATGGATTATTTTTTAGGCACCCGCCCCACCGGAGCCACAACCGATTCAAAAGTTGATTTAGGCGATATTGTCCGAGATATTGATGAATTGGTTGTTCTCAACGATGAAGCGCATCATATACATGATAAAAATCTGGCATGGTTCAAATCCATTGAAGACATTCATAATCGTTTAAAGCACAAGGATCATTTTTTATCCTTGCAGGTCGATGTTACCGCTACGCCCAAACACAATAACGGCGCTATTTTTGTCCAGACGATTTCAGACTATCCACTGGTTGAAGCGATCTCACAGAATGTCGTCAAGCACCCGGTTTTACCGGATTCTGCCAGCCGCGCAAAATTAAGCGAACGGCAAAGCTCAAAATATACGGAGAAATATGCCGATTATCTCAATTTAGGCGTTGAGGAATGGCGCAAGGCTTACGCGGAACATGAAAAGTTGGATAAAAAATCCATTCTTTTTGTCATGACCGATGACACCAAGAATTGTGATGATGTGGCGGAATATTTGGAAGCTACCTATCCAGAGCTAAAAGATGCGGTGTTGGTGATCCATACCAAAAATAATGGTGAAATTAGCGAGGCCACCAGTGGTAAGAAAAAAGAAGAACTGGAAGTTCTCCGCAAGCAATCTAATGAAATTGATAGCTGGGAAAGCCCCTACAAGGCCATTGTTTCGGTATTGATGCTGAAAGAAGGTTGGGATGTTAAGAATGTCACAACCATTGTGGGATTAAGGGCCTATTCCGCCAAAAGTAATATTTTGCCGGAACAGACTTTGGGCCGGGGGTTAAGAAAAATGTATCCCGGCAATAATGTTAAGGAATATGTCAGTGTTGTGGGAACCGATGCGTTTATGGATTTTGTGGAGTCGATCCAGTCCGAAGGCGTTGAGCTGGAACGCGCTGAAATGGGGACGGGAACCAAGCCCAAAACCCTATTATCGTTGAGATTGATAACGAAAATACCAGTAAAGATATAGACAAGCTTGATATTGAAATCCCGGTTTTAACAGCGCGCATTTATCGGGAATATAAAAATCTTGATGATCTGGACGTAACCCGTTTCGGTCATAAAAAAGTGTCTTACAAGGAATTTACAGAGGAAGAGCAAAAAGAAATTATATTCAGGGATATTACGACCGATGAAATTAGCCATTCGACGTTTCTGGATTCTTCCGCAATAACCGATTATCGCTCTGTAGTTGGTTATTTCACACAAGTCATGATGAAAGATTTACGGTTGGTGAGTGGCTATGATGTGCTGTATGGGAAGGTTAAAACTTTCATCCGTAATGAATTGTTTGAGTTCCCTGTTGATCTGGATAGCCTCAATACATTGAGAAATTTATCCGAGCTGGAAGCCAGTAAGACACTGGTGGAGAATTTCAAAAAACAGATCAATGCCCTGACGGTTCAAGACAAAGGCGATGCAGAAATACGGGACACGATAAAACTACGCAAGACCCGGCCTTTTGTGGTGAAAGAACAGGGTTATCTTGTGCCACAAAAAAGCGTCTTCAACCGGATCATAGGGGACAGCCATTTAGAATTACAGTTTGCCACTTTTCTGGAGGAATGCGATGACATCATTTCCTATGTAAAGAATTATCTGGCCGTTCACTTCACGATTGATTATGTGAATGCGGATGGTGATATATCGAATTATTACCCGGATTTTATCGTTAAAAAATCAGAGAAAGAAACTGTCATTATTGAAACCAAAGGGCTTGAAGATTTAGATGTTCCGTTGAAAATGGAACGTCTGAAACAATGGTGTGAAGACATCAACAAAGCACAGTCAGAGATTATTTATGATTATGTATTTGTCGATGAAAAAAGCTTTAATGAGTACAAGCCAAAGAGTTTTAATGCGCTTTTGTCTTCGTTTATGGAATATAAGGATTAGAGGGGTATAAGGATGGAACCATGTCTAGTGTAGTCAATATTTATGACGATCATTCCCAACTCCCCGCTTCCTTTAGAGCAGTGCTGGAGAAAATACTTGATTGGTCTGAGAAGCGTTCAATGTGGCAAAGGGATGCTTTGCGCTTGATCCTTCAGAAAAACAACATTGAGGATCAGGATGTTCAAGAGCTGGTGTCTTATCTCAAACTGGAGAAAGCTGGAAAATTAGAAGAAATCACAGCCAGTCCTCTGAGCGAAGATGATTTACCCGCTAATCCAGAGTCCACTGAGGCCGTCAACATCTTAAAACTCAGTAACATTTCCCACGTGAACAATCTAGCAGTGGATCAAGAGTTAGTCTTCAGCGATAAAGGAATCACCGTCATATATGGAGGGAACGGTTCAGGAAAATCCGGTTATACACGCATTTTAAAGAGCGCTTGCCGGGCCAGGCACCGCGACCGCATTCTGACGAATATTTTTGCGCCGGAGTACAAGGACGAAACTCCCACGGCGGATATAACCTATTCCACAGCCAGCAAGCCGGAAAAAACGATAAGCTGGGAAGACAGTGACAGACCTCATGGGCTTTTGTCTGCGGTGAGTGTTTTTGACCGTGAGTGCGCGACCATTCATATCCAGAAAAAAGGTAATAAAATAGCTTTCAGGCCGTACGGGCTTGATATTCCGGATACGTTAACGGAGGTTTGCAAGCGGGTCGAGGCCAGCATTAAAGATGAAATTCAGGATCTGGAATCATCCCAGAACGCGATTTTCCAAAACCCTCCATGGTATCAAATTACATTGGCCGGGAAATTTGTCAGTGAAATTACAAAAGACACCAAGCCCGAAGATGTCGACAAAGTTTGCGATTTTACGGAGGAGGACGAAGAGCGGCTTAAGTTTCTGACAGAGACGCTTTCCAAGGATATCCAAAAAGCGGCTCGTGAGGAGAATCTGAAAGCAGAGCGTTTACTGCGCTTCAAAGGTGATATCAACGCAAAAATGCAAAAGCTCACCCAAGACAAGCTGGATGCATTGCTCACACAGCGTGCAATGGCCGAGGAAGCCCGGCAAGCTGCAGAACTGGCAGCCAGCAAAATGCTTGATGGTGATGTGTTGCCGGATATTGGCGGTCAAGTATGGAAACGCATGTGGCTGGCTGCGAAACAATACTCTGTAGAAGCGGCATATCCGGATCAGCCTTTCCCCAATACAGAGGACGGTGCCAAATGCGTACTCTGCCAGCAACCGCTCGAAGGCGATGCCAAAGAAAGAATGCAGGCTTTTGAAAAGCATGTGAGCGGTGATCTGGAGAAGCAGGCGCGACAAGAAAAAGAGGCTTTCGACCAACTCTACCGTCAGAGCGTTTTTGCCTATATTTGTTTTTCCGACTATCAGGACATCATGGAGGATATCGGTCTGAACAATCCTTCGTTGTTGAAACAGGTGAGACGGTTTTTAGCTTCCATCCGGCTGCGGCAGATCACATTCAAACGGGTTGCGGACAAAATTACAGGGGTAAGCCTATCCGAATATGCAATGTCTCCGTTCGAAGCTATTGATAAGCAGGTCGAAAAATACAAAAACGCTGCCCAGGAGCTTCAGAAATCGGCAAATGACGAAGGAATTGCCAAGATAAAAGCAGAAAAACTGGGGTTGCAGGACAAAAAGACGGTTAAAGAGCAAAAAAATGCCATTTTGGATGAAATAAAACGCCTTCAGGACATTGCCTTCCTACAAAAGTGTGCAAAGGATACGGCTACGCGAAAGATCACAACACTTGGCAACGATATTGCCGATGATGTAATCACACCGAAAATCAGAGACCGTTTTCAGGAAGAGATCGTCGATCTTGTAGGCAAGCGGGTGCGTGTGGAAATAGTGAGGTCTAGGGGGAGTTACGGTTCACCAAATTATAAATTGAGCTTGCTATCCAGTCCGGGCACGGATTTATCAACGGTGCTGAGCGAAGGTGAACAGACATGTGTGGCTATTGCAGCCTTTTTGGCCGAGCTGGCAACCTCATCACATAAATCCGCTCTTGTGTTTGATGATCCTGTGTCTTCCCTTGATCACGACTGGAGGCATAAGGTGGCGGATCGTTTGGTCGAAGAGGCTAAATCACGACAAGTGATAGTATTCACCCATGACCTGGTTTTTCTGAATGATATTGAGGATTCCGCCAATGGCAAAGGAGTGGATTTTTTATCTAGGCACTTAATGAGGACCCCCAAGAAAGTCGGCTTAGTAAATGATAATTTGCCGTGGGACGGCATGAAAACCAAAGCTAGAATAGATGCTTTGGAGAAAGAGGCCAGAAAACTACGTGACACGCGTGATGATCTAACTCAGGAAGATTACAATAACAAAGCAGGCTCATTTTATAGTCGAATGCGTGCTTCATGGGAGAGAGCTTTAGAAGAAGTTGGCTTGTGTCGGGTGGTGGTTAGACACAGGGATTACATTGATCCAAAAGACATTGCCAAGATAAGCGCTATTGACCTTTCTTCATGTGAAAAATGGTATGAGTGCTATAAACGCTGCTGCGATTACGTGGAAGGGCATGATACATCACGGGCAAGAAATCAAGCATTACCGGAGCCTGATAAGCTACTCGAAGAATGTGCAGAGCTGTCTGCGTGGGTAAAATCTTTAAGAGACAGCCAAAAGCTGATAGCAAATAATTAAAGGAAAATGGTGAGTGAATAGTTCTCTAGTCATATGTTCAGTTTTTGGGCTAATTTTCTAAATATTGCGGAATGTCCATTTTTTCATGCCGAATACGAAGGATCAGAATGTGATCCGTTTTTACGGTGTAAATAATCAGGTGTTTTTTGTGGTGATGAATGCGGACAGGAGGAGAAAATTCTTCACGTTCACGGCAAATATACGGGCTATCAGCCAGAAATTGACATTTTTCTTTCAAGGCTTTTTGATACAGTTCGGCTTTGCGTTCGCCATAGTTTAAATATCCGTAGCGGTAGACTTCTATCAGATCATTTTCGGCCTCATTAGAAAATACATAATGGTTCATTTGTTTTTATCTTTCAGACTCTTACGCGCTTCCTCAATAATTTCATCAAATGATTTATCGCTTACGCCGCTTTCCAGCCCAGCGGTGATGGCCTCTTGTAGTGCCTGTATTTTGCTTCTGTTTTCTTGATCCTGACGGATCAGATCACGGATATAATCACTCGTATTTGCATACGCCCCGGTATTCACTTGGGACTGAACCCAGTCTTTCATGAGGTCGGGAACAGAGATATTCATTGTTGCCATTATCATCACCTTTTCAAAAAAGTTACTCTTTATTTATGACATACATTGCCAATCATTGCCAATCATTTTTATTTACAAAAACACGAAAAAGCGAAAAATCTGAACAGATGACTAGAGAACTGTTTAGTCCATTACTGAGAATAATTGATATATCCCCTGTTTCCTTTTTCACTTAATATTTTAAGTTCGGCTGTGATGGCCTCTTCTTCCGTATCGAACCAGTTTTCGCGGACCGTGCCGGGTGATCCGATCCGGCCCCATTCCCGTATTAAAGCCCAATCGCCAAAAATGGTCTGGACAACATGCATAGCATAAAAGCGTTGCATATTTTTTTCAGGAATACGTTTTTCAAGATAAATCCGATTCATAACTCTTATTACCCAACCCCTGCTCTTCCTCCCGGCATGTGCCGGTAGAGCGTAGACGGAGCAACCTTTAACCGGGCCGCGACTTCTTCAACCGTGATATTTGGATCGGCCAGCATGGCTTTGGCGGCGGTAATATCTTTATCCGTTAGGGCCGGTGGCCGCCCTCCTTTCTTCCCTCTGGCTCTGGCGGCATTTAGTCCGGCCTTGGTCCGCTCTTTTATCATCGACCGCTCAAATTCGGCCAGAGAAGCGAAAATATGAAAGACCAGCTTGCCGCCGGATGTGGTGGTGTCGATATTTTCTGTCAGGGACTTAAATCCGATTTCTCTTTTCTCCAAATCCTCGACTGTTTCGATCAGTTGTTTGATAGACCGGGCCAGCCGGTCAAGCTTCCAGACAACGAGCGTATCCCCTGCCCTGATATATTCTAGCGCGGCGGTTAATTCTGGCCGCTCCCGTTGAGCGCCGGACGCTTTTTCCGTGAAAATCTTCTCGCACCCTGCCGCCTCCAGCGCGTCAGTCTGCAAATCTTGTTTTTGATCTTGGGTGGAAACACGGGCATAACCGACGAGCATATTTTAATCTCCGAAAACTCATCAAAAGTATGGATTATTCGGAGATAAGTTTCAAGAGACAGTTTTGAGATTATTCCGGCCATAAAAAAGGGACGAAATATCGGCCCTCCCTTACTCTCCGGAAAACGAACGTTTTGGAGAATGATGATTTCAGACAGGGGTGAATATTGTTAATGCAATATGTGTTGACAATGTGTATACTAATAATGTAAGTGCATTGTATACACAAATGAGGTGCCATATGATTTTGTCAGAAACACAAGAAGCGCAAGCAAAAAATAGAGATGTGACGTTAAATATTCGTGCGCGAAGAGCACAGCGGGACTTGATTGACGAGGCCGCCGCTCTAATGGGCACAAGCCGCAGTGATTTTATGTTGTCAGCGGCTTGCCGTTCCGCAGAGGACGTGTTTTTAGAAAAGCGCGTTTATGCTTTGGACGAAGAAGATTTCAGGCTATTTGAAGAAATGCTGGATATGCCGCCTTCTGATAATCCGGGATTAAAAGCGTTGCTGAAAGTTAAATCTCCATGGTGAAGAAAGAAAAAGCGGAACCAGTCGGAAAACTCACAAAGCCGGAACGCTTACATGCGGATCATGTGATTTCAGAATTTGAATCAGGGACCGATACACTTGATTATTGGCTCCGCCATAAAGCATGGCACAATGATCGTGCTGATGCGTCTAGGACCTATGTTGTTTGTGAAGGTTTGCATGTTGTAGCTTATTATTGTTTATCTACCGGATCGGTAGACCGTAGTGAAGCCACAGGAAAGTTACGCCGGAATATGCCGGACCCTATTCCCGTTATGATCCTTGGACGTTTGGCTGTTGATTTGGCTTGGCAACGACATGGTATTGGAGCGGCACTTTTGCAGGATGCACTATTCAGAACAATACAAGTTTCAGAGATCGCCGGAGTGAAAGCATTGCTTGTTCATGCTATTTCCGACCAAGCAGTAGAGTTTTATAAAAAATGGGGCTTTGCCCCCTCCCCTTTAAATCCACGAACTTTGTTTTTATCAATCAAACAAGCCAAGGAATTTATAGGCATGCCGGAACAAAAATAACGACACACCCTTTTGATAGCTTCAAGGGTTTTATTTTTCAATCAGTTACGGAAGTCGATTTCCTCTCTGAAAAACGGTCGTTTTTGGAATAGGTAAAAACGTTATTTTCTACAAAATTTTTTAAAAAGTGTATACATCTATAAGAATATATAGCTATACTATTATAGAATTATAATAGTATAGGAGTATACACAATGAAAGTATTGGCAATTCTTTCGCAAAAAGGCGGTGTTGGCAAGACAACACTTGCAACTTGTTTGGCTGTGGCCGCAGAGGCGGAAGGTAAAAAGTCGGCAATATTCGACCTTGATCCGCAAGCAACGGCTTCATTTTGGCTTGATGTTCGTAATAATGATGTCCCTGCTGTTATATCCATCCAAGCTGTACGGCTTCAGGCAATGCTAAAAGCCGCTGAAGAAGCGGGAACCGAACTGGCTATCATCGACGGTGCCGCCGTTGCGCGTGATGTCGCTTTTGAAGCGGCCCAAGCCGCCGATTACGTTTTGATCCCGACAAAAACAGCCGTCTTCGACACAATGTCCATGATGCACACTATTGAGATAGTAAGACAGCAAGACAAGCCGTTTTCTATTGTTTTGACTTTTGTGCCACCCGTAGGACAAGAAACTGGTGACGCAATATCAGCGGCGAATGAGTTAAATGCGAGTATCTGTCCGGTTCATATTGGGAATAGAAAAGCCTTTTTTAGGGCTCAATCAGAAGGAAAAGCTGTTCAGGAATATGAGCCAAATGGAAAAGCCGCCGAAGAAATAGAAAAGCTATACAATTATATGTGTATACAGTTATACAAGAAGAGGGAGGCCGCTTAAGATGTCTAATTCACTACAAGCTGTGCTTAATCGTGTGAAATCAGAAACAACAGAGCCGGATCGAAAGCCTGAAAAGAAAAGGCAACCCGCTCCAAAGAAAGTTAAATCAACAAAGGTTCAAAAAACAGGCCGGAGTCATACTGTTTTAATTGGAGGCCATTTTTCTCCCGAAGTATCAAAACAGCTTCGCATCATTGCGGCGGAGGAGGGGACAACAAACCAAGCTCTATTGGAACAGGCTTTGAATTTGTTGTTCACAAAAAAAGGAAAAAAACGGATTGCAGAGCTATAAATATATAAGTGTATACACCTATAACATTATACAAGTATGTGTGTATAATGTTATAGGTTAAGGCGTTGGATTTCTTTCATAGCGTCGTTTGCAAAATCCTATAAAAGCTTTATCAGGATCAACAAGGGGAGGGCATCCAGAATCTACCCACCAGCTCCGCCAGTCTTGTTCTAGATAATAAACATCATAGGAGGGGGCAACAGTCTTAGCATCATTGAATGTCTCGGGATCAAGAACAGGATAGCTATATTCTTGTTTCGGCTTATTATCTTCCCACCATTTTTCACGGTTTTTAAAAACAACTTTATCATCCTCAAAAGCGACGCTGTAGTCAGGTAGATGATCTCCTTCCACCAACTCCTTAAGAAGCCTGTTAAATTCTTTTTTACTGGCTCTGGACCCACATTTTTTCTTTAAAATTCCTATCCCAACCTGCCAACTATCTTGCTGGCCGCAATGTTTACGTGCTATTTCATAAACGCGTCGTTCAATAGGGCGGCGAAGCCGGAAATAATCCTTATGCAATGTTAGGACTTCATAGGATTTGATAGAATTAAAAACCCAATCACCTAACGTAATACGAACCTCTTGTATTCTATCCGTTTTCTCAGACCGACGAATCTTAACCTTATCAAGAAGCGTAAATATTTCTGTGAGAATTTCATCGCCGGTAGGGATATTGGTTGTAATCATGGTGCCTGTGAGCCTTTCAAGCGCATCTATCAGCAATTCGTATTCCCGCCCCCCTGTTCTTCGGTTACAGAACTGAAGAACTTCTTGGGGAATCATAACCAGCTCTTTTTGTGGTTCCTCTTCGTTCTTCATTTTGGAGATCATTTGTGAAATGCAATATATCAGAATGTCTTTATCATAGATCGTCGCTAAACCCTTTGCGCTTGGCGTTACTTTGATCTTTTTGCCTTTATGCTCATATTCTCGGATCGTTGTATCAGGTTTCTTAGAAAGAGAGTAAAAGGGGTGTTCCATTGAAGCCATATCATCCTTAACAACGGCATCGGCCACATCACAAATAAAGAGATCATTCTGTGGATGACGATTAGGGAGAAGGTGGTCGTTCTTAGTTTCTTTATTCATAGTAAATTTCTATCGGGATTTTACACACCGTACAACTATTTTCGTGATTTCACCCACTGATGTCAATCTATCGTGATTTCACCCACCGATGTTAATCTATCGTGACTTTACCCACCTTCTATCGTGACTTTACCCACCTTCTATCGTGACTTTACCCACCGATTACGACAAAAACGCGTTTTTTTTTCTTATTTTTCATTGTGTTATTCCCTTGTGGATAACCCTTAACACATTATTTAACACCAAATTTAACACACACTAAGCAAAGCCTGTGGATAACTCGGATTTTCAATGTATATTTTGCACTTTCCTTGTAATTCCTACCTTCTACCACCCTTGCGGGCGCTTCCTTGCGCTCTTAAAAGGAATCCGGCCCTATCGGGACCGGATATAACTTCTTTTATTCTATTTAATGAATTCGCTATCGCTCATAACTTTCTAAACAAGGGGCTGTCTGCCCCTCTTGCCTACGCTATCGCTCCGGCAATTCACCCCGAGAATATTTCTACAACAGTGATAAGGATTTTTTAATTCTTTTACCGCCGATCCATGGCGGATCATC
>Ga0114931_10010071_pt1 | contig 11282 bp, 9 predicted proteins | sample 2SBtaG_FD_89579 | JGI IMG/M metagenome (GOLD analysis project Ga0114931, IMG submission 89579) | Deep subsurface microbial communities from Kolumbo volcano to uncover new lineages of life (NeLLi) - 2SBTROV14_V59a metaG | ecosystem: Environmental > Aquatic > Marine > Volcanic | place: Kolumbo...
CGATCTCAAGCCGATCCGCAGCCGCTATCTGGGTGATCCCGAAGAGGCGCGCAAGGCGGCCGAAAAGCTAAATGTCGAGATGCGCGTCACGTTGGATCTACCCAATCGGCGGTTGTTCGACAGTTTCGAAACCCGTGTGGCTTTGGCCAAGGAATTTCGCAAGTATCGCCCCCGCGTGGTGATTGGCTTTGGCGACAAGACCCCGCTGGCTTCGCCCGATCATTGGCAGGCGATGCAGATTACCGACGCGGCCATTTTCTATTCGCGTTTGACGAAGTGGGAATCGTACTTCGACGGCCTTCCCGTTCATCGTGTGTCGACGCAACTCTATTTCTCCCTTGGGTTCGCCAGCCCACGGATGCCGACCTCCGCTCAATTCGTGGTCGACGTCAGCGACATGATGGAGACCAAGATGGAGGCGATCCGTTGTTATGAAACTCAATTCCCACCGACCAAAGCGATGACACTCGAAGGAATTCGCGCAATCAACACCGCCGAAGGTCTCGCCGATGGCTGCATGGCCGCCGAAGTATTCCTCAGCCCCCGCCCGTTGAAGACAACCGACCTGATGCAAACATTGTTTGGCGATCGCGCCAAAGGGAAGGCGTAGCATTGCATTAAGGAGAGGCTTGACAGGCAGAGCGCACGGCCTAATGCTCTAGCTTGAATCAACGATTCGACTCCGCGAAGGGACGGCTAGTAACTCTTTCCAATGACATCCAGTTCGCGTAGCGGCTTGTTGTCGATGCACGGCATCGATTCGCACGTGGGCGATTCCCACCATGTTCGTGGATCATCTCGTTGTCGGCAACCTGCTCTCTCGACCTTATATCTAGGCTGGATGATTCATGGCGATCGTCATGAATCATGCGGACTAATCATTGAATGGCCCTAGAAACCGGAGCGGAATCAATCATGGCTCAATCGTATATCATTGCTGGCTGTCGTACTCCCATTGGTCGCATGCAGGGAGGGTTGTCCACGGTTCCCGCGCCGCAGCTTGGGGCCGATTCCGTGGCTGAGTCGCTGCGTCGCGCGAAGCTGCCCGGCGACGCGGTTGATGAGGTCATCATGGGCAACGTCTTAAGTGCCGGTTTGGGACAGGCCCCGGCGCGTCAAGCCGCGCTGTTCGCCGAACTGCCGCCGGCGGTCTCCGCGCTGACAATCAACAAGATGTGTGGTTCTGGGCTACAGGCCGTGATGCTGGCCGATCAGGCGATTCGCTTGGGCGATGCGAGTTGCATCGTGGCCGGAGGCATGGAGAGCATGTCGCGCGCGCCGCATCTTCTGGTGGGCTCACGCAACGGCTTCCGATTTGGTCATCAACAGATACTCGACTCGATGTTGCATGACGGTCTGTGGTGTGCCTTTGAAGACATAGCCATGGGCTGCGAGGCCGATTACATCGCCGAGAGCCGAGACGTCAGCCGCATGGATCAGGATGCGTTCTCTGCCGAAAGTCATCGGCGCGCCGTCGAGGCCATGAACCAAGGTGCCTTCGATAAGGAGATAGTTCCCGTGGTGATCAGCTCGCGCAAGGGAGACGTGGCGATCAGCAAGGATGAAGGCCCCCGCGCGGACACAACCACCGACACGCTCGCCAAGCTGCGGCCGGCTTTCGATCGCGAGGGCACGGTGACCGCTGGGAACGCTTCGCAAATCTCTGACGGAGCCGCGACCGTGGTTGTCGTGTCCGAGTCGCTGGCCGCTGAAAGCCAATCGCCTTTGAAAGCGCGAATCGTGGCCGCGGCGACCAGTGGCGTCGAGCCGAAGGAAATTTTCATCGACCCCGTCACGGCCATTCAAAAAGTGTTGGAAAAGGCAAAACTATCGATCAACGATATCGACCTATTCGAGCTGAACGAGGCGTTCGCCGCACAAGCCTTGGCCTGCATGCGACCGTTGGAGATGCCGCACGAAAAGACCAATGTCCACGGAGGGGCCGTGGCGCTGGGACATCCCATCGGTGCCAGCGGTGCCAGAATATTAGTCACCTTGTTACACGCCTTGGCTCAGCGCGATTTGAAGCGGGGCCTTGCGTCGCTCTGTCTGGGCGGGGGCAATGCCGTGGCGATGATCGTGGAACGGGTTTGACGGCACGGCAGGTTTGGGACACATGCACCGTCGGTGGGGTTGGTTGGCACGCGCCGAGTTTCGGTCACGGGATCGTTGCCCCCCCACTTTTCAGCGGGGACGCGGGGAAGGCTGAGAGATATAATCAGGAAAGTGCCCTCGGGCGCCGATGTTTTCACGAGTCTGGCGAGTTGAGAGATGGGCGCTCAGGCACCCCCCCTGCTTGCCGAGATGCGATAGAATAGACACTCGAACTCAACGTCCACGGCCTGTCGTGGGATTTCGAGAATAGCTTCGCCCCATCGGGAAACTGCCCATGGCTACTCACGAGGAAATTCGTACCGCGAACGATCGCCAAGCAGCGTGGCGCGAGGCGCTCGCGAAATCGCCCGATCGGGATGCTAGCTTCACGACCCAAAGCTTACAGCCCATCGATCCGCTGTACTTGCCAGAGGATCCCGATGCGGAGTACGAGCAGAAACTTGGCTATCCCGGCCAGTTTCCCATGACCCGCGGCGTGTATGCCAATATGTACCGGGGACGTCTTTGGACGACGCGCCTCTTTGCTGGCTTTGGCATGCCCGAGGACACGAACCGCCGCTTTAAGTTCCTGTTGGGAAAAGGGCAAACAGGGCTGAGCACGGCCTTCGACTTGCCAAGCTTGATGGGGTTGGACAGCGACGATCCCCGGTCGGTCGGCGAGATCGGTCGCTTGGGCACGGCGGTCGATACCATCGATGACTTTGCCTTGATCTTCAAGGACATCAATTTGGGCGATGTCTCGGTTTCGATGACCATCAACGCCCCGGCGGCGATTGTCTTGGCTTACTACATTGCGACCGCACAGTTACAGGGCGTCGCGCCGCACGATCTGCGGGGCACGCTGCAAAACGATATCCTGAAGGAATACCACGCACAAAACGAGTATATCTTCCCCCCGGCACCGAGCGTCGAATTGGTGATCGACACCATCGAATACTGCGCGGGCCACCTGTCGCAATTCAGCGCGGTATCCATCAGCGGCTATCACATGCGAGAAGCCGGCGCGTCGGCCGCGGAAGAATTGGCGTTTACTCTTGCCGACGGCTTTCATTACATCGATCGTACGTTGCTTCGAGGGTTGAAGATCGACGAATTCGCGCCGCGGCTGTCGTTCTTTTTCAATTCGCACAACGACTTCATGGAAGAGATTGCCAAGTTCCGCGCCGCGCGACGAATTTGGGCCCGGCATCTTCGCGATCGTTACGGAGCAACGAATCCAAAAAGCTGGGCTATGCGATTTCATGCCCAAACTTCTGGGGTCAGCCTGCAAGCGCAGCAACCAGAGATCAATGTCGTTCGGGTTGCCTATCAAGCGCTGGCCGCCGTGTTGGGCGGTTGCCAGTCGATGCACACCAACAGTCGCGATGAGACGCTCTCGCTGCCGACCGAAGAGGCCGTGACGATCGCGTTACGAACGCAGCAAATTTTGGCCCACGAGACAGGCGTGACGTCTTCCGCCGATTTGTTGGGGGGCAGCTACGCTCTGGAGCAGATGACCGACAACATCGAGGAACAGGCCGAAGCGATCTTCGCCGAGATCGACGAGCAAGGCGGGATGATCGCGGCCATCGACAACGGCTTTTTCCGACGTCGCATCGCGGAAAGCTCCTATCGCTATCAACGTGAAGTGGATGCCGGACGGAAGATCGTCGTCGGGGTGAACGCCTTTACCGAGGACGAGGAACTCAATATCCCCACCATGGAAGTGGATCGGGCAGTTGAGGCCGAACAACTCAAGCGGTTGGAAGTTGTCAGGAACTCGCGCGATGCGGCGGCCGTTGAAACTGCATTGGAGGGCGTTCGCCAAGCCGCCCGCGGAGGAGAAAACACAATGCCGGCGCTGATTGAAGCGGCCAAGTGTCGAGCCACCATGGGCGAGACCGTCAACGCGCTGGCTGATGTTCTAGGACGTTATCTTCCCGGAGGTTGAAACCGAGTTGGTTCGCGACAGAGACGAAGATAAATTCGAGAGATGTCTTTCCAGCCTGCTTCATCGACTTCTCCAAGGGTCACCACAACGCTAGCAGTCCGCCCATGCAGGTTGGACAAGGAACTGTTTCGGACACATGACAGCAAAACGCCCAATTCGAGTGGTCTTGGCTAAAGTCGGGCTCGACGGTCACGATCGTGGAATCCAGGTGGTCGCTCGCGTGTTGCGCGACGCTGGCATGGAGGTGATCTACACCGGGCTGTGGCAAACCAACGAGGCCGTGATTCGTGCCGTCGAAGACGAAGATGCCGATGTACTGGGGATTAGCCTGTTGTCCGGAGCGCACATGTCGCTGATGCCGCTGCTCATTGACGCCCTGCGCAAGCAAGGGCTAGGGCATGTTAAGACGGTGCTCGGGGGCATTATTCCGGAAACCGACATCCCCGAGCTTGAGAAAATAGGCGTCGCCAAGGTCTTCACGCCGGGCACGCCGCTGCCCGAGATTGCCGAATTTATCAGCTCCGCGGTCAAGGTTTAACGGGGCGCCCCGTCGTCAGGGAAGACGGATGACAAGCGAGCGACACCGCGGTGCCCGTCAAACGCTCCATCTGCTTTTGGAATGCGAAATGGCGTAAGCGTGCCACCGTAGTCCTCTTGACACGTTTTCCGCACGCTGGCACCCTGGCCTCTCGCGCGAGCGAAAATGATCGCTCGGCGCGAATTCTTGCAAGACCGAGAAAGCTCGGTAGCCCAAGTCTGATCGATGTGGTGATCCGAAGGACGTGCCCGTGGCAACTCAACCGGCTCCCCCTTTGCAGTTGCTACGGCGCTGCCGCCTGTTTCAGGGAATCGCCCCGAGCGAGTTGCTAGAAATTGCGGAGTTGGTACAGCATCGATCGTACCATAGTGGAGAGGTGATCTTTCATTGCAACGAGCCGGGCGACAGCATGTTCATCGTCGCGCGAGGTCGCGTAAAGTGCGTCGTCGAGCAAGAAGACGGAAACTATGAACTGCTCGACTATGTGGAGCAAGGAGGACATTTTGGCGACTTAGCGTTGCTGGTCGGGGGACATCGCACTTCGACGGCGACCGCGGTGATGGACTCCGAACTGTTGGAGTTGACCCATGATCGATTCCAAAGCTTGATGATGAGTGTGCCGGGTTTTGCCGCGAACCTGAGCCGTTCGTTGGGTTTCAAGCTTCGCGGCATCACGGGTGGACGTCCTTCGCGGCGCCGACCGGCGGTCATCGGCATCATCAATTCCACGCTTCGCACACAAGCGCTGGCGCGACCTCTTGCCGCGGCGCTTGTCGATGCGGGCGACTCCGTCGACGTGCTCACCGATCGCAAGCGGGTCTGGCCTTCGCAAGGAGCCTATCTGGTTGAACGCATTCCAGAGGTAGCCAACGGTACGTCGCGCACATCGATCATACGTCAGCGGCTCACTCAGGTCGTGGAGCACCATGATCGCGTGCTGTTGGACCTTACCCAAAGGGAAATAGAAGGCGCTCTGCCAGCGATCCTCGATCAGTGTGAGGAAATATGGTGGTTGGTCGATCCTCTGTTCGTGGAAACGGCCCATCGAAATCTAACTCGCTTACTCGATGCGCATCCTAAACTGGCTCCACGAATTCACCTGGTGTGGATACTCCGACACTCCGAACGATTTCCGCCAACAACCCTCCACGGTCTTGGGGTCAACTCGCTCGATTTCAAAGTTGTGTTGGATGACGACGCAAGCGACAATTCGCTAGAACAGCGAAAGTCGATCTCTCGACTTGTTCGTCACTCACACGGCACGCGCATTGGATTAGCCCTTGGCGGAGGCGGCGCGCATGGCTTGGCTCATCTCGGTGTGTTGCGGGTTTTGGACCAAGCAGGTATTTTCTTCGACCACATTGCCGGTACAAGTGTGGGCGCGTTATTGGGCGCCTCGTATGCCGCCGGCTGGACACCCGCGAACGCGCTGGAACACTTCGCTCACGATCTAACACCACCTTGGCTGGTCCGTAAGCTTCCCAGAGGGAGCGGCTTTTATATGTGGTGTATGTTCATGCTGAACGCCTGGGAACGCAAGCTACGCCCCTACCTTCACGCGTACAAGATCGAGCAGTTTCGGATTCCATTCTGCTCGGTGGCGGTCGACTTGATCTCGGGCTCATTGGTCGTTAGAGACCGGGGGGATGCCGTCGATGCGATTCTCGAAAGCATCAACCTGCCGGGCATCTCTCGGCCGATTCTGCGCGACGGCATGGCGTTGATCGATGGCGGAGTCCTAAACAACGTGCCGGGTGATTTGCTGAACGAGCGGGGGACGGAGATGGTTGTCGGCGTCGATGTCGTGACAAAACTGTCACAAAAATTCGCCGGAAACACCGCAAACATGGCGACCCATCAAATGCGGCGCGCCGGCCCCATCGAGACTCTGTTGCGAGTCAGCGAAGTTCAAAGCTATGGCATCACCGCCATGCGATCCGGCGCGATTGACTTCACGATCTCGCCCGATACGTCGAAGTTTGAATTCACCGACTTCAGCCGAGCGATTGAGCTTGCGGCCGCGGGCGAAGCGGCCGCGGAACAAGCGATTCCGCGCCTCCGCAAACTGATCGCGGAACACGAGCGCGGACACTAACCAAACGCAAAATTGACCCCAACGGGACTCGAACCCGTGCTGCAGGCGTGAAAGGCCTGTGTCCTAACCAACTAGACGATGGGGCCGAATGGGCGCGCTTCCCTGTCTGGAACAAGCACACTTGAGTGTTTATACGAGGACGGCCCCAGGCGTCAAGAACCGTTGCGTGCTAAGGCAATAAATGTGCCGGGATCCTCGCACTATTCCACAGCCCTGGCAGCAGCTTAGGATAGGCGGTTGCGGCTACATGGTGCCGATTGGCACGCCAAGAGAAGATTAACCAGATTCGCCAGCCGAAACGGTTTCCGCCGGGTCAGCATTGTCTTCCTTGCGAGCTTCGTTTCGACGGATGGCGTCAAAAACCTCACGTCGATGCACGGGCACCTCTTTAGGGGCTTCAATGCCCAGCCGCACCTTGTCACCGCGGATTTCGACTACGACGATCGTAATGTCATCATTGATGACGATACTCTCGTTCTTTTTTCGCGATAATACCAGCATGGCGCTTCCTTCACCCTTGCTACACCTCGGTGCCTCCCATGTCATCCAACAAGCACACGTACGGCCTCCGTGCAATACTAGCCCGGCATAACCCCACGTGCGTCGGCGTGACGCTCACCCTCCATCCAGAAGGGTGAAAGTAGGCACTTTCTTCACCATTCACTTTACGTGCTGTTCCGCCAGAGTCAAGAAAAGAGATGGGCCATTGGAACGGAAACCAGACCAATTTCTGATGGCCATTGGCACAAAATTCGTAAGGCCCGTTGTGGTTTTCGTTCTCGGTACAGTTGTCCACAACAACCACTGATGACAATAGAATTCCGTAAGTGTTGTGACATAAAAAGGTTGCGTTTAATCGTTAAGGGAAGCCAAATCTTTACAAACGAATCGACATCTAGAATCCCACACCGCGTTGGTGGCCGTGGATTCAGTCTGGCGAGGCGTCTTCTATTGGGGCTAATTAGAAGAATTTTTTTCCGTAACGTTGGTGGCGGATCGCTTTATTAGAGCAGCTAATGCTAAATATCACTATGATCCGCAAGCCTGCACGTGAGGGCATGTCACACAACCGCATCTCTGTCCGGGGACGTGTCGTGCATGAAAACCGCCGCTCCAATTCGGTCTGGGAAAGTGTCCGATTTCTTGAACGCAGGCATCGTGGGGACAGACCCGTGATCAAATGAGCAGTTGTTGGGTTTGTGTTGCTTCCTTCGTCGCTTTCAAGAGAGGCGTATCGTGCCCATGCTATTTCGTGGTGAACGAATTGGACGGAAGGGACTATTCAAATGGGCCATAATCCTTGCGGCTCTCAACCATGGAAGCTTTGTGCTGATATACGCAACGGGAATTCCAGTCATACGGTCGATGATTGACGCAACGTGATCGCCAGAAATGGTGTACCCGCAACGATATATCCGTGGCGTGACCCTATGATGAGGGGAACAGCATTTCTTGTTCAACGGTCTTTCTTCTTGGAACAATCGCTGTTGGAGCTCGCTCGTATCGGTAGGCTCGGCGACGATTTCGTCTATAATCGGTGTAGTTCCCTGCCGCGGTTTCGTGGCGAGTTGGTGTCGTGTTCAGCGGCATCTTGAACAATCGCGATGTAGGCAGCGGTCCGTTGGCCGTGCTTCCAACGACAACGCTGCTTTCAATCCGCTATGGAGTTTGTGAGATGAGCGAGAAGCAGACCAAGAACCGCAAGCTATTCACCATGGAACAGGCCAACGCCATGCTGCCTTTGGTGCGGGCGATCGTCCAAGACTTGTCGGATCTCTCGCGCGATGTCGTCGAACGTCGCGAACGAATCTGGATGATTCGTGATGAGCGAAATCGAGAATCGACGGATCCCTACAGCGAGGAATTGATTCAAATCGAAGAGGATCTCGACAAGGATAGTCGCCGCCTCCAAGAATATGTCGACGAGTTGCAACAGTTAGGCGTGGAGGCAAAAAACGGCCCCGAGGGGCTGGTCGACTTTCCGGCGATGATCGACGGACGGGTTGTCTATCTGTGTTGGAAACTGGGCGAGCCCGAAGTGCTGTTTTGGCATGAACTGAATGCCGGATTCGAGGGGCGTCAAGCTTTAACGGCCGATATCGGCGCCGATGATCGGCACGACACGAAAACCAACGACCAGTAGATCAATCCCCATGGTTCTACGGTCCAACCTAACGTCGTTGATTGATCCGTAGTGGTGGCAAGCGGTTTCGGACTCCCCACCTCTTCAGGTTGAAAGATGCCTCGCTTGGACAATCTTCATTTACATGAAGCAGCTTGGGCTCCGGTCTTTTTCATCGCTCTCGCACGCTTTTGCGCCATTGTTTCCAGGGTCCACCGAAGCGGTAGAGGAGCATGTTCTTGAAGAATTCCACAATCGCGGCCCCTCGCACGTGGGAATGGCCTGCTTCGCGTGGTTCGTCACTGATCTCGACTTCGACCAACTCCAGACGCATGTGCCGTGCCTTGAGCATGATTTCGGCTTCCAGAAACCAATCGTCGGAGACCAGATCCATGCGGCGAAACTGTTCCGCTGGCAGGAACTTCGGGTTGGCGTTCACGTCGGAGGAAGGCATGCCAGGGAAGAGTAACTTCATCAGCGCGTTGTATCCCAGCGAGATGAAGGCTCGTTGGAGTCCGTCGTGACGATCTCGTCGCCGCGCCTTGGATAATACCCCCTGGGGTGCGTTCTTCGCGGCGAGATACACGCGGACAACATCTTCCGGAAGTACCTGACCATCGGCGTTGACATAGCCGACGATGTGGCCGCGTGATGCGTTAAGACCGGTGCGAATTCCTAGACCTTGTCCACGGTTGATTTTGACGGTCGCCTTGCGAACCGCCGGATTCGTGGCTGCCAATTCGTCGATCACTTGGCCTGAATCGTCGGTCGAACCGTTGTTGACAAGGATGATCTCGAAGTCGTCGCCCGTCTTGGCAAAGGCATCGGCAAGCCTGGGAACCGTTGTTTTCAGGCAGGATGCTTCGTTGTAGCAGGGCAGTACAACCGAAACCGCCAGCGACGTGTGCGTTTCATCGTTCTCGGAGTTTCGGTCAGCGGCGGCCATTCGCGGCGTCGGCTTCCTTGCTTACGGGGATCAAGCGGTCGACCAATGCCGAAAGACTAGCCAGTTCCACGCTTTCTGGTTCGGCTTCGGCCAAACGATCGCGCAGCGTTTCCAGCATTCCGCCGTTGATCGGACGATGCAGCAGACGTCGAGCATAATCGGCGGTCTTGCCGGTGCCAATCTCGTGATTCACGAACTGTCCCAAGTGCCGCGTTGCCGCCTGTTGGTCGCCGCGGCGAATCGCTTCGATCAAGTGGACCCAATTCAGTACCGACAGTGGTTCGACTTCTGCAAGATGGGGGCTCTGTCCAAGAAAAACTTGCGTATCCAACAGAGAAGCCTGAATCACTTCCGGCGGTTTTGCCTCTAGCTGAGCGGCAAGTGCCGACAGCGGTCGCTCGCGGAGGAAATACGGTTGGCTGGGCAGAAAACCACACAATGGGAAAAAGCGAATGTCACAACTGGCACGTCGACGCGGTCCCGGCTGGCAGCTTCCATGAACCAGCATCGCATGGAACAACACCGCCGTGCCCGGTCGGGCTTGAATGTGAATCGGTTCTCCTAGCGTTTTCAATCGCTGGTCGTCGTTGGCCAGCCAGCGATCACAAATCAATCCCTTGCGGTGGCTGCCCGGGTAGAGCCGCAGCGGCCAATCGGAGCACTGGTTCAATCCAACCCAGAGCGTTAGCCCGCCGGGGCTGGTGGGAATGGCGGCCCCGGCGAAGTCCTGGTGCAACAGATACGCTCCGTGTAGCTCCATGTGATCGTTTTGCTGTTGATAACCACCGTGATTCACCGCGAACTGCATGGCACCGGCGGCCTTGAATTGGGCGTGGAAGCTACTACTGACGTGTGCCATAGGGCCCAATAGCGCGCCAAGCACCGGCTGCAGGGTTCCAATCAGATCGAAGGCGAGTGATGACGGGGTTTCAATCTGGCTCAGCTTCCGGCGTGTTTCGAGAGGGAAATTCCAATCGTCGGTTGATGGTGCCAACAGATCATCGATCTCGGTATCGCCGGCCCCCAACGTTTCAGCCACAACACGGCGTAACTGCCGTGTCACGGTGTCCTGAATGCCATCGAGAAGCAGGTATCCGTCACGCGCGAAACGCGAGGCGGCCTCTTGCAGGCGTTGTGAGGTGAGGGCGGTCGCCCCCAACGTCAATGATTCACCGTTGAATGGCGCCACTGAGATCACTCGCCGTGTCGAGTCCGCGTTCTGAAAGGATATCCGTTGGACCGCGCGCCGAAAGCCCTTCGCGAAGTGCCATGCGGTCGGCGCGACGGCATGCGTTGAGCATCCACTGCCGAGGGAATGTCCCCATCCAGGCTAAATGGTGGGCGGTTGACTGTCAAGCGGAAAAGCCTTCTGTTTACAACTCTTGACAACAAACAGCTCGTTTGGCCGAAATCGCACGCCTTGCGGCAGTTGGCGCAGGACCTTAAAGTCGCAAGGTTGGTCGCGTGCTGTGCGGATGCGATACTCAACATCAACATCAACATCAACGATTTCGTGCGCGGTTTCCATGATGCAGA
>Ga0114931_10010072_pt1 | contig 11282 bp, 11 predicted proteins | sample 2SBtaG_FD_89579 | JGI IMG/M metagenome (GOLD analysis project Ga0114931, IMG submission 89579) | Deep subsurface microbial communities from Kolumbo volcano to uncover new lineages of life (NeLLi) - 2SBTROV14_V59a metaG | ecosystem: Environmental > Aquatic > Marine > Volcanic | place: Kolumbo...
AATAGAGGCCGCCGGTACAACGCGCGACGGACTCCCCTTCCAGGCGGATGACATCGGCGCCGCATGCCGGACAGCGGGTGGGCATCTGGAACGGCCGGGCATCGGGAGGACGACGATCTTTGACCACGGCCACCAGTTCCGGGATCACATCCCCGGCGCGGCGGATGATGACGGTATCACCCACGCGGACATCCTTGCGACGGATCTCGTCTTCATTGTGCAAGGTGGCATTGGTGACGGTGACTCCACCCACAAAGACCGGCGCCAGCCGGGCCACCGGGGTCAGGGCGCCGGTACGCCCCACCTGGACATCAATGGCAAGCAGTTTGGTCAGCTCTTCCTGGGCGGGAAATTTGTGGGCGATCGCCCAGCGCTGGGCACGGGAGACGTGGCCCAGTATCGCCTGCTGGGCCAACTCATCGACTTTATAGACGACCCCGTCGATATCGTAATCCAGACCCGCGCGCCGGGCGGCCATGTCTTTATAGTAGGCCAGGCAACCATCGGCATCGTGAACCACCCGGAGGTCACTGGATATCCGCAGGCCCCACTGCCGCAGCTGTTGCAGGCGCTCGCTGTGATAGCGGGGCAGCGCCCGGCCTGAGACCTCACCGACCCCGTAGCAGAAAATCGCCAGGGGCCGTGCTGCGGTCACCCGCGGGTCCAGTTGCCGCAGACTGCCGGCGGCGGCGTTGCGCGGGTTCACAAAGGTTTTTTCACCGCGTGCCCGTTGTTGCTCATTCAGCGCCGCAAAACCGGCCTTGCTCATATAGACCTCACCGCGCACCTCCAGCACCTCGGGATAGTCATGGCCCAGCAGCCGCAATGGAATTGAGGGAATGGTGCGCACATTGCGGGTGATATCCTCACCTGAATAGCCATCGCCACGCGTCGCCCCCTGGACCAGCACTCCCTGCTCATAGCGCAGGCTGACCGCCAGACCATCCAGCTTGGGCTCTGCCGCATAGGCCACCGTCGCCACTTGCAAACGCTCAAGGACGCGGCGGTGGAAAGCATGGATGTCCGCCTCACTGAAGGCATTTTCCAGCGACAGCATGGGCAGGCTGTGGCGCACGCTGGCGAAGGACGGCGACGGGGTGGCCCCCACCCGCTGGGTGGGAGAATCGGGCGTGACCAGTTGGGGGAACTCCTGCTCCAGCGTCTGCAGCTCGCGCATCAGGCGGTCATATTCCGCATCGGGAATCAGCGGGGCATCGAGCACATAGTAATGGTAATTGTGCTGATTGATCTCCTCCCTGAACGCATCGACGCGCGCGATTACTTTCGCAGAGGCTTTCATGGCAAGGCGGGAGAAAATACAGAAGACAAGGAATACAAGACAGCGGGGCCCGGCCCGGGTGTCTGCGGGCGATCCATGATTTCTGGTGGGTATATCGTCAAACCCATCAATTCCCCGGGTAGCAGGCAGCCGCCGCTCAACGCAAATGCAACACCACTAAACGGCAACCATCGCGACAGCTTCATCGATGTCTACCGCCACCAGATGTGAGGCCCCCGGTTCATGCATGGTCACGCCGATCAGCTGGTGGGACATTTCCATAGAGATCTTGTTATGACTGATGACGATGAACTGCACCTGCTGAGACATTTCTTTAACCAGCTGGCAAAAGCGTGCGGCATTGGCATCGTCCAGGGGGGCATCCACCTCATCCAGCATGCAGAAAGGGGCCGGATTGAGCTCGAACAGGGCGAACACCAGGGCAATCGCGGTCAGGGCCTTTTCCCCGCCGGACAGCAGGTGAATGCTGCCATTACGTTTACCCGGTGGCTGGGCCACGATCACCACGCCGGATTCCAGCAGATCATCGCTGGTCATTTCCAGGCGCGCCAGCCCGCCGCCGAAGAGGCGTGGATACAGGGCCTGCAAGCGCTCATTGACATGGTCGTAGGTCTCCTTGAAACGCAGACGTGTCTCACCGTCGATTTTGCGAATGGCACTCTCCAGGGTCGCCAGGGCTTCATTCAGATCCGACAACTGGGAATCAAGGTATTCCTTGCGCTCTGACTGTTCGGCAAATTCATCGATGGCGGCCAGGTTGATATTCCCCATCCGCTGAATTCGCTGAGCCAGATTCTCCAGGCGCTGATGCCATTCCGTCTCACGGGCTTCGGACGGCATCTCCTCCAGCACCGTTGCCAGTGTGTGCCTCGTTTCCCCAAACTGCTCCTCGATGGTCTGACGGCGAACCTGAACCTCCTGACAGGCAAAACGCTGCTGCTCAAGTTGGCTGCGCATCTCCTGCAGGCGCTGCTCGATTTCATTTCGCTGCGCAGTCAATTGGCGCAACTGGTGGTCACAGGACTCCACCTGCTGTATGGCATCCTTCAGGCCGGTTTCGATTTCAAGCCGCTGAGACAATAGCTGTTCCAGCTCGTTCTTCATATCGTTCACCGGGTCATCCCCCTGAGCCAGGGCCTGGTGCAGTTCCTCACGCTGCCTGGACAAATGGGATAATTGCTGCGCCATACGCTCATAGCCCACCTGCAGGGACTGCAGATGGGTGCGCATGGATTCCGTCCGCAGCGCGATTTCACGGGCCCGGTCGCGATCATTGCGCGCCTGCTCGCGGCGCTGCTCCAGGGTCTGCCGCAGGCTATCCCGGCCGGTCAGCAGCTGGTTGCGCTGAGTTTCATGGTGGCCGGTCTCACTGAGGACCTGTTCCAGGCGGCCGCGTGCCGCCGCCAGTTCATCCTGGTCATGCGCGAGTTGTTCATTGATTTCACCAAGTTCCTTCTGAATCGCCTCGCCGCGCACCCTGAGCTGTTCCATACGGGCACGATGACTGCTCAGGCGGGTGCGCAGTTCCGCATGCTGTTGGCTGAGCCCGCGCAAATTCAGCTGCATCTGCTCCCTTTGTTCCTCCAGCGCCCGCACCAGATCGGCGCCATCCTGAAGCTGTTGTTCCAGCCCGGCCAACTGCCTGGTGCCCGCCTCCAGTGCCTGGGTGGTTGCGGCAAGTTCCTGGGCGCGCAGCAGGATGCCGGCATCCTTGTCTTAGGGACGCACCACTCGCAGCCAGTCTTTGCCCAGCCAGATACCCTGCAGGGTGACGATCGACTCTCCACGGGACAGGCGACTGCGCAGGGCCAGAGCCTCGGACAGGGTTTCGACGGCATAGATGCCGGCCAGCATCCCGCTGAGGTTCCAGGGTGCGCTCACCAGCCGGGCCAGCGGCGTGACCGGTGTTGCCGGCAATGCCGCCCCCTCGCTGCGGGTATCGAAAACCGTCAGGCTGCCCGCCGCCAGTGAATCGACCTGTGTGGCTACCTCTTCCAGATCATCGACGCAAACGGCTTCAAGATAGGGTACCAGCACGGTCTCCATGGCGCGCTCCCAGCCTGATTCCACTTGCAGGGACTCCGCCAGGCGCTTGCTGTCCGCCAGCCCCTGACCTTCCAGCCAACGGTTGACGGCACCCGCCTGTTTGCCAAGTGCGGCCTGCTTCAGGGCCTCCAGGGTGGCATGGCGTCGCTGTACTTCCTGCAGCTGCCGGCGTGCCTGCTTCACTTCCTCAGCCAGGCGGCTGTTGGCCTCACGCTGCCCGGCGATCTTGCCAAGCAGCTGGTCCAGCGTCTCCTGCGACTGATTCATTTCCTCCTTTAACACGGCCTCCTGCCGTTCCATATCCGCCACGGCATCATCGTCTGCCTGGCTGTCCAGCAATGCCCGCTCTTCTGTCAGGCGCTGCTGACGCTCATGACGCTGCAGCAACTGTTCTTCCAGATGCTGAATCCGGGTGCGCTCCACTTCTGCGGCCTGAATCTGCGCTGCAGCCCGGGCATTAAAGGCATCCCACTCACTCTGCCAGATCTGCATCTGCTGCTCGACCTCGGAAAGTGCGGCAACCGAACGTTCTTCCGCAGCACGGGCCTGTTCCAGTTCCGGCGCGCTGTCCTGCAGGGAATGCTGCAGAGATTCGATCTGGCCGGCGTCCTGCTCCAGATGTGTCTGGGCCTCACGCCAGGCCTGCTCAACCTCCTGGAGGTCGTGGCGGTTTTTCTGCAATTTTTCAGTCGCATGTTGAATGGCGGTTTCCAGGCGGGCAATCTCTCCCCCACACCATAAAACCTGCCCTGGACCTGATTAAAGGTCTCATTGAGCTCGTTGTGCCGGTCGCGCTGCTTCTCGATCTCTGTTTCGACCGTGAGCAAAGCGGCCCGTTGCGCTTCAATCGCGGTCTCCTGGGTGGCGATCCCGCGGTTCTGTTCATCCGCCTCGGCCTTCAACAAATCCCAACGCAGTGCCAGCAACTGGGCTTTCAGCAGGCGTTCCTCCTGCTTGGCCTGTTTGTATTTTTCTGCGGTCTTCGCCTGCCGCTGCAGGGTCTCCAGACGCTTGTTCAATTCCGCCAGCAGATCCTCCAGGCGGCTGATATTTTCCCGGGTGGCGCGGATCCGGCTCTCCGTTTCCCGCCGGCGTTCCTTGTATTTGGAAATGCCCGCCGCTTCCTCCAGAAAGACCCGCAACTCTTCGGGCTTGGCCTCGATCAGCCGCGTTACCGTCCCCTGTTCGATAATGGCATAGCTGCGCGGCCCCAGCCCGGTTCCCAGAAAGATATCGGTGATATCGCGCCGGCGGCAGCGGCCCCCGTTGAGGTAGTAGACGGACTGTCCATCGCGGGACAAATGGCGCTTGATGGAGATTTCGCTGTACTGAGCGTATTGCCCCACCAGGGTGCCGTCGCTGTTGTCGAAAATGAGTTCGATGGTGGCATGCCCCACCGGCTTGCGCACCGTGGAACCATTGAAAATGACATCCTCCAGGGAGGCGCCTCGCAGATGCTTGGCTGAACTCTCACCCAGCACCCAGCTCACGGCATCGATTACATTGGATTTGCCGCAGCCATTAGGGCCGACGATGCCGATGAGCTGGCTGGGCAGATTGATGGTCGTGGGGTCAACGAAGGATTTGAATCCCGCCAGCTTGATTGTCTTGAGTCGCATGGGGGGCAAAGATACAGGAAAATCGCCCCCGGAGACAAGATCGCTGTACCGTCGGACCTGCATCCGGAACCATCAGTGCGCCGGGATATACCCACTATTTACTATATGTAATAGGCTGTTGAGCGCTATTTATAAAAAATACTAACAACAAGATTATGCAACCTATACTGGCTAATATGCCATCACCCTGCTACAGCTTTCTGGCCTGGATCCCCGGCAGCCTGCGCCAGTGTGACGCGGCGTCTTTTATTCTGTCTCGCACCCCGGACAGTGGGTACGCAGACAGCACTGCGCGCAACGCGGGCGTTTGCGGCAGACATCTTTGCCATGAATGACGACCAGGGCATGATATTCGTTGTACAGGGCTGTCTGTCGGCGACGGGTGGCAGCGCCATTTTCCCTTTCCAGGGCCTCCTGAAAGCTATGCCGCAAGACTTCATAGGGGGCCTCATGATCCACCAGGCCCAGACGCGCGAAAATTCGCCGGGTATAGGCGTCGATCACGAATACCGGTCGCCTGAAGGCATAGAGCAGGATATCATCCGCGGTCTCGAAGCCCACCCCGTTTACCGACAGCAGCCCCTGACGCAGACGAGCGGTGGGCCAGTGCCGCAGCTTTTCATAGCCGCCCTGGGAAAGGTACCATGCGCACAGATTACGCAGACGCCGAGCCTTGATATTGAAATAACCGGCCGGGGTCAGCCAGCAGGCCAGCTGTTGTGGGGACGCTGCACTGATGCGCTCCGCATCCAGTGCGCCGGCTGCCCTGAGATTTGCCAGTGCTTTTTCTACATTGGACTAGGCGGTATTCTGGGTGAGCACGGCCCCTGTGATGACTTCGAAAGGGGTATCCGCCGGCCACCAGTGCTGCGGCCCATAGGTGCGGTACAAGCGCTTGTATACGCTGAGATAAGGCATGGTCTTCACCCTGGCCGATGCTGTTTGCATCGGCCCGCTCAGCGACCCGGCAGGCTGAGCGACAGGGCGGGCCAGTAGGTAATGATCAATACCGTCAGCAGCAGAATGAAGAAAAACGGCAGGGTGGCGCGGTACAGCTGCATCACCGGCTTGCCGAAACGGTAACTGGCGATGAACAGATTCATCCCGACCGGCGGCGTGAAATAGCCGATCTGCATATTGGCCAGAAAGATAATGCCCAGATGCACCGGGTCGATACCATAGCCGATGGCGATAGGCAACAGCAGCGGCACCATGATCACCAGGGCTGAAAAAATATCCAGCATGGTGCCCAATATCAGCAGAAATATATTAAGCAGCATCAGGAAGGTCAGCGGATTGCTGATATGCGCCTTGACGGTGGCGAACAGGCGCATCGGTACTTCGGCATCGATGAGATAATTGGTAGAGGCCAGCGAAGCCCCGAGAATAATCAGGATGGCGCCCACCAGCACCATCGCCTCACGCATGATCCTGGGCAACTGGCGAATGCCCACCTCGCGATAGAGCAAGACCTCGACGGTCATCACATACAGGGCCGTGACCGCCGCGGCTTCAGAGACCGCAAAATAACCACTGTAGATGCCCCCCATGACCAGCACAGGCAGGGGGATCTCCCAACGGGCCTCGCGGATCGCTGCCCCCGCCTCGCGCCAGCAAAAGGCAGTCAGTGGCTGGCTGCGGTTCTGCCACAGGCTCCAGGCGGACAGCGCCACCAGCATCAGGATACCGGGCAGAATGCCGGCAAGAAACATATCATCCACGGTAAAAGATGCGCCCACACCCAGCTGCTGGGCGATCACGGCATAGAGAATAAGCGGCAACGAGGGCGCAAACAGCACCCCCAGGCTGCCAGAGGTAGTGATCAGTCCCAGATTAAAGTTCTCACGGAAGCCGGCCTGCTGCAGGGCCGGATAGAGCAAGGCCCCCAGGGCCACAATCGTTACCCCGGAGGCGCCTGTAAAGGCCGTGAACAGGGCACAGGCCGTTAGCGATACGATGGCCAGCCCACCAGGCATCCACCCCAGTAAGGCCCGGGTCAGGCGCACCAGCCGGGCCGGTGCGCCGCTTTCACTAAGCAGATAGCCGGCAAAAGTGAACAGGGGAATAGCCAGCAGCACGGGCATCTCGGCCAGGCGGTAAAACTCACTGGGCACCACGCTCAGATCGACCTCTGAAGCATAGAAACCGATTAGCGCCGAGGCCAGAACCACCGCGAACAGGGGCGCACCCAGCAAGGCCAGCAGGATCAGTATCCCGCTGAAAATCATCATGGCCGCTTGCGGCACAAGGCCGCCAGGTTGTGCAGGGATGTCAGCAGATAACGCAGGGCGATCAGGGCGAAGCCCAGAGGGATAATAAGCTCCAGCAACCAGGCGGGTACCTGAGCGAAGGCCCGGGTGCCCGCTTCAAAATCCATGTGGACAAAAGAGACCCCATAATAACTGACCAGGCCGCAAACAAGCGCCGTAAAAAAACCCGTAATCAGCCGGGATAAGGCCTGCAGAAGCGGCCCGAGGTAGCGGGACAACATATCGATGGAGATATGATTGTCCGATCGGCTGGCGACAATGGCGCCCAGCAGTGCCAACCACAGCACCAGAATGCGCAACAGTGGGTCGGCCCACACCAGGCCACTGTCAAAAAAGTTGCGCAGGACAATCTGCCCCCCCGCAATGAGGATCATCAGCGCCAGCAGCAGCACTAGCAGGCCATCCTCCAGCCGACGGATCAGTTGGCCAAAATGGTGAATCCAGCGATGCCTAGGGTTGGCGGGATCGGAAGGCATCCAGATGAGCCAGCAGGATATTAAGTATTTCTCTGGAAGGGAAACGGTCGCCCTGCTTTCCTTCCTGGATCAGCTGCGTCAGAAGATTATCCCAGTCGTGCTGTGCCACCCGGGTGGGCTGGACAAACTCAACCCCTTCGTCCATCAGGGCCTGACGTGCCTGGGCATTCTCCTCGCGGTTGAGATGGTTCAGCCGTTTGAAAACCGCACTCATGACCGCTCTGACCACAGCCTGATCAGCGGCATCCAGTCGTTCAAAGACCTGGCGTTTGACGATCAGGATGCCATATAAATAGATCAGTGGCGTATCCGTGACATATTTGACCCGCGTATGCCACTGCAAGGCGATGGCACCGACGGGCGATGAACCAATGGTATCGATCAGGCCGGTCTGCAGACCGGTCAGCACATCCGGCAGGGGGAGCGGTACTGGTGAAACATGGGCAGCGCTGAAAGCCATCTGACTCATGGTATCCCCCTCGGGCACCCAGACCTTATGTCCCTTGAGATCCTCGTTGGCACGGATCGGTTGATTGGACATCAAATAGGCGAAGCCCCCTTCCGCCAGACCGAAGCTGACATAGCCCCGTTCATAGAGGCCTTTGATAATCAGCGGATCCATCCGCTCCCGCACATAATCCACCTCCTGCAAGGAACGAAAAGTAAAAGGCAGACTGTAGATCTGGGAGTCCATATAGATTTGCTGCAGACCGCCACCGGTCAGGGCACCGCCATGAAGCTGGCCGATTCGGATCTTGCGCAGTACATTCCGGTCACTACCCATAATGCCGCCGGGATAAAAACGGATTTTCACCCGTCCTGCAGTGCGTGTCTTGATCTCGGCGGCCCCCTGACGCAATGCCTTCATCCAGGTCGTGCCATCCGGTGAAATCGTGGCAATCTTGAGCGTCAACGCTGTCGCCTGGCTGAAGAAAGCCAATAGACAGAGCGCCAGTAATATACGCAACATAAACTACTCCTCGAAATATTCCGCTGAATGCTCAAGCAAATTCCGGGCCTGCTGCTGGGCCATGACATTGCTCAGGGTCAAACCGGGTTCATGCGGATCGGCCGCCAGTACGGCCTTTAGCAATTTGTCGTGCAGCGGACGGTCAAATAACAGGCGGGCATAGTAACGGGCATAGGCAAGCCGGGCCGCCAGATTGCGGCCATGAGACACCGCGATGGCGTGCTCAAAATGCGCTCGCCCGATTTCGGGATGCCCTCCCAGTGCAGCAGGCAGGCGGGAATTGATGATGCCCAGGTAGACGTGTGGCTGGCCGTGATCGTAATCATCATCCAGGGTAATCACCTGTTGCAGCAGCAGTTCGACCCTGGGCACATCAGCCAGCGCACTCCATTGACCACCGGAAACCTGGATACGGGCGGCCCAGGCGGTCGCATAGCCATAAAGTAGTGGCAGGGCATCCTGGCGATCAATGGAATGGATGATGGCAGCAAAATGCGCATAAGGCTGTACCCCCTCGACACAGAGTCCGTCAAAACGGAGGCAGATCGCCTTGCGCGCATAGTTAAAACCCTTGCTCGCCAGGCGGCGCGCGCGACGCTCATCCTTCACAAATAAGACGGCATAGGCACTATAAAGCCGCGCCCCGGCCAGCAGCAGCCGGGCATCACGGGGACTTTTCTCTATCAACCCGTCGATCATGACCAGGTAGGCCGGCATCGCTGACGCCACAATCTGCGGCTCATCCTGCGACTGGATACCACTGGCGATACTGTCGCCCAGGCGACCGCTCAGCATCCCGGCACACGCTGTCAGCAACAGACACAGCAGTCCCACTGTGGATGCCGTCACGCCCGGGCTCACAGGCTTCATGATGTCAGACGCCATTTCCTTTCACCTCCCCTGGTCACCGAGTCTGAAAACCCCGCTGAAAATACCATGCAAACTAGCGGTTTTCAAAGTCGAGAGCAAGACAAGCGTCGCTACAACGGAAATGTTTTCCCGGGCGCCTTCAGATTCCTTGGCCCATCCATGTAGTGGCCACACAAAAAAGGAAGCGTTTTAGGCCTCCTCTTTATTGATCCAGCAATAGCAGCGCGTGGCCTGTACCAACAGTATCATTGAGTGCGCCACACGATTCTTAACATTGCGAGATCTCCCGCAGATAGCTCAGCGGGGATTTTTCTCCAGCTCGGTACGCAGGATGGTCAGGTCACGGGGAGCCTTGACACTGATACGCACCTGACCGGGGTTGATTTTCCTGATATACAGTTCTATAGGTCCTTCGCTGAACAGCTCGGCGACTGTCATCTCGGGATCAATTTTATCTCCCGGATAAATCTGTATGGATTCACCTGCGCGTCGTGTCAATACCAGCATAGTTACAACTCCTTGCGGACAATTCTCTCACTTCAATGGACAAAAAAAAATCCCCGCTGCAAGCAGTGGGGCTTCTGTTAGTTTAGCATAAAACTCTCTGAATTCATTGCCAGGCATGTTTTTTAAGTACCTGTGCGGCAATGCGACAGCGCGCCATTAGAACAAGCTTTTCTTAAACGAGTCTTAAGTCCATTGCTTAACAGAGGGTATTTCAGCGACAAAATTCTGTCGCATGGCATGGATACTGCTTCTTCTTAGTCCGATGACCGTTCAACAATCGACTACAGCAGCCGATAACCATGATGGAGGCAACAGGAGGACAGCTTATGAAAACATCGACAGCACAGCTGATCAGGGGAAGAGCAGAATACCGGATCGGCAGTATCTTCTACCAGAGCACGATCGAAGGCAGCAATGCCGGCTGGTTTATTACTATTCATGGTGGCAACGTTTATGGCCCTTTCAGGGAAAAATGCGTTGCGGAAACCATTCTTGAGGGACTATTGAAAAAAGATCGGGAACGCCAGGCAGACAATCGTTACTGAATCCGTCCGGGCGCCCGCGAGCACATGCGAAAAAACCCCGCGTACTGGCGGGGTTTTTTGTCATACGCGGTGTCAACAAAGTGTTTATATCACCGATGTCGTCGTATCCGGACTATTAGATGCCGCGCCGCTATCCATCCCTGCCGGCATTGCTGGAATCCCGGAAGGGTTTGCCGGGATCGCAGGCGACATATCCCCCTCTGGTGTTGCAGAATGAGTAAAGTACGTACTCTCATTATATATTCTTCTAGTCTAATATTTATTTCTAACCACACGCTTAAGGAAGCTCTGATTAATTCATGATCCGGCACCCAGGCTTTTACCTTTATTGCTTAGTCGCTGCGCTCGCCTTTCAGGCCGCCCCATGGACATTCAACGCGCGAGTACTTTTGTCTTGCTTACGTCGGAATAATGGTACTCACAGCAAGCTGTGTGGAATTGAGCCCTTAGTGATTTCTGTTATCTGATATGAGTAAACTGATCGCCTTTAACAAACCTTTTCAGGTGTTGTGTCAGTTTAGCGATAGTGCGGGAAGAGCCACCCTGGCGGATTTTATTTCCCTGCGTGGCGTCTATGCTGCCGGGCGGCTGGACCGTGACAGTGAAGGACTGCTCCTGCTGACAGATAACGGCCGTCTGCAGCATCGCATCACCGATCCTCGCCGGCATTGCTGGAAGG
>Ga0114931_10010073_pt1 | contig 11281 bp, 10 predicted proteins | sample 2SBtaG_FD_89579 | JGI IMG/M metagenome (GOLD analysis project Ga0114931, IMG submission 89579) | Deep subsurface microbial communities from Kolumbo volcano to uncover new lineages of life (NeLLi) - 2SBTROV14_V59a metaG | ecosystem: Environmental > Aquatic > Marine > Volcanic | place: Kolumbo...
CACCGGCGGAGATTCTCCGCATTCCTTCTTGCCAGGCCTGATGCGCCTGTTCCTGGCTCGTTAGAGGAATCATCCTTTTTTCGAGCGCTACGGGAGCGTCCGAAGGTGCTTCCAATTTGTCGGTGACCGTTGCCACCGAAGAACGCGATGCATGTTTGAGGTTCGCCGACCCGGCTAGATGGCGCGTCGGCACGGATTGCCGCGGGTGTTCCGCCTTAGGGTGCCCGTCATGATTCGCGTGAATACCGGACGGTACGACTATTGGACTTTGTCGCGGTGCGATACCACTACCTTGTTCGGTAACGACCGATGCCATCGGAAGATCCAGTTGAGTCCACGTGCTTACGTCGGCGTGTCCGACGCTTTGGTGTTGCGTCGTTAGTGCTGCAAGCGCCAGTGCTGTCGCAAGGGCGGTTACCACCGCGAAGAACGGTAACCTGCCATGTGTTCGGGGCGCGCGCCATCGCGTGGAACCGGCGATTCCGCTGCCATACAATGGTGACAAGGATGGCTTTCGGAGTGATAAAGATGTTTGGTAGGGGCTCATTTCGTCGCGTGGAACAGGGTTAGGGTGCCGTCGCGTCGTCATTGTCCGCCGTTCGCAGGTGGTCGAAGTTGGTCATCGTTTGGGTAATGGAATCAGTCCAATCCTGGTTGCTGTTGATGACCATGGGACGTAACAGAATGACGAGTTCGGTCTTGCGCGTTACCTGTTGACGATGCCGAAAGAGTTCGCCCAACAGAGGTAGATCGCTTAGCATCGGGACCGCCGCGACGTCGTCCTGGGTCTGGTTCTGCATGAGGCCGCCGATGACGACGACCTGACCGTTGCGGGCGCGGACGATGGAATCGGATTCGCGAATCGTTGATTGCGCCAGCGGCAGACTCAGATTGTTATTTTTGTTGATATTGATGTCTTTGATCTTTTCGCTGACTTCACTGACCGACGGGTGAATATGAAGCGTGACTTCGTCGGTGTCGCTGATCTCAGGAATGACGTCCAGCGCCACCCCGGAAAAGAAGGGCGTGAGTTCGACATCTACACTCTGGTCGCTGCTCGTGGCGCCCGACAGCGTCGTGCTTTGGGTATTGATGTCCGTAACGAAAAATTCGTCGGTTCCCACCTTGATGACGGCCTTTTGATTATTGACCGTAGAGACCCGCGGACTGGAAAGTACGTGGACGTTCCCCTGGGTCTTCAGGAATTCGAGAAAGCCCGTAAAATCGCCCAGATTCAGGCTCATGGCGAACATGCCGCCGAATGCGGTCGCCATATCGGAGCGGATGCCGGCCGCGTCCGTCGGGTCCAGGGCGTTATTTTGACCTTTGAGGTTGCTCGCGCCTGTACTGAAAATGGATCCGCCGCCGAATTGTCCGGCGACGACCGATTGGTCTCCGTTGTGGGCGATCAACGACCAGTTAACGCCGGTTTGGTAGCCGTCGTTCAGTGTCACTTCGACAATCTTGGCCTCGAGAATGACTTGACGTTGAATGATGGCCTGGGTCTGTTTGAGGTAGGACGCTACATCCCGAAGTTCCTTGGGCATGGCGCGGATGATCAGCATCCCGGACTGGGGGTTGATGATGACTTTACGTCCGTCTTGCGTGCCGATGATGGCGGTCAGAGCGGCACGTAGATCCGCCCAGAAGTCGCTATTGGAACGCGTGTTGACCTCGCTACCGGAGATCGCTTCGGGTTCCTGGCTAGATCCTACCGTATCGTTCGCGGCATTTTGCTTGGCGGTAACCTGACCCGAACTTACGCGGACCTGAGAGACACCGGAGCGTTGAACGTTCAGATAATCGATCTTGAAGATACGGGATTGCATGTCCGGGGACATGACGGTGTATCCGATCTCCGTCTTGCGGTATTCGTAGCCGTATGTCTCGCGTACGGCGTTCATGACCTCGTCGATCGTGACATTTTTCATGGCCAGTGTGATTCGGCCTTCGAGTTTCGGAGGAACGACCATGTTGTAAGGGGTGTCTTTGACGAGCCCCATAAAAAAGGCGCCGGCGGGTACCGACTTCACGGTAATGTCGAAGCGTCGCTCTACCGGTTTCATGGCTGTCTGATTCAAATCGATACTGAGCGGTGGCGTCAGGGCATTGGCGACCACGGACGGAACGGCCGGAGTAGCCTGGGGCAGGTCCTGGCTTTGTAGCTGGCTTTCCGTAAGTGTTTGTTTGATTTCCGCACCGACCGAACCACCACGTGGCGGCGCGACCGTACAACCCGACATCAGGGCCAGGGGTAGTAGGAGAGCGATCGCTGTGACGTTGAACTTCATGGTTTGGGAGACCCCTTCAATGTTGACCCGGGTTGGCGTTAGGACCGACGGGGTGTTTAATATTCTCGAGTTGTAGCGTCAGCTTCATCGTATGGCCGTGGTAGCGTAAGCGAACATGATCGGGTTCTATAGCCACGACTTTTCCGCCGTGAACGTACTCGCCTACGCCGACCGATCGTTTGTCGACTATCGCGCTACGCCGATCGTCGGCGATCAGGATCGCGCTCAGTGAGAAACGATGTTTATGGTGAACCGCTTTGGCAATGGTTGCCCTATGTTTGGACGGTCTGATGTCGGATGGGCGAGTGGGATCGCTCGGGTCGGTCGAAGCTTGTAATACACACGGCAGACTCAGGCACAGCATCGAAGCCAGCATGACCCGTTGCCGATGCCCTAAACCCTTGCTAGACACCGATCCATTCCTCCTTGAGACTCAGTGTATGTGCGGTAATCGTGGCACTTGCCCAGGGGTAGTTCTGGACCTTGTAATCGAGCTGATCCCAATAGATTTGCCAGGGCATCGCTTCGGCGGCCTTGAGGTAACGCTGAATATCGAAATAGCGTCCTTCTACGGTCAGGCGCACGCCGTGTTGGTAAATCTCTGTACGGGCGGTCTCCGGGGTTCCGGGATCGGAAGCCGTCGGCGATGAAGTGTTCCGGCCTTCTTCGTTCAGGCCGGGGAGCCGTATTACCGGTAGATTTTCCAGTTTGACCAAACGCAACCCTGCTTGCGACTTTAAGAGGTCTTGCAGGAGCTGCGGCACCTGGTCGGGCGGTACAAACCGTGACACCATTTCATGTTCCTGTTTGGCTGCTCTATCGATTTGCTTTGTCAAATCATCGATACGTGCTCGCATACGTGCTTCTTCGCTACCGTCGAGTCGCTTTGCGGCAGCGTCAAGCACGCCGTCAACGTTTTCAATTTGCTTGCTCAGGTCTTGGATTTCGGCATAAATATGCTTTTGATGGCGCAGCTCCGGGCCGAGGAGCGCTGTATCCCACAGGGCGTAGAGTACGATTAGAAACACAGCAGCAATGAGCATGCGCTCGCGCCGGTTCAATCCTGCGTACTTGGCTTCGAGTCGTTGAAATACGTGTTTCATGACGTACCATCCATATCGGACTTGGTGCTGTCTTCGGATTTCGACTGCAGGGCGAAGTCGACATAAGATCCCTGCTCGAATGGTGTCTCGATGTTGAGACGGCGAAAATGGATGCCGTTCATGTTGGTGTCTTCGGTAAGTCGTTGGATAAATTCGGGTACGAGTTCCGGGTGCGTCGATCGGCCGTGGATCGTGAGTCCCTCACGGAATTCGTCGATTGAGAATTCGGTTAGCCAAAGGCCATCCGGTACCTTGCGGGATAAGGCGTACATAAAGCTTGATATCGATACCTCGTGGGCCTGCTTTTTCATTTCCAGGAGCCGGATTGCCTGGTCTCTCGCGGTACGTTGCCGCTCGAGACGAGCCAATTTCGCTTGCATGGCCTGCCGGGCATCGTTGTTCGCGCTGATTGCCAGATTTGTCATGATCAGTTGTTCGGTGCGTTCTGCAAGCACGGCGTCGAGTTGATGCCTGTTTCTTTTCAGGTCGTGGCTCTTCCAGTGCCCCCAGCCATAGAAAACGGCCATACCAATGATGACGCCCAAGGTCATTTGCAATACCTTGGTGAGGTCAAATGAGTCTTTTGACGGTGCCAACGAGGCACGAAAGAAGTTGATTTGTTGTTCCGCTAAGACCGACATGGCGCCCTTGAACCTTAATATGCAATTCTGTGAATTCCTTCACACATTGGCGGCAGATCTCTTGGAAAGTTGATATCCGAACATACATCGGGGATTCGGGTCGGGCAGGTGGGGTATTTGGGAGTGCTACAGCGGCCTTTCGATGCCTTGCTGCAGGACTGCGCACAACGGCTGAAGGCGATGTACCTTGTTGCCGGGCTAATAAAGCGTTATTTAAGTGGTTGTAGGCGGGGCGTCATCGTTATACGCGACTTGGCATGTCGCGGATACCGTGAAGCGCGCGAATGATTCTCTTGCGCGGCAGGGGCTTCGAGTGGAGGGGATGGGTTGGTGGAGCCGAGGAGGATCGAACTCCCGACCTTCGCATTGCGAACGCGACGCTCTCCCAGCTGAGCTACGGCCCCATGGATGCGCGGAACCTGAGTATTCCGCTTCAAGAAATGCACGAGAGCGGATTCTACACCGCCCGGTTTGTTGACACCAGACTTTACAGTTGTTTTGTCAGAAGGTCCGCCGGAAAAAGTATCAGGCGCTGGCCAGCGACCTGCCCTGACCTTTATGAGCGCTGACGCCGTTTTTGTCGTACTGGTTGAAGCTGAGCTCCTGTCCATGAAGCAAAGCGATCGTTTGCTGAGTGTAACGAAGCCTGGACTGGACAATGGCGTTATTCGTCCGATTGAGATGCGCGCATTCCTTGACGAGGGCCTGAAAGTGTTTGAGCAGCGGCTCGTACACGGACGCGTCGGCATTTTGGCTGGCTAAAAAGGCCTCCAGTCCCGCCTTGTTCGATTCGAACCCTGCCGTTACGAGAATTTCGTCCCGTTCCTGGTCGTGGGCCTCGATTTTTCGGAGCAAGGTCTCTTTTCGGTCATTGTGAGGGAGCAGGATGTCCGGGTCTGGTTGGCTCAGTAAGGCCTTTTCTTCCTGCAAAATCACAAGGAGTCGATCCAGCTCGGAAATTTCCTTCTGGATCAGTGAAATGAAGGTGTTCAACTGGTTCGACATGAGGCGCCTTAGCCGAGGCCGCGTTCAAACTGGATCAATTTTTCGGCCACACGATCCGCGTCCACGCGGTAGTTACCGCTGGCGATGGACTTGTGCAAGGCATTGACGTGTTGCACATCGACGACCGGGGTACGATCCATTGCCTCTTGTGCCCGCTGAAGGACGGTTCCGGAGACGCTTAGTTTGATCGTATCCTTCGTGGTTTGTGTCTGTTCCGCGCTGCGACCACCGACTTGAGCCGCGGTGGCGTCCTGTTTGGCTGCTTTGCCTGTAACCGCAGGTTGCTGCGGAGAGTGACCGGTTATTTTCATATTCATTGAACGCGCTCCTGTTGCGCCGTTTTCTACTATATGCCCTAGCGGCCGTTCTTTGAAAAACTTTATACCGGATCACAGAACAAACAAATATCGGGAAAGATATAACACATAAACCCTGGCTCCCGGGCGCTTAGCGTCCGAGAGTCAGGGGTCACCACACGCATATCCTTATGGTGAATTCCGCCGCACAGTCCGTTGGTTCCGATCGCTGTTCGCTCCATAACCGTGCGGCATTTGGCGAGCGACACTCCTCCTTTGGGGTTTTATTAACCCGGCAACCATGTACATTGGTGCCGGGTTAATAGGCTCGGTTGATTGATCTCAACGTAACAGCCGTTATTAGGCGGCGTCGCGTCGTTGACCTCCGTGGTGTGAACCCGACAGGCTGTGGTCGTATTCAAAACCCTTGTCGGGCTCCGGATCGCGACCAAGGGCGGCGTCGACCTCATATGGAAGCGTTCCACACTGATTTCGTCCACCCTCCAGGCTACAGGTTCTGGTCTCGAACAGGGCGTAGAACGGATCCCATCCCAGCATAGAGGTCATAAGGGGATAGATCGAGATGATGACAGCGACTGCCTCGAGAATGGTGATGGTCGGTGTAACCGTCATCCCGATCGCGCCTGTACCTAACAGGGCGAATCCTACAATAACGCGTACAGCCCTGTCGGCGAGTCCGAGGTTGTAGACAACACCTAGTTTGTTTCTGATACGTTGCATTGCGCACCTCCCGATCACTTGGATCTTTGGCATTGGTGACGAGGCCATTGCACCATGGTGGGATGCGCGGGGTCTGTGACAATGTCACAGTGTTTTAGTCGGAAATAAATTTGTCGAACGGCCGGGGGTGTAGTTGCCGTGTTATTTTGAGGGCTAATATCAGGGAGGCTCCGACGCGCCCGAGTCAATAATGGGGCGGGGGTGTTTCCTCGCTCAACGGGGCAATGGGCTGCTCGGGTCTGGATTCAATAACCGTCCTTATCTTGTTGATTTCATTGAGTAATGTGTCGATCTTTTCCTGCATCCGTATCAGGGCTCGATCGAGGTCGTCCTGGCTGCCATCATAGTAGGTCTGTTTGATCTCCAGCTCGGTAATGCGCGCCATCAGGCGCTCGACTGTCTTGTCAGGCGGCATTCTTGACCTCAAACGCTAAAAACACGATCATACACGGCATTCGAACGGTTAGAAAACCGTTTTGAGGGGGAGGGAGATTCATGTACTGCAGATGGCCCGGATAGGGAGTTCTGCACAGTTCGCGGATCCTCTGCCCATCTTAATTTGAGGACGAAAGACGTCCTTTCCTGAGCAATCAATATTTAAGGTAATAACCTATGACTGTGGTATCGAGTTCCCTGCAATCGGCGGATGCGTCCCCTGCGGCCAACGCGCTCAGCGATGCTGGCAAGGTGCGCCTGTTACGGGAAATGCTCTATGCGCGGCGCTTCGAGGAGCGCTGCTATGAAGCTTATGTAGAAAGTAAGATCGGTGGTTTTCTCCATCTCTATTCCGGCCAGGAAGCCTGCGCTCACGGGGTGCTGGAGGCGGCTCGTCCGGGCCAGGATTATGTGGTGACGGGATACCGCGACCATATCCATGCCATCAAGTGTGGTTCCGACCCCAAGGCGGTCATGGCCGAACTGTTCGGCAAGGAGACGGGGTGCAGCAAAGGGCGTGGCGGGTCCATGCATATCTTCGATACCGCCCATCGTTTCATGGGTGGCTATGCCCTGGTTGGCGGTCCGTTCCTTTTGGCGGTCGGCTTGGCCAAGGCGATCAAACTCAAGGGTGACGATGATATCGCCATCTGTTTCCTTGGCGACGCCGCCAACAACCAGGGCACCTTCCACGAATCGCTGAATATCGCCAAGGTCTGGGATCTGCCGGTGTTGTTCGTCTGCGAGAACAATCTTTATGGTATCGGTACCCGTATCGAACGCTCGACGTCGGTACTCGACCAATACAAGCGCGCCGCGGCCTATGACATCCCGGCGTCGCAGACCGACGGGCAGGATATCGAAGCCGTCTATGCGGCCGCCTGCGACGCGGTGCAGCATGTTCGCTCTGGGAAGGGACCGTATTTTCTCGAGCTCATGACCTATCGCTACCGTGGTCATTCCATGTCGGATTCCAATGCCTATCGTACCAAGGACGAGGAGCAGACGTGGCTGGCCCGTGACCCGATTGCGCTGTTTCAAGAGCGTCTTAGCAAGGCCAACGTCCTGTCGGACGATGACTACAAGAAGATGGATACCTAGATCATCGATGAGATCGAGGACTCCGTAATCGCGTTTGCAGAGGAATCGCCGGAACCTAACGTTGCCGACGTTGAGAAGTACGTGTTCGCGGAAAACGATCCCTACGTCCAGGGGAGGGTGTAGTCATGGCGGAGATTATGTATTGGGAGGCGATTCGCCGTGCCCACGATGAAGAAATGGCTCGTGATCCGCTCGTAATCGCGATGGGCGAGGACATCGGTGTCGCCGGCGGCACCTATAAGGCCACGCAGGGGCTCTTTGAAAAGTATGGTCCGGAACGGATTATCGATACTCCGATTTCCGAGAACGGTTATACGGGCGTCGGTATCGGCGCATCGTTCATCGGAGTACGACCGATTATCGAAATCATGTCCGTCAATTTCGCTTGGCTTGCCACCGACCAGATTATCAATACGGCGGCCAAGGTGCGTTATATGTCGGGTGGACAGCTGACGGCGCCGGTCGTTATCCGTTCGCCGGGTGGAACGGCTCACCAGCTCGGTGCCCAACATTCGGCGCGTATGGAAAAGGTCTTCATGGGGATCGCCGGACTTCGGGTGGTGACGCCCTCATCCCCGAAACAGGCTTACGGTCTGCTGAAGTCGGCGATTCGCTGCGACGATCCGGTGTTCATTAACGAGCATGAACTCATGTACAACCTCAAGGGCGAGGTTCCGGATGAAGAATTCTTCCACCCGCTAGAGGGTTCCGAAGTGGTGCGACAGGGACGCGATTTGACCCTGTTTGGTTACAACGTTTCCGTACATTGGTGTCTACAGGCCGCCGAAGTGCTGGCGCGGGACCACGGCATTGAGGCCGAGGTCGTCGACCTATACGCCTTGAGTCCTTTGGATCGGGCCGGGATCGCGGAGTCGGTGCGCCGCACCCATAAGGCGATTATCGTGGAGGAAGCCGAGGCGCCCGTTGGTGTCGGATCCGAGGTTATGGCGGTGCTGAACGAAGAATGCTTCTTCGATTTGGATGCCGCGCCGCGTCGGGTCAGCGCGAGAAATGTCCCGATCCCTTATAACCATGGCTTGGAAAAAGCGGCCATCCCGAATGCCCGCGATGTCATTGAAGCAGCATTGGCCTTGTTTCAGGGACGCCGTTGAGCCTTGTTGTCGGACGCGAACCGTTAGCCTGAATCCGATTTCCCGTAGCAGGACGACGACCGCCTTGCGCCGCATGGGTTGGGCGCAAGGCGTTTGCATCAGTTATTCATCCGGGGCCTTGGCGGGCCCCGTTGCCGCATATGGGCGCCATGAGTTGGCGAAACTTATTAATTATCAATTAGGTTTGATAGAAACCTGAGATGGAACATTAGATGTCTAAGACTTACGAAATCAAGATGCCTCAGCTCTCCGATACCATGACGGAGGGCGTTGTTGTCAGTTGGGAAAAGCAGATTGGAGATCGCGTCGAACGAGGCGATATCGTCGCGACGGTCGAGACCGATAAGGCGATCATGGACGTCGAGGTCTTTCGCGAAGGCTATCTCTCCGGCCCGATAGCGGCGGTGGATGGCATGGTCCCGGTCGGCGACACGATCGCTTTGATCGTTGCGACCGCCGGAGAAGTGGTGTCCGATGTCGCTGATGCCACGACATCGTCCGCTACGTCCGCGGTGGCCGAAACACAAACCGAGACGCCCGCAGTCGTGCATCACGATACTTCGGCTGTGGCCGTACAGGCGCCGGATGGCGCCGTTTTCACGATCAAGATGCCCCAACTGTCGGATACCATGACCGAGGGCGTTGTCGTCAGTTGGGAAAAGGCGCCCGGCGACGCCGTTCAACGTGGCGATATCGTCGCGACTGTGGAAACCGATAAGGCGATCATGGATGTCGAGGTCTTTCGCGAAGGCTATCTGTCGGGGCCGATCGCGCCTGTCGACAGCACGGTCCCGGTGGGCGGCGAGATGGCCTTTCTGGTTGCCGAGTCCGGCCAGGTTCTCAGCGATACGCAGGAGGCGGGAAGTAGGGCGTCCGCTCCGACGGGCTCTGCATCCATGAGCCGTGAGGCCGCTCCGGCCGCCAAAGCGCAAGCCGTGTCCGAGAGCGCTCCTGCCGGACATGGCGGCGCAGCGCCGGCTCCGCGTCCGGGCGACCGCAAGGCGACGCCTTATGCGCGGCAGATCGCCGGTGACCGCGGTGTGCCGCTTGGATCCCTGAACGGCAGCGGCCCCGAGGGCGAGATCGTTGGCCGGGACGTCCTGCAGGCCGCCATACCGGCAGTCGCATCGTCCATTCCTGTCGTCGAAGTCCCCGGCAACGGCCGTAAGATGTCGTCACTCGAGCGTGCTATCAGCCAAAAAATGAGCGGTTCGCTGATGATGCCCACCTTCAGGGTCACGGTCGATGCCTTCCCGGCGTCATTGATACGTGCCGCGAAGTCCCAGGGCGTGTCCGTGACCGTTGCCATTGCCAAGGCCTGCGCCGTCGCCATGCAACAGGTACCGGCGATGAATTGGGCCTACCAGCCTGAAGACAAGCTGATCGAGCGTGCCAATGTGGACATCGGCATGGCCGTTGCTGCCGACGATGTCGGACTCGTCGTACCGGTCCTGCGCGGCTGCGAGGAAAAAGGCCTGACCGATCTCAATAACGATTGGAAGGATCTCGTCGGCAGGGCGCGAAACCGTCGTCTGTCCACCGAGGAGTTTTCCAACCCGACCTTCATGATTTCCAATATGGGCATGATGGGCGTCCGTCAGTTCGACGCCATCCCCACGCCAGGGATTGCGGCCATCCTGGCCATTGCCGCCGACAGTCCTCAGGGTATGCCCATGACCATCACGGCCGACCACCGGGTCGTCAACGGCGCTCATGTCGCGCAGTATCTGAATGCATTGAAGCAGGCCATCGAGCATCCCGAGGGCTGGTTGGGACCGGTCGGTCCTGCGATTCCGGAAGGCGATTGGGACTACGATGTCATCGTTATCGGTGGTGGACCGGGTGGCGAGGACTGCGCGCGGGATCTCGCCGGCCACGGTATCAAGGTGGCTATGGTCAACGACGCGCCTTTCCCCGGCGGCGAGTGCCTGTGGCGAGGCTGTATACCGTCCAAGGCCTGGCGTGCCGCAGCCGATCGGATGCGTGACCGCGCCGGCGACGCCCGCCTGGGTATTCTGGGCACTGCGGAGCCGAGTCTCGACTGGGAAACTCTGGAGCAGACTCGTCGCCAAGTACTCGAAGAGCGCGGCGAGATGGCGCTCAAGACCGATACCGGGGTCAAGATCAAAGTCATTCAGGGCTTCGCGTCCTTCGTCGATGATCATCACGTGTTTATCGATACCTCCGGGAATTCGGAGAACCCGCACAGTCGCGCCGAGCTGGCTAACGGATCTCAGGGCGAAACCCTGAGCTTTGGTTGCGCGGTCATTGCGACCGGTGCGCCGCCGTTCGTGCCCCCGATCGACGGCGCCCGCGAAGGGCTGGCCGGTGGGGCCGTTTTGACCTCGGACACGGTTTGGAATCTTCCGGCTGCGCCGAAGCGTTTGGTGGTGATCGGCGGCGGCGCCATCGGCCTCGAAATGGCGCAGATTTTTCAGGATTTCGAGGCCGAGGTCACATTGCTCGAGGCCCAAGAGCGTATCCTTATGGAGGTCGAGTCCGAGGTTGCCAAGCAATTGACCGGGATACTCGTCGAGGACCCGAGGCTGGACGTCA
>Ga0114931_10010074_pt1 | contig 11279 bp, 15 predicted proteins | sample 2SBtaG_FD_89579 | JGI IMG/M metagenome (GOLD analysis project Ga0114931, IMG submission 89579) | Deep subsurface microbial communities from Kolumbo volcano to uncover new lineages of life (NeLLi) - 2SBTROV14_V59a metaG | ecosystem: Environmental > Aquatic > Marine > Volcanic | place: Kolumbo...
ACCTTCACCCGGGCGGCGGTCGCCGAGATCGAGCGCCAGGCCGCGGAGCGTGGCAGCCCCGACGGCGTCATTCGCATCGGTATTCGCGGCGGTGGCTGCAACGGCTTCGCCTACGTGTTCGATTGGGATGACCGTCCGGCCCGCGACAAAGACCACCTGTTCGACGTTGGTGGCGTGACCATCCGCATCGACCACAAGAGCTTCAAGTATCTCAAAGGCACCCAGCTCGACTTCGTCACCTCGATGATGGGGCACGGGTTTCAGTTCAACAACCCGAACGCAAAAGGAGCGTGCGGCTGCGGCGAGTCCGTTCAGTTCTAGCGCCCACGCACATCGATTCATGGCTACTACCGACCATCTCAACGAAGCGCTGAACCGCAAGTACGACGCGGGCTTCGTCACGGACATCGAGCAGGACTTTCTGCCGCCGGGTCTGGACGAAGACGTCATTCGGTTCATCTCGCACAAGAAGAACGAGCCCGAGTGGCTGACCGACTGGCGCCTCAAGGCATACCACCACTGGGCCACGATGAAGACGCCCACCTGGGCCAAGGTGCACTACCCGCCGATCGACTATCAGGACATCAGCTACTACGCGGCACCCAAAGAGGGGCCCAAGAGCCTGGACGAAGTCGATCCGCAGCTGCTCGAGACCTACGAGAAGCTGGGGATTCCCCTGCACGAGCGCGCCGCTCTGGCAGGCGTCGCCGTGGACGCCGTGTTCGACAGCGTTTCGGTGGCGACCACGTTCAAGGACAAGCTGGCCGAGGCCGGCGTGATCTTCTGTTCCATCTCCGACGCGGTGCAGGAGCACCCGGAGCTGGTGCAAAAGTATCTGGGCACCGTGGTGCCGTACACCGACAACTTCTACGCCACCCTCAACACGGCGGTGTTCACCGACGGCTCGTTCGTCTACATCCCGAAGGGCGTGCGCTGCCCGATGGAGCTGTCCACGTATTTCCGCATCAACGCGGCCAAGACGGGGCAGTTCGAGCGCACGCTGATCATCGCCGACGAGGGCGCCCACGTGAGCTACCTCGAGGGCTGCACCGCGCCGATGCGCGACGAAAACCAGCTCCATGCCGCGGTGGTCGAGCTCGTTGCCCACAAAGACGCGGAGATCAAATACTCCACCGTGCAGAATTGGTACCCGGGCGACGAGAACGGCGTCGGGGGCATCTACAACTTCGTCACCAAGCGTGGCACCTGCGAGGGCGCCAACTCGAAGATCTCGTGGACGCAGGTCGAGACCGGCTCGTCCATCACCTGGAAGTACCCGAGCTGCATACTCAAGGGCGACAACTCGGTAGGCGAGTTCTACTCGGTGGCGCTGAGCAATAACTACCAGCAGGCCGACACCGGCACCAAGATGATTCACCTGGGCAACAACACCCGGTCGACCATCATCTCCAAGGGCATCAGCGCCGGCCACGGCCAGCAGACCTATCGCGGTCAGGTGAAAATCGCCAGGTCTGCCCGCGGCGCGCGCAACTACACCCAGTGTGACTCGCTGCTGCTGGGCGATCAGTGCGGCGCCCACACGGTGCCGTACGTCGAGGTCAAAAACAGCAGCGCCAAGCTCGAACACGAAGCGACGACCACGCGCATCGGCGACGATCAGCTGTTCTATTGCCGCCAGCGCGGCTTGTCCGAAGAGGACGCCGTCAACCTGATCGTCAACGGATTCTGCAAACAAGTGCTGCAAGAGCTGCCCATGGAGTTCGCCGTGGAAGCGCAGAAGCTCCTCAGCGTGAGCCTCGAAGGGGCAGTTGGATAGACGAAATGCTCGAAATCAAAAACCTACACGTACAAGTCGAAGGCAAGCCGATCTTGCGCGGCATCGATCTGACCATCGAGTCGGGCAAGGTGCACGCCGTCATGGGACCCAACGGTTCGGGCAAGAGCACGCTCGCGCACGTGCTGGCCGGTCGCGACGGTTACGAAGTGACCGACGGCTCGATTACCTACCTGGGCCAGGACCTGCTCGACATGTCGCCGGAAGCGCGCGCCCGTGCCGGAGTGTTCCTGGCGTTTCAGTACCCGGTGGAAATCCCCGGGGTGAACAATATCTACTTTCTCAAGGCAGCGCTCAACGCGCAGCGCCGCGAGCACGGTGAGCCCGAGGTCGATGCCATCGAGTTCATGCAGATTGCCCGGCAGAAGGCCAAGCTGGTCGAGCTCGACGAGTCACTCACCAAACGCTGGGTCAACTCCGGTTTCAGCGGCGGCGAAAAGAAGCGCAACGAGATCTTCCAGATGGCCGTGCTCGAGCCGCGGTTCGCCGTGCTCGACGAGACCGACTCGGGGCTCGACATCGACGCCCTGCTCATCGTGGCCAACGGGGTCAATAGCCTGCGCTCACCCGAGCGGTCGATGCTGCTGATTACCCACTACCAGCGTTTGCTCGACTACATCGTGCCGGACATCGTCCACGTGTTGCTGGATGGGCGCATCGTGCGCTCGGGCGACAAGGACCTGGCGCTCGAGCTCGAAAAGTCCGGTTACGCGGACATCCGGGCTGCGGCTTCCTGAGGCGAGTAGGACCATGTCGAAGCACAAGCTCATCGAACAGCTCGACTCGCGACGCGCGGACTGGCCGGCATGGCTCGCCGAGTTGCAGACCGCAGCGGCCGACGCGCTGACCCTGACCGGCTTGCCCCACAAAAAGGTGGAGCGCTGGCGGTTCACACCGCTGCGGCCGCTGACCAGCGGCGAGTTCGCACGCGCGGGCGCCGAGCCGGACAAAGACAGCTGGCGGCGTGTCCTGGACGCGCAGCTCGGCGACATCGGCGACAGCTGGATCATTCCCATGGTCGACGGCGTGGTGCTGGCTGCGCCCGAGCCGGCGCCCGCGGGTGTGCGCGTGTCGCGCTTGCGCGACGCGGTGGCCGCTCAGCCCGAGCTGATGGAACAAACTCTGGGGCGCATTGCGCCGGCCCAGCAGTTTGCGGCGCTCAACGCGGCACTGTTTGCCGACGGTCTCGTCATCGAAATCGACGCGGGCGCGGTGATCGACAAGCCCATTCACATCGTCAGCCTGGCGGCGGCCGGTAGCGAAGACACCGTTTGTTATCCGCGCGTGCTGGTCATCGCCCACGCGCGGGCGCAGGTGCCTTTGATCGAGACACACCTTGCCGCCGCGCCGACGGCGCGCAGCCTGGCCAATCCGGTCAGCGAAATCGCGGTGGGCGACGGCGCGCGCGTCGACCACGTGCGTGTGCACATGGGCGGCGAGCGCAGCTACAACGTCGGCATGCTGGCCGCACGCGTCGGCCGCGACGGCGTCTACCGGTCGCGCCTGGCGGCGTTCGGTGGCACGCTCACCCGCATCGATGTGCAGATTGATCTGGCCGACCTCGGCGCCGAGACCTCGGTGGACGGCATCTACCACGCCGGCCGGGGTGAGCACGTCGACTTTTCGCTGCGCATCGATCACAAAGCGCCGCGCTGCACCAGCAATATGAACTACCGCGGCATCCTCGACGGCAACGGCGAGGCGGTGTGGGACGGCATGACCGTGGTCCACCGCGGTGCGCAGCACACGGTGGCGCACCAGCAGAATCGCAACCTGCTGTTGTCCGACGACGCCAGCGTCAACACCAAACCGCACCTCGAGATCGATACCGACGATCTGGTCGCCAGCCACGGCGCCACGGTCGGTTCGCTCGACGACCAGCAGCTGTTCTATTTGCGCAGCCGCGGCCTCGAGCACGACCAGGCGCGGGCCGCACTCACCTACGCGTTCGTTCAAGAGTTGCTCGACGGCATCGGCCCGCAGGTGCTGCGCGGCCGACTGGGCGCGCTGTTGCGCCAGCGGTTGCCGGCAGGGGACACCATCGGAGAGATTTGTCATGAGTGAGGCTGCCGCATTGGCTTCTGCTGCTACATACCCGCTCGAGCGCATCCGCGACGATTTCGTCGCGTTGCACCAACAGGTGCGCGACCGCCAGCTGGTGTATCTGGACAGCGCCGCCAGCGCGCTCAAACCGCGCGTGGTGATCGACGCGGTCGAGCGTGTCTACGGCCGGGACTGTGCCAACGTGCACCGCGGTGTGCACGTGCTGTCGCAGCGCGCCACGGCCGCGTTCGAGGCGGCACGCCAGACCTGCCGCGATTTCCTCGGCGCCGCGTCGGACAAAGAAATCATTTTCACCCGCGGCACCACCGAGAGCATCAACCTGGTGGCGCACACCTGGGGGCGCAGCAACCTGGGTGAGGGCGACGAGGTGTTGCTGTCCGGGTTGGAGCACCACTCCAACATCGTGCCGTGGCAAATGGTGTGCGAGCAGACGGGCGCCAACCTCGTCGTTGCCGAGCTCGCCGACGACGGCGACGTGCCGCTCGAGACCATCAAGGCCAAGCTGAGTGACCGCACCAAGCTGGTCGCCATGGCGCACATCTCCAACGCCCTGGGCACCGTGCTGCCCATCGCCGACGTCGCCGCGCTCGCCCACGAACGCGGCGCGGTCATGGTCGTGGACGGCGCGCAGTCCGCGCCTCATGTCGCGGTAGACGTGCAGGCGCTGGGTTGCGACTTCTACGCGTTCTCCGGTCACAAGATCTACGGCCCGACAGGCATCGGCGTGCTCTGGGGCCGCACCGAGCTGCTCCAGGCCATGCCGCCGTATCAGGGCGGGGGTGACATGATCCGCACGGTCAGCTTCGAGCGCACGACCTATGCGGACTTGCCGGCCAAATTCGAAGCGGGCACGCCGAACATCGCCGGCGCTGTCGGCCTCGGCGCCGCCATCGACTATGTCAACGGCTTCGGCTTCGAGGCGCTCGAGGCGCACGAGCAGTCGCTGCTGGCGTACGGCACCGAGCAACTGCAACGCGTGCCCGGCCTCAACCTGGTCGGCACGGCGCCGCGCAAGGTCGCGGTGCTGTCGTTCACCATGAAAAACGCTCACCCTCACGACATCGGTACGATCGTGGACTCCGAGGGCATTGCGATTCGCACCGGTCACCACTGCGCCCAGCCGGTGATGACGCGGTTCGGTGTCCCGGCCACGGCGCGGGCGTCGCTGGGCATGTACAACTCGCGGCGCGACATCGACGCGCTTGTAAAGGCACTTCTCGGCGTGCGAAAGGTATTCCCGCTATGATTTCTTCCGACCTTCGCGAGCTGTACCAGGAGTTCATCCTCGACCACGGCCGCAATCCGCGTAACTGCAAGGTGCCCGAGTGCAGCAACCACGGCGGCGAGGGTTACAACCCGCTGTGTGGTGATCAAATCTCGCTCAAGGTTCAAGTCGAGGACGGCGTCATCAAGGACATCGGCTTTCAGGGCTCGGGCTGCGCCATCAGCACGGCGGCGGCGTCGACCATGACCGAAGCGGTGATGGGCAAGTCCCTGGCCGAGGTAAAGGAGCTGTTTCAGCGCTTCCACGCACTGGTCACCGGCGGCGAGGACGAGCCCGATTTCGACAAGCTCGGCAAGCTCGCCGTGTTTTCCGGTGTGGCCGAGTTTCCCATGCGGGTCAAGTGCGCCACCCTGGCGTGGCACACCCTACAAAACGCCCTCGAAGGCGAAGGGGCGCCAGCCACCACGGAGTGAGCGATGTCCGAAGCTGATGCGTTAAAGACGAAACGGCTGTTGCCCACCGTGCCGCACGCCCCCGAAGAAGGGGATGCCGAGGCCTACGGTGGCAGCGGCGCGCGTTCAGACCAGGTCGGCGAAGGCGAGCTGCGCAATCGCATCGTCGCGGCGCTCAAGACCGTATACGACCCGGAGATTCCCCTGAACATCTACGACCTGGGCCTGATCTACGGGTTCGAAGTCGACGATGGTGGCAAGGTCGACATCTCGATGACGCTCACCGCCCCGGGCTGCCCGGTCGCTGGCAGTCTGGTCAAAGAGGTAGCCGATACCGTCGGCGACGTCGACGGGGTTGCTCGCTCGCACGTCACGCTCACCTGGGATCCCCCGTGGACCAAGGACCGGATGAGCGAAGAAGCGATGCTCGAGCTGGGCCTGCTGTAGCACGCACCCTAGCGCAAACGCGCAAACGAACAGTAGTTTTCCGGAACAGCACGTGCATGTGCTGCGCGCACTACGAATCGGCGCGCACGCGTGTTTGCGCGGACCGCCGTGATGTGAAGGAGAAGACTCGTGATTCGCACACTAGGACCCGTTGTTCTTGCATTCGTGTTTGCCGTTGGATGTTCCAAAGACGAATCGTCATCGTCCAAAACGAAGCATCCCGCACACCCCGCTACGAAGGCTGCCGCGCACAACAAGCCGCAGGCCAAACCCGAACCCAAGCCCAAGCCGCGTATGGTTCCCGATCGCACGGCCGACGTCGCGCGCGCTCGTGCGTTGTGGTCGCGCGCCGGCGCCGAGTACAAGCATTGGAACGCCGCCACGGCAAAACCGGTGAAGGGAAGAAAACCCCACGGCCGGTTTATTCAGGCGTTCTACAACGACGTGGCAAAGTAAGCCGCCGGCGGATCGGGCGCCTGGCCCGATGGTTCGGTGTTCGCCAAGGACAACTACATGCCGAACGCCGCCAAGACCGGCCCCGGCAAGTTGGTGGCGATCACGTTCATGGAGAAGAAGAACGGCACCTGGTTTTGGGTCAAGTACACGCCCGACGGTCACGTGGCCAAGACCCCGCCGAATCACCCCAAGATGCCCAACATGCCTCTGGCGGGAACGGCGAAGCTGCGCTGCATCGGCTGCCACGACGGGCATGCGAGCCGCGACATGGTGGTGACCAAGATCGGCAAGTAAATAAACTAACGGTTGCGCCGCTGCCAGCGTGCGCGGCGCTTGGCCGCTTCCTCGTCCCGGTTCTTCGGCGGCGCCGCGGTCTCCAGCGAGTCGACCAACACCGCCGTGGCCTTCGCGATTTGCTCGACGGCGCGGTTGAACGCTTGTTCGTTGGCTTTGGATGGCCGCGTGCCGCCGCTGACTTTGCGCACGTACTGCAGCGCGGCGGCGCGGATTTCCTCTTCGCTGGCCGGCGGCTCGAAGTTGAACAGCGGCCGGATGTTGCGGCACACGTTACTCGGCCTCGAGCAGCTTGGTGCGGATGAACCGCTGAACCCGCTCGGGCGTCGGCGTGCCGTCGATGACCCACTCTTTCATGCTGTAGTAGTGGGTCGTTCCGCGCGGGGCTCCGCGCAGGGTCATGCACACGTCGAACTGTTTGCAGTTCTCGCGGCTGACTTTGGCGCGCAGGCCGTACTGCTTGCCGGTCTGCAGCATGGTGATGTCGAACGTGTTGCCGCCGCCGGCGTTCCACTGGAACACGGTGTAGTCACCTTCGTACGCGGACGTGCGCTGAAACGCGCCGAACTGCGGATCGGCCTGGGCGACGAACACGTCGATCTTGTCGCGCAGGTTCTCCGGGATTTTGTCGATCCACACCCGGTTGACGACGGCGCTGCGCGACTGGTTGTGGTTGATGACTTGATTGCCGTCATGGTCATTGCCAAACCACCACGCGGCGCCCAGGACGACGACAGAGAGCAGCGCTAGCTTTTTCATCAAACCACTTTTAGCATGTGTTCGGGCCAACCGCTCGTGCACGCCACGAGGGTTCGGCTACACTGCCGGTGATATGTCACCCAAGCCGTTCGTGTACCGCATGGCCGTGCGCTTCGCAGACGTCGATCACGCCGGAATCGTTTACTACCCGGTGTTTTTTCACTACTTTCACATGGCCGTCGAAGCGTTCTTTCGCGACCGTATGGGAGCGCGCAGCTACGTGGACCTGTTGGACAACCGCGGCGTGGGTTTTCCCGCAGTGCGCACAGAGTGCAGCTATATAGCGCCGTTGAAGTTTGGTGACACCATTGATATCGAGATGACGGTGGCTCGCCTGGGTGCCAAGTCGGCGACTTTCTCTTACCGGGTTTACCGCGCCGCCGACGACAAGTATAAAGAAGCCATGCAGTGCGCCGAAGGCAGCACGACCTGTGCCGTGGTGGAGCTCTCGAAGTTTCGAGCGATTGTCATCCCGGACGATCTGCGCCCGCTGTTCGAGCAGATCGCAGCTTCGGCCTCCACGGAAGTGAGCCAATAGTGTCGGACGAGTCAAAACTGAGCCGGATGCAGGCCGTGCTCACCGCGTTGCTCAAGCACCGGCTGGACGAGTCCCTCGAGCACGTGGACAAAGCGCTGCAACGCTGGCGCGAAGGCGAGCTCGGTTCGTTCGAGACCCACGCCGAGGTGCTCAAGCACGCAGCGCGCGCCCAGCATCTGGCGTCCCGCGTGGCCCAGGTCAATCCGAACGCGGCGGCCAATGTGCTGCGCGACGCGTTCGACGCCGAGCTGATCGGCCGCGACGAATTCGTCAGCCTCACCGGGATCGAGCCGGACGAGGTCGAGCCGCTGCCACCGCTCGATGCCGAGCCGGTCGCCACACCGCCGAAGCGCGAGTTCGTCGAAGAGCTGCTCGGCCGTGGCGCCGTGCTGTTGCATATCGATGCCCGCGACGAAGCCGTGCGCGTGCCCGATCATCTGCGCGGCGACCCAAAGCTGGTGCTGCGTTTTGGCTACGGGTTGTCGCCTGCAATCGTGGATCTGGACATCGACGAGGAAGGTATCTCGGGTACGCTCACGTTTGGCGGCTCGCCGTTCCACTGCGTGCTGCCGTGGTCCAGCATTTACGCCACGGTGTCCGATGTCGACCAGCAGGCGATGGTGTGGCCCGACGACGTGCCCACCGCAGTGCTCGAGTCGCTGCAGGAGTCGGCCGCCGAGACCGCCGCCAAGCGGCCCAGTCGGCCCGCGCCGCCCGCGGCCAAGCCGCAAAAGAAGCGGCCCAGCCACCTCAAGCTCGTCGACTAGCTGCGCGCTGGCAGGTGCAAGCGCACGCCGCAAGACTCGGGCACACCGGGGCAGGGCGGGGCGAGCTTGTCGAGGTCGACGATGACCTCCGTGGTCGGATACAGGTCCTGAATCGCGCGGCCGATCGCGCCGGCGAGCGCTTCGAGCAGCTTGAACGTATGGGAGGTGCCGATTTCCACAGCGAGCTTGGATACTTTGCGGTAGTCGAGCGTGTCCTTGATGTGGTCGCTCTTGGCCGCGGCCTCGAGGGTGGTGCGCATCTCTAGATTGACGCGAAACCGGCGGGTGGCGCGGCGTTCTTCGGCCGTGTAGCCGTGGTTGGCTTCGAACTCGATGCCGCGCACGAACACCGCATCGCCCCGGTAGGCGCTGGTCATCGGCTCAGCCCGCCGCCGCGTTGGCTTCGCGCTTGAGCTTGCGCTTGATCATCTGGCGCTTGAGCGGGCCGACGAAGTCGACCAACAGCTGACCGGTGAGGTGGTCGTTCTCGTGCAGCAGACAGCGGGCGAGCAGACCGTCGCCTTCGAACTCGAACATCTCTCCGTCCAGGTTCATGGCGCGCACCTTGGCAGCAATGGGCCGGTCCACCGGGACATAGACATTGGGAAACGACAGGCAGCCCTCGTCGGCTTTTTCGGTCTCGTCGCTGGTCCACATGACTTCGGGGTTGATGAACGCGACCGGCAGGGCGTCGGGTTCGAGGCCGGCGAGCTCGGGCTCGACCAAAAATATTTTGTACGGCTCGCCGATTTGCACGGCCGCGATACCGAGGCCGTTGTGGGCGTACATCGTGTCGACGAGATCCTGGTAGAGGCTCCGCACCGAGTCGTCGACCTCGGGTATCGCTCTGGTTTCTTCGCGGAGTCTGGCGTCGGGCCAGACAACGATGGGTCGCACTGCCATTATCCACCCACAGTAATGACGCTATGTCGCAGTGTCAATGAAACAATATCAGCCAGTTACTGGGTCTCGTTGACAACCTGGGGGCGTACACGCATAGAGTAGCCACAACTGCGGATCTACCGAGAATGAAACGCCTAACGCCAGAAAAAGTAAAAGACATCCTGAGCAGCGTCAAAGACCCGTGTCTGGACGAAGACATCGTCAAGTACCGGATCTTCAGCAGCGCCGAGATCGACGGCGACGACGTGCTCGTTCGCGTCACCATCCCAACCCACGCCTATCCCCAGGCCAAACGGGCGGAGCTGTCGCAACGCATCGAGACGGCGTTGCGGAAGCAAGGCGCCGACAACACCACGGTGATGGCCGAGGTGCAGACCGCGTGGACGCCGCCGCCGAGCGACAAGGCGGCCATGCACGGCACCAAGAACATCATCGCCGTCGCCGCCGGCAAAGGCGGTGTCGGTAAGTCCACCGTGGCGGTCAACCTGGCGCTGGCGCTCAAGCGCAGCGGCGCCAGCGTTGGTCTGCTGGACGCGGATGTGTTCGGCCCGTCGATTCCTCAGATGCTCGGCCAACCCGATGTGCCCGCCGGAACCACCGACGACAAGCGCATCGTGCCGGCGATTCATCACGGCCTCAAAGTCATCTCCGTGGGCTTTTTCGTCAACAAGGAAGAAGCCGTGGTGTGGCGCGGGCCGATGGTGCACCGGCTGCTGCAGCAGTTCCTCGTCGATGTCGATTGGGGCGATCTGGACTATCTGATCTGCGACCTGCCGCCGGGCACCGGCGACGTGCAGCTGTCGCTGTCCCAGCTGATTCCGATCACCGGCGCGGTGATGGTGACGACGCCACAGGAAGTCGCGTTGATCGATGTGGTCAAGGGCATCTCCATGTTCAAGCGCGTGGAGATACCGATCCTGGGCGTGGTCGAGAACATGTCGTACTACCGCTGCCCGGCGTGCGGCCATCACGATGAAATCTTCAGCCACGGCGGTGGCAAGCGGCTGGCCGCGGAGATCGAAGCGCCGTTTTTGGGCGAGATTCCCATTGATGCACGCATCCGTTTCGGCGGCGACAGCGGCACCCCGATCATCGTGGCGTCCCCCGACTCGGAGCAGAGTCAGGCCTTCGTCAACATAGCTACCGAGGTCGCCCTGGGCATCGCCCGCCGCGTGCTGTCCAAGCCCAAGCGAGCCAAGCGCCTCGCGGTCATCCGCTGACCGGTTGTTCGCTGTCCCATGCGGCGCTACACTTCACTGGTGAACCTCAACCGCGAAGAGTTCGATCGCCGGCTGGCTCGTGCAGATCGCGCTCGTTGTGCGCTGCGCAGGGCGACCAACGAGTTGAAGACGCTCGGTCGCGAGCTTCTCGAAAAACGGACGACCCAGCGTGGATCTCAACGACCCGATCACCGTCCTGCTGGCGGTAACTGAGTCGCTGCGCAAAGCCGGCATCTGCCACGCGGTCTACGGCGGTTTGGCGTTGGCGGTTTATGGTGAGCCCCGAGAGACGCGCGACGCCGACGTGGCAGTTGCCGGGGTCGATGCCCGTGACGCGGCAAACGCGATAAGCGGCGAAG
>Ga0114931_10010075_pt1 | contig 11277 bp, 9 predicted proteins | sample 2SBtaG_FD_89579 | JGI IMG/M metagenome (GOLD analysis project Ga0114931, IMG submission 89579) | Deep subsurface microbial communities from Kolumbo volcano to uncover new lineages of life (NeLLi) - 2SBTROV14_V59a metaG | ecosystem: Environmental > Aquatic > Marine > Volcanic | place: Kolumbo...
ATGTTTTGAAGTTGCGCTATATGTAGTGCATCAGCCGAAATGAGACAATCTTGAAGTTAGGTGACGGACTTCTCCGGAGCAAGTAGAATCTTGTTTTCATGGGGAAAGGAGAAGCCGATGAGCGGTCGAAGAAAACGTAGGATGGGCCACAGCGAAGCGACGGCCCATCGAATCAGGGTTCGTTGCAGCGCGTTCTACTAGGGCCTAAACTGCACGATATGACAAACTATCGTAGAGCTTACGTGGCGGGGGGATCGTACTTCTTTACGGTCGTGACTCACCCGCGCCGGGCGCCACTGCTGGCTTGCCAGCAGTGCGAGCCCTGCGACGGGCCTCCTCACGATTTTGGCTGGGTCGCATACGCAGATCGGTGGGCCGTCGCTTCGCTGTGGCCCATCCTACGGACTACCGTGGCTTCGTGTTCAAGCATTGTTATGTCGCGTCATCCGTGTTATTTCGTCGCTCTCGTCGATGTCGCAACTCCGCTGCGGTTTGTGGTATTTCGTAAAGTGTTTCCAGCGTATGTTCAAGGATTTGAATCGCAAGCAACAACTCATTCGAGGGAGGGCGCGACAATTCATGAACGGCGTCATTGCCAAGGAAACGGTGCTCATGGAGAACATCGGCATTCGATTCAGTTAATATTCCTTGTTCATGAAGCCCCAATATTTTCCCTTGTAAGTTATCACGTCGGCGTGTTGTGGTCCTTCCATCATCGTTTTCGTAAGTCACTGGGCCGTCGGTGACATTTCTGTCTGCACAAATGCCCTCAACCAGCGCTCGAAGCCCAGCGGCGCACAAAGTATGAGCCCCAAAGTTATACGCATCAATCGCTTCGCGGTAGAACGTCCTCAAGTTCATCGGAACGTTGATGAAATCTTTGGCGTCAACGGTGATGCTTGACCTTCGAGGGTAAAGCCATTCATCGCTGCCATCGTTTTCGGAGAACCAATGCTCGTGACGGAAGTTTGTTGATTCGCAGCCCTGGCATTCAACAATTTGAAAGGTGTCATTCCAATTGACGGAGAAACTACGATCGTGCTCGTCTGGAAATTCTTCGCCGCGCTTGTCTACAGATTGCATGACAAGGTGACGGGTTGGACGTTTACAAATAACACAGTGAATTTGAATGATGTCGCCCTTGCACTGATTCTCTTTGGTTGATTTCTCTACGTGTGACATATTTCCAAAGCGACATAACAAGATATGGGTGGGGTTTACCTTCGTATAACGCAATATTACCAGATCTCATTGGTAGTCGCAAAGCTATGCGGAGAGAGAGTTTAGGTCGCCGGGTGCCACAGGTGACAAGATGCATCGTCGTGGCGTAGTCCACCAAATGAGACGAACCCTCTTGTGACGTCGTCACACTGGTAGGCTACCGCCAACCAGTGCCACCCGCGACCAGTGGTACGGCGACGAGTGGAAAAAGTACGAATGGAGTGGGCTCCTGCGAAAAACCTGCCGGCATTGCCAACCGCTTTTCAAAGTTGTGAATCCAACGAATCGATGGGCCGTCGCTTTGCTGTGGTCAATCCTACGGACTTGATATCCCTGGACTCGGCAACAAGACGAGAAAAACAGGTCTATTTCGTTGTGCTCGTTGTGCCGTCGTGGTTCAACTCTGCGCTGTGGTACTAAGTGAAACGTAAAAGTTCGCAGAGCGTTATTTCTTGATGCTAGCAACTTCGCGCACGCTAGCAAAAACTTCCCTCTCACGGCTCGTGTCTTACCTATTCTATTCGACCGGAATATTTCAAGAAATCGATTTATCTTTCCCAACACGTATGACCGATAACCCCAAAAGCGAATTTTTATCACGCGAACTCCCTGCGCAGGAACTCGATCATGTCTCGAGGATGGATCATCGGTATCGTCTACTTGGCGATCAGTGGAAGCTCAATCTCAAATTGCTTGGCCCAGGATGGGCGTCCCAATAAATCGGAGAGCCTGTCGTTCACCCAACGACTGGCTGCTCTGCGGAAGACCTTCAAGCGGGAAAAACCGTCGACCGGCAATCCCCGGAATACTTCGCAAGCCAACCGGCAAGTGGCTTACACGCAGGCACCACGATCAACCTCGCAGGCACCACGATCGACGCCTTCCTCAAAGCGCCCAAGCGCCTCGGTTCAGGCTAATCGTGAAGCATTTGCCGCTCGATTCCGGCGCAAAGTTGCTTCTAGCGGTAGTCCTACTCGGAAACAAAACAACGGCGCTGCCACACGCTTGGAGAGCAAAAAGCGAGTTGGAAGCGCTTCGAGCGAAACTCCAGTTGTTCCGACAGGTCGCTACCCCTCGGCCGTCGAAGGCGCTAACGATATTGAAGCAGCCTTGACCGATATACTCGCACAAGGAGAAACGCAAGAAACAAAAAACATTCGGGCAGCCGCTAGCGAAGAGACTTCCCCAACCACAGAAAGAAAGACGACCAAAAGAAAGACAACGAAAAGCCGGAGAACAACCAAAGGAAAGCCGACTCGCCGCTCAAAGACTGTCCACCGGGGAACTCTTGATGTTCACGAAGCATTGGTAGGCACGGACAATGGAGAAGATTCCGCAGCAGAAGTTGTTGAAGAAACGATCTCTGCACCGAAGCCAGGAACAGAAGAAGCTGAGGAATCGAACGACTCTTTGGCACCTGCTGTGGAAAGAAAAGTTGTCCGAGAAAAACCGAAAGCTCGACCGACAACCAACAAGCAGCAGTTGGCAACAGTCGAGGAGTCGCCACACGCATCGGCCGAGCAAACTCCGGTCGCCGAGGCCAGCCAGCCAGTCGCTAGCTATCGTCAACCAGAACGGTATCGTGAAACTCCGCAGCCTCGTCAACCAGAACTACGTCTCAAAACTGAGCAGCCTGTCGAAACCAAACCGCTCCTCGAAAACAAGCAGCCTTCAGCAGCCGACAGCGTAGTAGACAGCGTAGTCGACCCGTTCGATTCAACCACAGAGCAATCGTTCTCTGGCAATCCGATGCGTGGCAGCTCTCAAGCTCCGTCCTTTTCACAAGCCGAGCAATCTGCCACCGTCGAACAACGTGCTCCTATTCAGCAATTCGGACAGCTAAGGGGAGAAGTTCTACTCAGCTCTCAGCAACCAGTCATCGTATCGCATGTCGAAGGACCCCGCCGAATTTTAGTGGGCCACGAAGCGACGTATCAGATTGTTTTGGAAAACACGAGCGATAACAATGCAAAAAGTATCGATGCGTCTATTCGCATCCCCGAATGGGCCGACATCATCGATGTAACCTCAACGGGCGGCGCCGTGGAACGTAGCGGCGAGGGAGACAACGGTGGAGTGTTCCAGTGGCAGCTCCAAGAGCTCGCTGCAAGATCTTCTGCTGCATTACGAGTACGATTGGTTCCTCGTAGCGGTCGACCGATGCAGCTTGGCGTTCAGTGGAGCCAGGCACCTGTGACCTCAGAAACTATGGTCGAAGTACAAGAACCCAAGCTAGAAGTCGGCCTAAGCGGTCCGCAAGAAGTTCTTTTTGGTCAACCTCAACGGTACCGTATGGTACTCAGAAACCCCGGCACCGGGGTGGCTGAGCAGGTGGTTGTCCAGCTCATCCCGCCTGGTGGCGACGAGGAATCGGCAACTACGCAAAACATCGGCCCGTTGCAGCCAGGCGAAGTCCGAGAAATCGAGCTTGAATTGACCGCTCGCGAGGCTGGCGAACTGATCATGCAAGCCACTGCCAACGCGGAGGGTGGCCTGTCTGCCGAGGCCGTTAAAAATGTACTTTGCCGTAAACCCGAACTGCAAGTCGACTGGCGTGGTCCCGATACCAAATATGCAGGTACCGTCTCTGCCTATTACATTCGCGTTCAAAATCCTGGCACTGCGGTGACTGAACCCGTAACCGTGACCTTTGAACTTCCCGAGGGTTCGCAGTTGGTATCAGCCAGTGAAGGGCATTCGATTGATGAGGGTAGCCGAACCATCAGTTGGCGATTAGCCGGCCTTGGTGTAGAAGAAGCTCAGTTTATGCAAGTCCGCTGCCGAGTAGACCAACCTGGGATAAGTCAATTCAACGTAACGGCCCAGATCGACAGCGGCGAACTAAGCGACACCAAAACCATCGAGACCAATATCGTTGCGTTGGCCGATCTGAAGCTTGATGTGACTGACCCTCAAGGGCCTTTGCCGTTGGGCGACTCGGCTCTGTACGAAATCCGAGTACGCAACCGAGGCAAGACTGCTGCCGAGGGAATTAACATCGTCGGGTTGTTTTCCTCTGGAATTGACCCGGTCTCTGTCGAGGGTGCCCAATATACCGAGCGAGACGGTCGCGTGATCTTCCATCCGATCAAGAGCCTGCCGGCCGGCAAAGAGATCGTATTACGAATTCGCGCAAAGGCTGTCCAAGCGGGTACTCACATCTTCCGCGCAGAAGTTAGCTGCCAGGATCTTGATATCAAACTCGCTGCTGAAGAAACGACTCGCTTCTTCAAGGATGCCGCTCGCTGGGAAGATGGCCGGTGGGATGACAGCAGGACTCCTTATGCGGCGGAAAACGACGAGACGGTCAATCGCTAGCAGCGAATTGCGACGAACTGCTAGCACTGCTCTCGTTGCCTCAAGCTGGTCTTGGTTGCAGGCCCAGAGTCGGTACAATCTCGCCTCGTTTGGCACTTTGCCAAGTCGATTCGCGAAATACCTTTCGAGCTCCAGCGGGGCTCTGGCTGTCGGTCCATGATCAGAGAAAATAGTTCGGCTGCTATTACTCTAATCTCTTGCGCTGCGCTGCTTTGTATATCAGCTGGCTGTGGGACGACACGCACTTCCAACACGCTACGCACCGGTACCGAACAGCTACTTATTTCCGACGCGATCGATCGCGCTGTGCAAGGCATCGATTTTTCTCCCTTGGCTGGCAAGAAAGTCTTTTTCGACGAACGGCATCTGTACGATGTCGTCGACGATGCCTATCTCATCAGCACCTTGCGACAGCATTTGCTCGCCAGTGGATGTATTCTGAAGGACGATCGCGAGCAAGCAACTTTCATCGTAGAGCCTCGGGCAGGCGCTGTCGGTACCGACAGCCACGATTTGCTATTTGGTGTACCCCAAACCAACGTCCCCCAATTCACTTTACTAGCGGCTTTACCCCCTGCCATCCCCGAGATCCCGATAGCCAAACGTCGTAACCAAAAAGGCGTGGCGAAAATCGCCGTCTTCGCCTACCGTCGCGACTCAGGAGAGCCCGCTTGGCAGTCGGGTCTTGTCTCAAGCGAAAGTACTTCCAACAACATTTGGGTCCTCGGTGCCGGTCCCTTCAAACGCGGCACAATTCATCAGGGAACTTCCTTTGCTGGAAACAAGATCGCGAAGCCCGGGTCTGGCAAAAATGGCAATTCGACAAAGCAAATGGTACAACTGAGGCAAGAGGCAATCTTTCCGAATTCCCTTTCACGGCCTGCAACGCCTGCCGAAGGAGCCGAGGGGGAGGTTCAGCAAGCCGCTGCAGAAGAGATGGTTACAAGCCAATCTCCTTCGCCGACGCCGGCTACTCCCTCGGTAACGACCGCCGATGGCCCCCCGGTCTTGCCGCCGCCTAGCACTCCTTCTGCCAAAGGCGGTTCGACTCAATAGGGCAAATGACGAATTTCAAAATACCCAAATCCGAAAAAACGCAACGTGAGAACTGTGAGTATTTGCATGAAATACTGTACTCAAAGTGAAAACCGCCAAGGACGCCAAGCACGCCAAGGGGCTATTTTTGCAGAACCAACAAGGAGTTTTTCCTCTTTGCTCGTCAATCATACCTTGACTAGGCGGGTGTCAGGATTTTCTCTGTTCTCTTGGCGTCCTTGACGATCTTGGCGGTTATTCTTTTCAGTTTGAGTACTGTATTTCTTGTTTCGTCATTGGGCCATTTTTCTATGCACTGGGCGTCATTCGTGCTTTGCCTAGCGTCTCACTCAAGTCTCCTCGCCCCTGTCTTGAAGTCGTACTTGAATCTCGTCGCCTTCGACACGCACTTCGTAGGCATCAATTTTCAATCGAGGATTATCGCACCAGATACCGTTGCAGACGTCAAAACGCCAAGCGTGCCAAGGACAAGTAACGACTCCCTCTTCGTCAAGCTCCCCTGCCCCCAACGAGGCTCCCATATGGGGGCAAAGATCATCGATCGCATGATACGTCCCATTCCGATTGAATACCGCCACGAGGCGATCGCCTAGCGGGAAAGTTGCACCTTGACCTACAGGGATGGCTCCCTTCTTTGCGACGGTTATGAACTTGGACGACATTGGAGGAGGGAATCCGGGGACAAACGGCTTATGGCAAACCATGAATGACGAAATACCCAATGACGAAGAAATTCCAAAATAATGCGGTGATTTTCGCAGAAAGTAGTTTATCCGGGTTTCGGCTTGCTTTCGTCATTGGGTATTTCGGTACTCGTCATTTGCCTATCTTTGGTTACACTTTAGAGAGTCCACAGTCTAGGGTCCAGAGTCCAGAACTAGAAGAGCCTACCGTGCCCGAAACGTCTCCTGATATCTCACTTCGAGAGTTTCAACTATTGATCCGCGAAATGTACTTCGAGAAGGACGTGGAGCGCGGCATCGACGGCACTTTCATGTGGCTGATTGAAGAAGTTGGAGAGCTGGCCGCCTCGCTTCGCGAAGAGTCCTCCGACGAGCAAGCCGCCGAATTTGCCGATGTGCTCGCTTGGCTGGCGACGATTGCCAACGTAGCAGGCATTGATTTGACGACAGCAGTCCGAGAAAAATACGGATCAGGTTGTCCCGGCTGTGGTCGGCTCGTTTGCACTTGCGATAAGACGGAGAAACCGTGACGACCGCCACCCTCTTCCGCCATCTCGTGTTAGCAACTATCGCGCTAACGCTTGCAGTACCGCTTGCGTCTTCGCAGACGCCTTCCGCAGCGCCGACCATTCGCAACATACAAATCGGTTTTGGAGGCATCTACAAGATCGGATGCTGGACGCCGATCGTCGTCGAGCTGACTGGTGGCACTCAACCCTACACAGGCCAGATAGCTGTCACGGTCCCCGATACCGACGGAGTCCCAACCACCATTTTTTCTGCTGACAATCGACCCGTCGGCGTCGATCCGGGGCAAAGTACCTCAGTGCGTTTATTCGTCCGCATCGGTCAATCTCATAGCACCTTCGAAGTGCGATTCATTGCCGAGGGCCGTACCATTGCGGAACGCAAATTTTACTCCGGTTCCGATCAGTCTACGGGCGTTGTCCCTGGGGGTGTCGCTGCGACTAATCGGTTGTTATTGGCGTTTGGACCTCCTTCAGGCGTAGGCGAAATCATTCGACCTACTGAAAGAGAAGACAGCCTGTTGGCGACAAAAATTGTTCGCATCGAAGAAGCGGCCGCGTTGCCTATTGACTGGATTGGCTATGAAGCTATCGACACGATCTTGCTAACCACTTCCCGGCCCGAACTCTACCGACCACTGCTGCAGAACCCGGGACGCATCGCCTCGCTACGACACTGGGTCGAGCTAGGCGGCCACTTAGTGGTTTTCTGCGGCGCTGAGTCGGCAGAACTCTTGGCCGTTGGCGGTCCACTTGCAGATTTGATTCCCGGAACTTTCGCAGAAACGGTGCCGCTCAGGCAATGGCAACCTTTGGAGACATTCAGTGGAGCCGAAAGGCCCAAATCCCGCGATAATCGGCTCGACCTCCGTGTGCCAAAGTTGGTCGACGTCCACGGACAAATTCTTGCCCATGCCGGCAGGCTAGCCACGACCCTGCCGTTGGTCGTGAGATCGCGGCTCGGCTTGGGTGAGCTCGTGTTTGTGGGATTGGATTTCGATCTATCGCCACTCCGCGACTGGAAAGGACGCGCGAGCTTCTTACGCAAGGTCTTCAATTGGGTCGAAGATGAAGAAACTCGGCAGCAGGCGGACCAGGGGCTCGCGTCGGTTGGTAGCGACGACATGATCGGTAAAGTCCGCATTGCGCTCGACAACAAATTTGCTGGCGTCGAAGTCGTTCCTTTCGCATTAGTGGCGCTGTTCGTTGTGATTTACATCCTACTGATCGGACCGGGTGACTATTTCCTCGTTAAGAAATTTCTGAATCGACCAGAGCTCACTTGGATTACCTTTCCACTGATTGTCATTGCCGTTTCGGCGGCTGCCTATTGGTATGCAAATTCGAAAAAGGGCGACCAACTACGGGTAAACCAAGTAGAGGTCGTCGATGTGGATACCACCAGCGGGCTCGTCCGTGGCACGGTCTGGTCTCACTTCTTCACGCCACGCGTCGACCAATACCGCCTCACACTCAAACCAGATTTCCTGGGGAGCTCTCCGACAAGTGGCCTCTCCCAACAAGTCGCTTGGCTGGGGCTCCCAGGCTATTCGTTGGGGGGCATGCAAGCCAGCGCCACACAAACGGCCGTCTTCAGCCGCGGCTACTCCTACAGTTCCGACCGAACTTCGATGCAAAACGTTCCCGTGCAAGTCTGGTCCACAAAAACCATCACCGCCCGCTGGACGGCCAATGTAGGGGATTCGATCACTGCCGACCTGCATCGAACCAGCGACGAACTGCTGGCAGGAAAAATTTCGAATTCAACCGGCCTCGAATTGGACGATTGCCTGTTGCTCTATGGCCGCTGGGCGTACCATCTGGGACGAATGGCAGACAAGGCGACCTTGAATTTTGACTACTCCCGACAACCGCGAACTGTCAAAACCTCGCTCACCAGTGCTACCGCAGGCAATACCACCGAAGACAATACCGCCGACGATGGCACGGTGCCGTTTCGGCTGGCCGAATCTGACGTGGCGCGTCTTGCCAAGACAATGATGTTTTTCCAGGCAATCAATGGCCGACGCTATACTGGCAAACTGAACCGATATCAATCCTTCGTCGACTTAAGTCATTTGCTCCTACAGGAGAAAGTAGCCATTTTGCTAGCCAAAAGCCCCGCAACAGGAAGTCAATGGTTCAATGGCGACCAACCGCTACGCAGCGACGACGATCGGCGCTGGACCTTTTATCGCTTTGTGCTGCCAGTCGAGAATCTGAAAAAGTAAACACTCCGCATTCCGAAATCCGCATTCCGAATTCCATTGCTATGATCGAAATTCGCGACCTCACAAAAAAATATTCTGAACTCTACGCCATTCACAAAATCGATTTGAAACTCGAGCGTGGCGATGTGTTTGGCTTTATCGGCCCGAATGGGGCTGGCAAGACGACTACCATGCGTATTCTCGCCACGCTGCTCAACCCCACTTGGGGCGAAGCGTATGTCGGCGGTTACTCGATCTACACCAAGCCGAAAGAGATCCGCCGCATCATCGGCTACATGCCCGACTTCTTCGGCGTCTACGACAACATGAAAGTGATCGAGTATCTCGAGTTTTTCGCAGCCGCCTATCGCATCAAGGGACCCAAACGCCGCAAAGTTTGCGACGATGTGCTCGGGCTAGTCGACTTGGGTTACAAACGCAACGAACTTGTCACTAGCCTATCGCGTGGCATGACCCAGCGGCTCGGGCTCGCACGCGTGTTGTTACACGATCCCCAGGTGCTGCTGCTTGACGAACCCGCCAGTGGTCTCGACCCCCGGGCACGAATCGAGATCCGAGGGTTGCTCAAAGAGCTACGCAACATGGGAAAAACCATCATGGTTTCCAGCCACATCTTGCCCGAGTTGGCTGATATCTGCAACAAGATCGGCATCATCGAAAAGGGAGAGCTGATCGTCAATTCCGACGTCGAAGACGTGATGCGACAGGTCCGCCAGCAGACGGTCCTGCAAATCGACGTCGCCGCAGACAGGGAAGCCGCAGCAAGTCAACTTGAGGAACATGAAATCGTTGAGAAAGTCGAGGTCCACGAACACGTCATCCGGGTAACCTTGACCGCCGGCGACCACGATTACAGCACACTCGCCCGTCTGCTGCTCGACAATGGCCATGCATTGACTCGTCTTAATGAAGAAGAAATCAACCTCGAAACAGCATTCATGACGCTAACCAAAGGAATCACTTCTTGAATTCGGAAATCGGATTTCGGATTGCGGAATCAAGGAGGAAGCCACTATACTGGTCCTCTCCGCTAGATTCCGCAATCCGAAATCCGCATTCCGAAATCGATCTGCCCCGTTCGTCTAGTGGCCCAGGACACCGCCCTCTCACGGCGGAGACAGGGGTTCGACTCCCCTACGGGGTACTGTGGACACTTGTTCACTATCGAGTGTAATCGCACTAGATTGCATTTCAGCCTGGTTTAACCGGGCTTTTTTTGTGTTTTGGTCTGCTGTGCAATCCGCTGCAAGCGTAGTCTGCGCCGCATTCTGCGACACCTTTTCGCTAGAGAGTGCGCCGGATTCTGCGCCACCTTGATCGGCAGGTGTACCAGCCGCTTTGGCGAAATGGGCATCGGTAACTTGCAAGTAGTGCTTGGCTGCAATGATCGCCGAGTTGCCTACCCAGTTGCAGACCACGTGCAGTGGGTAGTCCTCTGTGAGTTCAGTTTCGCGGCTCGCCCGCAAGTTGTGGAACAACCGCTCCCAAGGCTGGACTCCAGCCCGCTGCAGGATGCGTTGGAATTGGGTACGTAGATTTTGATTTTGCCCGCGATAACGGTTGATGACGTACAGACTTCCGTGTTCTGCTAGGTCAAAGGCTTCTTCCAGTAATGGCCTTAATTCCGCGAACAAGGGGATCGTCCGAAAGGCTCCACTGGGCAAGTGCTCGGTCTTGGGGCTTGGAACCTTGATCCGTTGATTCTCCCAATCAATATCTCCCCAACGTAGCGCCAGATGCTCGCTCGGGCAGCGCAAGCCACCATAGCGGCTCAGCGCGACGATCAATCTCCACTCGTTATCAGGACAAGCAGACAAAACTTGCTCGGTCACTTCACGAGTAACAAAATGGCTGCGAGCAGTGTTTACTTGGGCTGGCGCGGCTACCTCGGTAAAGGGATTCTCTGCAATCAGTTTTCTCCGCGCAGCCACACGGAAAAATTGTCTTGCTCGTTTGACCTCGCGGCCAATCGTAGCTGGTGCGAGTCCCTCTTTCAGCATTTGCTCTGGCCACTGGTCCGCATCGCCGCAGCTAATCGAGTCGATTTTTCGGTCCTCGCCAAAGTAGTTCACCATCCGCCGGATTGTCTGGTCGTAGTTCCGCAGCGTGTTTGGTTTTAGCCCGGATTATTCACGAGTCGCCTTGTTAATAGATAGAACCATTGCGTGATCTTCGGTGTATAAAGGGGGTACCAACACCAACCCTCACCACGGAAGGATCACGCAATGGGTGAAGCTCAGG
>Ga0114931_10010076_pt1 | contig 11277 bp, 6 predicted proteins | sample 2SBtaG_FD_89579 | JGI IMG/M metagenome (GOLD analysis project Ga0114931, IMG submission 89579) | Deep subsurface microbial communities from Kolumbo volcano to uncover new lineages of life (NeLLi) - 2SBTROV14_V59a metaG | ecosystem: Environmental > Aquatic > Marine > Volcanic | place: Kolumbo...
GGGCCAGATGGCGCTGCAGATCCATGAAAGCATCGGCCATCCCCTGGAGCTGGACCGCATTCTTGGAGACGAACGCAATTATGCCGGAACCAGTTTCGTCACGCCGAATATGTTCGGAACCTACCGCTATGGCTCCGAGCTGCTCAATGTCACCTTCGATCCAACCCTTCCCAATCAGGTCGCCAGCTACCACTATGACGACGAGGGCGCTGCCGCCAACCGTCAATATCTGATCAAGGACGGTATCCTGCAGCGGCCGCTGGGTGGTATGACGTCGCAGCGGCGTGCCGGCCTGGATGGCGTTGCCAACAGCCGAAGCTGCAACTGGAACAGGCCGGCCATCGACCGCATGGCGAACATCAATCTGGAGCCCGGCGAGACCTCACTCGAAGCGATGATCGCTTCCGTCGAGCGTGGCATACTGATGGAGACCAACCGCTCCTGGTCGATCGATGACAGCCGCAATAAATTTCAGTTCGGCTGCGAAATCGGCTGGCTGATCGAGCAGGGCGAACGCAAAGAAATCGTCAAGAATCCGAACTATCGCGGCATTTCCGCCACTTTCTGGCGCAACCTGAAAGCGGTCGGCGATGCATCGAACTTCGCTGTCATGGGCGTCCCCACCTGCGGAAAAGGGGAACCCAATCAAGCGATCGCCGTCGGGCATGCCTCGCCTCCCTGCCTCTTCGAAGTGGTCGATGTGTTCAGTTGAACCAGGTAACAGGGATCTGGCAACAGAACCCCAAAACCCCTGAGCCCTGTTTCCTGATATGGCCCCACAACACTATTTCTATTCATTGGTCGACAACCTGGGCAAGCATCTTCGTCCGAACGAAGTGCTGCTCTGCTCATTGACCGGAGAACAATCGGACTTTGTGCGGTTGAACCGGAACCGGGTTCTCCAGGCCGGGGCAGTGCGGCAAATCGAACTTTCCATGGATCTCATCGAAGAATCCCGGCACGCAAGCGCACAGTGCAATCTGAGCATGCAGGAGGAACGGGACATCAGCCAGCTGCTCGGGCTGATCGATGCTCTACGGATGCAACGACAGGCGCTCGCTGACGATCCATTTCTCCATTACAACACGACGCCCGTGCACAGCGAACAGATTGATGACAACCGGCTGCTGTCGAGTCATGAGGTCGTTCGCAAAATCACTGCCGCCGCGGAGGGACTCGATCTGGTCGGCCTGTATGCCGGCGGCCGACTGTATCGCGGCTTCGCCAACTCGCTTGGCCAGAGAAACTGGTACAGCACGGCCAATTTCAACTTCGATTGGACCTGCTATCACCGGGCGGACAAGGCGGTGAAATCGCGTTATGCCGGCTCTGAATGGTCGAGTGACCGCCTCGAGCAGAAGCTTGAGCATGTGCGGGCGGAGCTGCAGAGCCTGCAGCAGCCGGCACTCACCTTGAAACCGGGGCGCTATCGCGTTTACCTGGCCCCTGACGCGGTCAGCGAAATCCTGTCGACCGTTGCGTGGGGTGGCTTTGGACTGAAAAGCCACCGCACCCGGCAGACACCGCTGATCAAGCTGGCGCAAGGAACCCGATCGCTCGATCCCCGCATTCGTCTCAGCGAGAACAGCACGGCTGGCATCGCCCCCCGCTTCACCGACCGAGGTTTTATCACGCCGAAGGAGGTTCTACTGATCGACGGCGGCCGTCATGCCGGCTGCCTCGTCGATTCCCGCAGCGCCAAAGAGTACCGGACCCCGGTCAACGCCGGCAGCGAATACCCTCGATCACTCGATCTCGCCGCGGGCGAAATCGGTCCGGACGACATTCTCACCGCACTCGATACCGGGATTTATATCAGCAACCTCTGGTACAGCAATTTTTCCGACCGCAATGACTGCCGCATCACCGGGATGACCCGCTACGCCTGTTTCTGGGTGGAAAACGGGCGCATCAAAGCGCCGATCGAAGTGATGCGCTTCGATGAAAGCCTGTACCACATGCTCGGCGAACATCTGGTCGGCATCACCTCCAAGCGCGAGTTGATTCTCGATTCCGATACCTATGAGAGACGTTCGCTCGGCCACATGCACCTGTCCGGCCTGTTGATCGACCGTTTTTCATTGACGCTGTAAGGCATCTTACAAAGATTAAATTACCAGCCTTGCTTTGTCTATGGCTCCGTCTTCTGCGTTGCGCCAAGGGTGACATAGCCCGCTATGCGCCCCTTGTCACGCCTTGAATACGAAGCCCTATCCGGCGCAATTCTGGTCATTCAATATTTTCCAGATGCCTAACCGTCGCGCGAAACGGCAGGGATCGATTCCCGTACGATAGCCGGGTCGAACAGTGAGGACGCGCAGATGTGGCGAAGGGATGCGCGTTGTTGCGACAGGGAGTAAAATTCAGGGCTCGGAGCGGAACAGCAGAGTTGAAAACTGGCTTCTCCCCTAAAACACCGACCGCGCACAAAGGACTCAGCTGTGTGCTTCCCGGCGATTCCCCGTTGCTTCGGGCATGTTTGTCTCTGCGCCTTGCGCCCCTGATGCGATGCAAGACCCAAGACAACGCATGCCCCGAAGCAACACGGGGAACGTATTGCTTGAGAGTTTCAGCAGGACAAGCCTATTCTGACTGCCCTTCTTGCGGGTTGTCCATATAATCCGGTCTTTCCGAAGGACCTTGGCCCGCACGATTCTCTCCATAACCGCAACCGCCCAGAACAAACAAGGCACACAAAACCAACAATACTCGACGATACGTTCTCATAAAATCACCTCACAGATTCAACTTAGAGATTGGAAAAAAAGCCCAACATCGCATCTTTTCGCGGCCGAACAGTCGACTTATTCTTTGTTCTTCCACGGAAGCCATATTAAGTTATTCCGGATAATTGTCAAGGATTGCAAAATTTTTCGGTGTCATCGTATCGCTTCTCCGGGAAACGCGAAAGCCTCATGCCTGACGACCGCCTCGCCGGCAAAAGCCGGGCAAGCACAATGCCGATCTCTTCGGGCAAAAAAAAAGCGGGGCTTTCAGCACCCGCTTTTTTCAATGATCGGACTGCTTGACAGCAACCGATCATTCTGATCCCGATAGCGGCTCAAGCGCTAACTTTCGAGATCGTGCGTTGTTGACACGCTATTTGTTATAAGCAAAAAACGCGATAACACCAACAATCCAAAAAATGAAACCTATGATGATAGGCTGTTCCATACTACACCTCCTCAACTGAGAACCAAATAATTAACATAGATCAAGACATTCCGTCTTGGACGTGCTACTGTAACATTCCAGCTTTGTCGAACGCCAACCCTTTCCCGACTTGCTGCCCCTTACATCAGGACATCGACAACAGCGGGACCAAGCAGCATCCTACATGCTTCTGGGCGGCCGCGCAACCGGTTGCTTTTATCTTCTTATCTACAACTTTGGTTAGCCGCGGAGGAAGGATATATCATAAATTTGGCTTCGTCAATTTTTAATCGCTCCCTTTGAGCAACTAAATTTTATATTCCATGATATTCCAATGGTTGCTTGAGGCTCCATGCCCCCCATTGTACGGCCGGAGCCCCGGTACGCGCTTGTCGGCACAAACAAACGACACCCACGCACGGAGGCGATCACACACTGGCTCAGATTGCCTATTCCGGTCATCTTCCCCCTCCCACCCGGCGCAACGCCCGACGCAGAATCTTGCCCACGGTCGTCTTGGGCAAGTGGTCGATAAATTCGATGTGTTTGGGATTTTTGTAGCCGGTCAGTTGTTCCCGACAATACCTCCGCAGTGTGCGAACATCCAGTTCGGGATCTCTCTTGACGACGATCGCTTTCACGGCTTCGCCGCTATGCTCGTCCGGCACCCCGACGACAGCACATTCAGCAACGCCAGGGTGAGCCGTGATCACCGACTCTATCTCCGATGGGTACACATTGAACCCGGAAACGATGATCATATCCTTTTTGCGATCGACGATATAGATCAAGCCGGTTTCATCCATTCTGGCCAGGTCGCCGGTCCGCAGCCAACCGTCCTCGGTAAATGCTTTCTTGGTCTCTTCCGGGCGTTTCCAGTACTCTTTCATCACTTGGGGGCCACGCACGCACAGTTCGCCGATCTCGCCCGCGGCCAACACTTTCCCGTGACTATCCCGAATACTGCAGTCGGTCGACGGCAGGGGGGGGCCGATGCTGCCGTTGAAGTGTTCGAGATCGAACCGGTTGATGCAAACCGCCGGTGACGACTCCGTCAGCCCATACGCTTCGGTCAGCGTACATCCCGTGACCTCCCGCCAACGACGGGCAATCGATTCATTCACGGCCATACCCCCGCCCAGCGTGATTTTCAACGACGAGAAATCCAGGTCGGTGAAACCCGGAGTCGCCAGCAAATAACTGAACAGGGTGTTGACTCCGGTAAAGCAAGTGAACGGGAGGACTTTCAGCTCCCTGACAAATCTTTTCATATCGCGCGGGTTGGTAATGAGGTAGTTCATGCCGCCGATGCCCATGAATGTCAAAAGGTTGGCCGTCAACGCAAAAATGTGATAAATCGGCAACGCCGTCACGACAATCTCATGGCCGGATTCCAGTTTTTTGTCCTTCGGGGTCGTGTACCGGATCCAATGTGAAATCTGCACCATATTGGCAAGCAGATTTCCGTTGGTCAAGGCTGCGCCTTTCGAAATGCCAGTCGTTCCGCCTGTATATTGCAAAAAAGCAATATCCTCGAGCGCCAGGCGCGGGGGCTCGAAAGCATGCCGCCCCCCCTGTTCGAGCGCGCGCTTGAAACTGACCGCCCGCGGCAGATCATATCCCGGCACCAGGCGCTTCACGTATTTGACGAAAAGATTGACGCCGATCGATCGAGGATAGGCTAAACAATCACCCAGACGGGTGACGATCACTTCCCTCAACGGCAACTCGGGGAGTATTCCGGACAACAGATGGGCGAAATTTTCCAGCACCACGATTGCCAACGCGCCGGAGTCCTTGAGCTGAAGCTTGAGTTCACGCGGGGTATACAATGGATTGACATTGACGACAATCAGCCCCGCTCTCAGAACCCCGAAGATCGCAATCGGGTTCTGCAGTATGTTCGGCAGCATGACTGCAACGCGCTCGCCTTTTTTCAGACTGAGGTCGTGATGCAGATAATTGGCGAGGGCACGGCTTTGCTCCTCGATGTCCACATACGTGAGGGTCGTTCCCATATTGGCAAAGGCGGGACGTTTGGCGTATTCTTCGGCCGTGCGCTCTAAAAATGCTGCGATCGACGAGAACCCCTCGAGCGTAATCTCGGCGGGCATTTCTTGCGGATAATGCACCAACCAGGGCTTCGTCACTGCCGTCGAAGTTTTCGGCAAGGACTCATCAAGCGGCCGGGGCCGGTCCGCATAGCTGTGAAACTGTTCTCTCATTCTGCAAGCACGTGTTTAGCCCGAAGATTTCATAAATTTGCGCCGATATCGCACAGGATATGTGTTTCACAAGGAATTTCCCGAAGGAGTGGCGTATCAGTGACGACGGCCGACTGAGGCAATATTTCTCGTGGAATCAAGAGGCAAGCGGGATCAAGCATAATTTGTGAAAGATTCGGGTCAGATACGACATAATCTTCTCTTGTGTGTGATCGGCATTTTCCATGAGAATGCTATGGCGTTCGGAGTGAACGAAGAGCAACTCCTTTTCCTTCGTGCCTAACTTTTCGAAAATGATTTCAGCACTTTTTGGGACCACGACCGGGTCTTTATCCCCTTGAACGAGCAGGGTCGGGCAATGCACATCGGCTAAACGGCCCTCCAAATCGGTGATCAATCGCCGCAATTCGTACAATCCACGCACGGGAATGTTGCGATAATTGACATCCGGGTGCTCCGGATCGTTTACGATATACGGCCGGATACCTTCGTAGGAGGAGAGCCAGCGCACCAATGTATTGGTACCATGCACGAGAGGAACGAACATCATCGTCGGGTTGTGGAACTTGATCGGCACGGAGATGGCAACCACCCCAATCAAGCAGTCCGGCTGGTCCGCGGCATAGCGCAAGACCAAGGCGCCGCCTGTTGAAAATCCGATCATGAAAATCCGATCGGTCAACGCTTCCATGATCTCATAAGCACGACCGATGGATTCCATCCACTCCTCCCAACTCTTTTCCCGCAGATCCACGGGCGATGTCCCGTGCCCCTTGAGCCTGACCCCGATCACCGTAAAACCCTCAGCGAACAGCGCATCGCCGAACGAGCGAACCTCGGCCGGCGATGAAAGAAACCCATGCACCAAAACGATGCCGACGCCATTTCCGTTCTTCGGTTGCAGCAAAAAAGGCGCGGCACTTGCCGATGCGGTTTCCTGCTGATTGATCTCGTCGAACCAGGGTTTTGCAAAATAGGCCTTGTCCCACTGCCAGGAACGGATCTCATCATCGAAATACAGTTCCGCCAAACGTCGATCGTTCAGCGTCTCCGCTTCGGTCAGCGCCTCGGCGACCGCCTGCGTCACCTCCCTCAGCGGTTGTACTTCGTTGACATAAACTGCCACCATGTTTTCCATGCGGATTTCATCGAATTCCTGGTTCTCACGGAGCTTCGGCAGAAAGCGATAAGCCGTGTCGCACGGCTCGATGAGCCCACTCGATTCGGCCATATAAATGAATTGATCCAAACCGACGCTGCGGCCGTCGATCAGGTGCCGGTAAGCTTCCGGATTCATGAGACTGCGATGAAGGTTGACCGACGTCAGTCGCTGGGCTCTCTTGATAGCGAGGTACAAAGCTTTATGGAACAGATCCCGATCGATTTCCGCGAACCCTTGCTTAACGCAGTGCTTGATGACCGAAGAGGCCAAGTGGCTCATGTTGACAGTGACCGAAATATAGATCCGGTGCATGTATTCGTTGCGGATTTCGCGCGCTCTTTTTCGCATCGCCAGCCCAAACAAACGCTTGCGCCATTGCCCTCGACGACCCGGAATGACGTACCAATCGTCCAGCGACCGGATATCGGATGCCTGCTGCGCCAAAAGTTGGCGTTCCCACCAGCACCACCTCCGGGATGGGTCGATCGGTTCGCCAAAACGGATATCCATATCGGTCTCTTTCAATAAGAGATTGCCTTCAATGAGTAACTCTTCCGAATGGCGACGCGTCAACCCTTCGTTCAACAGCTCGACCCCCTTTCGCAGGATATTATCGCTCACCCGGATCGGATAAAAAGTGATGCTGGCAGGAACGATCAGGGTGGGGCGCAAAGTCGCTGCGAGCAACGCCCCGACATCTTTCAATTCCAGCAGGTCGGTCCAATGCTGCAGCAGATCGACCCGTTCATCGTGATAGGCCTGTTTGACGGTCTTTTTGAAAGCATCCAGCCCCAATGCAAGCACTGCGGCGCCTTTGTGGTGTTTGCGCCGGTCTTTGGCGGTTCGGGAATAGACGCTATACTCCCCGGAACTATCCAGCACCTGCCGATCCTTCACCATCCCGCCTTCGGGAAAAATAATGATTTTTCTGCCGCGCAATATCTGTTCGGCCAGCATCGGGAACAAACTTGGGTGATCATGCGGGATGACGCCGACAGTGCGCAGATAATTGGCCAGCACGTCATCTTCTTCGAAAAACTCAGCAGAAGCGACCGAGCAGCAATAGGCACCGGTCTCCTCGTAAATCAGATATTGCGGGATAAACGTTTCGAAACGGGCGAAATGGTTGAACAGAAAAATGCTGCCCTCTTCAATTTGAGCTTTTTCTGAATGCAGCTTGATATGAACGCTGAGCATTTTTCTCAGAGTCCGGAACACCCGCACCGACCAGTCGTAGGTCGACGGATTGATATCATATTCGCGTCTGGTCGGTTGTTGCGACATCGTTGGCAAAAAGAATTATGGAGACTTACCTCTGTTGGACAAGAAAATCCTGAAAAATTATTCCGTTCGACACATTTCGTATGTTCTCAATAATCCGGGGCAGCATGGAGCGGATCAGCCGCCACCTCACACACAAGCACAGGCAAGCTCTATACCACACGGACAATCTCGGGCGGCTCCTTGAACTGCGCGCGATACAATTGCGCATAATAGCCATCTTTTGCAAGCAGTTCCCGGTGTTGGCCGCGCTCGACGATGCGCCCTTTGTCCAGAACGAGGATGATATCCGCATTTTCGACCGTCGATAGGCGATGAGCGATGACGATCGTGGTTCTACCCTGCATCGCCCGGGTCAGCGCCTCCTGAATCTTACGCTCGGACTCGGTGTCAAGCGCAGAAGTCGCTTCATCCAATATCAGCACCGGCGCATCTTTCAGCAACGCCCGGGCGATCGCCAGGCGCTGACGCTGACCACCGGACAATCTGACCCCGTTTTCGCCGACCAACGTATCCAACCCAGCGGGCAGCTTATCGATGAATTCCATCGCATTGGCGGCCGTCGCCGCCTCGATGACAGCCTCCCTGGGAGCGCCGACCAGCGAACCGTAGGCGATGTTTTTTTCAACGGTATCATTGAACAGGGTGACGTGTTGTGTCACCAATGCAATCTGCTGACGCAGATTTTTGCGTGTGTATTGTTTGATTTCCACGCCATCGAGCAGAATCCGGCCCCGATGATAATCATAAAAGCGAGGAATCAAGCTGGCCAGCGTGGTTTTCCCACTGCCGGAACGCCCGACCAGGGCGAGCCTCTGCCCCGCCGGCACGGTAAAAGTAATATCCTGCAGCACGGGTTTGTCGGTCCCTTCATAACCGAAAGTCAGATCGACGAACCGCAGGTCTCCTTTGACGCGCTCGACCTCGACATGGCCCTCGTCCACCTCACCCGGCTCGTCGAGTATCTCGAAAATGCTTTCCGCGGCGGCAATGCCACGCTGAATGTTGGTGTTGACACCGCTCAACTGGCGCAACGACCTGGGGATCAATCCGGCCGCGGTAATATAAGCGACAAACGATCCTGCACTGGCCTCCGTCATCAACAACAGTGCCAGATAGATAAGAGCAGAAAGCGCCAACGCCACGATCAGCTGCAGCAGCGGTGAATGTATGGCCGTCGTCCTGACCAGATTCAAGGACTGACGAAAATTGTAGCGGCTGGCATCGTCAAAACGAGCTCTTTCGTATTCCTCGCCGCCGAAGCTGCGAACGACGCGAAAACCGGTAATCATTTCCGAGGCGACATGGGTAATGTTTCCCATCGACACCTGAATTTTGCGGCTGATCTTACGCAAGCGTTTGCTGGCATAGTTGACCAGCAACGCAATCAAAGGGGCAATCGCAATGAAGATCAGCGACAACTTCCAGTTCATATAGATCAAGTACCCCAATAACGCAATCACCGTCAAGCCTTCGCGGACGACGATTTTCACGGCGACGGTAGCGGCGGTGGTCACCTGCTGTACATCGTGTGTCACGCGGGAAATCAGATGCCCCGAATTCTGGTTGTCAAAAAAAACGTTGGGAAGCTGCAAATAGCGCTCGAACATTTTACAACGCAGCGTATGGACGACGCTGAGTGACACTTTAGCCAGATAATAGCTGCCCAAAAAGGCGCCGATACCCCGCAGCACGACGATGCCGACAAAAGCGCCGGGAACCCAATACATACCCTCGCGGTTCTGCGCCTGAATGGAATCGACGATATATTCGATCAGAGCCGCAAACATCGGCTGAGTGGCCGCAAAAATCAGATAACCGACGACGCTGACCAAAAAGATGAACCTGTAGGGTTTGACATAGGCCATCAGGCGGCGATAAACGCGAAGCCCTGACGGTTTTTTTGCGGTTTGCTCGGGTGTTTGATTCAAGAGAATGTTTGGCGAAGAAATATTAACAGTGGTGATGCCTATCCTTGCAACTTCCCGGGAAGCCGCCCAAGAACAGGACTCTTAAATTTTTAAGATAGCACAGAGCGCGGCTTCGCATTCTACTGGGCAGAAGATCGCATCGAGCGGACGCATCGATTGCCATGACAAAAAAAGCGTAACTTCTCAATAAGTCGGAGAATTCATACGTCGCGCAGAGTAATTGTGAAATTACAAAAAAGCAGCGTAACATAAGTCGGAGACAAGCTTAAGAGATTCAGTCATCGACTAGCGGGTAGGCGCAAAATAGGAATGCGCCCGTACAGTAGAACAACACTGCTGGTTGACATAGCCATGCAAAGGAAATAAGCTTCGTAATCAGGAATCCAACATAGAGAGCGTTGGAATTCCTATCCATCTGAAATTTATACAGGCAAATGCCCAATTCTAACACTATAAAAACATAACAGGAAGGCATCATGAAACACAAGTTATTGATCGCATTGACACTTATGCTAAGCCTTTGCCTAACAGGCTGTCCCGAGAGCTCTTTCACTGACATGGGCAAATCTCTTTATGAAACTGGAAAAATGAAAGAGCTTGAGAACAATGATGAGGAGGCTAGGGCACTGTACCAGGAAATCTTGGACAAATTCCCTGACACGCATTACGCAGACCTGGCACAGACGCGACTCAAAGTCATGGATCAGCAAAAATGAAGGGCTCGTTAGAAAGTCCATCCGCGGCTTTCGAGCGGTAAGCGTTCAACCCAATACCCATGAACGAATATGACCCGTGTCGTGCGCACCATTTCGGGTAATGCCATGGTGCGACAGCATTGCAAATGACCCAATCGGAGTCGCTGTACGCAACCGATACAGCGGTGATTTACCACATTTAGAATTGCTGCCTTTTTTTTCAAATTTCTTAATTGTTGCGCCGCAGGCGTCTTCTGGTTTCTGCTGGCCTTCACGGTGGAGTGTTGGTAAAGGGTGAATGAGTGTGGTCAAGCTGTGGAAGACGTCTAGGCCGTTTACCATCAGCTTATCCACACCTTCCGGAGCGCACCGAAGGACATTCACGCTTTATCCACACGGAATCCTTCCCCTTGTGAGCTTGCAGGGCTAATTTGTTCTATTTGTAACTCGTTGATTTACGGTATTTCTTCGGCAAAAGGAAAATCTGTAAATTCAGTTGCTTACGGTTAGAACAAATTTGCCCTGTGTGAGCTTGTCAGGCGGCTTGCCAAACCCATTCCCTTGGAGTACGGTTGCGCTGGCAAGGAGAGCGGCCGTTGAAAATCCTTGCCGCCTTTCCGTTACCACATGCACGAAAAAAGTTTGGAGGAATTGATGCGCAGCGTTGTTGTCACCGGGGGAAACAAGGGGATCGGTCTTGCGATCGCCAAGGCGATTCTGGAGCATGCGGACGATACCCGGGTCTTTCTCGGCTCGCGTGACCGGGATCGAGGGGAACTGGCGCGCGCTTCGCTTCTGAAAAAGCAGCCTGCGTGGGCGAAACGGGTGGA
>Ga0114931_10010077_pt1 | contig 11276 bp, 8 predicted proteins | sample 2SBtaG_FD_89579 | JGI IMG/M metagenome (GOLD analysis project Ga0114931, IMG submission 89579) | Deep subsurface microbial communities from Kolumbo volcano to uncover new lineages of life (NeLLi) - 2SBTROV14_V59a metaG | ecosystem: Environmental > Aquatic > Marine > Volcanic | place: Kolumbo...
GATACTGGTGAATATAAATTAAAATGCGAGTTGGGTGTATTAAGTGTTACTAAGACAGGCGAAACTTGGACACAAAGACGTGGAATATAGTGAGCTTAATTTTCCTGACGTTATAAAAGAGTTAGGAGTTATAGCTTATACGTTTGATGCAGTTCCTTCTAGTAACAACGAATATCAATTTGTTTTATACGAATACAATAAGTTTGATAAACCTATTCGAAAACATGTGTCTAAAGGAACGTGGAGGAAGGGACAGACGTTTGCATTTGATTTACGTACAGATTATTATCTAGTTGATGGTAGGAAGTATGCCCTTAAGACAATAATCTATATAGAAAATAATAGAGAGGTGTATGATGTTGTCTTCATCGATTTACGATAAACCGTATAGAAAACAAAAGCATAGTGATCGGTATCTAACAGATACTGAGTTTTATGAGGATAGAGAAGGAGGAGATGTTCCGGTAAACGATGCGAATATTTTAAAAACTTTCGGGAAGGATAGTTCATGACTTCTGTAGATGACGCACCTCCAAATGAAGTTCTTCTCGATCTTATTCAAAGTTATAGAGGACAGTATTCTAATATTTCTGATCTACAATTAATCTCAAACACACATAGATATCGTGAAGACCCACTACCAAGTTTACATTGTTTGTTAGATACAGCAAATCCAGAACAGCGTTCTATAGGTTCTGGAAAGAAAGTATTGGATAGAGTGCGTGTTAAGTTAGTTTATTACAGTGCCGACAATCGTGATATTTGGAAGATGTACCAAACTATTAAACAAATAATTGTGGGTAACAATCAGGTTAAAAGCACATCACAATATCCAAGTACGGGTATAGAATGGTCGGTATTAGGAGACGTGGATTTTGACGTGTTTGAGATTAACAGGGAAGTAGAACTCAACTATTTTGATATGGTAGTTGAGGCAGTCTTCCAAGACAATTATTAGGAGAGATAAATATGACAAAGAACTCGCAAGATTTTAATGTTTACTGGGTTGCTGAGAATAGCACCGATGGTTATGGTGTTTTGGACTCAACAGTTCCAGAAGCAATACCTTTTCTTGAAGTGGCTAGTGTTTCAGGACGTGGAGCTTCAAGGGAAATAAAGGCAGTTAAACGATTAGGTACTCGTAAGAGAGCTGGTAGACCAAGAGGGAAAAGATCAGAGGATACTCTAACTATAGAGCTTCCATTGACTGATGCTCAAAGTATATCTACGAAAGTAGGGTCTGGTACATTCACATCATTGGCTACGTACAAAGCAGATGCTTATAATAAATGGTTGATTGGGAACGTTATAGCTACGGAAGGATTGGTGTTTGACCATACTTACAATAAAGCATCGTTTAATTCCCTATCTCCTCCATCGTATACTATTATAATCGTTGATGATGGAACTGATCAAACGGATACTCCTACAGTTTACGAGCTGTATTATGGTTGTGTACTTTCTGAGGTTGAAATCAGCATAGCAGAAGGTGAAATAGTTATGTTGAAATTGAATTTTGAAAGGTCACACTCTAAGTTTTATGAGACTGCAAGTGCGGCAGGACTGGCATCTGCTGAATTCGGGCTTTATCCAACATCGATTGGGTATATTCTCTGGTCAGATGTGAAGATATATAAGTACGCTACTGGGTCTTCATGGCAAGGTACTGATGCTTCAGATACTGTTGAGTTAGCTATTGTGAGTAATTTCACGTCTACAGTTTCACAATCAGGAGAGAAGAAATTCCGAATTTCTGGACAAGAAACTCCTGAAGGAATTGACCTTGTCGGATATGAGGTTAAAGGCTCTATGGATATGGACTATGATAACATTGAAGAGCTTGATGAAATACAGAATGCAACAACTGGAGAAGGTATTATTAGAGTAGAACTTGGTAGTGGAGGATCATTAGGAAACGTTGATTTTATTGGGACAGTATTTGAAGGCTTTCCAATGGACGCGTCTCCTGATCAACTTCTCACCGCATCGGTTGATTTTAGCAGTGATACAGTGACATTCTCATAGGTGAATAAATAAAAATGAACGTTAAAACATTTAATGTAACGAAAAAGATGCTCAAAGGAGCAGATGAAGACTTTATATCAAGATACGCTGGAAAGTATGTTATAAAGGAGTGGAATTTTGGAGAGAAGCAGGATATTTTAGAGATGTGTTCTGTTCAAGATTTTGATGTTGAAACTGGTGACATTAAAGTTAACATCAAGTCTTCTCTATATAATATATTGCAGTTGAAGACTTGTTTGAGAGAAGCTCCAAGTCCAGTTACAGAAGAGTTCATTAGAGAACTTCCTAACAGAATAGGTGCTAAACTTCTCAGTTTAGTACAAGAGGTCAATAAGGAAGAGGACGAGGACTCTGAAGAGGGGAAAGATTAAGGAGACAGCTTGAGAAATATTTCAGAGCAGAATTAAGACGTTCTGAAGGAAAAACGAGCCGTCTCCCAAAGGTGACTCACAAGTATTGGATGTATTATATATATCTGAAGAGGTATAATATACTTCCAAACAAAGGCGGTTTAAGAGATCAACCTCAGAGCATTGTCAACTTTTTTAATTTAGTTATGAGGGTTGAGAGCTTGATCTATGCAAATGCTAAAAGGTAAGGATTAACATGGCTGACAACGTTGCAAAAGTAGGCATAGAAGTAGAAGACAAAGCTACAAAAGAACTTGGTTCAATAGGCAAGGCTTTTAAAGGATTGAAATCTGCTTTGATGTCAGTCAAGGATACGTATGATAGCTTTGATACAGCTACTGAAAAAGCTAAAAATACGTTTTCTAATTTTAAGAGTGATTTATCTGATTTTAAGAATTTACGGTCATTAGAAAAACAACTATCTAAAGTTGAAGAGGAAATGACCCATTACTCTGATTTATTACAGAAAAAACAAAAATATCCGATAAATACGTGGAATTATAACAATGCACTTAAAAATAGGATTCGATTATACAATGATTTAAGTCATGATATAAAAGCACTTCGATCAAATCAAAGTATGTCCGCTAAGGCGTTGTTGAAATTAGGATCGGTTTATGATAAAGTTTCTCCGAAAGTTCAAAAGTTTAGTAAAGTTGCACTTAAGTCAGTTACAAAAGGGTTATCCAAATTTTCAAAGCAATCAATAAAAAGCCATCTTTCTATTAAAGGTTTCAAGAAAGACATTCAAACTGCTGGAAAAGGTATTAAAAAATTCACAAAATTTGTTGTTAAAGATGTAGTTACACTTAAAAATTTTAAGAAAGTAGTAGGTGGATCAGCTAAAGGTTTAGGTAGATTTTCAAAGTCTGCTGTGAAAAGCACATTTACTATGAAGAAACTTAAGCGGTCTCTTAAAGTTGTGAGTACTGGATATGTTACTGTAAGTAAAGTTGCTTATAAAGCTGGAAAAGCTATGGGCTCTATTGCTCAAAAGGGGATAGCTAAAAGTTTATCTCTTATTGGTCAGAAACTTATCGGTGTTGATGAAGGTTTTGGTCGTTTAGCTGGAGGCGGATTAAAGCAGTTAGGTCAAGCTTTATCAGATATTGTGAGAGGTCTTCTTAGCAAGGGAATTAGTGCATTTAAAGAGTTAGCTATATCCTCTAATGAGACATTTGCATCATTTGAGATGTCCATGAAGAAAGTAAAACAGTTCGGTGGATTTGCCGCAAAGGACATGGCTAGTGTTGAAGATGGAATGCGGAACATGCTAAAGAGCACAGTATTTACGGCAGAAGAGCTACAAAATGCATTTGAGGAACTTGCGGCTGTAGGTAATTTCAGTGGAGCAGATGGTGTAAAGTCATTTAATGAGATGGCTGACGCAATGGTAAAAATGGCTACTGCTACAGGTGAGACTGATCTTGAAAGAACTGGGCAGATACTTCTTACGACCATAAATGCGTTTAAAAATCAATTAGATGAGTCGGGAATGTCTGCTGCTGATGTCGGTGACATACTTGTCCAAGTAGCTAATGACTCAGCTCTAAGTGTGTCTCAGATAGGTACAGCGATGCAGTATGTAAATCAAAGTGCCGCAGCCGCAGGAATGTCATTATCAGATACAGCAGCTATAGTAGGTTTCTTATCTAACATGGGTTTTGAAGCTTCAAGAGCAGGTACTGCATTGAACCAAGCCATGAAGGCTATGATTGATCCAAGTAAAGAAGCTCAGGCAATCATGCAGGATATGGGTATAAGTTTCTTCGATAGCAATGGGAATATGAAGGACATGGTTGACATTGCAAATGAGCTCAATCAAAGATTTGAGGATTTAGGTTTAACTACGGAACAGCAGTTGAATGTTATGTCTAATCTGTTCGGTGTTCGAGGTGCAAGAGCAGTACAAGCTATGATGAATGAGACAGGTCAGCTACAAGCTATGATGGATGATATGGGGAACTCTACAGGTGCTATGCAAGAAGGTATGGACGAGATGATGAACTCTGTTCAAGGTCAGATGTCTATATTGCAGGGTATATTTGAGGATATAAAACTTACAATTGCAAGTGCTTTTGATCAATCTCTTAGACAAGCTCTTACTGATATAAATGCTCTTCTCAACACACCTGCTGCACAAATGTTTTTTGAGAGCATTGGAAGTGCAGTAGCTGACTTGATAAATATTATGATGCCGTTCGAATTGCAATTTCTGCCTAATTTAATGACTATTATACACGTTCTTCTTCCGTTGTTAAACACATTCGCAACTATGATTACTTATGCGTTAGCTCCATTTGCTGAGAAAAGTGGTTTAGAAGTGTTCGTAAAGGCTTTAGAGATGGTGGTCAATGTAATTCAGACTTTATTAGAGCCATTAGGTATTTTAATTGGTTCGTTGATTGCTGGACTTTTTCCAGTGTTTGAGGAATTAGTTTCCATCATTTACAGCGATGTAGTACCTGTATTCCTTGACTTATTTGCTCTTATTCAAAGTAACTTACCTGAAATCATCGGTCTATTTAGAGTTTTAGCATCTGCTGGTGCTCTTATTGCTCCTATGCTATCCACACTTTTAAGGGCTATCATTCCGGTGGTTGGTGTGCTTTTACAAGCTGGAATTCCGGTATTCAGGAAATTTTTACAATTAATGATTTCGGCTATACCTATTTTAGGCGGAGTTATAGGCATAGTGTCTGTGTTTGCTAATGTGTTGACTGCATTATCACCTGTTATTAATTTCATATCTTGGCTTATGATCAACGTGTTATTAAATCCATTCATATATATAACTCAAAGGATTAGTGATGGTTTTAATCTTATTATGGACGGTTTTAAGTGGATAGTTTCCGCTCTTATTAAAGTATCTGACGCTATTCCGGGCAAACCATTTTCAAAGACTCTTCACCACATGCAAGATAGTTTGGATGGTGCTACTTCAAGTACAAAGGACTTCAACAAAGAAGTTAATAAGATGGATAAAACTCCAACCGTTAAGTTCAAGTATGATAATACTGATTACAAGGATTTAACAAATGAGACTGGAATTCCTTATAATACTAAGGACGAAACTATGGATATCCAAACACAGTTTGTTGGTTTAGATGGTCAGACATTGCCTATAACAGAAGGTGAAGTTGCGGTTGATGTGAAGTCAAGTGATTTGTGCTCTGAGATATCTGGTAATTTTGAGAACTTAGGTTCGTCTATAGGAGACGTTCTTAACAAAAACGCGTCTGACATATTGGCTGGACAAGTTAATAATGTGTCTACGTCTAATGAGTCCCCTTCAAATGTAGTGAATAGGAATTCTAATATTACGATGAATAATGAAGTCACGTTTAATTCACAGCAACCGTTATCAGAAGAAGACTCTACTATAGTTGCAGATAATTTAGCAGAAGAGTTAGGAAGAAGGTTGGTATAATGTATATCGTAAAATTTTTCTCAGCTTTGTATAAAAGACCTGTAGAGTACAATAATATTAGAAATTTTCAGTACACAAGATCAAGGAACAATGCAGGTAAAGCTAATTTTCAGCTAGATATATCTCCAGAGTCCAAGCAAATTAGAGCTGGTTGGTTGGTTGAGATATGGAGAGACGGGAAGAGGGTATATTGGGGACAAGTCCTTAGAAGGCAGAAGAAGAAGGGTAAGTATAAGATTTTTGCAGAAGATGCTAATGGTTTTCTAAGACGCAGGTTACTAACGCAAAGACCTGTGGTAAATCAGGAGGCTAGTGTGGAAATTATAGAGAAATTTGATGGTCTTCAACTCATAGGTGATTATAGTATATCTGCTAATGAGCACATAGAAGTTACCAGCACTTCTTCGTACTGGCATTGGGAGAAGAATTCTCTTCTGGATTATGTTAAAGACATAGGTGAGAAAGTTGAAAATCTGGCTGGTAATTCGGTTGTTTATTTTAATTGGATAGACCCTGATCTTAATATGTATTTCGGACAAGATGGCTCATTTGGATATTATCATAATTTGAAGCTTACGAATATAACTATAACAGAGGATATAGAGGCTACGTTTAATAAGATAACTGTCGAGGGTCTTCCTGTTTTAACTATACCTTATGGAGGAGATGATTGGACAGAAGCAGGAGCTGATAATTTTTGGATTGGGGATTCAGGTACTACTTTATCTACTGAGAGTTCAAGTCCTGCTCCAGTGTTTGGAGACGCTATGTTACACGCTCACGTAGCTTATGGGTCTTCGAGTCTCTTAAGTAAATCTATAGCTTTTAAGGAAGGGTCTAAACTTGATACAGATCAATGGTATAAGGTTGAATTTGAGTTTAGATGGGACAGTGTAGGGTCTGGAACAGTTACTGATATACGTTTTTATGTTAATAATTCATCTACTGATACTTATAAATATTTTTATTGGACTGGTCTTCAGGGTGGGTCTGTTCCTGCTGAGGGGACTTTTGCTACAATATCTTTTGATTTATTAAAAACTCCAGATTCTACTTTTACATATAGTTATGATATATGGGATATATCTAAATTTTCTATATCTTTGATTACAAGTGCGTCAGACACATATGACTTTTATATAGATCATTTTAGAATAAGTTCATATCCTTATTCTAGTACAAGTGAGGATGCTTCTTCTCAGGAACGTTATGGTATACTTGAAAAGAATTTCATAGCTAGAGATTTTTACACAAACCAAGAATGCGCTGATTTATCAGCTGTTATTTTAGATCATTATAAAGATGCTAAACTTACTATAAATGCTTCTATAGATGGATTTGTTGATCTTTTACCTAATAGTACATTGGAATTCACTGATGAAAGTGAAGGGATTACGTATAAAAAATCTTTGTCATCTATTACGTATTACGTTAATGCTGATGGTTCAGAGTCAGCACAATTAACTTTGGGTGATTTCAAGAAAAGTGATATAGAGGTTATTCTTGATAAAGTGGCTGAGATAAACAGGAATGCTAATTTACTAGAGTTCCCATATAAGATAGTTTAAATCGATTTTAGAGAACTTTTTATTTGAGATGACTAATACATCAGGAAATATAATAAACGTTCAAAAAACACGCTTATATCAAGCGATAGATACATGCCTGAATTTTCGGACATCTACAGAAATTCAAACTCGTTCCGAAATATTTAAATATGAATTTAATATATTAATTTATACCGAAGTGATTGTTTGAAGTTGAATAAAAAATTTGTTGCTCCATACAAAAACAAGCCATTTGAGCTTGGGTATGGTGATATGAGCGAGTTAATTCTCCTGTTGAAGTACAGCCGTCTAAAACCTGATGGAAACAAGGAGTCTTGGGCTGAGATAGTTGAACGTGTGGTAAACGGTCTTCTGTGGATAGTGGAGAATTATACAGATTATTCTTATCTCCCACGTGAATTGAGACAGATAGCTGAGAACGCATATGACGACATATACAACATGAGGGTATTACCAGCTGGTAGACCTTTAGCTAATCTTGGTACAACCGTTGTTCAGGATAAAAAGCTTGGTGCTGCACTTTATAATTGTGCATTCGTCTCTTTTAATGAGACAGACCCAGTAACTGCCGTTGAGTATATAATGGACATGTCTATGCTAGGTGTAGGTGTTGGAATTGACGTTAGTATAAAACATACAAGAAAACTGTATAAGCCTATAGACATTAGAAGTAATCGATACGTCATACCAGATACGAGAGAAGGTTGGGTATATGCACTAAGATTACTATTGAATAGTTATTTGCATGAAGGCGTGTATAGGGTAGAATTTGATTATAGTGATATAAGACCAAAAGGTTCTCTTATACGTGGAATGGGTGGAATTCACGAAGGTTATAAACCATTGGAAAAAATGTTAGAGGATATTAGAAAGGTTTTAAATTCACATGACACGTTTAATACAAGAGTTGCGGCTGACATATCGAACATGATTGGAGTGTGCGTTGTTAATGGAGGGCAGAGAAGAACTGCTCTTCTGCTTTTAGGTCAGTACGATGACGAAGAATTTATTAGTCTGAAGGACTATGAGACAAATCCTGAGCGATTATCGTTCGGGTACACTTCTAACAATTCCCCTTATCTTAACGTTGGTCAGAATTACGACAATCTTGTAACAAGAATTTCAAGGGGAGAAGATTTAGGTGCTGTGTGGTTGGAAAACGCAAGAACATACGGCAGAATGAACGGTACTATAGACACGTCTGATATTAAAGTATCAGGGTTCAATCCATGTGTCGAGATAGGATTAGAAAATTTTGAACTTTGCAATCTTGTGGAGTTTAATCCAAACAACATGAAAGGAGAGAAAGAATATGAACAAGCACTTAAAACAGCTGTTTTCATTGCGAAAGTTATTTCGAACATGGAAATCCACTGGGAAGAAACAAGAGAAGTCGTCAGAAGAAATAGGAGATTTGGTATCAGCCAAAGCGGGATCGTTGAATACATCGGAAAAGTGGGACTTGGTAAATACAAGACCCAGCTTAACAAATGGTACGACATGGTTCAACGGTTCGATGCTGAGATATCTACAAGACTCGGAATACCTAACTCCATACGAACTACTACTGTTAAACCATCAGGTTCTCTGTCTAAAATAATGGGTACTTCCGCAGGAGTACACCATGCTACGAGTAAGTATATGATAAGACGTGTGGAAGTTCCTTCCAGTAGTCCACTTTTACAAATGATGGTTGAAAGAGGTTACAAAGTTGAACCATCTGTTTATAAGGAAAACGTGCACGTTGTTGAGTTTCCTATAGACAACAGCCACGTTAAGACAATAGATGAGGTGAGCCTAAGGGATCAATTTGAACTTGCTGCGTTCATGCAAGAGAATTGGGCGGACAACGCTGTTAGCGTTACATTCTCTCTTAATAAATCTGAAGTTCAAAGTATCAAACATTTGATAGAAGAATTTCAACACAAATTAAAGTGTGCTTCTTTCCTTATAAGAGACGATAACATATACGAACAATTGCCTGAAGAACCTATAAGTTACGAAAGGTTCTTGGAAGAAACAGGTAATTCCAAAAGTAAAATTTCTCTTGCAGATGCCATAAAAGGTTATTCTGTTGATGACGCTCATCCAGATAATTATTGTACAACTGATGTATGCGACTTGAAAGAACATAACATTTAATTACACTAAATTAATGTAATGCCTGAGAAACTTCGAATTAATGGGTTTGATTTATATAATTTATCACGTTTAGATGACATTAATCAAACAAAAGTAGAGCGAGGTATGAGCTCTAACACTTTAGAACCAGTCTCTAAAAACAAATCAAAATTATACGCTTCCGTTTTTACGGATGTTGCCAAAAATACTTTATTGGAAAGTATGCTTTTAAATCCACATTATGCGGTATCAGTTGTCGAAGGTCTGGAGCATAAGAAGTATCTATTTCATGGATACAGGTTTAAACACTCTGTTGGAGAAATAGATTTTATAGATTTTGACGCTATTCGTTTCAGGGACTATGGAATTAAAGTAGATGCTATGTTATTAGATAGAGACAATTTAGAATATTTTATAGATGAAGATTTTTCAACAAGTGCAAATTGGGCTTTGAATGCTATGCAATCACACGGAGTAAGTTCTTATGGAGGTTCGCTTCAAACTCATGCTTGGGTGTGGGTGAGCAGGTCTGGAACAGCTGTATCTACAGATAATACAGTTGGTTCTCCGTTGTATATAAACGGATATCAAAAATTAGCGTTAAGTACAAATATAATAGTTACTATAGCTGGTACAAGAAGATTTAGCAATTATGAAATATCTACGTATGTCTATAATACAAGTGCTTCTGGTTCAAGTCATATAATTCTTTCTTATTCTGGAAAAAATGATACTGTTGATAATTATATATCATTTGTGTTAAATTGGTCATCTAATACAGCTTATATCTATACACATGACGGCTCTGTTCCAATACAATATTTTTCTTTGCCTGATATTTTTACTTTAACTGCTAATGTATATTATAAAATTCGTTTAGTTGTAGAAGATATTCTTGTCCATGCTTTTATCGATAATTATTTTATTGGGACGGTTAGAGTTGACAATATGTTTAACGGAGATTTAGGTCTTACAAGTGGTAACTATACGACATATGTAGATCAATTTAGAGTTAAGAGAGTAGCACGTAGAATAACTGGAGTTCCTCCGAATGCTTTTACGGACGAAGGGATTAAAAGTATAGATGTTGACTCTTCTATAGGAACTTCGGAAATTGTGTACAATGTAGATAAAGTTACGTTTAGTAAACTGTTTTCAAAGGACAGCGTTATAAAATTAGATTTTAATAAAACTCACGGTAATAAAATAATTGATAAAACTACAAATTCTAATGACGCAAGTGTTAGAGGAGGCAATTGGGACGATGGCTATTTAAATGACGCTATTGTTTTAAAAGACGGAGATATTATTATAGAAGACGATGCTTCTTACACGAACTTAAGTGAATTTAATTTACACATGAGGTTTAAATTGAAAGAGTATGAGAAAATTAAAGCTTCTACTCAAGTAAATCCTATAGCTCAGAAAGGAAGTGAGTTTGCTGTATACGATTATAAGAAATCTGACGGGGAAGTTATACATTTTAAATTTCAGGATAATGTAATCGATGAAGTACAAAACTCTACTTTAGATGTGAGAATTGGTACAATTGGCTATGGTGACGAGGGCATTTTAGACAAGTACATAGATTTTGATGGTGCTACAAGTTTGATCCTAAAACGAGCTGATATTCCAGACTTTAAACACGGGTCTTGTTCTTTTTGGATTAAGCCTTTAGTTGGCACTGGTACACAATACGTTCTAAGACATTACGATAGTGCA
>Ga0114931_10010078_pt1 | contig 11276 bp, 11 predicted proteins | sample 2SBtaG_FD_89579 | JGI IMG/M metagenome (GOLD analysis project Ga0114931, IMG submission 89579) | Deep subsurface microbial communities from Kolumbo volcano to uncover new lineages of life (NeLLi) - 2SBTROV14_V59a metaG | ecosystem: Environmental > Aquatic > Marine > Volcanic | place: Kolumbo...
CGTTTGACGCGGCCATATTGACGATCGCGGGTCAGTCCGGGGAAGTCGGCGACCAACGCGTTGCGGCTGCGGGTCAAATAATTGAACAGCGTCGATTTGCCCACATTGGGGCGGCCGACCAGGGCGATTACCGGGAGCATGGTTCAGGGATCAAGTAACAGGAATCAGGGATCAGGGATCAGGGATCAGATAACAAGGGTCGGTTTTGTCTGATCCCTGTTACCTGATTCCTGATCCCTGGTTTCAGAAATCAGGGTCGGAGGAGAGGTCCGAGGAATCCGGGCTAAGTTTCAATTCCAAGTCTGAGTCCGAGTCCGATGGCTCCTCCTCGTCTTCCGGCTCAGCCTCCGCGGCCGGTGGTGCGATGCGTTCACCGGTCGTCACCGCGGCCAGTGCTCCGCCTTTGCCGTAGACGTAGAGCACGTCGTCGACCACGACGGGTGCCGCTTCGATCGGGTCGCTGCCGATCTGAATCCGGGCGAGCAGGCGTCCGTCGTCCTGTGACAACCAGTGCAGGTAGCCTTCGAAGTCTCCGACCACGACAAATTCTTTCTGTATGGCAGGAGCCGTCAGCCTGCGTTTATGCAGCTGATCCTGCTTCCACAGGGCGGAAGAGCTGCGCTGGTCCACCGCCCAAACATCGCTGTTCACATCGGTGACGTAAAGATAGCGCCAGTCGCCACTCATGCCCGCGAACGAGGAGAGATTTCGGCGTTGCCACAGCACCTCGCCGTCGTGGATGGAGACGGCAAACAGCCCGGCTTGAAAGCTGGAGAGATAGATAACGTCATCGGCCACGATCGGATCGGTATCGATATCGACCAGCCGATCCAGTTCCGAACGGCCTTGGGGCAGTGCAATGTTGGCCTCCCATTCGACCTTCCCATCCTGCAGACGAAGAGCGACCAGCTTGCCGCTGGCGTAGCCGGCAATGACGCGGTCATCGGTGATCATCGGTGCGCTCGTTCCTCTCAGACTGAGGGTTGGCACGCCTCGTTCGTAAGACCAAATCTTTGCGCCGGAGCGCTGATCCAGTCCGGTGATTCTACCATCGATGGAGCGGATGACGACGATTCCCTGAGCCGTGCGCGGCAGAGCGAGCACTTCGCTCGAAACCGAGACCGTCCACAGGCTTTCGCCGTCTGCTGCAGCGAGTGCCACGACCTCGGCGTCACTGGTGCCCAACACGACCTGCCCATCATGGACTTCAGGGCCCGCGGACAAGGGCAGTTCGGTTTCCACTTCCCAAATCAATTCGCCGGTTTGCGCATTGCGTGCTTCCACCAGACCGTTGTGGTCCGCCGCGAAGACTTTGTCGTCGTAAACCGCCGGTACCAGCCTGACATGCTGCTCATAGCCATCGCCGACATTGCTGTGCCACAGCGTTTGAATCTGTATCTCCGGCCTATCCTCCGGCAGGGGGGCGGGTGGTTCCGAGTTGTCGCTGTCACTGAAAAGGTCCGTCACCCCGTCGAGTGAATCGGTGACCTTGTTCAGTGTGCCCTCACAGCCATTCAAGACGAGGCTAAGCAGGATGACAAACAGCCAACGCATTATCGTTCAGACTCCTGCGCCGGCGTCTCGGATTCATGGACTGCTGGTTTAGGTTGTTGCGCATTTGCATCGGCTTCCGGACCGGATTCTAATTGCTGACGACGCTTTTCTGATTCCTGATTCCTGATCCCTGATCCCTGATTCGCCGGTTCGGCCAGATCCTCTATTTTCATCTGGAGAAACAGCGTTCGATTGCCCAAGGCGACTGCTCTTTTATAGGAGGTGAGCGCTGCAGCGGGGCGGTTCAAGGCGACATAGGCGTCACCTTCCAATTCCTTATAGAAACCTTCGAATGGTCCGGCCTTGCCCATATCGACCTCGGCGATCCTCTGCAGGGCTTCTTCGGCTTCCGCATTTGCCAACATCAGTCGAATCAGGCGGATGCGGGCCACCTGCTCGAGGTTGGCGTCGTCGGTCGCCGCGATGGCCTCTTTCAGTGCCTGACGGCTGGCGGCCAGATCATCCGCCTCGGCTTTCAATTTCGCCAGAAACAGTCCGCCATAAACTGCATAAGGCGTCGAAGGATATAGATCGCTGAGGCGCGCACTCAGCTTCTCGGCCCGTTCGTTCTGTTTTTGCTCGACCGCACCCAGCAACTGCTGATAAAGCGCCGATGCCTCCAGCGCCTGATTTTCCTTATGCGTTTGCCAAAGGTTCCAGCCGACGATTGCTGCAATTCCAATGGTAATACCAACCACGACGGAACGCCCATTTTCTTTCCACCATCGCTTCAACGCTTCGATCTGCTCCTCTTCAGACGTGTAAATTTCCACCTTTATCCTCGTTTATCTGTCAGAATTCTTTGAAAGTAACCGGATAGCTAGGCCTGGCTCACCGTAATTTGCGGCCCCTCGGTGCGCAGCGGTTTGATGCTGGCGGAACCGGCCGCTATCTCGTCTTCCCCAAGGATCAGCGCATAGTCGGCGCCGCTCTTGTCCGCTCGCTTGAACTGGCTCTTGAAGCTGCCACTGCCGCAATGAAGCAGCAATTTCAATTCGGGCAAATTATCCCGCAGCTGCTCCGCCAGGCCGATGCCGGCCTGTTCTGCCTGGGGGCCGACCCGGATCATATAAACATGGGGCGCCCCTTTCGGTTCGAGAAGGCTGCTCTCTTCGGTCAGGGCGATGAGCCGCTCCATCCCCAGCGCAAAGCCGATCGCCGCAGACGATCGTCCCCCGAGTTGTTCGACCAAGCTGTCGTACCGTCCGCCGGCGCAGACCGTGCCTTGCGCGCCGAGCCGATCCGTGACCCATTCGAAGACGGTCTTCGAGTAATAATCGAGTCCGCGCACGAGGCACGGATTGACGGAATACTCGACACCGGCAGCCGTCAATATTTCGGTCAGGATTTGAAAATGTGATTTCGATTCCTCACCCAGATAGTCCATCAGCCTCGGTGCCTCGGCGATGATCGGCGCCATGCTCGGGTTCTTACTGTCGAGGATGCGCAGCGGATTCGTCTCCAGGCGCCGCTGACTGTCTTCATCGAGGCGATCGAAGCGGCCGCGCAGATAGTCGGTCAGGGTTTCCCGATAGGCTGCACGCTCGGTGCCGGTTCCGAGTGAGTTGATCTGCAATTCGAGCGTGTCGCCGATCCCCAATCGCTGCCAGAGGCGCCGGGTCAACAGGATCAATTCTGCATCGATGTCCGGTCCCGGCAGTCCATAGGTTTCCACGCCGAGTTGATAGAATTGACGGTAACGCCCTTTTTGCGGCCGTTCATGGCGGAACATGGCGCCCATATACCAGAGCCGATGCACCTGATTGTGCAAAAGCCCGTGTTCGATGCAGGCACGCAGGCAGCCTGCCGTTCCTTCCGGCCGCAGCGTCAGGGAATCGCCGTTGCGGTCCTCGAAGGTATACATCTCTTTTTCGACGATATCGGTCACCTCGCCGATCGAGCGCCGGAACAGTTCGGTTTTTTCCACCAGCGGCAGGCGAATTTCCTGGTAGCCGTACGCTTCCAATACCGCCCGCAGCGTCTCTTCCACGACCTGCCAGCGCGGTGTCTGCTCGGGCAGGATATCGTGCATCCCGCGGATCGCCTGAATTTTGTTAGCCATCAATTATTTTATCTGGTTGAATGGAGGTAGGATGCGGTGAGTGCAACGAACCGCATCCTACATATGGAGCTTCTCTGCTTACCGCTCCTCTTTCCACATCTGAGCGGCCTCGTGCGACGTCGGGAATTTCTGCGCCAGAATCTGTTTGTATCGAGCAGCTTGCTTTTCGTCACCGAGCATCTGTTCGGTTTGAATACCGATCCACAAGGTCTCCGGCGAATGCTCTGATACCGATTCGTAGCGGCGCAGGAAGGCGCGGGTCGACAGGTAATTGTGCTGCTTGAAGCTAATTTTGACCATTTCCCGCAGCGCCGGTGCGAACCGTGAGTTGAGCTCTAGCGCTTTTCGCAGAAACGCTTCCGCCTGCTCCATTCTGCCCGCCAACAGCGCGCAGGTTCCGGCGTTGGTCAAAGCGATCCAGGGGCGCTGATTGAGCGGTGCTTCATACGCTTTCTTGAAGTGCCGTTCCGCCGCACGATAATCTTTGTGCGCGCAGAGAAACCGGCCGTAGTTGTTCTGAGCTCGGGAATTGCTCGGTCGCAGCTGTACCGCTTTTTTGAAATGAGTGCGGGCAATGTCGGTCTGTTTCAACTCTTCATACAGTACTGCGATGGCATTGTGTGCTTCGCTGCTTTTGGGGTCGATCTGCAGCGCTTTTTGCAGTTTTCCCAAGGCGATATCCAATTTGCCGAGTTCCATGTATTTGACGCCCAAATTGATGTAGACGTCGGCCGGGCTCTTCTGGGGCAGTTCGAGATTGCTGGGCGGTTTGCTTTCTGGTGTTGCGCAGGCGATCAGGCCGGTGCACAAAGCAAGAGTGATCAATAGACGGTTGTTCATTATGCGTGAACGTCTGTTGTGTTGGGTCGTCGAGTTCGTGTTTGGACCCGACCGACCAGTTGACCGCAGGCGGCATCGATATCGTCGCCCCGTGTTTTTCTCCTGGTTGCGACCAAGCCGGCACGCTGTAGAATTTCCTGAAAGCGATCGATGGCCGTCGTTGACGAACAGCGATACGGTGCGCCGGGAAAGGGGTTGAACGGAATCAGATTGACCTTGGACGGCACACCGCTCAGCAGCCTGGCCAACGCTTTGGCCTGCGCCGGCGAGTCGTTGATGCCGTCTAGCATCACGTACTCGAACGTCACCTTGCGCCGGGCGTCGGCGACGTAGCGTTTGCATGCCTGCAGCAGTTCATCGATCGGGTATTTTCTGTTGATCGGAACCAGCTCGTTGCGCACGGCATCATCGGTCGCGTGCAATGAAACGGCCAGGCTGACATCGGCTATTCGAGCGAGCCGGTCGATCGCGGGGACCATACCGGCGGTGCTCAGGGTGACCCGCCGTTTCGACAGACCGTAGGCGAAGTCGTCCATCATCAGTTTCATGGCGGCGACCACATTGTCGAAATTGAGCAGAGGCTCACCCATTCCCATCAGAACGACATTGGTGATCGGAGTTTTTTCACCCAGCGCTCGTTTTGCCATCCACAGCTGACCGATGATCTCCGCCACGCTCAAATTGCGATTGAAGCCCTGCCTTGCAGTCGAGCAGAAAGAGCAGTTGAGCGCGCAGCCGACCTGCGAAGAAACGCACAGCGTACCGCGCCCCTCTTCCGGTATAAAGACGGTCTCGACGCGATTTCCGCACGCCAGCTGCAGCAGCCATTTGTGCGTGCCGTCGACGGATCGCTGCGTCAGCACGATCTTCGGCCCGGTGATTTCAGCGCACTCCGACAACCTGCGGCGCAGCGTCTTGCTTAAATTGCTCATGTCATCGAAATCGACGGCGCCCTGCTGGTGAATCCATTTGAGCGCTTGGCTCGCACGGAAAGGCTTTTCGCCTAGATCGGCAAAAAAACGGGTCAACCCGTCACGATCGAGACCGAGCAGATTGACGACAGCCAGCCCGGCGCTTGCCTCTTCGAGCCTGCTCAAAGGCGCTGCAGGCGGGTTCGCATCGCCAAGGGCGCTAGTGCAGCACCTATTTTCTACTGATGGATAAAGCCACGACATATTTTCTATAATTCAGATAGTTATATGGTCAGTGATTCGACTTGTTGAAATAGGTGCTGCACTAGCGTATGCGGGGGCAGAGTTCATCGTCGGCAAAAAAGAAAGTGATTTCCTGTTTGGCGGTATCCGGCCCGTCGGAGCCATGTACGGCATTGGCATCGATGCTGTCGGCGAAGTCCGCGCGGATGGTTCCGGGAGCCGCTTCCGCCGGGTTGGTCGCGCCCATCAGTTCCCGATTCAAGGCGATGGCATTTTCGCCTTCCAGAACCTGCATCATGACCGGGCCCGAGGTCATGAATTCGACCAGATCGTTGAAAAAAGGACGTTCCTTGTGTACTGCATAAAACCCCTCTGCCTGCTGCCGTGTCAGGTGCAGCATCTTCGCTGCGATGATACTGAGTCCGGCTTTTTCAAAGCGCGAATAGATCGCTCCAATCACGTTCTTGGCTACTGCGTCGGGTTTGATAATGGAAAAAGTGCGTTCGATCGCCATCGATTACTCCGTTGATTGCTGTGGGTGTGGGGAACCTGCCCGGGCAACGCGTCGGGCCGACGAAGTGCTGTCTTCGTCGAACATTCGCTTTGCTCAGGGCCAAACGCATGAATTCTAGCGGAAAACAGGCGAAATGATAAGCAGGATTTTTATGGCAGCCTGTATTGCGGGGTCAGACCGGTTGGTTGTAAAGGTCTGGGAACGATCGATGAATAGAGCAAGGGATTGTAACGCAGGGTTATGAGGAATCGCAACCGCGCGGAATGGTTGGTTGCTCAGCCAATGCCAGAAGCCGCCCAACGACTCCGCTCGATTGCTTTCCTCGAACGTGATGGCAGTGCGCCGTTCGTTCCGAAAGACACGATAAGCCCGCTGCCGGAAGTCGTCGCAGGAGAGAGCGCTGGCACCGTTCAGGCTGTTTTCCGGTATTGCGTCAGCGCCAGCGGTGGTATAATCCAAGGTGCATTTCATGTTTGAATCGAAATTGACTAAGGAGGAATTTTTTATGCAAGCAAAACAACTGGTTGGCGCAGCGACTTTTACTCTGGTGTTGGGTTCTACCGGCATGGCTCAAGCCGGTGGTGTGACCGACGCCGCGACCGGCGCAGTTCGGGAGTCGGTTCACGAAGAAGCGGACAGCATGATGGACAGCGTCGGCCTGGGGAAGGGGAAGGCGCCTGCGGAAGCAGCGGCCACCGACGCTAAGTCTGCCGCAGGGGAAACGGCAGCACCCGCAGAAAGCGCCGCGGAAGGCAATGTCGCTAAAGATGCCGCTGCCGGAGGCGATGCCGCTAAGGATGCTGCTGCTGAAGGTGCAGAGTCCGCCAAAGAATCGGCTGGCGATGCAATTCCAGAAGTACCCAAGCCGTCGGTGGAAGATGCCGCGAAAGAAAGCGCCAAGGGCGCTTTGAAAGGGCTGCTGGATTAGACTGCGTGTCGGGTGTTGCAGTTTCTCCGGGTCAGAACATGACCGAGGCACTGCAACTATCGCTTTTCCAGGAACAAATGTAGGTTGGGTTAGGTGCGCTTGCCACCGATACAGCAAGTTTCCACTTGTATTATGAGCGCACCGTAACCCAACGTTTGCAGGGGTGGTAAACCACCGGTCGACTCGGCTCTCCTATCTCTTCTCGAACGAGTAAATGACCCTCCAATCCTGCTTCATGTCGACAACCGTCCAGTCTTTCGCTTGCGCTTCGTTCAGCGCTTTGTCCAGGCGTCCAATCGGGGAAGAGCGGTCGTAGGCCCATTCCCGGTCTGCGTCGGTGTGGTGAACAAGGGCGCCCAAACGTGCGCCGCTGCCGGCAGTGGTCCATTGGAGCATCTGCAGGTCGCCGTCGGAGTTGCCGAACGCGAGAATGGGGCGGCGGCCGATGTACTGGTTGATGGCGACCGGTTTGCCCTCTTTGTCGTCGATGAAATCGATTTCCGGCAGGCGTACCAGCACCGGCGTACCATCGCGCATTTCGAACTTGGTCTTGATGCTGCTTCCCACAACCTGCTCGGGCGGGACGCCATAGATCTGTTCGGTCCAAGGGCGCATGAACTCGATGCCGCCGCCGGAAACGATGAAGGTTTTGAAGCCGTTGGCACGCAGATAGGTGAGCAGCTCCAGCATCGGTTGATAGACCATCTCAGTGTAGAAGCGACCCGTTTTGGGATGCTTTGCGGTTCCGATCCACTCTTTGACGGTCTGCGCAAATTCCTCTGTCGTATTGCCTGCATGGCTCGCCATGATCAGATCGATCAACGCTTTTTGTCCGCCGGCGGCGACCGTCTTCATGTCGCCTTCGAGGACTGCTTTGAAAGGCTGCTGCTCTTTCCATTCCGGATGTTTCGGGGCCAGCGCCTTCACCCGGTCGAGCGCAAATGCGAGCTGGAAATAGATGGGTTGCTCGGCCCAGAGCGTGCCGTCGTTGTCGAAGACCGCGATGCGTTCGGGCTGCGACACGAAATGCGGGCTGTCGGCTTTGGTCACGGCTTTGACGAACCGGTTGATCGCCTGCTTGGATTTCCCTTCGTTCCATGAGGGCAGCGGATCGGTGGTTTGGGCTCGTGCTGCAACGGCAACAAACAGCGCCATGCCGAACACAGCCAGAAATTGGCACATTCGCGTCATTGTTTTCTCCCTTATCTTTTTTGTCAGGTTGGTGACTGTTCAACAGAGTCGAGCAGCAGCGCCATGAGGCTCCGCCCGGTCTGCTTCGGAACGCTCTTCAGATAGACCACGCCCCAAGCTGCATCGCCGATCCCGAGCAGTACCAGAATCCAGCCGTAGTCGAAGAAGAGGCCGGCGGGAATGACCAGCACGGCGGCGATGAAGCGAAGCAGCGCTTCGTGGATAATGATGCTGCCGTACCTTTCGATGTTGCGGCCGCCGATGATCAGGGTGGCGGCGGTATAGAGCAGGAAGCCGGCGATCAGCCAGCCCCATAGCGGCTGTGTCAAGTTCATCCCAAAGGCATGATAGAGTGGCGGGTAGAGCATGAAGGCGGCGAGGCCGATGTTCCAGATGCCGCTATAGATGGCCAGATTAGAACGCATCGATTGTTTCCTGTCAGTGTGAGTGAGGCCAGCGTGTGCCATTGAGCGCCATGTTTGCCAGGGTCAAGGCAATTGCAAGCGGAAATGCCTGGCGGCATAAATCAGGTCGGCCAGTGGCTGCCATGTGTGTCGAATCAAGGTTGAATGCGCCTTCTTCCTCCGAAGGGAGAAGGCTGTGATGAGTGGAACGAAAAGGCTGGGTTCCTTTTTACGTTGCCGGCTCATCCAGCTCCTTCCCCCTTGGAGAGAGCTTGGGCCGACAGCGTTGCCACCGCTGTCGGCTTTCCTTCCAACTGGCAAACGGCGCTCGGCTCAATTGGATGCGCCGGATGTCTGCAGCATCTCCATTACCTGGTCGAGACTGAAGCTGGCCGCTTTCTGGCGCGGCGGGAACTCTTTGAAGGTCTGCAGGAATTTGCCCACATACGCCTGCGCCGGTACCAGCAGAAAAACATGATCGAGCAGCCAGTCGTAATAGGTGTTGGAAGTGATTTGAGCCCGTTCGTACGGGTCGCGGCGCAGATTGAAGATCAAAGGCATGCGCAGCGGTACGAATGGCTCCGCCCAGATCCTCATGGTACCTTGAGCGCGCTGTTCCATGAAGATCAGCTTCCAGTCGTCGTAGCGCAGTGCGGTCAGGTCGCCGTCATCGGAGAAATAGAAAATGTCGTGCCGCGGGCCCTTCTCCTCTTTGCCCGTCAACATCGGCAGGAAGTTGTAGCCGTCGAGATGGACCTTGAAACTTTTGCCGCCTGCCTGATAGCCGGTCAACAGTTTTTGCTTGACATCCGGGGCGCCGGCAACGGCCAGCAGGGTCGGCATCCAGTCCATGTGGTGCATGATGTTGTTGGAGACGACATCCGCCTGGATATGGCCGGGCCAGCGCACCATCGCCGGCACCCGCCAGCCGCCTTCCCAGTTCGTGTTCTTTTCACCGCGGAAGGGCGTGGCGGCGGCATCGGGCCAGGTATTGTAGTGCGGTCCGTTGTCGGTGGAGTAGAAGACGATGGTATTGTCGGCGATTCCCAGCTCGTCCAGCTTGGCCAGCAGTTTGCCGACATGGGCGTCGTGCTCGACCATGCCGTCGGCGTATTCGTCCTGGCCCGAGATGCCGCGGTGTTCGGGTTTGACATGGGTGCGGAAATGCATGCGTGTTGCATTCCACCAGACGAAAAACGGCTTGCCCGCCTTGTGCTGACGATCGATGAAGTCCAGCGCGGCGGCGACCGTTTCGTCGTCGATGGTTTCCATGCGCTTTTTGGTGAGCGGTCCGGTATCCTCGATCTTGCCGCCGGCCGTTGATTTGATTACTCCGCGTGGTCCGTATTTCTTCCTGAATTCGGGGTCTTTCGGGTAGTCCGGAAGTTCCGGTTCCTCTTCCGCATTGAGGTGGTAGAGGTTGCCGAGGAACTCGTCGAAGCCGTGATTGGTCGGCAGATGCTCGTCGCGATCGCCCAGATGATTCTTACCGAACTGGCCGGTCGCATAGCCCAGTGGCTTCAGCAGTTCGGCGATGGTCGGATCTTTTCCGCTCAGACCCTCTTTGGCACCCGGCAGGCCGACCTTGCTGAGGCCGGTGCGGAACACACTTTGACCGGTGATGAACGACGAGCGGCCGGCGGTGCAGCTCTGCTCGCCATAGTAGTCGGTGAACAGCATCCCTTCGTTGGCGATGCGGTCGATGTTGGGCGTCTTGTATCCCATCAATCCGCGGCTGTAGGCGCTGATGTTGCTCTGGCCGATGTCGTCGCCCCAGATCACCAGGATGTTCGGCTTTTTCTCCTCGGCCCAGGCAGAGCCTGCGCACCAAGTGACCAGTATGAACAGCCATGCCAGCCGGGTTCGAAGGGTTCGAACGGGGGAATTGTTTGTGTCGGTTTTCTTCATGGACGATCCTTCTCAGTGTTGAGCAGCCAATGTCAGTGTGACGATTCAGCACATCTTTGGGCAGCCGCATGATCGACAGCGGTAGGAATGTTCGTGGAAGGGGGGTCGTTGGCACGGATACCAACGTCAAGCGTACCGGGATGTATTCACAGAATCTTCCGGTACGAATACCCTGCTGCTGTCACGTGCGAACAGAGGTGCCGAATCGGCCCGAGTCACTTTATAGTGCATAGGCCCGCGCCAAGTCAAGAAAAATCGGTGATCGGTGAATGGTAACCGCTCTCGCGAGAAGCTCAGTATTGACCAATCGGATGCCGTGTCGTATCGTTCTCGCACTGGGTGGTACGATTCTCACCCGATCGATTCAGTCGAACGAACACAGTGGATGGCTTTCTCGATGGCAATGACGGAAGAAAAAAGCGGCAAACAAGCTGTCACCGGCAGCCATATCGTCGAGGTCGTCGAACGGCAGCGTACATTCTTTCAGCAGGGCGGCACGCGCAGCTACGATGCCCGTAGGTCCTGCCTGGAGACGTTCAAATCGGCTCTGCAACGATACGAGCCCGATATTCGGGCGGCTCTGCAGCAGGATTTGGGGAAGCCGGAATTCGAAAGCTACCTTTCGGAAATCGGGTTTTGCCTGCACGAATTGTCGGAGACTTTGGGGCGGCTGAAACAGTGGATGAAGCCCCGGCGGGTCAGAACGTCGCTGCTGGCTCAG
>Ga0114931_10010079_pt1 | contig 11275 bp, 10 predicted proteins | sample 2SBtaG_FD_89579 | JGI IMG/M metagenome (GOLD analysis project Ga0114931, IMG submission 89579) | Deep subsurface microbial communities from Kolumbo volcano to uncover new lineages of life (NeLLi) - 2SBTROV14_V59a metaG | ecosystem: Environmental > Aquatic > Marine > Volcanic | place: Kolumbo...
ACCGGGTCGAGCGCCTTCACGAGGCGGCCTTGCGCGAGATCCTCCTGGATCAACACCTCGAGCCCGATCGCTACCCCGAGCCCCTCGACCGCCGCCTGGAAGGCGAGGTTCGAGCTCTCGAAACGGAGGCCCGAATCCGGGTCGATCCCCTGGTCCCCGCTGCACCAGCCAGCCGCGTCGAGCCAGCGCCGCCAGTCCTCCGGGCGCGGATCGCCGTGCAGCAACGTCTGGCCGCGAAGATCCTCCAGACGCGTGAGCTCGCGCCCGAGCGACGGGCTGCAGACCGGATAGAGCTCGACGTCGAGGAGCTTCTCCCGGGTCACCGCGCCGCTGGCGCCGAGCCGATCGGAGACCTCGATGACGAGGTCGTATGGGTCGCGTGTCAGATCCACAGGATTCAGGCTGGTGGTGAGCTGGACGCCGAGCGCCGGGTGGGCATCGTAGAACCGCGCCCACCGCGGGATGAGCCAGCGGAACGCAAAGGTGGGATAGGCGTATACCGAAACCGCGTCGCCTCCCGGACGGCTCGCCAGCTTGCGGCTCGCCTTCTCGAGACCGAGCAGGGCCTCGCTCACGCTCGCCAGATACTCCCGGCCCACCGCGGTCAGCACGACCCGGCGGTGCTCGCGCCGAAAAAGACGCACACCGAGGAGTTCCTCGAGGTGCTGGAGACGCCGGCTCACCGCCCCCGCGGTGACGTGCAGCTCTTCGGCCGCGTGCGTAAAGCTCGACTGACGGGCCGCCGCCTCGAATGCCTGGAGGTCCTGAATGGATGGAAGCTGGGACATCGGGTTGTCGCGCCTGGGCGGCGCCGATGATTGAGCCTTTCGCAATCAAAAGTTTCCGAAAAATCGCTTGGCAGAGCAATCAGGATCTGCGGAAATTCCCCCAAGCGCCATTGCCCCGAGCTACCGCAGGCATCGAACCGGTCGGGCCATGGCCGATGATTCGCCCTCATCACCGGAGGCCAATGACCATGAGCATGCCCGCTGCAAAGCTTCCCGAAACCCCGATGCGGCTCGAGGACTGGGTCGCCCCCGACTGCGTCGGGGAGAACTTCTTCGAGATCGACCAGAACGTCCAGGGCCTGCTCCGACTCTACCTCGAGCCGGCGCTGCTCGCCCACATGACCCCACATTACCGGCGCCTCGGCGAGCTCGCCGGGGGCCGGCTGGACGAGCTCTCGCGCCTCTCCGACCGGCACATCCCGACCCTGCATGCCCGCGACCGGCGGGGGCTCGACCAGGACTGGATCGAGTTTCATCCCGCCTACCGGGAGATGGAGCGCATCGGCTACGGAGAGTTCGGGATCCACTGCATGTCTCGCAAGCCCGCCGTCCTCGGCTGGCCCGAAAAAGTGCCGCCGCTCGCGAAGTACGTCTTCCAGTATCTCTTCACCCAGTCCGAGTTCGGCCTCATGTGCCCCATCTCGGTGACCGAGACCTCCGCCATGCTGATCGAACGCTTCGCATCCGAGGAAGTGAAGCAGAAGCTGCTCCCCGGCATGCTCTCCCAGGACATGGACGAGATCCTGAAGGGCGCTCAGTTCATGACCGAGAAGACCGGCGGCTCCGACGTCTCGAACATCGAGCTCGAGGCTCGTTTCGAGAACGGCGAGTGGCGACTCTACGGTGAGAAGTGGTTCTGCTCGTGCGCCGACGGGGACGTGGCGATGCTGCTCGCGCGCCCCGAGGGAGCGGTCGGCGGGAACGCCGGCCTTGCACTCTTCGCCATGCCCCGCCATCTCGATGACGGTCAGCGGAACCGCTACCGGATCGTTCGTCTCAAGGACAAGCTCGGTACCCGTTCGATGGCCTCCGGCGAGATCGAGTTCGACGGCGCGCTTGCCTACCCGATGGGCGAGGTCGGCGCAGGGGTGAACCCGGGTCTCAAGCAGATGATGAACCAGGTCAACATGTCCCGTCTCTCGCACGGAGTAAGGGCGGCCGGGATGATGCGCCGCTGCCTGAACGAGGCACTCGCAGCTGCTCGGAAGCGGGTCGCGTTCGGGGAGCTCATCATTGACAAGCCCCTGCTTCGCCGACAGCTCATGAAGCTGATGGTGCCGACCGAGCAGGTGCTCTCGATGGTCTTCTGCATTGCCCGGCAGCTCGAGAGGGCAGACTCCGGTGACCGTGAAGGGCAGGATCTCGCCCGCATTCTGACCCCGTTGCTCAAGTTCCGTTCCTGCCGGGACAACATCGATGTGGCGGTCGGCTCGATGGAGGTGCGCGGCGGAAACGGGTTCATCGAGGACTGGGTCAACCCGAAGCTCGTGCGCGACGCGATGACCGGTGTGCTCTGGGAAGGTACCTCGAACATCAACGCCCTGGATGTCACGAACCGGGCTATCGGCAAGGTCGGCGCCCATCGAGCGCTGCGCGAACACCTCGACCAGCGGCTCGATGAGACGCCCGAGATCCCGGGCCAGTTCCGGGGTGAGCTCGCTGCGACCGTGGAGCGGGCCTTCGCCTTCGCCGAGGAGGTCGCACGGAGCCGGAACGAGTCGATGGCCCGCCGGGCCGCCGACGCCCTCTATCACGTCACGAGCGCAGTGCTGATGGCCTGGGAAGGCGCATCCCTCGGGGCGCTCGGCCTCGACGCCCGCCGCTTGCTGCTCGCAAAGATGGTGTTGACCCACCGACTGATGCCGCGCGACCCACTGGGGCACGAAGGGAGCGAGGCCGGGCCGATCGCGGCCCTGCTCTCCGAGGAGCGTGTGGATCTGGAGCAGGCCGCAACCTTGCTCGGGACCTGCTAGGGAACTTCTGAACACGTCCATCCTGGACCTCTCAGAACGCGCTGCCACGCAAACGCGGTCTGCGCCTTGCTCCAAAATCGAAGGCATCGGCCGTCGGTTTTGGCGGCATATCCGTGTACCGCGGGAGCCTCGGAATGCGTCAGAGGTGTGCAGGGGGACATCGACTCGAGCCTGCTCTACCGGTAAAAACGGCCTCGGGTCAGCTGGCGCGGTCCTCTTCGTCAAAGCGCTCCGGCTCTGCCCCTCGAACGACGGCTCGAGCCGACCGGAAGCCGCTTCCCCTCGTGACGAGCGCCCTGAGTCCGACGGCCTCCTAGAGAACCGGCCACGCGACCTGCCCGGCCAAAGCGGCAAGCGCCGGTGTCGAACGGACCGCGAGGTCCCCCGCCACCGCGAGCGCACGTTCGTCGATGCCGAGCGCGTCGCGGGAAGCGAGCACCAGGTTGGCGACCGGGGCCGCGGCCGCGGCCGCGACCACCGCTCCCATCGACCGTATTCCGCTGTCGTAGACCGGGCCGAACCCGGGGAAACACCGCACCCATTCCCGGCGCCCGGAGTGGGTCTGGAGGGTCCGCCCGCCGTCACGCAGCGCCGCCTCGACAACCGTCCCTCGCAAGGTACGAACGTGGCCCGTGGCTCTCCCCGGCACGTTCCGGCCCCGAACGTACCCGTCGAGAAAGAGATAACGTTCGAGATCGAGCACGCCGATGTTGAAGCGATCGAGCCCGGGGGCAATCGCTTTCACCCGAGCGTCAAGCAGCGCTCCGAGCGCCTCGAGATCCCGGCATCGATCGACCTGGGATTCGAACCGCTCGTTGTTCACCGGCCGATGGCTCCGAAGGGCCCGGTCAGCCGCTCGGCGGGGCTGCCTGGAGCCCCGCTCACGCCGGAACCACCGCCTCGCCCTTCGTCTGAGTACGCCACATGAGGCGGGCCTTGGAGTCGTCCATGGGATGGCGCATATGCAGCATCATGCGATTGTCCCAGGCAACGACCTCCCCCACCTTCCAGTGATGGCGGTAACGGAACTCCGGCCGGGTAGCGTGAGACCACAGCTCGTCCAGCAACGCCTCGCTCTCCTCGAGCGGCAGCCCCATCACATAGGCATTCGTGCGCCGCCCGAGAAAGAGCGCCTCCTCTCCGGTGCTCGGCACCTTGCGCAGGATCGGATGCGGATGGCCGATTGCCTCGATCGGCGAAGCCGGCGGTGTCATGCCGGGACGCAGGATCCCGCTGCTGCCGTACGTCGAGTCATGCTTGATTCGCAGATCCGCGACCCGCTCCCGGAGGGGCGCCGGCAGGGCCGCCGCCGCCATCACCTGAGAGCAGAAGCCGGTGTCGCCTCCTTCGTCCGGGATCTCGCGCGCGTGCAGCAGACTGAAGGTAGGCGGCACCTCGATGTACGACATGTCGGTGTGCCACTCCCACTCGCCGTAGAACTTCTTTTCCGCCGGCTGAACCTCGATGGCGTTCGGGTCCATGTTCCCGATGTACGCCATGTAGGGATCGACTCCACGTGCCCGGAGGGCCGCGACTTGCTCCTCGACGCTCGAGTCCTCCTCACCGGGTACCGCCCGCTTGCCGATCCCGTTGATCCGTCCCGGCGCGAATTCATTCGCGCCGAAAGCCGCGGTCAGCGAGTGCAGCGCCTCCGCCTCGAGCAACCGCCCGAAAGGGAAGTAGAGCAGCCCGTGACCGCCCCGGTAAGCCTCCCAGATAGCCGCCTTCTGCTCCTCGGAGATCCTCCCCGGGTCGAGCCCGTCCACCCGGGCGCCGAACCGCACGCCCGGCAGGGGTCCGATGGTGAGCCCCGCGACTCGTATTCGCTCTATCATCCCGCTCTCTCCCGCCACAGCTCTCTCCCGATGGCGTCTTCCGTCTCGACCTCGGCCGACATTCTCCAACATTCTGCCCGTCGTGCCCAATCTCGGCGCCCCGCGCACCGGGAAGGCACGACGTACGGCCGGGACGCTTCACCGTCCCCCCGGCCGGTGTTAGGGTGCCCCGAGGAGGGACGGCCGGAGAGATGACAATGATCGACTTTGAAAATCAGGTTGCGCTCATCACCGGCGGGGCGAACGGGATCGGGCGCGCCACCGCGCTCGCGTTCGCCTCCGCCGGAGCCCACATCGCGCTCATCGACCGGGACGAGGCGGCGCTCGCGCAGACCGCCGCCCGGCTCGGTGAACGGGGGACGACGGTGCTCACCGCCGTCGCCGATGTGACGCGCACCGAGCAGGTGGCCGACTACGTCGGCAAGACCCTGAGCGAGTTCGGCCGCATCGACTGCTTCTTCAACAACGCTGGGATCGAGGGCCAGGTCGCGCCCATCACCGAGTACGACGAGACGGTGTTCGACCAGGTGCTGGCGGTCAACGTAAAGGGGATCTTCCTCGGGCTACACCATGTTCTCCCGGTGATGCTGAGGCAAGGACAGGGGGCAGTGGTCAATACGGCATCGATCGCCGGGCTCGTGGGCACCCCCGGCATGTCCGCCTACACCGCCTCGAAGCACGCCGTGATCGGGCTCACCAAGGTGGCCGCCGGTGAGGTCTCCCCGAACGGAGTGCGGGTGAACGCGGTGTGCCCGGGGCCGATCGACACCCGGATGGTGCGGGACATCGCCGAGCGGATCAGCCCCGACGATCCGGGGGCGGTCGAACGCGGCTACTCGGCGACCATCCCGCTCGGGCGCTACGGACAGGCCGAAGAGGTGGCAAACGTCGTGCTCTTCCTCTGCTCCAGCCTCGCGAGCAATGTCACCGGCGCCCAGTACGTGGTCGACGGCGGGCGAACCGCGAGCCCACGGGGCGTCACGACGAGCCGCTCGGAGTGAGCGCCGATCTGATCCGGCTGGACGCCGCCGAGTGTGTTGCTCTGCTTCGCAACGCAGAGCTCTCACCGCTCGAGCTTCTCGACGCGACCGAGCGCCGGATCGGAGAGGTCGACGGTGCGATCAATGCCCTGCCGACACGCTGCTTCGACCGCGCCCGTGCCCACGCGGCGCGCCTGATGTCCGGGGAAGGCCGTGAGCTCGAAGGTCACCCGGGCTGGCTCGCCGGACTGCCGGTCGCCATCAAGGATCTGACCGACGTTGCCGGAGTGCGCACCACCTACGGGTCTCCCCTCTTCCGGGACCACGTGCCCGAGCGCTCCCATCCGCTCGTCGAACGCATCGAGCGCCTCGGCGGAATCGTCTGCGCGAAATCGAACACTCCGGAGTTCGGGGCCGGCGGGTCCACCTTCAACGAGGTCTTCGGGCGGACCCGAAACCCCTGGAACACCGCCCTCACGCCGGCCGGCTCCACCGGCGGCGGCGCCGCCGCGCTCGCCGCCGGCGAGGTCTGGCTCGCCCACGGCAGCGACCACGGTGGCAGCCTGCGGCGCCCGGCCACGTACTGCGCGGTGGTGGGGCTGCGTCCCTCGCCGGGCCGGGTGACCCGGGGAACGGTCGACAATCTGTTCTCCCCGCTCTCGGTGCAGGGGCCGATGGCCCGGAACGTGACCGACCTCGCCCTGTTCCTGGACACGATGGCGGGCTTCTGCCCGGCCGATCCGATGACCTTCGACGCACCGGCCACCTCGTTCTCCGCCGCGCTCGCCGATCCTGCACCGCCCCGCCGGATCGCGTTCGCCGAAACGCTCGGCGGCTCGCCAGTCGATCGGGAAACCCGCGAGCATTGCCGTTCCGCCATGCGGCACTTCGAGGGGCTCGGGGCTACCGTCGAGGAGATCACGGTCGAGATCGAAGACCTGGAAGGCACGTTCCTGGCCCTTCGCTCCCAGCAGTTCGTGGTCGACCGGGAGCGGCAGGTCGAGCGTCATCGACACTTTCTCAAACCCGACATCGTCTGGAACACCGAGCTCGGCCTTCGCCAGAGCACTCGCGACCTGGCCCGGGCCGAGCGGGCGCGGGCCGCGCTCTACCGCCAGTTCACCACCCTGTTCGAAACCTATGATCTGATCGTCACCCCGGGGGCGAACACCCCCGCCTTCGACGTCGAGCTCCGCCATCCGGTGGCGATCGACGGGGTCCGCCTCGAGCACTATCTCGGCGCGTCGCTCCTCACCGCAGCCGTGACCTTGAGCGCTTCGCCGGCCCTTTCGGTCCCGAGCGGCTTCGACCGCTACCGCCGCCCGCTCGGACTTCAGCTCGTGGGACGGTCGCGCGGCGAGGCGGCCCTGCTCGCGGCCGGTGCGCTCTTCGAGGCCGAGGCCGGGATCGGCCGCGGGCTCCCGATCGAGCCTCGACCGGGCACCGTGCCGCCCGTCGAGGTCATCGGCGGATGAGATTCCGGCCCGGGGCGCCCGCGACCCCGAGCGACCTCCAGGTCGCCGGATCGAGGTTGCGACCGGCCCTCGTCGGGCCACGCGGCGCCCTGCCAATCGAGTGCGGGTTCCGCCCGGTACGCTCCTTGACACTATCGGGGGGCTTCCTTAGAGTTCCCGCCTCCGTGGGGCCATAGCTCAGCTGGGAGAGCGCTACAATGGCATTGTAGAGGTCGGCGGTTCGATCCCGCCTGGCTCCACCATCTCGATCCGCAAAGCCGTCTCCGGACGGCTTTTTTTGATCCGGCCCCGCAAGAAGCCGACCCGGCGTCGCGGGCGGGGACCCGTCGTCGCCGTTCGATCCGCGTGCCCTCGAGTACTCCGAAACGTCCATCCCCGAACGGTGTGCTATCACCCCCCATCCTCTCACCGCACCGGTGGTTGACATGGATCAAAATGGCCCGCCCATGGTAGATATAGAGTACTGGCCAGTATTCATGACAGCCACGGAGAAAAGGGGAGGGTCTGTGAACATCACGACAGGATCCATCAGCAGAGCAGCCGGTCTCACCGTCGCACTGCTCGCCGCCGGCCTCGCCGCACCGCCCGCGGTACTCGCGGGCAGCCACAGCGCCGACCTTCGTCATCGCCTCGAGCGGCTCGAGCAGAAGCTGCAGGACATGCAGTCCATCGCGGACGAGGTGGCGGAGCTGAAACGCCGGCTCGCCCGCAGCGAGAAAGAGGCGAACGAGGCCTCGCGGCGAGCGCAAGCGGCCGAGAGCTAGGCCAACGCGGCTCAGACCAAGGCGGAAGCGGCCCAGACCAAGGCAGCAGGCGCGGAGCGAAGCGCGAGCGCCGAGGATGGCACCGACATCAAGTGGCACTTGGCCGGCTTCGGGACCGCCGATTTCACGGATCCGTCCGCCACCGGAGAGCAAACCTCTTTCGGGGGAAGCTTCAACCCCATTTTCCTGATGAGCTGGCGTGACCGCCTGTTCTTCGAGGCTGAGCTCGAAGTCAACGCATTGAGCACGGGTAAAACCAAGACGGAGCTCGAGTTCGCGAACCTCAGCCTACAGGCAAAGGACTGGCTCACCGTGACCGCCGGCAAGTTCCTCAGCCCCTTCGGTGACTTTCAACAGCATCTCCATCCCAGCTGGATCAACAAGCTCCCGGACCGCCCGGCGGGGTTCGTCGAGGACGGCGGCAACGAGCCCTTGACGGAGGTCGGCGTGATGGCACGGGGGGCCTTTCCGCTGGGGACCATGACCGCTGACTACGCGGTGTTCGTGGGCAACGGGCCGCGGCTTTCCGACGCAGCGGAAGAGGGTGTCCTGCTGGAGGGATTCGGCGGCGACAACAACAACAACAAGGCCGTTGGCGGCCGCTTGGGCCTGCGGCCGCTCCCCTACCTGAGCCTCGGCGTCTCCGGCCTGAGCTCACGGGTCCAGGGCAACTCGGGCGCGGCCGGCACTCCGTCGAGCGGGGACTACTATGCCGTCGGTGCCGACGCGGCCTTTACCCGCGGCCCCTGGGACGTGCGCGGAGAGTACATCCTCTCTAAGCTCGATAGCCTGAGCACCGCGCTCGATGCCGCCAATGCGGTGGCACCCATTCCCGGGACGACATGGCACTCGTGGTACGCCCAAGCAGCCTACCGGCTGGCCGGCCTCACTCAGATGGATTACGTGCGAAATCTCGAGCCGGTGTTTCGTTACTCTCGATTCACCGTCACCGGCATCGACGAGTTCCAATCGATGCAGGAAGACCGCTGGACACTCGGGCTCAACTACTGGTTCACCCCGTCGGCGGTTCTCAAGGCTGCTTACCTGAACCGGGATCTACACAACCGCGAGGACGACGATACGTTCCGCCTGCAGTTTGCGTTCGGCTTCTAGCCGGGGAGGCATTTCACGATGAAGGCTATCAGTAGACAGGTCAGCGTACCAAGAGGCACGCTCGCGCTCTTCACCGCCGTGGGGCTGCTCGTCTCCGCTTCGGGGGCGCTCGCCGCCGACACTGGCGCCCGTGCCGATACCGGGCCCGCTTCGATGGCGGCTTTTGCGCGCGGCGCCAAGGAATGGAAAGAGAACTGCGGGCGATGCCACAACCTCCGCTCCCCCAAGGAGTTCTCGGACAAGAACTGGGATGTCATCGTCCAGCACATGCGTACCATCGCGCCGCTCCCTGGGCAGGTTGCACGAGACATCCGAACCTTTCTCAAGGCAAGCAACTGAGGTCGGACGGAGGTCGAAAAGATGAATGTGAGGCTGTCCAGCTTGATTCGCACCGTCGCGCTGGCCGGGGGGGTTCTGATCGCGGCCGCCCCCGGCGTCCGCGCCGGAGCCCTGCCTGATTGCCTTCCCGGCGCGGACGCCAATGCTGGTAAGGCGGTGTATCAGGGTACCTGCCAGGTGTGCCACGGCACCGACGGAAAGGGGGCCATCCCTGGAGTTCCCGACCTCACGGCCGAGAATGGGCGGCTGAAGAAATCGAACGACGAGCTCGTCGGACACGTCAAGAATGGCTTTTCGGACTCGAGCTCGCCGCTGGCGATGCCCCCGAAAGGGGGCAATCCCGCGCTGAGCGACCAGGACGTGCGCAACGTGGTCGCCTACCTGCACCGGAACATACACCGGCACCATCACTGCAAGTGACGGGGTCCGACCGGGTGAGAAGCTTTACCGGCGGTGTAGGTCGTGCCAGCCGCCCGCCACCCCGGGCGTCCTCCCGTTCGGCCTTTCGGGAATTCCGGTACATCGGCGCATTCGTTCGACCGTCCCTCTTTCCGGAATGCGAAGTCGGAACGGCTTGGGACTCACCCGGAAGCCCGCTCCGCTACGAAGGCGATGGCCCGATCGATCCGCGAGAGAGTACGCTCGCGTCCGACCAGCGCCAGGGTCACGTCGAACGGAGGAGACACCGCCCGCCCGCAGACCGCCACCCGGACCGGCTGACCGAGGCGCCCGAGCTTGAGCCCCGCCTCTTCGGCGGCTCCCGAGATCGCGTCGTGGATGGCCTGTGGATCCCAGCGCTCCAGCGCTGCCAGCCGCTCGCGCACGGCACGCAGTGGCTTAAGCACGACCGGCCTCAGATGCTTCCTGGCCGACCCTTCCGCGTAGTCATCGAAGTCCTCCCAGAAGTAGCGGCTGCTCGCTGCCATCTCTGCGAAGGTCTTGGCCCGCTCTCGCTGCGCGTCGAAGACGTCCTCGACGCGCGGCGGCGGCTCCGCCGACACACGGAGCGCGGCGAGCGCGCGCTCGAAAGGTTCGGCGGCCGCCTCGGCCGGCAGCGCCTTGATGTACTGTTGGTTCAGCCAGTTCAGCTTCTCGAAATCGAAGGTCGCCGCCGCCCGGTGCACGTCCGAGATGTCGAACAACCGGACCATCTCCTCGCGGGAGAAGATCTCCTGGTTTCCGTACGACCAGCCGAGCCGGACGAGATGGTTCACCAGCGCGTCCGGCAGATAGCCCTCGTCGCGAAACTGGGTGACGCTCACCGCCCCGTGCCGCTTGGAAAGGCGGCCGCCATCGGGACCGAGGATCATCGGCACGTGGGCATAGACGGGCAGCTCGGCACCGAGTGCTTTCAGGATGTTGATCTGCCGCGGGGTGTTGTTGACGTGGTCGTCTCCGCGGATCACGTGCGTGATCCGCATGTCGAGGTCATCGACAACGACGGTGAAGTTGTAGGTCGGGGTCCCGTCGGTGCGGGCGATGATCAGATCATCGAGCTCCTCGTTGCTGATCCGGACATTGCCCCGCACCGCGTCGTCGAAGACGACCTCGCCCTCGTCCGGATTGCGAAAGCGGACGACCCACGACTCTCCGGGGCGGGGTAGCTCGGTCCGCGACCGGCAGCGACCGTCGTAGCGAGGTTTGACCTTGCGCCGCATCTGATCCGCCCGGAGCGCCTCGAGCCGCTCTCGGGGGCAGTAGCACCGATAGGCCTTCCCCTCGGCAATGAGCCGCTCGGTCACCTCTCGGTAACGAACAAACCTTTGCGTCTGATAGAACGGCCCCTCGTCCCAGTCGAGCCCAAGCCAGCCGAGCCCCTCGAGAATGGCGTCGACGGACGCCTCGGTGGAACGCTCCCGGTCGGTGTCCTCTATCCGGAGCACGAAGCTGCCTCCGGTATGCCGGGCATAGAGCCAGCAGTACAGGGCGGTCCGCGCGCCACCGACGTGCAGAGTACCGGTAGGAGACGGTGCGAAACGAGTGCGAACGGTCACATCTTACTCCGGCG
>Ga0114931_10010080_pt1 | contig 11274 bp, 9 predicted proteins | sample 2SBtaG_FD_89579 | JGI IMG/M metagenome (GOLD analysis project Ga0114931, IMG submission 89579) | Deep subsurface microbial communities from Kolumbo volcano to uncover new lineages of life (NeLLi) - 2SBTROV14_V59a metaG | ecosystem: Environmental > Aquatic > Marine > Volcanic | place: Kolumbo...
CCAACACCACCTGGGAGGAATCGAGAAGGAGATATTCAATGCGCGGATACACCGTTCCAGCAGAATCCAAGGCCCGGACGCGATCCAGGAAACAGGCGGCCAGGTTTCCATTGCCGCATCCCCATTCCATGATGGTCAGCGGTGTTGAAGAAGCGGCGGGATTGGATTTTTCTCGTCGCTGTACCCGCTCCACATAGTCGGCAGCCAAGGCAAACCCCAGCCGATAGTCAGCCGCCGCAAAGGTTTGATACAAATCTCGGAGTTGGTCGCCACGAAGCCCATAGAACACCTTATTCATATGGGATTGCCAGACATCAATGGGCGAGAAATCGCCTAGAAGCTGAGGGAGGGCATCATCAGTTGCCGTTGTGTGTGTCGCCATAAATGAATACTTATACTTTTCGCTTTCGTGGAATTTCTACCAAGGGGTCGGGATTCTAACAAACAGATTTTGGGGGCCGCAAGGACGTCGGATTTCTTGACAGGCGGAGGTTAGCCTCGTCATAAAAGTTTATCTGTTTGGAACTTACTATATCGCTGTAGCTGCGGCCTCTTCCCTGTCCTATCGAAGGATGCTGTCTCTCCCTTGCATCATGGGCCGTTAGATGCGCATGTGTTTCCTAGACCGACTACCAAATTTTGATAGATCAATTTTGTGCAGGGCAGAAGAAAGCTGGATCATACGGAAATTATGGTCTTACCAATAGAGCTTCCTCATTCCGAACAGAAAAACCTGATGGGGGAATATTGATCGTCTGACAAGTAAGACAGTAAGAGAGGCACGCTCAACAGTATTGTCATGCTGAGCAGCGCGAAGCCTCTGGCAGCGTTCCTCGGCTGTGTTTAGGGTCGGCATAGCCTGGTTGGGCTAGGCCCAAATCCTTCGACTCCGCTAGGCTCCGAGCGGGAGGACAAGGTGCGGAGCAGAACCTTTGCAAAATCTGCACTCGTGGAAGGGCCAAACCATAAATTCGGAATGATCTGGAACATCAACGGTAACCCCCTTGCACGCAACGGGGAATAGCAAGTTCAATGTCAACTCACCAAACGGGAAATCGTTTATGATCAATAGGATGTTGAACAAACTTTCCCTGATCGGACTTGTGATCTCACTGGGGCTGACCAGCATAATCGTTCACCCCGGTCCGATAAGCGCCCAAAATCAGACAACCGCCTCACCACCATCCTCCGCGCCGTTTGATCCTGCTGAAACGCAGCACGGGTTTTCTGAATTTGATACCATCCCTGGCAATCCTTCAGATGCTTCTCCCAACCCCCTTCCCTACTATAAGGATCTTCCGGACCTCGACACTCCAAGTCACCCTCCCCTGGATCAAAAACCGGAAGGGCTCTTTTTAGACATTACCCTAGCAGAGGACTTTGATGAAGACTTGGAATTTCGACGTGGAAATCTATATTACCCGGTTCGCCCGACTGAAAAATTCAGGGTGGACGCTGCCGCTGTATATGTCGTATTCCGCGTGTTCAAACATTACTCGGCCTATCAGGTCATTGGACAATTGTTTCACGACACTGAGGGAAGCCACACGACGGGCATGATCGACGAAGATACGGCCTATCTCGCCTTGGAAGACGAAAGCGGCTATCTCAAATTCTTTCCGCCCACTGATCATGGATGGCTACCCGGCCAATACCACGTTGATATTTTCGTCGGCTATGAAGCCAACGCCGTCACGAAAATGGGCACTCTTCGGTTTCACGTGCTCAAGGACTCGTAGCGTTTTAACTTCTTAACCATCAGTTTGACCCTGGTTTTGTGGATTGAGTAAGATATTATCGCAATTTTGCATAACACTTGCCTTCCGCAATCGAGCACTTCACCGTCATTCAATCCGACGCAGGAATATCATGATACCATTCGAAAGCACCAGAACCTCATGACGACGGTCAACAAACCATGGATCTCCATAGTTGTCCCCATCAAGGATGAGCGAGACAATCTCCATCCGTTGACCAATCAACTTACCAAAGTATTAGGGAGTCTGAAGCAGTCACACGCCGCGCCTTTTGAAATTGTGTATGTGGATGATGGGAGTACCGATGGCAGTTCACCATTACTCGATGAGATCAGCCAGCAGACCCCTGAAGTGCGAGTCCTTCATTTTGATCGCAATCATGGCCAAACCGCGGCCTTTGATGCAGGATTTCGTCATGCTACGGGAGAACTCATTGCCACCCTTGATGGCGACCTTCAATACGATCCGGCGGACTTCACCAAGCTGCTTCCACTTACCAAGGAATATGATCTGGTGTGTGGACGACGACAGAAACGTCTCGATAATATCATTCGTCAAATATCCTCCCGCACCGCCTACTTATTCCGGAACGCCGTGACCCATGATGGCATTCACGATACAGGCTGTTCACTCAAAATATTTCGACGATGTGTGATTGAGCGAATCGCCCTCTTTCGCAACATGCATCGATTCTTTCCTGCCCTTGCGAAAATGTATGGATTTTCCGTCACCGAGGTTCCCGTTCAACACTTTCCACGTGCCCACGGTTATTCCAAGTATGGGATTGGCAATCGCCTCTTTGCCGGGCTGTATGATCTGATAGCCGTCAGATGGATGCAAAGTCACTGTTTTCGATACAAAATTGTGAACAAACCAACCACCCCTGGCGCCCCAGACTCTCAAGCCTCCCCATGACACACACCAGCACCATCCGCCTTCAACCCTCGACAAAGAACTGAAGAGTGAGGTACATCTACCTCTTCGTGCCTCAGACACCGTCAACCTTATCCTTATGAACCGAGAAACGGCAGTTGGATCACAAAAGTCCGTGCAAGCTCTTGGCGCACCTGGCACAATAAAAAAATATCTCATCACCACCAAGGTGACCACGATTTTTTTACTTCACCATGCACCCCAATATCTTACCTGTTTGTTTTGCGCCCAACTGCCGTTTCTCGGTTGAATAATCGATGAGCGAATTTCTTTCTGACATCAGCGCGTATTTTGCCGGCTTGACCTTTGTCGAAAGCATGTGGCTTGGCATCGGTTTTTTTGGGCAAAGCCTGTTTTTCTCTCGATGGATCATTCAGTGGATCGCGTCTGAACGGAAAGCGGCAAGCCAGATGCCCATTGCCTTTTGGTACATGAGCTTGTTTGGCGGCCTCATTGTGTTGGCCTATGCCATCCATCGTCGAGATCCCGTGTTTATTACGGGACAAGGCATCGGCTCGTTTGTCTATTTGCGAAACCTGATGTTGATCTATCAAAATCGAAGGTGAACGACCTGTGGCTGAACCATCCACACGAACCGAATCATCAGCCCAGCCCTTTTCTACCAGAACCCTCCACCTGTTTTGTATCCTTCTCTTCGGAGGCCTTGTCCTATTAGTAGGATTGGGGGATATCGGCCTCACCGATCGCGATGAAGGCAGTAATGCCGAAGCCGGGCGTGAAATGCTCGAATCCGGCGATTGGATTTCTCCCACGCTGAATTATGAGCCGCGCTATGCCAAGCCCGCGTTGGTGTATTGGGTCATCGCCAGCACCTATGCCCTCTTTGGAGTCAATGAATTCACGGCTCGTGTCCCTTCCGCAATGTTTGGACTCGGCCTCCTCTTCCTTCAATACTTTTTTCTGAACCGGTTTTTTGGTCCGGCCATCGCCTTTGGTGGAGCCCTCATTCTCCTTCTGAATGCAGAATTTGTTGGCCTGCATCGCATGGTCATGACCGACCCTGAGTTGGTGTTTTTTACCACGCTGGCCGCCTATAGCTTTTGGCTAGGATTTCGCAAGGAAGGTCGCGATCGGCATTTTCTATGGCTATTTTATATTGGAATGGCACTGGCCATGCTTGCGAAAGGACCCGTAGGCATTATCATTCCACTCCTGGCCGTCATTCCCTATCTCACACTCACTCGCCAGTGGAAGACCTATTTCGCACAAGGGAAGCCACTTGTTGGGTGGGTATTATTCATTGCCATCGCGGCTCCGTGGTATCTTGCCATGTTTGCCATTCATGGGGCGGACTATGCCGCAGCCGCCCACGCCAATACCACGGGACGCTTTGCCAATCCTATGGAAGGCCACGGCGGCACGTTATTCTTTTATCTTCCCGTTCTGCTTGTAGGATTTTTTCCGTGGAGTGGGTTTCTTCCTGTCACGTTGTATCAGCCTCTGAAAGAATGGAAGTTGTTTCGGTCCGGAGAAAAAGAGGCCACAGGAAAAGACGGGCTGTTATTATTTTCTACTCTTTGGATCCTTGGCATTCTCGTATTTTTTACGATCTCAGCCACGCGACTCCCGCATTATATTCTGCCGTTGTTTCCCGCAGCCTCCTTGCTGGTCGCAGTGTTTTGGTCTCGTTGCTTATCGGAAGAATCACCCTTCGGACTCAAAATATCTGTGCGAATTATCCTCCTCACCGGGTACCTTCTCAGCATTGCCCTCGTCTCGCTCCCGGCTATTTATGAATACTTTCAACCAAAAATTGCCCAAGCGTTTCCCGTGGCAGAAAAGGTCGGGGTGGGGATAACACCTTTAATATTAGGAGCAGGAGTATTTCTAATGGTGGTCATTTTTCGTCATTTTGTGTGGCATGACACCAAACGGCCGCAAGCCTTCTGGATCATTTCCGGTGCGATGGGCGCCATGCTGCTTATTGTCCTCGTCTTTGCCCTCCCACATTATGGAAAATATTTCGTGAATCCTCCTCAAGAGCTTGCGGCCATTGCAGGGGTAAACCTCGGGCCCGACGATGCACTCATCCAGTTTGGAAGGAAACGCCCTTCGCTAGCCTTTTATGCCAAACGAAAAGTGTACTTTATTAGCCCTGGCGAGGATAAACTCTTTACGCCTCATCTAGAGGGTACGGGGCGCCTCATGGTCATCCTCCAATCAAACCACCACCCTCGACTCCCTTATCCAATTTCTCAATTTACGCCCATCCTGCAACGATATGGGTGGATCTTGCTATCGAGTGAAACACTGGTCCATTGAGGAACGTAATGCGTGATCCATGATGCGAAACGCGTGAAGACGGCCCTTTTGACAAGAAGAGGCGGCATGAGATGCCGCAGCTACAAATTTTATGTCCTATCCAAAATCCAGAACTCGCCCGCATATAAATATGAACGAAACGTTAAATTACTCAAACGGGTGCAGACCGCAGCCCTAAAATTGTGGTACTCAATAAAGTTGGGTAAACAATCGCTTCACGCGATTTCGCATCACGATTCTTCTACTGCAAGGGGATGAGCCCGTTTAATCCTCGAAACGTCACCATGACCCCGACCAGGAAAAAACTCAGAAAGATTTCTCTCACCAGGACCGGCTGTTCTCTTTCTTCCTGTTCACCGACAAAGCGAATCCACCACACGATTCCAACCAGACTCGCTAACATCACGATCAAGGGAGAATGAGTCGTAAGTGCCAGCCCTAACCCAATGAGCAAGGTGCCTTGGAATAACGCGTATGAGGAGTTGGCTGGAGTATAGAGATTATTCCAAATGAGATTCCATCGAACCGCAATCCCGGCAAACAACGTGAACAGCCCTAACCAATCCATGCCAGCGGCCAGACCTCCGGAAAGAGGCTGTCGAAAGGTAATCCAGAAAATGGCAAGACCTCCAACCAAAAGAGGCAATCCCGGTGGGAGTGCGTGATATAACGAATGCCGCCATTCTTTATAGGGTCGTGCACAGACATACCCGATGAGATATCCCAAGACCGCTCCAACAATCACATCGGTGGGAAAGTGCGAACCCCGCAGAAACCGGCTTAGCGCCACGAACGAAGCCGCGCCATACCAAAACCAAGCCAGCTGAGGAAAATAGCGGGCAAACACGGCGGCAACAGCAAATGAAGCGGCGGAATGACCGGAAGGAAAAGCATCAAGGCCCCCTTGAAACGAAGGGCCATATTCAAAAGCATCTTGATGGGTCCATCGTGGCCGAGGACGCCCAATCACGTGCTTGGGAATTTGCACGGCAATCCCCGCCACGGCATGTGCCACCCAACTATCGATCGCGGCCCAACGAAACGCATCTTTTTTCCACAGATATCCCACGAGGAAAAATCCAATGCCGATCAGAACCAACGTCACACCATGGCCAAGACGATTACCAAAATTTCCTATCTGTTCGATAATGGGATTTTGCAGCGATCGCACGAATAAAATCTCCTGGTAGTCGAGCCGAGACAGGGCATAGACGGAAAGGAGAAACACCAGGCAGGAGAGAGCAACAACGGAATAGGTTTTTAGGCGATTCACCATTCCCTCACCAGTCATGAGATCGGGAAACCCCTGCCAATTTGCGCCAGGGAAAATGCCAGCATTTCAACCCCATTATTTATAACAGGAAAAAAGACCGTCTGATCTCCCCCTTAGAAAAAGGGGGCTTGAGGGGGATTTAAAACTTTTCATTCATAAAGGGGCTTCACCTAGTTGCGATGTCACTGTTGGGAAATGACTTCCATTACACTTTCAATTTCTTGTAACACCTGGCCATGGTGAAACCGAATGACTTGCAATCCTTCACGATTGAGAAATACCTCCCGCTGTTCATCTTTTATCTGATTGGGTGTTTCGAAATGTTGAGATCCATCAACTTCAATAACAAGCTGAACTTTCGGCGCATAAAAATCTACGATAAAATCCCCAATGCATTTTTGTCTGTAGAATTGCACGTTCTGGATTTGTTTCCTTCTCCATCGACTCCATAATACCCGTTCAGCCTCAGTCATTGTTTTTCGAAGGGTTCGGGCCTGAGGCTTATCCTGTTGGTTGTAGTTGAGCACGCCCACCCCTTTTCCCAAAGGGGGAAAGCCTCAAAAAAAGCGCACAAGTTTTAAGGCACCCAGTCCGCGAGGAATACATTAAACTCACCACGAGCCGTGGTGTTTCGATCAGAAACCCACACGAGTTTTTTTCCATCGGGGGAAAACATCGGAAAACTATTAAAGTGTCCTTCAACTGTAATCTGTTCCATACCGGAACCATCATCATTGACGAGATGCAAATGGAATGATGGCCGCCCCTTGTGGTCTGGAGGATCGGACAAGTCTGAGGAAAAAATAATTCTGCGCCCATCGAAATGAAAAAAGGGCGCAAAGTTTGAGGCTCCGTTTGAGGTCACGGCACGTTTCTCAGACCCGTCCGCATTCATCACAAAAATTTCGAGGTTGCCGGGCTCCACCAAATTTTTGGCGAGAAGATCGTTGTAGGCTTGAAGGTCCTCGGGGTTTTGAGGATGCTGTGCGCGGTACACAATCCGCTTGCTGTCAGGAGAATAGAATGCCCCCCCATCGTAACCCACCTCCGCGGTCAACCGCTTGACTCTTTTCCCGTCATTATCCATGGAATAGAGGTCAATGTCGCCATCTCTCACTGAGGTAAACACAATTTTTCGGCCATCTGGCGATATCGTCGCCTCCGCATCATACCCAGCCGTCGCGGTTAATCGTTGCATTTCCCTGCCATCAATCCTCACCGAATAAATATCATAGTCGTCCAAGGCCCACCGATAGTTCTTCGTCCGTTCAGGTTTGGGTGGACATTTCAAATCCGCCGCATGGGTGGATGAAAAAAGTACCCGCCGCCCTCCCTTATAGAAATATCCGCAGGTGGTTTCTCCATACCCCGTACTCACGCGGTAAGCATTTTCACCATTCAGATCCATAACATACATCTGGTAACAGTCTTGTAAGGTTCCACTCGCCGGATCTTTGGTTAATTGGAAAATTAAGCGGTCCCCATCGAAGGAAAAGTAGGCTTCCGCATTTTTCCCACCCACGGTTAACTGTTTGATATTGGCCAAATGAGGTTCAGTGGCTGAATCCTTTTTGGAAGTTTCAATCTTCGTTTGTTCGGAGGCCATGGCTTCATACGACCCTGAGAACAACACGCCCCCCCCCATGGCAAGCAATCCAATGACTAATTTCGCCTTTACCATATTCGTAGATCTCCTCATGCTGCTTCTAAGGGCCTGTGAAATACTAACTCGACGGTTAATTCTTGTGCCTCGGGCACAAAGGAACCGCGTGCAACCACCTTTCCATTTTTGTATACCAGATAACTATCCCATCCATAAAAAAAGAGCAGCCGCGCCACCGGTTTGACCGCTTCAGGGGTCAACCCAAAAAAAGCGGTTCCGACATGGTCAGGATGTTTCGGATTGGCGCAACTGATAAGGACCGCCACATCTTCACCAAAAAATGTTTTGTCTTTAATGGTAATCCCCTGTGCATTCACAAGAATGCGGGACCCGCACCAGCCTAACACCTCTTTCGTGACTGCATTTTGACTTGGCTGCCCAAACGCCAACACGGATTGAACATTCTTGATCCCAGAAGAGCCCTCTACCCAAACCACATCATCCTGTTCTGAGCGAATCCGAGCAAGAGCTGGTTGAAAAATGGCCTGATCGGACTTATCTGGTGGCACGGAAACCGCTCGTCGTTCATCTGTCACCCATAGATTCAACATGGGAGATATTTGGCTGCGGGTCAGACGACGGAAGACCTCAAACTCAGGATCCATCATGAGACGCTTCGGTTTACTGGGAACCCACACCGACATCGATTGATTCTTCCTCCGGATATCCAATATGGCCTGATAGTCTTGTACCTGATCCAATTGGATGCTCACAGGGACTTGCACTCGATACGGCTTCCCAGTCTGAGACACCCGAAGACGAATCCAATATCCCTCTCGCTCATCAGATTGCACTTGCGCTTCTTGAATCGCAAGGATCGGGGCACCTGGCCGCTCCACCCATTGCGAAAAAAACCACGACAAGTCCGTCCCTGAGGTGTCCTCAAACGCGCGCTGCAATTGACACCATCCAGCATAACGACCCGTATAGTCCGCCACCAACTGGCGTATACCTCGAAAAAACGCACGATCGCCAATCTGCCTTCGCAACATATGAAAAATCATCGCGGTCTTTTGATACCCGATGGCATTATCCAGTCGATTTTCCTTGTGGTGAAATTTCACCACGGCATAGTCATCTTCTGGTTGGCTGTACAAGCTATATTCCACCATCATTCGCCGGCGATGGGCGATAGCCTTCTCCTTCCCCTCAAACCGCTCTTCGTAATAGTAATTAGCCAAATACGTGGTCAGGCCTTCAACCCAATTACCTGTCTCCAAACGATTCAACACGGAATTGCCAATCCACGAATGCACAACCTCGTGCCCAAGTGAGTACGGTTGCGTATAGCCTCGCTTGATCACGCGGCTGCCCAATAAGGTAAAAGACGGCAGTCCCAACCCACTGGGAAAAAAGTTTTCCACGACGGCGAATTTCGGAAAGGGATATGGACCCAAGATCTCGGTGTACAATTCCAAATAACGAGCAATGGCATCCAAATATTGAGGAGCCAAATGATCATCCTCAGGAAACAAATAGGTGGCAAGTTCAATGCCCTGCCATTGCCGATGTTGTTTCACGAATCGATTCGCAACCAAAGTTAACGCTTCGGTCTTGGTCTGGATGCGCCATTCCGCGATTGAAGTATCCCCTTGAGACACATACGACAATTCCTGACCATGTGTCACCGCACGCCAATGATTCGGCAAGGTCACCGTGACGTGAAACGTGGCTAAAGATCCATGGACCTCAGGATACCAAGAAGTCTCCGAGGTGAGGTACACGCCCTCTTCACCGATATGGCCCATGGTTTTATCCGGTCGCACAAAGCGCAAGCCAGGGGCCGCGCGGGGTGGGTCATTAATAATTCCTCGGTAAGAAACTTGAAGAGTCCGCGCCTCACGGTTTCCTGAGAGGGATGGCAATCGAATCTCGACCGTTCGCGTTGCATGTGTTTCAGAAGAGCCCTGCTTTCCTTTTGAAACGTGCAAGGCCTCTTCCCAAAAATCCAGGGGTCCTCCGCCAACTAATATTTCTTCAATTTCTAGGTCAGAGTTCAAACGCAAATGAATGATCGGGTCATCTTCGGGCAACCCAACGAATTGGATCGTGTCTTGGGCAATGAGGGTATGGCGTGATGGATCAAGCTCCACCACTAAATCATGATGTTGAATTTTCAATTCAGCGGCATGAGACAAAAAACCACTACCCACCCAGGCCACCACACAACACCCAATTGCCACAACCCATGGCTTCATTTTTTACTCTTGAACTCCCAACAACGCGTCAGCAAATTCTTCTGCATGAAAATCTTGGAGATCTTCTTCTTGCTCCCCTATACCGATCAGCCGCACGGGGATCGAAAATTCTTCGGCAATCGCCACAACCACCCCACCCTTGGAGGTCCCATCAAGTTTGGTCAATGCTAACCCCGTCACCCCCACGGCTTCATGAAATTGTTTGGCCTGGGCCAGAGCATTTTGACCAATCGTGCCGTCCAAGGTCAGCAAAATTTCGTGTGGGGCGCCTGGCATTTCTCGATCGAGAACCCGCTTCATTTTCTTTAACTCATCCATCAAATTAACCTTGGTGTGTAATCGGCCCGCCGTATCAATAAGCACGACATCGATTCCACGAGCCTTGGCAGCCGCTAATCCGTCAAACACCACGGCGGAAGGATCGGCGCCTTGCCGATGTTTGATCACATCAGCACCAATCCGGTTTCCCCAAATCTCCAATTGTTCAATGGCCGCAGCCCGAAACGTATCGGCAGCCACGAGTAAAGGGGTGAGCCCTTGGCGCTTTAGTCGGCTAGCAAGTTTGGCCATGCTCGTGGTTTTTCCGGCACCGTTCACCCCTACCGCTAAAATCACAAACGGTTTGGGGCCAGATCGAATGATCGTTTCCAATGCGTCGGATTGAGCCGGCGCCAATATCTCGATGAGCGTGCTTTTCAGGGTTTGAATAGGGTCCGTGCCAACTTCATCCCGCAGACGTTCCATCATGCGATTTACCGCACGAACACCAACGTCAGCTCCCAACAATGCGGCTTCGACTTCTTCCAATACTGTGGGATCGTGCCCCTGCCCAACCAACTCCATGAGCGAACGGTGCACATTCTTCCGGGTTTTGACTAAACCGTCTTTTAAGCGATCAAACCATCCCATAGACTCGTTATCCGTGATTCATGATGCGTAATGCGTTGATAAGTAAAAGGCTATTCACGAGTAGCTGCATTTCCTTTCAAATATCGTAGGAGACCCAAGAGAATTTGCCTTAACTGACTAACTTGGCTCAAGTCTTCGTCGTTTCCACCAAAATTCAATCGGTGAGCCAATAAAAGTTGGGTTTCGAGTTCCGCGAGAGATCCCAAAGCAATATGCAAATATTGAATAAATTCTTTTTTTGAATTTCTTGTTGCACCC
>Ga0114931_10010081_pt1 | contig 11273 bp, 9 predicted proteins | sample 2SBtaG_FD_89579 | JGI IMG/M metagenome (GOLD analysis project Ga0114931, IMG submission 89579) | Deep subsurface microbial communities from Kolumbo volcano to uncover new lineages of life (NeLLi) - 2SBTROV14_V59a metaG | ecosystem: Environmental > Aquatic > Marine > Volcanic | place: Kolumbo...
AGAGGTCCACGAATGAGAATCGGTGGAGTTCCGTCTGAACTTTTGACCTCTGCACCTAATTCGATAAGAGCGTCAGCAAGACCTGCAATAGGTCTGGAATTAAGTGAGTCATCACCTCCAAGATCACTCAATTGAGGAAATAGACTGGCAACCGCACTGAGGAGTCGAAGAGTAGTCCCAGAGTTCCGACAGTCTGCACTCCCTGATCCATGAGAAATGACCTTGTCAACTACTAGAGTATTCCCATCCCAGTGATATTCAGCACCCATCTGTAAGAGAACATCAAGAGTTGCTCTAGTATCTTCTGAGAGCAATGGGTTCTTCACCGATCCACCTGCAATACATGAGAGGATGAAGGCCCGGTGGGTTATACTCTTACTCGGTGGAATAGAAAGACTACCCCTAAGATCACGTCTTCCAATGATCATCTAGTTGAGGTTAGAAATATGTCGTATTTAGGAGCTTGGGTTCTGATAGTATCAATAGAGACGTGAGGATTGAGAAGGAAAATGGAGGGACCTGCTCCGTTCAGACCGACCACATCTGCTAGAGGTTGGATCTGTTTGATAAGATTGTAATCACCAAGAGCTGGAGCGTAAGCCTCAGTATTTGCCCTGATACAACTGATGTAATCTTCTTGGTCAATGAAGGTAAGTGCCTCTTCAATCTTGTGTTGATCTAAACTTCTCAGTTTATCGGTTATCCCACTTTTCTTGTTTTGTCCTTTGGGAACAAGAATTATGAGAGGTATTGAAGAGACCTCGATTCGCCTCACAAGTCTTTGTGTTGAAGTATCAGTTACCACCCAACCTCCGAGAAGACACGCATAGGCATCATCTGCTGCTCCAGTCACAGAGACACCTATATCTCTGGAAGCTCTTGCACTCAGGGAGACAAGATCCTCTGAGATCAGATCCATCCCCTTGAAGACAGAAATTGCACCAAGTACTGCAAGTGAGACTGAACTAGAGGTTTTTAGACCTCGTGCAAGAGGAAGAGGAGTCCGTATCTCGACCCTCAGATCTTCAGCATCAAGGAGTTCCATACACCTCTCCACTAACAGGGTATCAGCTTCACCCGTGTGTATACCTGCTCCACCAGTCACCTCTGCTGTTGTAAACAGTCGGGTTCCAATTGCAGAACCTCTTGGAGCTTTTATCGCATTCAGGACGGTTATGGCAGAGCCCACCTTGAACTCAACTATCTTACGCATTCAATCTTCTCCTGTAGAGTTCATAAGCGTCTGAAATGTTCACGTCAAGTCCCGAGAATCGTTCAAATGCAGCAACTGCTTGATAAAAGAGCATAAGTTTCCCATCAATCCCTCCGTACTTCCTCACGAGAGGAGTGTCATCCTTGGAATAAACCAGATCAAAGACCTTCGTCCCTGTCTCAATCTTAATAGGAGGTAATTCTCCTCTCAGTCCAAGTGGCGTGGCATTGACGAAAAGAATGTACCCGTCTGTTGAATTCACTGAATCCATAGGAAGGACATGTACACCCCTGAGATTGGCTAACCTCTTAGATGACCGGTAAACAACAGTGACATCAAAACTCGAAGAAAGTACCGAGAGTACGGATCGGGCAGAATCTCCTGCACCATAGATCATGGCTGAACCTCCAGTTACGTCCAGTTCTTCCAAACTCCTTCTTATCCCAAACACATCAGTATTGCTTCCGCTTAACTTATCACCGAAGACGATGGTATTACAGCTACCTGTCTCCAAAACTACCTCATCTCTATTGTCGCACATCTTAGCAGCCAGAGCTTTGTAAGGATATGTGATATTGATTCCTTTGAAACCTTTCAACTGTGATATCAATTCTCTGGTCCTCTCTTCGTCACTTGCTTCGAGTAAGAAGTAGTATCCATTCAGATTATGCTGCTCCCAGAATATTCTGTGAATTAGGGGGGAGAGCGAATGTGAGAGATTCTTTCCAAGTAATCCAGTACGGAATGAAGGGGGATTGAGAACTGATTCAATAGGAACGAGAAATCCATGCGTGGTTGAACCGTAGACTATCGACTGAGAATACTGTTCTGGGAGTAGACGCAGCATATCTCCATTCCTTTCGATCGAGAGGACTGTGAATTTTTCGAGGGAGGTGCTAATTATTTGGTAGGCTCTTAATGCATCAATTGTATCTATGGATTTGCCTACGAATTTGTGAAGAACTCCAGACTTTATCACTCCCAATTCCTTCAAATTGCCAAGGTAGTTTCGAGCTGCAACCTCCATGGAGGAGGAATAATCATGCATTGACAAGATCACAGAGTTCGGATCAATGTCCGGCAGTAACTCACTATCTGTCACTAGTTCAAGATCCACAAAAAGTGGATGCTTGGAAATCATCTGACGTAGCAATGGATAACGTTTACCGGAGAAGCCCCCACCCTCCCTTTTGCTTCTGAGGGTTAGGATACACCGATGGGCGAAATCTTCAGCCCTCTCCAATAGAAGGAGATCCTGATCCACCCGAAGTTCTAAGAGAGCATCAGGGAAACGAGTACTTAGATCATCGAGGTCTTCTACCCGTTCAATGACGACTGCTACTCTCATTTCTCTTCAATGAACTCCTCGACAGAAATGCCGAAATGTCTCCCAGATTGTAGAACACGACCGAGTACGACATCTCCAGCATTGAGATCAGTGACACTGACAGAGCCATGAGGAGTAACTAGACGCACGGTCTCTGCATTCTGCAGTAAGATGGGATAGCTTTCCTCACCTAATTTTACCTTTATCAGCATAAATGGTCTCGTCTCAATCTTCACCCTTCCTACAAGCACATTCCGGATTGATCCGGTAGAGGAGACTACCATGACCGTTGATCCAGCTTTGAGCTCAGATAGATACTTCGTCTTCTCTCCATTGAGAACATAAGCAGAAACAGGGCCGGCATTAACCCTAAATGGTCGAGCACTGACGTATCCGGACTCCTTCACCTCCGCCTCGACAAGGACAAAAACAGAACTTGTCGCTCCGAGGAGGAGACCTTCTCCAGGTCTGAGAATGGAGGCAGTATCCACACACACACGATCACCAGAGCCGGAGACCTCAACTGATTCTACGGTGAATTGAACCAACTCTAGCTTCTTCTCGTACTCCCTATTCCTGAAGTATTCCAGATTGGACTGGAGGAATGCAGGGGTGATAACAAGCCCATCTACTCCAACTTCAAAAACTTCTCGAAGAAGTTCTACATCCTCAAGACTAGAAGCTGTGGCAAGTATCTCAACACCTATCGACTGGTACTGTGCGATCACGTTCTCCAGGGGGATAATCCGCCACTCACCGGTATCAAACAGCAGGTACTTCACAGTCTCCTCCAATTCGAGATTCATTGCAACCTCCATCTCTTCGGGAGAGGAGACCTCCACGTACCGACCTATCAGGAGACCATCCTTTATGATTTTCTCTCCTTCGATAGATAAATCTCCTGCATGCTCGGAGAATATCCCACTAATGATATCACTGTAATCATCAGGAGGGTACTCCTTTCGTCCATCAAGGAAAATACTTAGATGTCCACCCATAGATTACTGCTCCTTCATTGCATTACGCACCACTTCGACAACCTTAGTCGTGGCTTCCTTCACATTCTCTGCTTGGAAGATGTTACGCCCAATTGACACACCGCTAGCACCTGCTAAAATACAGTTTTCAATCATTTTGAGAAAATCTTGGAAGTTGTCAGTCTTGGATCCTCCAGCAATTATGACTGGGATATTAATGCCTTGCACGACCTCATCAAAATCCTTCCCGCCTTCGGTCGAGTGAACCTTCGCAATATCTGCACCACCCTCTTCTGCAATCCTTGCGATGTGAGATAGACTGTCAACATCCTTACTGTCGACCCCATTGTCATCCCTTGCGTACATCATCGCAAGGACGGGCATACCCAGAAGATCAGCACTCTGGGTGACCACCCCAAGGTGATCGAGCATGTTGATGTCGGATGTTGTCCCCACATTCACGTGAAGTGAAACAGCATCTGCACCAAGGGTAACTGCCTCATCGACAGATCCAGTTAGAACTTTCTCATTCGCATTAGGTGAGAATGATACCGATCCAGAGAGGTGAATCATCAGCCCTTTGGACGGTGGGATACCGACCATACGACGCACGATACCTTTGTGAATCACAATGCACGAGGCACCACCCGAGAAGACTGAATCTGTTGTAGTACGGATATCAGCAACTCCTCTGACGGGACCAAGAGTGAAACCATGATCCATCGGGACGGCGAGAATTGCACCGGATTCTGGGTCAATTAAACGCCTAAATCGCATTTTCTTTCCGAGATTACTAAGATATTTCATAATTCGCACTTATCTTATCCCATTAAAGCTTCTTGCTTAGAGTAGAATTCTTGACCCTGATTTTATGAGAGAATCAATCCACCTTAATTGATCTCTGCTGATCTCTAAATTCTCATTTCCACGTAGATCAAGCTTGGTTAACTTCAGCCGTGTAATAGTGGAAGGGAGCTTCTCAAGTTGGTTGTTGTAGAGGATCATTCTTCGAAGCTTCTTCATACTACCAATCTCTTGAGGAAGAGTAGCCAGTTGATTCCCATTTGCTACCAGCTCAATCAGTGAAAGGTTGGTCAGATCTTCGGGAAGATACCAGAGAGAATTCTCACTTAGCTTCATAATTCTCAGATATTTCATCCCGCGAAAGAAGAGGGGAAGCTCCTTGATGGAATTTTTGCTTACGTCAAGGAACTTGATTCTAGTGTGAACAATATCATCTGGGAGAGTGACAAGATCATTCTTCCAGAGAATTAAATTCTCAAGTTCTTTCAGCTTGCCAAGACCGGATTCTATAAAGCTCAGTCTGTTGGACGAGAGGTTAAGTCCTTTGAGATGGGTGAATCTCTCTATGACGTCAGGTAGTTCATAAATGAGATTCCCTTTGAGATTAAGATTCTTCAGAAAACTCACATGGGTAAGCTCATAGGGAAATTGATCAAGAATATTATCTGCTAAGTTCAGCACCTCAAGAATCTTCAATTTGAAGACCTCCTCATGAATCTCTTGAAGATGATTATTCTGAAGATTGAGAAGTTGGAGCTTACTTAAGCCAAAGACCTGGTATGGTATGAGAGAGAGGTTCATAGAGCTGAGATCAAGCTCAAGAATATCCTTTCCGCTCATCTTACAGCGCTCAAGAAATATGTCATGTGTCGGAAATAGTCCCTGCACATCCCAGCTCACATAATAAATTAAGAAATCATAGATTTAAGGATAGCTAATACGAATGGATGTACAAAATTAGTGAAGGAAAATATGCTTACTCAAAATAATAGTAAAATAGTTCAATCATTAAAAGAATACTTAAATAACAATATGATAAGTAGATTGTAAGAGGATTAGTTATGGATTTGAAAAATATAGAATTAGACTCAGATGATACAGCACAAGTCATCAAGGTAGCAAAAGCAGTTGGCAGCGCAACTCGATTTCAGATTCTTCAGCTCCTTGCAAAAGAAGAACTAGATATCTCAAATCTTGCGAATAAGCTGGGGCAGACAGAAGCGAATATCTCAGCACAGGTCAAAGCTCTTCAGAATGCTCAATTAGTTGAGTGCAAGTACGAACCAGGGCTTCATGGTGTCAGAAAGATCTGCAAGACAAGTGTAAAATCCATTCATATAGAAATAGTTAAGGCAGATTCAGGGAAAGAAGAACCGGAAGAATGAGTACGTCTGATGATCTACGGAAGGAAGGAGACAATCTCGCCAAAGAGGGAAAACTTCGAGAAGCGATTGAATTCTATAAACAGTCCATAGCTAATGACAGGAAGAACTATCTCGCATACTACAACAAAGGAGTGACTCACCTAGAATTAGGGCAGAACCGTAGGGCAGCAGAGGAATTATCATACTACGTGGTAAAGAGGGAGAAAGATGTTGATGGTTGGATCAATTTTGCAATAGCCCTTTCCAACCTCCACAAATTCAAAGATGCACTCTCAGCACTTCAGTCAGCACTCGATTTGTCTCCCAACGATCCAGATATTTTCTTCAATATAGGTATTGCTCACCATAGTATGGGAAATTTCGAGGATGCGAAGGAAGGCTTTGAGAGAGCAATTGAACTGGACAAGAATTCTGGTGAGTACAGGTATCACCTTGCAAATCTGCTTGCTGATATGTATGATTTGATTGGTGCAAAGGAGATCTATCTTGAATTATTAGAGGAGAATTGGGAGGGTAATAGAGCAGAAATTCTCTACAATCTTGGAAATACTCTCCTAGATTTGGAAGAGTATGAGAGAGCGAGAGAATATTATGAACTGGCACTTGAGCAGAGAGGAGATCATCGAATCAAGTTTAATCTTGCATTTGCTGTGGAGGATAAAGATCCAGAGCGATCTGCAAATCTCTATCGAGAATTGATCGAGGATAATCCAGATTTCCATGAGGCTCACTACAACCTCGCTTGCCTACTTGCCAGACAATCAAACCCAGAGGCACTAGTTCACTTGAAGGAGTGCCTGCGAATAGCAAAGAATACCTATCTGGACAGCATAAGAAGTGATGCAGACCTAGATAATATTCGCCATTAGATGAATTTCAAGATATTTTTCATCACGAAGAAAGAACAGAATCCTAACATTATTTTAGATATTTATCCAGTAGCGTCTAATGAGTTCGATAATCCAAGCTAGGAATTTACGAAAATATTACGAGACTGGTAAAAAGGTTGTAAAGGCATTGGATGATGTATCTCTCACTATAGAGAAGGGGGAATTTGTTATGGTGGTCGGCCCCTCAGGATCTGGGAAATCGACTCTCGTCAATATGCTTGGAGGAGTAGATGTTCCTGATGACGGTGAGATCCTATTCGAAGGTGATCCACTGAAGAGAAATTCAGGTGCGCTCACAAAGTTTAGAAGAAAAAATGTTTCCTTTGTCTTCCAATTCTACAGCTTGATACCTACACTTACTGCAAAAGAGAATATTGAAGTAGCAGCAGAGATGGTCTTCAAATCTCGAAAAGAACTCTCACAAATCGCAAAAGAATCGTTAGAAGCAGTGGGAATGGGGGATAGATTGAACTCTTATCCGTCACAACTCTCTGGAGGAGAGAGACAAAGAGTGGCTCTCGCTAGGGCACTCTCGAAGAAACCGAAGCTCATGATAATTGATGAGCCAACAGGCCAGCTTGATGAGGAAACAGGGCAGAGAATAGTTGAGCTCATTCGGGATCAGGCGAAACAACAACATACAACAGTGCTCATGGTAACTCACGATATGGAACTGGAAAAATACAGCGAAAGAGTAATCAGAATGCGATCTGGAAAACTTCTGGAGGAATGAGATGAACAAGATTTACAAGTCAATGATTCGGGATATCTGGCATTCTAGATCCCGATCTCTGGCGATTATCATTGCCATAATCATCATCATCTCGTTCCCTATGGCCCTTCTTGATCTCTCACCAAATCTGGGATCAATAATCAAGCAGGAAGAGAGTGACTACAACCTAGCACATTTTGATGTCATTTACACAGCTGCAACCGATTCCCGAGCAGAGCAGAAGATTGTCAGTGTACTAGAAGACATGAACTATTCAGGTTACGAGGTACAGAGCAGGACATATAAGCGAATGAAAATTCAGAATCCAGGAGGGGAATTAAAGGAGGGAGACTGGATTCCTATGGATCTTATCGCGTATAATCTGTCAGACAAACCAAGGATAAACATCCCATACTTGGTGGATGGAAGATTCCCGCAGAAAGACGGAGAGATGACTCTCCTTGAATCATATGCAGAGAGATCAGCGCTGAGAATTGGGGACAACCTCACTGTCTATGGCAACAGGGACAATATGACCTTCAATATTGTAGGGTTGGTCAAAAGTGTTGAATTCGCTTCTTTCGATATCAGCCAAGTTGCAGCAGCCTATGTTGCACCCGTATCCATGCGAATTACAGGGATAGATATTAACTCAAGACCGTACACGGACACTCTTATTTATTTTGAGAATTCACCCGATTTGGGGGAACTCCGTAACATTCACACGAAAATTGCAACAGCCCTCAAAAGTGATTCAAGTATTCCTTCTGTTGCCCTATTCTGGTTTTCGAGGGAGACCTCATTTAGACAAGCACTGCAGGACAGCCTGAAACTCACCTCACAATATATGTTTGTGGCAGCTCTTTTCATATTTGCAGTTGCTGCAATCGTGATCTATGTAGTGACTAACCGTTCGATTACAGAACAAAAGAAGGTACTCGGAGCGTTGTATGCATTTGGGAATTCCAAGTCAAAGATACTGAAGGGTTACATGCTGAAGACAACGCTGCTTGGAATTATCGGAACAATTCTTGGCTTCATTGTCTCAATCCTCCTCCTCGACTCACTGGTGAATCAATTAGGTCAGTCATGGGGATTGATAGAGACTCCGAGCAGGATATACACATCTTCACTTATCACGACAATTACCGCAACGATTCTGATCTCGTACGGTTCTACAATTTTAGCAATATCAAATATATCCCGTCTTACACCCTACGAGGCAATGAGAGGAAAGAGCACTGAACTGAAAAGTAAGGGACTCCTCTTCTCATTCATCAATATTGTACCAGTGAGAATCATTAGAGTCCCTCTTCTCGATATGACCAGAAGTCGTACAAGAACTATTCTAACAGTTTTGGCTTTCACCATCTCACTCACATTTGCGTGGAGTCTGTACTATGCAGAAGATTCATTGAATTACACTGTCAATGATTATTATGGGAGGAGTACAAAGTTCGATATCGATGCAGACCTCGGAATTGAGAATGTGATCGATAATACGCTTCTCACAACCATTGAAAATAGGAGTTATATCGAGAGCTGGGAACCCTACACAAATATCTTAGTTACATTTGCGGAGCAACCAGAACAGATGACTTACCTCAATCTAATAAGACGGAATTCAAGCATGCTCCCCCTGACAGATGACCGTATACTACAGGGAAGATGGTTCCGAGAGAACACTTCGGAAATCGTCATATCACAGTATCTTGCTGGAAATTACGGAGTGAAGATTGGGGATAACCTGAGTTTGAATGCCTTGAGCAAACCTCTAGAGGGAGAAGTAGTGGGAATCACAAATGACATGATGTTCACCATATCATTATGGATGGATCTCGATTATGCGAGTGTAGCAGTCAATCCCCTCAATGGTCCTCTCGGAGATATTCCATTCATCAATCACATGCTAATCAAATTGAAAGATGGTACTGATCCACAGACAGTAATAGATGACTTGAATTTGAATACAGCTACTCGGTTAGTCTTCACAAAAGAGTACTACAGGAGTAGAATGCAGACAATCGTGAACACCCAAGCAGCAGTGATATTCCTCATGAGTACCCTTGGACTCATTGTCGGAAGTGTTTCCGTGTTCTCCACGTTTCTTATCGCAATCGTCGAGAGGGAGAGAGAGATAGCACTCAAACGAGTCTTCGGGAAGAGTAGATTTGAGATAGGAAGTCATATTCTTATGGAGGCAATACTTCTCGTGGGTATCGCACTCCTCCCATCCTTCTTCCTCGCGAAAGTTATCTCAACACAACTCTGGCTAGGGATTGTGGCCAGTACCATCTTCTCTGCGAAATCGTACTACCCGCTAGCAACTGATTTGAAGATCACTTTATTCGCACTGATGACTGGATTTATCTCAGTAGTTGTAAGTGTCTACATCACCACCAAGATAAAATTGGTCGATGGAATTAGAGAAGAATAAATTCTGCAAAAAGTATATGCCATAGGGATTAGGATAATATACTCTCATAGTAAATTTTTCTGGTGGACAGACCAATTGCACTCAAATTCATAGACGAATGCCCATTTGATCAGGTAGGAGGTAAAGGAATAAATTTATCAAAAATGAAAAGATTCGGGATACCCGTTCCGGATGGCTTCATTATCTCAACTGCCACTTATGAGCAATTCATTAAGGAAAATTCACTAGAGGCTTTCATCGAGGATGCTCTCAAGAATCTGGATATTGAGAGCATTACAGAGTTGGAAGATACATCAAAGAAAATTAGAGAACAATTCCATAAAGCTGTGCTGCCAAAGAAGGAGGAACTTATCAGAATGTTCTCCGAACTTACAGAAGGTAAGAAATCAGTAGCAATCCGCTCTTCTGCAACTGCGGAGGATCTCCCCACACTATCCTTTGCAGGTCAGCATGATACCTTCTTGAATATACATTCAGAGGAAGGGTTTGTAACCTCTGTACTCAAGTGCTTCAGTAGCGTCTATACAGCGCGAGCGATCCAGTACCGAGCAAAAAATGGAATCGAGAAAGTATCGATTGCGGTTGTCGTTCAACTTATGGTGAAGAGCGATTCCTCCGGAGTTATGTTCACTTCAAATCCTATAACTGGGAACAGAGAGGAGGTCGCCATTGAAGCAATCCAAGGTTTGGGTGAGGCTCTAGTCTCCGGTATGGTAGAACCAGATACTTTCATTGTCAGCAAGGAAAAAATACTGGAGAGAAATGTAAGGACACAGAAAAAAGCAATCGTCTACGCAGATGATGGAACTAAAGAAATTGAAATTTCTGAAGATAGCCAGAAAATCTCTGACGAGATGGTTCTCAAGATAGCTAGTATCGGTAAGGAGATCGAGGAGAAGTATGGATCTCCTCAAGACATAGAGTGGGGAGTCCAAGATGGTGAGCTCTACATCCTACAAAGCAGGGGAATAACCACACTCTATCCGATCCCTAAATTGTCTGAGGAGATTGACAAAGTCTACTTCTCTGTAAACATGGCTCAAGGGGTACTTCAACCTTTAACACCACTTGGTGCGGAAGTGATGACCAGATTTTCACTTGGGGGAGTAAGGATGCTAAACTTTCACAAGGATTATGAGACTCAAACTGGATTAATTGAGGCAGGAGGGAGATTATGGGTGAATGTGTCTCCAGTCCTCAGGCATCCCATCGGTAGTAAAATGTTCCTCTCATTTGTGACCATAGCAGAACCTGTAAGTGGTCAGATATTAGAGGAGATGAAGGCACAAGGAAGATTTGACAAACCTGTTCACTTAGGTGTCAGAAGTATCCAAAATTTTCAGAGATTCTTCTTTGAGATCGTAAAGCGGATAAAGGGGATTATGGGACACCCAGATGGAAGTAAGAGAAGAATCATTCGAAAAGAACTTGCCTATGTGAGACATGTCAGGAAAAGGTTGGAAAGAGCTACAAGCATAGAGGAGAAACTCGATATAATCGAAGAGGTTCTAAATCTCTTAGCTAGGAC
>Ga0114931_10010082_pt1 | contig 11272 bp, 9 predicted proteins | sample 2SBtaG_FD_89579 | JGI IMG/M metagenome (GOLD analysis project Ga0114931, IMG submission 89579) | Deep subsurface microbial communities from Kolumbo volcano to uncover new lineages of life (NeLLi) - 2SBTROV14_V59a metaG | ecosystem: Environmental > Aquatic > Marine > Volcanic | place: Kolumbo...
ACTGCTTAATATTTTTCATGGTATTTGAGACAAGTGCGTATTTCTTAAATACTTCTTGTAACCAAAAAGTAATAGAAATTACCTCCTAAATCCCCATCTCTAAAATTACCTTCTAAAGTACATCTGTCAACCTATTGAAGATATGGAAGTACTTGCAGTAATACTTCCGGTTCATTCTCCATGTATATTATTCCAATAATTGCCTCAACCAGAGTTCCCTTCAGATGAACTATCTCCTCCTTTCTAGATTTATCCATGACTTTTATTTTCTTCAATCTATATTTATAAAGGTTCCATTCGTCACATATTCTGGCAAGGTTTGAATTTTTAACAATTTTTTCTCTTTTCTTTGATAGATCACCGACTCGGTCGACCGATGTTTCCCAATGAGTCTCTACCACCGCAAGATCAAGAACTGCGTCACCAAGTAGTGCAAGTACTTTTGACGTTTCACCTGAAGCAGCTAGTAAATTAAAATCATCGGTTGTTAATGATGAATTAATATTAATAGATTCAAAATATCTACCTACATTTTTGTACAATGAATTTAGATTAGGTTGAGCAAGTGCAAGATAAAATAGCTCGTGCGTTTTGAATTTCACATGAATAGATGATTCTAAATTAGGGATAAGTTCATTTTCGATTTTTTCAATTGTCTCAATTATACTTTTAAATTCAATATAGAAATTACTTGGTGTTTTCCTTTTACCAGTATATTCTTCAGGGATATTACTAAGAATTTCTTCTAACAATAAAAGTATTTGATTTGTTTTTCTTTTGAACCCTATTGCATCCCAAGCCAACTTTGGAGATCTCATAAATTTCAAAAGCCATTCATGCATAATACTCTTCGTTATTTATTTTATTGAGATTCTTAATTTTTCCTTTTATTTGGACTAGCGGGAGATAATTTACAGTTCAGACTGTATTTAGCTATGGTATGCAATAATTTTGATCTGATTATTCGTTCTCACAATGCGCATGGGTAGGTTTTTCTGCTTTATTTTCTCAATGATCTTCCTCTCAGTGTTTAATTTGAATTGAATTTGTTCATCAGTGATCTCAATTTCATCCAATGTAAGCGAGGAGATCATTTCATTTTCAGTAGAAGATAACTCATTCTCAAGTTCTTCCTGTGATTCTTCAACAGAGTCACTACCTAACTCAGCTAGTTGTTGAAGTTTGCTTTTAATATTCAATTTTTTCTTCATTAGCTTTCTCTGCATGGATTCAACTGCTTTTTGTTTCTCTACAAATTCATTATACATTGTCTTATATTTTTCAGCAATCTTATTGACAATAGGTTTTTGCATCAATGTCCCAATGAGTTGATACCCATGAGCACTCTTTTTAATTGTAAGTCCATATACATTAATATTCTCACCACTAACTTTAGGATTAAGGTTTAACTCTTTACATGCTTGTATCAATATGGTTCTGTCGTGTATTTGGAGGGTTAGCAGTATTCTAGAACTCATAATTAACCCCTCTTTATTTTTGTTTTTGACTCAGTCATAACTTTTGCATCACCAAAGTATTCATCCTTTTTAATTATTTTTTCAGGATCTCCTAGCCCCTCTAACAAATACATTATTTCATCGACACATCCCGTACCCTTGAATCCAAAGGCCTCCGCATTGATTTTACCGTCTTCGTCTATGGTTATCTCAATCTTTTTGGACATTAAATTTAATTAGGTAATAATATTATTAAAACTATCTTGTCACTAATCAACAAATGGATTAAAGGAAGTTTCCTGTTTCAATTTTGGGATCTCACTTTTCTCATCTACTAAATTCTTGGAAGCTGAGCTGGCAAAGGTAGCCCGGGTACTTGCCCATTTACGAGTTTTACGAATATACTCTTCTTGAGTTGTGGACATGGGTACTGTGCTTTTCATAGCATTTATGATGTGCTGAGTATTGAGTTCTACCTCGTCATTAAATGAAATGAACAATCCTTCTTTTACTGCTTCTTCTATCTCTGCTCCAGTAAATCCTTTTGATTCTTTTGCCAGCAAATCTAAATCAAATTTCTCAGCTGGACGGTGTTTTTTGGTGTGAATATTGAAAATTATTTTTCTCTCATCCTCAGTAGGTAAGTCTACAAAGAAAATTTCATCGAATCTACCTTTTCTCAATAACTCAGGTGGAAGACCTACTAGACTATTTGCTGTGGCAAGTACAAAAACAGGTTTGGTTTTTTCCTGCATCCAAGTAAGGAAGGTTCCAAAAACACGTGCAGTTACACCTCCATCAGCCTGTCCTGAACTTGAGAGCCCAGATAGACCCTTCTCAATTTCATCGATCCATAAAATACTAGGACTAAGGGCCTCTGCTATATCTAATGCTCTACGTACATTTGCTTCAGATTGCCCAACTATACCTCCAAAAACTTTACCTAAATCAAATCGCAATAAAGGCATCTTCCAAGCTTTTGAAACTGCCTTGGCACTAAGACTTTTACCACATCCAGGAATACCTAATAGCAGCACTCCTTTTGGTGGTTCAAGACCCCAATCACTGGCACCTGGAGAGAAGGCGTTTACTCTTCTCTGAAGCCATGCCTTCATCTGGTCAAGTCCACCAACCTCATCAAGATTTCCTTTGACTTTGTAAAACTCCAGCATCCCCTTCTTTTTAATAATTTGTTCCTTTTCTTCCAAAATGAGATCTAAACAGGAAGAATCAAGCCTGTCATTTCTTACAACAGCTTTTGCGAATACATTCTCTGCCTCCATTATGGTTAAACCAAGTGCTGTATTTAGCATCTCATCATCAATATCGTATTTTTCGGCATCAAGGTTGAATTCCTTGACAACTTTAATGGCTATACGTTTCAAATCAACCATATTAGGTAATGGAACTTCAATAACTGACATATCTTTTTCCAATTCCATCGGGACTGCTTTGATCGGTTGTGAGAAAACTAGTATTTTTTTGTAACTTCTTGGGATCTCTGTTATCAATCTTAGTCTGGAGATTACCTCACTTCGAGCGGGATAGTTCTCATCAAGCATCAGGTGACAGTCCTCAAGTATTAAAACACCTGACGGAATTCCATCTGTCTCATCTGCACTTTGAAAGGTTTGGAGTGCATTTAAAAAGGTAACTTCTGCTTTAATAATTTCCCATCTTCCTTCAGTCCACATCTGAAGTCCAATACTCTCTACCCACCTAAATATGGGTACATCACTGTCCTTAACTGCTTTGTGAATCATTCCAAAAACTCTTAGCCTCTCATAACTTACAACTTGAACCAATTTAGTACCAGCCTTGAACAAAAGTTCGATTTCACTCATTTCTGCCATAATATAACAAGTTTCTCGAATAATATCAAAGTTTCTTAATATTCGAAAATTTAGCCGTCAGATTTAGATACAGTTATTGATTTTCTTATTGTGTAGATGTGGATCTATTTTCCGTTAATTTTTCACCAAAAATCAACATATCTTTATCTGGAAATCCCGAAATCATTATTTCTGAGTCAGTTATTGTCACTTCAAAAATACCTGCATACTTTAAAACTTCCTCTTTTGAAATTCGGTCTGTTAGGTAAATAATCTGCTGGTTTGCACTCCCTAGAAGTGGTTTAAGACCTAAATTTTTACTTTCGATATATGGTCCTGCAATTAGGAGATCAACCATTGATAACATATCTTTATGAGATTCAATAATATCTTCATAATAACGACCAGTAAACATAATCACATCTAAATGAGTCTCATTTACCAATTTTAAAAAATCAATAAGATTTTGTTGTGTAGGTTCTCCACCGCTAATTGTAATTCCTTGGGTCTCATCATCAACAAGTTCCATTACCTCATTGAATAGTTTGTGAGGACTATATAAGCTCTTAACTTTATCAGACCATAAGTCCGTATTATAACAACCAGAGCAACCGATATTACAACCTTGTAACCATATTACAACTCTCTGACCCGGACCATTAACTAAAGAATTTCCGATAATTTGAGCAACGTTAATCATTTACAACCACCTTAACACCGAATCTTATGGCTTCTTCTTGAGCCTTCTCCAACTCCTCCTCAAAACTAATGGCTAGACCTTTACTATACAGTATTCCTACCATTGGTAACTCAATTTCAGGGTAATTCAATGATTTGATCTTAGACTTACCTGATTTTTTATTATTTATTGTACTATCAAGATAATCAAGATCAGAGTCCTCATTTTCACCTTTACTATCAATATTATGATTTAAACTTTTAATATTGGACGTGAGTTTTTTTTCGACAGATACCATTGAAGATTTTTCCTTCTCAAGGTTTTTTGTCTCCCTTTGAAGGCTTTCAAGTTCTCCTTTTACTTTTTTAAAAAGTGCTTGTTTTGATTTCTTGGAATTTTCCTTTGCCTTATCAACTTCCTTTCTTGCCTTTTCCACTACAGCTTCCTTCTTTTTAATTTCCTTTTTTATCTGGTCTAATTTTAATGAGTTGGAGTTTTTCTTTTCTTGGAGATCTTCCAATTCTTTCTTTCGCTTAGACAATGACATCAAATTTTTTTTCAATATATTTAACTCATCAACGTAATCTAAGTATATATTCACATTATTCTCAAAATTTTTAATATTCTCTAATTTTGGGAGTAAGGTACTTTTCTTAGTTTCACCTTCAGCTAATGGACCTATCATTTCACGCCAAGAGAGGTCAGGAATTTCAATTTTCGATTTCAATGTATTGTTAAGATTCTCCTTTCCTAAACCAATCTTTATGTTTTCGATCTTTATTTCGGAAATCAGGTTATCAATGTCTTGCACATTATAAACTTCAATCAGGTTGTCAACTGATTTAAGAAAATCATGCCATTGCTCATAGATTGTATGCAACTCTTTTTTCTCAATATTTGGTGGATGTATTTCTAATGTTAGCTTGATTTTCCTTACTAAGGCTTTCTGCTCAATTTTCTCCTTAATAAGATTTTTAACTGAATTATGGTTCTCAACCTCCTCCTTTAGTAAATTATAATAATCATCTATATTATTTGCATCGATTCTAATACTTTTTTCTTCTTCTGCCTTAATTGAAATATTTTTTAGAGCCTTGAGGAACCGTGAGAAACGACTCTGTTTCACATCTGCAAGTAGTTTCTCCTTAACATATAAGGAATCTACAGTATCGAGGATTTTTTTATATTCCTGATTAGTTATCGGAAATGAAAAATAGTTTTCATATCCTCCGGCAGTATCCATTATAACATGAGCATTGTCTGAGAGAATCATAGAAAAATCCTGAAATACATCACCACTTGTCACGTCAGTACCGAGAAGTGAACCTTTGATACTTTCCCAAATTTCAGGACTCGTGGATAGCTGCCTTGGTTTCCATTTGAGGATTTGTTCACCGAGCTCTGCGGTATAATCTATCACCCCATCAACTTTTTCAAACTTTTTATGTAGATCTTCGATCGGACCTATAAATACGTTTGATGGTAGGCTAATATCTGGTTTAAATGTTGCTGGAGTATTCTTTTCCTCAAGAAATTCAGTCTTTGCAAGATTCCAAAAAATGAACTTAAATATTGTAAAGGCAAGTGAGATTTCATCATCTTCTAACTCCCTAATATATGATTTTCCAGCCTCATTAGAAAATATTTCACCATAGTGTTCATTTTTGGGATCGACTAGCAACATATTTCCCGCGATACTTCCAAATCGGAAGAATACCCTCCCTTTGAGTTTATCAAGTGCATCTTTATTCAGTTTCTCCTTAGTGAATTGATCATATGGTTGACCAACCATAATATATATATTGTAATCAGTTGATTTACTATGAATTTTGTCTATTAAATCATAACTTCGGAAATTATGAAGAAGTAAGCAAATTATTGGGTCATCGCCCTCTCCTTTTGGAAATTCCCATTTAGGTTCTGTTAATGTTAAAACGTTCATCTGCTTGATTGGCTCCCAATAATCTTTTACATATTTTTGATCTTCAATTGAGAGGGTTGATGTTTTAATAATTGGCTTTATCCTTTTCATTCTCATTCCTCCAATAGGTCAAGTACTGCATACAATCGCCAATACTTTTTCCCTAATCCTTTCCCCACTTTGCATAGGTTCACTGCTTCTTTGGTTATTTCTTCTATGACGGTCTCGATGAAATCACTATCTTCAATAATGAACCAGTATTCTTCATTTGCATACCTCTGATTGAAATCAATAATTTCATTTAGTGTCATATACGTGTTATCCAATTTTTCTGCTAGCACCATATACATCCATTTCTTAGCAGTGTCCACATCCCTGGGTCTGATTGGTAAATTGGAAACAGATATAGAATTAAATTTCCCAAATTTAGTGGTATCAAAATTATTTTCAGTAAGATCTGTAGTTAAAGATTTCAGTTCCTCAATACTATAGTCAGAAGGTGAATTCACCGAAAGATGAATAAACTCTTCTAGTTCGATATCCTCATGTAAGTCAGACAATAAACTGGAACCTTCTAATGTTTCAATTTCATAGAAATTTTGAGGGGGTGAACCGTTCATCTTCAAATTTACTACTGAATCGATGATTTTATTACCATCTATTTCCATGGTCCAGATTATATTTAAACTCTCAGAAAGCCCAGGTTGCAGTACGCAGAATGCTTGATCATCCTTGTTTCTAAAAAATCTAACAATCTCAATTTCATCTCCACTAAGTGTTTTGTAGGATTCGCCTTCAATTCTTAGGAATGGAAATTCTAACAATTCTTGTCTTTTTGAAGAATTATCTCTCTCTACTCTGACAAACTTCAAGATACGACAACCAATATCTCCAATTGCATCTTCAATTATCCAAAAATTATAGGCACCACTCTCCTTTTCTGAGATCATCCCTGTTTTCATGACTTCATAGCCATCAGCCGTAAGAGTTAAATTATCGAGTAATCCCAATTCTCCCAAATATCGCTTAAGCCCATTCATTACCATAGTGCTATTGTCCTCAAATTTCGATACATAAGAGTTGTATTGCCCCTTTTCTATAGCGGATAAAATATCCCTGTATTGTTTTTTCTCTCTTGTAACTCTAATTTCAGCTATAACGGAATAAACTTGAACCTCTGTTTTCCTTTTTGCGGTGATTTTTATCATTCTTTAGACCTCCGTCAATCTTTTCCTCGCCACTCTTTATTATTACGACTTGTGCGATTAGCTCTCTTTTTATTGGATATCTCCCATTGTTTTTTATAATCTGAACCAAACATATCTTTCTTAGAAGGGGAATACTGCTGTTTTGTTCTTGGTTGTTTCTTGTTTGACATCACATTTGACCCTACTGTCTGTTTATTGGAATTGGTAAACCGTTGAATTGCACCTTCTCCCTCCTTAAAATTGAGGATGTCACCAACTACTACTAATTGATATCTAGCTCGTGTAATCGCTACATTCAACCGATTAGGGTTGTCCATGAAACCCAAAATACCTCCTTTCCTCTTCTTATTGATCATTTTTGATGTTCTTCTCATGCTCAGAAAAACTATATCCGCTTCCTTCCCCTGAACTTTATCCACCGTGTGAAGCATGATTTTGACTCCATCAATTTTAAAGTGGGAGAATGAAGATTTGTATCCAGTGAGTTCTCTTAACATTTTTCTTAGACCCCACTCTTGACCACGGTAGTATGTAAGTATAGCTACAGTGTATTCTTTATTCTGTTTTGATGCCCACGATATGAATTTATTTACCTCTGTCTTTATTTTTTCAATCTCATCCCAATTAACACCATTGTTCTCTCTTCCCCAAACATTAATCCATGTATATCGATGCTTGTACCGTTTATATGTCCAATTTCGACCAGTTTTCACTAGATTACTATCCTGCAAAGCATCATCCTGTACATAGAATTCCTTTCTAGGAAATTCACTTATTTGTGGATGCATCCTAAATTGCTTCTTTAATGTTAAAATCGTGGTGAGATGATACTTTCTGGAATACCTCTAAGTAGTATTGCAGAGTTGAGATCATCGGTTATTCCTGCTTGTAGGAGTTCTAAAACTGAGGGTAGAGAATACCGATATGCATCATCAATAATTCTCTTAAGTGTCTCTGTATGTTCTTTATGGGTTATCAATTCATCAATTTCACTTTTATATCGCTGTGTTACACTAGTAGTTACATTTTTTAACTCAAATGACCGAATTACTCTCCAACTTATTTCTTCCGACCAAGTTTTATTTTCCAATAGTTCGTTAGCCTTGGTAATTTTGTCAAGTTCGTTTTCATAGTCACTTAAATGCCTCATAATTGACATTGAACGATAAGTGTATGGATGTATCTGCCATGATTTTAAATTAATCATCGTATAGCCAATTGGTAGCCAGCCCAACACATCATCTGTAAAAGATTTACCATTTTTATTCACTTTGGATCTTTCAATGAAGACATACTTTGAAGTGATGCTCATGATTACTTCAGGTATAACACCTTGTATGAAGGTAGCTTGAGAATCAGGTATAATAGAGGAAGATTTGCTAATAAAGGTCGATTTATTAACATCTTTAAAGGATTTAATAATTTGCTTCATAGTTTTATCTTCCACAATAATTACCATTTTATTTATTTTGTAATTTTTGTAAAGAGCAAACATAACGTACATAGCATCTATTTCATAACTATTGAGATACCTACTTGCTTGATCCTGTAAATGTCCTGCCAAATAGCTTGATTCTGCGAATGGTGCCAATTGTTTGATGTCTCCTACCAGAATCCACCTTCTTGCGTATAGTGCTGGAACAAGAAACTCAGTTAAAGTTGTTTTACTAACCTCATCCATAATAATATAATCATAAATAGGAGAGAACGTCTGATTTCGCCCTTCTTTGAATTTAGGGTGTCTAAGGATACCATAAGATGTTCCACAAACAATATTTACTGAATCGAGGATTAAATCCTCAAATCCATCTTTCATTAGCATATCTTCACCGAAGTGACCAATATGATCTGAAATCTTATAGGTCTCACCAAACCTCAGTGGACGAATTGTCCCATTTTTAATTAAATCTTTAAATTCATCCTGTAAACGCTCTAAGATATTATCAACTGCAACATGAGTTGAGGCAACTAGCATTATCCGTTTACCTTCTCGTATCAACTGCAAAATGAGTTCAAGGATAGACGTTGTTTTGCCACTACCTGGTGGCCCCTCTAGAAATGCAAATTCTTTTGTTCCAAGAGCTTTCCTAACAAATGCTTTTTGGGTTTCAACAGCCTCTATTTCAGGGTTGTCAAGAACAAACCAATCTTTTATCGAAGGGTTTGATGGATTTGTCCATGTTTTCAATTCCCGGTGTAAACCAAGATCCACAAGTGATTTTTGAGCCTCATATGGTGTAAAGATTAGATGATCTATGGCTCTTTTTTGTAATTTGAGGTTATGAGGGTTAATTGAAGTATAGAGTACACTCAATTTTTCTAGTTTTCTTTCCAAAAATTTTGGGTTGCCTTTGAAAGTAATAGTCCTTTCTTTGATGTTTTTACGCTCAATAAAAAAAACTAAGTCATCATTTTTTGAATCATAATAGGTTTTTCTCCCCATCAGCGATGATACTTCGTCATCAAAAACATAATCAATGGCTGTTTTACCCATTAACTCACCATGTTCCTCCTCATCTTTTATCTTAATACGTAGGTTATTTGTATCCTTCAATATCACTTCTACCTTGTACTTCATTCCTGACGTGTCAGTGATAATAGAGCCATCGTCTAGGGATTTATTCGAAATGAAGTATCTCTCATCGAACCTTGACAATTGGTAGGTAAGCCCTTCAGAATCAACGTAATTACCTGGTTGCGATTCGCAATAGATAGCTCCTACTGCCTTGTCTTTTATATGAATTAATATTTGTTTGAAATCAGGTGCAGAAAATATCACTTTTCTATTCTTGTGATCACGTTTTAACTTCAAAATATTACCAGGTTTCTTGTCTAGTAAAAATGAATTTTCATCAATCATATTCATGTTTTGAGAGTACTCGACAGTCACTTCATCAGGTAGGTATTCACGCTCGTTGAAGGTGATAGGAAGATCTTCAACATAATTTCCGATGAATTCAATAATTATCTCATTATTTTCCTCTTCTACATTCTCCACCATGAAGGTTTTATCAAGCTGAGTAAGTTTAGCAAAATCCATGTCTGTCTGACCAACAACAAATTCACATTCAATTGAATCATAAAATAAATTTGTAATTTCTTCTAGAATAGAATCACTAATAGCGATTACTCCACTTTGCTCACTGTAAGTCATTGAACCACTCGGGATAGATACCATGCCATTAGGTATTGCGATAAATTGTTGCTCCTTGGTAGGGTCAAAGCCGTTTTCAATGAGTTCATGACCATTTTGAATGTTTATTCCAGATTTTTTTCCAGTGACGCGAATTTTGTTGCTAAATACTAATTCATATGCATATTGCATTGGATTTAGATATAGTTTGTCAACTTCATGCACAATTTCAAATTGGACACTTATCTCACGTTTTTGTAATGCTTCAATTGCACTTTTAAGATAGTCTGATAATATTCCAAAATTATTAATGACTTGATGTGCTGCTGTTTTGTAGAAGCTATCTTGATACATTGCTCTAAAGTAAAGATCTCGCATATTCATTCCCCGGAGGATTCTTGCTGTTTAATACATTTGACGAAAATGATTGAAAGCACCCCAATTACCATGATGATAAAAGGTACAGAAATTAATATTTAATAATTGTGTCTATAACGTAAGAAATTTTAAAAATATTCTTGGATAAATCATGTAGAACTACTACACACTTTCATTATTCTCTATATGCACTCTATTTTCAAAAGAATCGTCAATTTCTGTGTGATTTTTTTTACAGCTAGCATTTTAAAATAAATTCTCTTTAAGGCTATAAAACACCTTTTCAAACAACTCCAAATCAAATTTATACTTTAATTTCTCATTGTTCTTCAAATATTCGATAATGTATATGATCTTTGATTTTGTAAATAAAACATTATAATCATTTAAAAATTGCTCAATTTTCTCTTTTTGATTATCTTTCGAACCCTTAGAAAATGCACTATCAAAAATTTCAAGCACGGATTCAATTATAATCTTGTGAACAGTATCATTTTCATTTAATAATAATTCATTACTGTAAACTAAGGGGAGTTGGTTATTTACTCCCAACCATGTAATAATATCTGATTTCTTTATCCTTAAACATCCAAGAACATATTTTGAGAACGAACTAACATATTCTAAGTATGTTCTATCAATCATTTCCGAAAAACCAATACTA
>Ga0114931_10010083_pt1 | contig 11272 bp, 8 predicted proteins | sample 2SBtaG_FD_89579 | JGI IMG/M metagenome (GOLD analysis project Ga0114931, IMG submission 89579) | Deep subsurface microbial communities from Kolumbo volcano to uncover new lineages of life (NeLLi) - 2SBTROV14_V59a metaG | ecosystem: Environmental > Aquatic > Marine > Volcanic | place: Kolumbo...
AGTCGCTCCCGGGCGAAGTTGAACACCGGTGTCGGTACCGTCCCCAGGTCACACACCCGGCAGCCGCCCGCCATCAACCCCGCAATGAGGTGATGTTTGAGGCTGGGAGTGCTGGGGCGGGCATCCCCGGCGACCAGTACCTCGGTGGGTCCGTGCTCGAGGACGATAGCGCGAGCTAGCGCGGTAGCGTGGGTATCTTGCAGCTCGGTTCCGTAAGGGGCACGAATGTCGCAGGCCTTGAAGATGCTCATACCGAATCAGCCTTCCTGGTCCTAGAGAGAGCTTATATGAATTCCGGATACAAGCCGCTCGGTTATCCTCGAGCCCTCCAGCGAATCATCGCCGTGATTGTACACCAGTCCTCCGCCACCGGGTTTTCGCTGCACTGTTCAGCACGTTCCTGGCCCCCCTGGCGTCCTGCTCGGACCAGAGCCATCTGGTCGTCCCTGAACCCTTGATCGAATCGCCCTCATGATTGTGCACTAAGCACCTCCCACCCAAATTTTGCAGGATGCCTAAAATTTGGGGCGAGCAGAGCGAATAACCGCGGCCGCCCGCGATCCCAGGCAAAACATGACTTGGACATGCTTAGCCTTCCCTACCCGAGGTGAAGTCAGCTACCGGCGGGAGCCCCGAGCTCCGTTATGAAGGTGCGCAACTCCTGCATGGCCGCGTGCATGTTGGGGTGATAATTGGCAAGAAACTGCTCCGGATCTTGACAGCTGCGCCAAATCTGCAGGTACGACTGTACGGCCTCCTCGCTCTCCAAGTCCAGGTAGCTGGTGGAGAAGCGAAGTGCCAGATCCTCGGCCTCCGCGCCGAAAGCCACTCCCGGCAGGGCCGCTATGTGGTGGTGCTCGAGCAGGTAGGCGGCCAGCTGCTCGGAGTTGGTAACGCCCTTGGCGGCCAGAGCCGACCGCCAGCGATCGAAGTTGGGGAAGAGGTAGAAGCCGCCCTGGGGTTCGGCACAGGCAACCCCTATGCTGGTGAGCTGTTCCCACACGAAGTGGCTACGGACCGCGTGGATCTGCGCGCACTCCCGGATGTAGGCTTCGATTTCCGGGTTATCGCTGTAGGCGGTGATGGCGGCGTGTTGAATGGGGGCGCTGACCGCTGACCACGTTTCGCTGGCGATGACCTTGAGGGCGGCCATGAGCTCCACAGCGTCCTTGGGGATGATGGCCATGCCCAACCTCCAGCCGCCGAGGGAAAGGTGTTTGCTGAGACCACCCAGGATAATGGTGCCTTCCGGGTAGTGGCCGGCGAGGCTTATGTGCGCCTGCTGCGCGTGCGGAATAAGACCGTAGATCTCATCGCTGATGACTAAGATCCCCCACTGACGACAGTAATCCGCCAGGGCTCGTAGAAATTCGCCTGAGAACATGTATCCGGCAGGGTTGTTGGGGCTGTTGATGATCAGGGTCATCGCTGAATCGGATTGCCGCACCGCCTCCCCGAGAGCTTCGAACGTGAGGGCGTAGTGGCGCTTGGGATCGGCGCGCACGCGGCGTACCCTCTTCCCCACGAGGTGAGCTTGCGGTGCATAGCTGACCCAGGAGGGCACCGGCAGGATGAGCTCGCCTGCCAGCGCCAGCGCCAGGGCGAAGAGCAGGGCTTTGCTGCCCGGTCCAATGATGACCTGCCCGGCGTCGATACCGAGGTTCAGATGGCGACCGTAGTAGGAGGCGATCGCCTCCCGCAGTTCAGGGAGACCCTGGACCGACAGATAACCCTTGCGGTGACTGCTTGCACTGAGTGCCTGCTGGAGTCGTGGGTGGATGGGCAAACGGGACTCGCCGAAGCCGAAGTGATAGACTTATTGCCCTGCTGCCCACAGGGCTTGCACCTGCTCATTGATGCGAAGGGTGGGTGAGGGTCTGAGGTGTCGGGAGATGTTGGGGTTAAGCAATGGCTTGGTCATGGGTTCCAGGCCTTTCCAGGCACTCCCTCTCAGCCTCCCACCCAGAAGGCCTTCTCGAGATCCGTGAATTCCGCGGCGGGGCCCTCGTATTTGTTGCGGCCGAGCTCCAGAACATAGACGTAATCCGATATCTTCAGGGCCTGGCGGATCTCCTGATCGACCAGGAGGATGGTCAGCCCCTCATTATTTCGCAGTTCCACCAGCATCTGGTACACCTCTTCGGAAAGCAACTTGGCAAGGCCCGCCGTCGGCTCGTCCACCAGGAGCACCTTGGGATCGGACATGAGCGTTCGACCGATCTCCACCATGCGTTGCTGCCCCCCGGAGAGCTCTCCGACCATCTGACGGCATTTATCGCGCAGGATGGGGAATCGCTGATAGTTCTCCTCGAGCTTGATTTTGATGCGCTTGCGATCCCGCCTGAAGGTCCAGGCCCCGACCTCCAGGTTCTCCTCGACCGACATGTGGCGGAAGATGCCGGGCTGTTGAGGAATATAGGCCAGTCCCTTCTCGATGCGCTTGTGAATTGGCGTTCCTAGGATGCTCTCACCGTTCATGAGAATGGTTCCCCGATGGGGCTTCAGAAAGCCGTAGACGGCCTTCAAGGCGGTAGATTTACCCACGCCGTTCGCCCCGAGGATGGTGGTGATCTTTCCCTTTCTCGCCGCAATCGTCAGGTCCTGAAGGATGTTCAGGTCCTTGTAGTATCCGACGTAAAGGTGGTCGACTTCAAGCATCCCCTTCACCCGTCAAGCCGCTGGAATCGACACGCGAAGTCCGCCCCTCACCATTCTCCGGGATGTCGCTGGCTGTTTTCGGCGATCCTGCAGCTACTCTCGATACTTCGCGAAGCTCCTGATTATCGTGCCCCAGATACGCTTCGATAACCACCGGATCCTTCCGGACCTTCGCCGGATCACCGTCGGCGATCAGGACACCGTAGTTTAGTACGAGTAGGCGCCGACTCAACGAGAAGATGGTGTCCATGTCATGACTGATTATGATCACCGCCTTGCCTTCGCCATTCACCCGCTCGATCCACTGGTAGATTATCTCCATGAGTTTGGGATGAACGCCCGCAAAAGGCTCGTCGAGGATGATGAAGTCGGGATCGAGCATGAGGAGGCGACCTAGTTCCAAGAGCTTTTGTTGTCCCCCCGAAAGTGCCCTCGCGTACTCGTTCCTGAGGTGGGCGATGGTCAGGAAATCGAGGACCTCCAGAGCTTGCTTCTCGAACTGTTTGCGGCTGGCGCCGTGATTCATCGCCAGGGCGGGAACGTACAGGTTCTCCAGTACTGTCATGCGCCTAAAAGACCGCGTGACTTGGAAGGTGCGCCCCAAGCCTACCTGAGCGACCTTGTAAGGTGGGAAGGGATCTATGCGTTTACCGTTTAGATACACGGTGCCACTGCTCGGCTTGAGCGCCCCATCGAGAATATTGGTCAGGGTGGTCTTGCCCGCACCGTTGGGGCCGATGAGACCGATTAGTTCGGAACCTTTTACTTCGAAGGAGACGCCGTTCAGTACCTGGAGACCCCCGAAGTTCTTGTTGACCTCGTTTACCCTCAAGGTGATCACGATTCCTCCTGCACTTCGCTGGCCGCTGCGGGCTCGGTGATTTGGCGCGTCGCCACCGTCTCCTCCTTCGTTCTAGCACGCGAGAACCACAGGAGGATCGGGTGAATGAGGCCGTTGCGCCAGAAGCGCAAGGTGAGCATGAGTAGCAAGCCGAAGAACACCAGCCGCCAGATGCTCATGTCCACAGTCACGGAGCCGATGGTGAAGCTGTTACGGAGGAACTCCAAGGCGAACTGGATGATCATGGCTCCTACCGCCGCCCCTACGATGCTCTCGAGCCCCCCGATGACCGCCATGGCGATCACCAGGCTCATCTGCAGGATGATGAGGATGTTGGGGGTGATGATCCCGATGTAGTGAGCCTCTACTGCCCCTGCCGCCGCCGCCATCATCGAGGTGATCACGAACACCAAGATCTTGTAGCGCACGGTGTTGACGCCAAGGGCGGCGGCCGCCTCTTCATCCTCGCGTAGTGAGCGGATGAAAAGACCAAAGCGCGAGGACTCGAGCCAGGCCATGAACGCCACGCAGACCAGGAAGAGGACAAGCATCACATAGTAAGGAGGTACCTTGCTGGTAGCGCTGAAGGTCCTTCCCAGCAGGGTGATGCCGTGAGGGAAAAGGGGCGGCAGTTCGAGCCCGGCCTGCCCCCGCGTCAAGGGAATCTCCGCACTGATGGTCGCGCGCAGGATCTCCGAGAAGCCGATGGTGAAGAGGGCGAGGTAGGCGGCCCTCAAGCGCAGGACCAGCGCCCCGACCAGGAAGCCGATAACAGCTCCCAGGAGGACACCGATCAGGATGCCCCACCATATCGAGGGTTGCCAGACGAGCACATCGGCGGGCCAGCTGTTGCTGGCGATTTCCAGACAATTCTTCTTGGTAGAACTAACCCCGATGGGGTCGAGAAGTACCAGGTAGCGGCTCCCCAATCTGAACTCGGTACAGAGGTTGGTGGGGGCGCTGGTGAAGAAGAGATAATTGCTGAACATCCCTGTGCCGTAAGCGCCGATGGCCATGAAAGCCATGTGCCCGAAGGAGAACTGTCCGGCATATCCCGCCAGGAGTGCCCAGCTCGACGCCAGGATCGCGTAGAAAAAAGCTGTGATCCACAGGTGCATCACGAAGTTGTAATCGGACCGGTTGTAGATGGCGGGGAAGGCAAAGAGCAGGCCGACGGCTACCAGTGCAGCGAGGCGTGGAACCCACTTCCTCATAGCTCCCTGCCAAAAAGACCGGTGGGTTTTAGCAGAAGAACCACTGTCAGAATGATCATGCCGTAAGCGGGAATGTAGGAAGCGGCTCGAGTCGGATCGGGAATACACCCCGTGCCAGCTGCTTCGATAAGACCCACCATCAGGCCGCCGACGAAGGCGCCGGACAGCGACCCCATGCCGCCCAACACGATGATGACGAACGAGCGCATGGCTGCCAGGACGCCTACTTGCGGTAGCCAGGAGAAGGCCTGGACCAGCGTCGCTCCCGAGAGTCCCGCCAGCATTCCCCCCAGGGCGAAGGCCAGTGTATTCATGGTATTCGGGTTGATGCCGGCGACGGCTGCCGCCTGTCTATCCTGACTGACGGCCCGCAGCGCCTTGCCGATCCAGGTGCGATACAGGAAGAGCAGCAGCAACAAGAGCATGATGATGGCGATCACCGCCGCGGTGAGGCGTGGGTTGGAGATCGATACGGTATCGAACAGGGTCAAGTTCCCCCGGCTGGTTTTCAGCAGCCAGGGGTTCTCGGCGCTCGGTAGGGCGAGCTTGGGAAAATCGAAGAAACGCCGGGCCTTCACCGGGTTTGCTCCGGCAATGGCCTGGACGAGGTACTGCAGGAAAAAGGCCAATCCAAAGGTCACCAGGATGGCGTACTCGCCGGGACGCTCGACCTGGCCGGTGTGCATGGGTTGCAAGAAGATGCGTTCGAAGGCTGCACCGATAGTGAAGGTCACTGCGCAGGCGCCCAGCAATGCCAGCAGGGGGTTGCTGCCCGGGAACCACACGGCGGTGATGTAATACACCACCATGCCACCCACCATGTAGAACTCGCCGTGAGCGAAACTGACTATCCCCAGAATCGAGAAGATCAGGGTGAGCCCTAACGCCATAAGCCCATAGATGATGCCGATGATGATCCCGTTGGTGAACTGTGAAGCTATGAAACTGCCGTTTGTCACGCAATTATTGTGGGGGTCGGCCAGGGCGAAGCTCACCACCAGCCAGAGGAGCACGGTGGCGCCGGAGGCGATCGCCCAGGTTCCCCCGAGCTTCGGTGTTAGGTACCAGACGGGAATGAGGCCAAAGGGCCCGGTGGCGGCGCCGAGGCTGGCGCCGACAAACCCCGCCTGGGAAACATCCAGATCCTTGCGAAGATAGATACGGGGCGTAATGATCCCACCGACCGCACCCCAAAAGACGATCCATAGGACTACCAGCCAGAAGATAGCGCCGTGCTCCATAAGTCCTCGTAGAGAAATCGAAGATGCGTGTGGTTGTGAGGGTGAGCTCGAGCTCACCATCACAACCCGTCTTAGTGCCGCCTCAAGGAAGCACGGGCTCTCCCGTCTTGTAGGTCAGAGGGAAGACCACTGCCGCGTCCGTGGAGTCCTGGCCCTCTTCCTGGTATTGCACGATGGTGATGGCGGGATCGGGGAACTGATGCCACCACTTGTCCGCCACCCCAGCGGTAGCCGGATCGTTATTGCGGTTGATGGGGAAGGTGATGGAGCCCAGCGCGCCGGTGTAGGAGATGTTTTCCAGCGCCGAGATCACCGCTTCGGAATCGGTGCTGCCGGCGTCTTCTATTGCCTGAGCGATCAGCATGATCGAGTCATAAGCCTCGAGCGCGTATGATTCGGCTACCTGCTTGCCCGTGCGCTCACGGTACCGCTCTACGAAACTCTGGGCGACGTCGTTGTAAAGTTGGACGGGCAACCCTATACGGCGCACGAAACAGAAGTTCCCGTCCGGCACATTCGTCCAGAAGGCTTTACTTTCGAGGGATACTTGGTTGCAAAGCATGGGCACGTCACCCGGTCCGATGCCGGCGTCCGCTGCCTGCTGCTGGAAGTTATAGGCTGCCTCGCCGGTGGTGAGAACGCTGATGAAGTCGGGGTTTTCCGCCTTGATGCGTTCGATGATACCCGCGAAATCCTGGGTGCCGATGTCCACTCCGAAAGTCACGGCTTCGATGCCGGCCTCCGCTAGGAGCTTGGTGGTGTCTTCCGCGGCGGGGATGCCGTAGTCGGTGTTTTCCGTTACAATCACTACCTTGTGGATATTTGGCAGGCTCTTGATGAAGTTGACATCTACCGTCGAGACCTCGGAGCTGATCGGGGCGATACGGAAGATCTCACGCAGCTTGGTGCTGGTGATGGTGTCGTTCCAGGTTTCGGCGAAGACCACGGGAGTGCCGTTGTCGTGAGCCACTTCCTTGGCGGCTACCCCGACAGAACTGTGATACCCGCCGCCGACGGCCACCACATTATCGGCGTTGATGAGTTTTTCCATCACCGCCGTGCCTCGCTCGGGCAGCCCCTCGGTATCGACGACGATCAACTCCACATCACAACCGAGGACACCGCCCCTGCTGTTAAGTTCCTCAACGGCCAGGATCATGGCGTCGCGAATGGCCTCGCCCCCAACCACGGACCCGGGGGCCGAGAGTGGAGCGAGACCCCCGATCTTTATGGGACAATTCTGGGCGAGGGCGCTACCGAATAGCAACGCAAAAAGAGCCGAAAAAATCGAAACGGTGAGCCGCAAGCTTTTCATGATTCTCTCCTCCTAGAGATCCAGAAACGAAGCAACCAAAACAGCTAAGAGCCGAACGGCAAGAAGCCAGGACGCAAGCGTCCCTTCGATCTAACCCAGACTTACTGTTACCAGGTACTCTACCGTAAAGTCAAGCGGCGGTGCAAGTTGACGTCGACCTCTGGCGGCAACTTTCGAACAGCTTTCCCGGCAGTTGTTCCTCACGCAAATCTTGACGCCTTCCCCGGGGCAAGAGTCCGATAAGCCACCCTTTGCAGTGATGCTGCCGATCTCTACACCCATTCGATGGTTCCCGGGGGTTTGCTGGTGATGTCGTACACCACGCGATTCACCTCGGGAACGGAGTTGGTGATGCGACTGGAAACCGTCGCCAGGAAGTCGTGAGGAAAGCGAGTCCAATCGGCCGTCATGCCGTCTTCGCTGGACACCGCCCGCAGGGCCACGGTGTGAGCGTAGGTGCGGCCGTCCCCCATCACCCCGACCGAGCGGATGGGCGTCAGTACCGCCAGCGCCTGCCAGGCCTCCCGGTAGAGCCCGAACTCCCTCAAGCTGCTGATGAAGATGTCATCCACCCGCCTGAGTATCTCCAGGCGTTCCTCGGTGACCTCGCCGATGCAACGAATGGCCAGCCCCGGCCCGGGAAAGGGGTGGCGGTCTCTTAGCTTTTCGGGTAGCTCGAGGGCCTTGGCGAGGAGCCGAACCTCGTCTTTGAAGAGGGTGCGGAAGGGTTCTATGAGATCGAACTTCAGATCCCCAGGGAGGCCGCCGATGTTGTGGTGGGACTTGATGTTCGCCGCCCCGTGTCCCCCCGCCGACTCGATGACGTCGGGGTAGAGGGTGCCCTGGGCGAGAAAGCGGATGGGACCGTGTTGGTGCTGCAGATGCTTCGCCTCTTGCTGGAAGACTTCGATGAACTCGCGACCGATGATCTTCCTCTTTGCCTCCGGATCATTCACCCCCTCGAGCGCCCTGAGGAAACAGCCGGCGGCGTCGACGGTTATGAGGTCGACCCCCAGGCCGGTTAGCGCCCGCTCCACCTCTTCGGCTTCACCCAGGCGCAGCAGGCCGTGATCGACAAAGACGGCGAACAACCTGTTGCCCATAGTGCGGTTCAGGAGGAGCCCGAGGGTGGAGGAGTCCACGCCGCCGGAGACGGCGAGGAGCACCCGCTCTTCACCGACGAGGTCGCGGACCTCGCGGGAGAGGGACTCGATCATGTTTGCAGGCGTCCATTCCCGGGAAACCCCCGTCAGCCGCACGAAATTCTCCAGTATCGACAAGCCTTTAGGGGTGTGTTGCACCTCCGGGTGGAACTGTAGGCCGAAGAGTCGACGGGTCCGGTCCTCCATGGCGGCCACGGGGGTGTCGTCTGTCGAGGCCGTCACCTCGAAGCCCGGGGGTGGGTTTGTCACCGCATCGCCATGGCTCATCCAAGCTATGACTTCACCGGCGACGCCGAGAAAGAGTTCGCCGCGGTAATCCGTCAGCACCGCCTTGCCGTACTCGGCCACTGGACTGGCTTTCACCTTCCCTTCCAGCGCCTGGGCCAGGAGCTGCATCCCATAACAGATGGCGAGAATGGGGATACCCTCCTCCAGCAGTCCGGGGGGTAGCCCGGGAGCCGATGGTCCGTAGACACTCTGCGGTCCCCCGGAGAGGATGATGCCTTTGGGATGATGGCGCAAGAGCTCGTCGAGGCTTGTTTGAGGGGGCTCGATGAGCGAGAAGACATTTAGTTCCCGCAGCCGCCGGGTGATGAGGCGCGTGTACTGGGAACCGTAATCGATGACGACGATACTGGAACTCATTTCTAATACCTTTCAACGACTTCTTGTCTGGGGCGACCTTATGCCTGCCAACCCTCGCCGGGCAAGTTTTCGCTCGATGCGCGATATGACTTCCGCTGCATGGTGCGTCGACCGACCTGTCGCTTCTCACGCATTTTCCGCGCACGGGGGTCTTATGATACTATCCCCTAACGCACTTTTGTTACCCCAATATATCCTGTATATTATAGCTCCTTTATGCTTGTCGGAGAGCGATCTATATAGCTGAAGTGTTGTATAATTTCCCGTGGCAGGTTGTGCTCACCGCTTCGTCAATTCCTACTCGCTGAAACGAGAAGATACCGGCCTTCCGAACCTCAGCCCCGAGATTATTTGGGAAGTGCCGCTGGGATGGTGATGATAACGTTGCGATCACGAGGTATTTCGAGCTCCACCGTTTCGGATAACCGATCCTGGAATCTTCCCTGCAACTCCCAATTTCCCTGGCGGTCGAGCACGATCTTCCGCGGCGCGTTCCCGAGGATCGTTCCCGGGGGAAGCTCTGAACCCGGGGGGCTCTTTACCACCAGCAGGGTTACCGGTGGCAGGTTGTCCGGCTCCACCTGAACATCTACGATGAAGGCTACGGCCTGCCCGCCTTGAGGGGTGGCGACGTTGTTGAGTCCCTGTCGCCAGAAGGCCAGGTAAGCGAGAAAGCCGGCGATGATTATCACCAGGAGCAGACGGAGGCCCCACCCCGCGCGGCTTGCCGGTTTCTTTTCGGCGGCTGCTTTGGGGGGGGTGTAGATTGCCGATGAAGCCTTCTCCTCGACCAAACCGGTGCGGTAGGTACCCCCGGGTGGAAGATCCTTGATAACGGTTCTCTTGACGCTGTTCTTGCCGTTATCGACTGGCAGTGGGGCGCGGACACCGACTGGCTTGGCTTTGTGCTCCCTACCGGGATCGGTGCTGATAGCGATGGGCTCGGCCTCATCCTGATGGTGAGCAGGCTTGGCTTTGACGGTGGGCTCTTTTGCCTGCTTGAATAGTGGTGGGGGAGGGGCGAGGTCGGGGACGGGATTTCCCGAAGCCGTCGTGAGGGGCTGGGAGGTAACGACCGCTGTATCGGGATCGAAGTTCAACTCCAAGCTGTCGAAGACATTGATCTCGGGAGCCGCTGGAGCCGTCTCGGGTTGTGGGGGGACTGGTGACGGCGTGCCGGAGGTTTCCAGGGAGAGGTTGAAGAAGTTCCTCGGGAGGACCTCCCGTTGCCCATAGGCGGCTTCTCCGCCGGCGTCATTCGCGGTTTTCTCGAGTCTTTCCGGGGCTGCCAGCTGGCGGAGTTGCTGAAAGAACGCCTCGGCCGAGGGGCGTTGTTTCGGAGAGAATGTCAGGCAGCTCTCCAGCAGCTGCTCGAGCTTGTCGGACAGCTTTCCCATGAAGAGTTGCTGGATGGTGCGGCCAAGGGCATAGATGTCGCCGGCGTAGTCCGGCTCATCGCCGGTTTCCGGCGGGGCAAAGGTCGGCGACTTGGCGGTCCAGGGAACACCGAAGCCCTCGATGAGGATGTGGCCGTTGGCGTGGAGCAATCGTTCCGGGCGGATGTCGCCGTGCACCACTCCTGCTCCGGCCGCATCCCGCAGGCCGCGGGCCGCTTCGAGAAGTACCCGCTCCACTTCGACGACGGCCCCTGCCTTCAGGGGGCGGTATCCTTTGGAATAGGCCGTTACTACCTGTCCCTGACCCTGGCGGAAGGTGGCTTCCAGGATGCCGGGGATGTTCTCGGACTCCAGGGTGCCGGCGGCGACCGTGGGGCGGGCGGGAAAATGGTAGATAAGCACAGGCAGCCCGGTGAGCGGATCGATTCCTCGATACGCGGTGACGGGACTCTGTTCGTATAACACGGATTGAAGCTGAAACCGTGTCGGCTGGTTCATGCTCCCTCGGGTGCGATGGGTTGGGCTCGAGCCTCGGGAAGGCCGAATCAAAGAGAAATCCGGCAGCGTCGCCATCGCGCTGCCAAGAGTATATCCCAGGCGACTTCGGGGCGAACAAGAGATGTTTTACTCCTGGGGAAGCTGTGGTCGTAACGAGTTGGGGACGGTGACCGACTGGGGGAAGTCCTGCTCTACTCGACTTGGCAGCGCATCTCGGGGTGCTTGGGTAAGTGTCTGGGTAAGTTGGGTGGTTGCTCATCGAGCCCGACCCTGCTACGCTTGCTTCACCATGACACCGCC
>Ga0114931_10010084_pt1 | contig 11271 bp, 9 predicted proteins | sample 2SBtaG_FD_89579 | JGI IMG/M metagenome (GOLD analysis project Ga0114931, IMG submission 89579) | Deep subsurface microbial communities from Kolumbo volcano to uncover new lineages of life (NeLLi) - 2SBTROV14_V59a metaG | ecosystem: Environmental > Aquatic > Marine > Volcanic | place: Kolumbo...
GGGCGGCGACCGGACGGCCGGCAGCCACTGGAATCACATCATCGGCGGCGCTGTGGCCGAGGATGGCGTTAGCGTAGTGGCTTCTTCCAGCGATCAGGGTCGAACCTGGCAGGACATCACCCCGGCGGACGAACCGACCTCTGTCGACCTGCAGGCAATCGTCGCCGACCCAGCCGACGCCAGCCGCATCTGGTTCGCGGACGGGCTGGGCGTCTGGGGCACGGAAGATGGCGGTGAAAGCTGGACCCTGTTCAAGGAGGGACTCGAGGCGGTCGTCAGCGAGGATGGCAGTGGCGGCCTGATCAATGAGATGGTCTACTCATCGGCCATGGACAGACTCTACCTGGCCACCGAACATGGTCTCTTCACCAAAGACGTGAACGCGGACGCCTGGGAAGCCGTGACGGGCGAAGACTTCGGCCAGCAGGCCATCTTCAGTCTGGTCCTGACCGAATCCGCACCCACCACCCTCTGGCTCAACACGGAGGATGGGGTGTACACCTACGCAGTGAAGTAGAGAAGCGAAAATTGAAGATTGAGGATTGAGGATTGAAAATTGGACGGCGGATGTCCTGATTTTCAATCCTCAATCTTCCACCGCCCAATCTCCAATCTCCCAATCCTCAATCTTCAATTTTCAATCCTCAATCTTTTTACCCCGGCCGCATCCGCAACAACCGCAGCCCGTTCGTAACCACGATCAACGTACTGCCTTCATGGCCGACCACGCCCAGGGGCAGGGGCATGACGAAACCGGCAATCAGGGCCGGCAGCAGGATGGTGGCCAGCACCAGGGTGATGATGACGCCCACCGAGAAGATCACATTCTGGCGTACGATCCGGCCGGCCTTGTGGCTGAGATCGAGGACGAAGGGCAGCTTCGACAGGTCGCTAGCCATGAGCACCACGTCCGCGGTCTCCAGGGCCACGTCCGTGCCGCCTGCACCCATGGCGATGCCCACCGTGGCCGTGGCCAGGGCCGGCGCATCGTTGACGCCGTCGCCAATCATGGCGATGTCCTCCTCCGCGGCCATGCGCTGGACGATTTCCACCTTCTCTTCCGGCAGCAACTCGCTGTAGACCTCATCGATGCCCGCCTCTTTGGCGATGGCCTCGGCCACGGCCTTGTTGTCGCCGGTCAGCATGACGATGCGGGTGATCCCCTCCTGGCGTAGCTTTTGGACGGTGGCTGCGGCTTCCGGGCGCAGGGTGTCGGCCACGGCGATGAAGCCCACCGCCTCCCAGTCCCGATCCGGGCCTAGCGTGTCCTCCACCGTGCTGCGCCGCGCCACCAGCATGACGGTTTTGCCCTGTTTCTGCAGCGCCTCGCCGATCATGGCAATGGCGGGCGAGAACTCCATCTCCTGGCTGGCGAAAAGTTTGTCGTTGCCGATATAGATCGTCTCTATATGCGGGCCGCGGTCGAATTTGGCTTGAACGCCGTGGCCGGCGATGGCATAGAAGTCGATAGGCTCCTCCAGGGCTACGTCCTGGCATCGGGCCTCATCGACGATGGCCCGACCCACATGGTGCTCGCTCAGCGCCTCCGCGCTGCCGGCCAGACGCAGCAAATCTTCCGTGCTGTGTCCGGTCAGGGGATGAAGGTTGGTGACCATGGGCTTGCCCACCGTCAGCGTGCCTGTCTTGTCGAATGCCAGGGTGTGTACCTGGGCCAGCCGCTCGATATGCGCCCCACCCTTGAAGAGTACACCGCCCCGGGCCGCAGCTGCGATGGCGCTTAGAACGCTGGCCGGCGTGCTGATGATGAGTGCGCAAGGGCTGGCCACCACCAGCAGCGTCATGGCCCGGTAGAGCGTGTCGCTGAAGGGCTCGTTGCCGAAGAGCACGGGAAGAACGATGGCCAGCAGTGTGGCCCCGATAACCGCGTAAGTGTAAGGCTGGCTGAAGCGATCGATGAACTGCTGGGTGGGCGTCGCCTCTTCCTGGGCCTCCTCCACCAGGGTGATGATCTTGCTCAGAGTGCTCTCTGAAGGCAGGCGGGTCATCTCCACTTCGACAGCTCCGCTGCCATTGATGGTGCCGGCGAAGACCTGGTCGTTCACTTCCTTATGCACCGGCACGCTCTCGCCTGTGATGGGGCTTTGGTCGATGTGGGTCGAGCCTTTGACCACCATGCCGTCCACGGGCAGCCGTTCGCCGGGCCGCACCAGCACGATCTCGCCCATGGATAACTCTTCCATCGGCACGCTGATCTCTTCTCCACCGCGACGGATGCGGGCCGTATCCGGTCGCAGATCGGCCAGCGCCGCGATGGCGGAGCGGGTGCGGTCCATGGCGAACCCTTCCAGCGCACCGCTGAGGGTGAAGAGAAAAAGCAGGAGCGCGCCTTCGGGCCAGGCGCCGATCGCTGCCGCTCCCAGAGCCGCGGCGATCATGAGGAAGTCGATGTCGAGCTTACCCTCTTTGGCCTCTTCGATCGCACCCATCAGGCCTGTGTAGCCGCCGGCCACATAGGCGATGACGCCCATGGTCGCCACGGCCCAGTCGGGGAGCGCACCGGTCATGCGCCCGCCGATCCAGCCGATCAGGAGCGCGGCCAGCGTGATCACAGCCAGGATAAAAGCTTGATTAGAGCGCCACATCTGGAACACATTGAGTGAATAACGACCACGTGCGTTATTCAGCGGCGTAGTGGTGGATTCAAGGGGCTGTGTGGTCATTTCTCTTGCTCCGTCGATAGGATTTGGCATTGAGCGTTCAGTTGGGCGATGATTTCAGCCCGCTTGCGTTCACGACATTGGCGACAAAAGCCGAAGATCTCCGCTTTGGCTGTGACCGGCTGGAATCCGAATTCCTCCCGAACCGCGCGCTCGATGTCACCCAGCGGCAAAGGCCCAGGATAGTCTTCGATTTTGTGGCAACGCAGGCAGACCAGATTGATATGGGGTGACGGATCCGTCTCGTAATGGGTCTGCCCGTCTCCGAAACTCATCTCGACGATGACCCCCAGGTCCCGGAGTGTGTTGAGTGTGTTGTACACCGTGGCCCGGCTAATCTCCGGGTGCGACGTAGAGAGAGCTTCATAGACTTGATAGGGCGTGGGATGGCTGCCCTCATCAGCCAGATAGGCGCAGATGGCCCGGCGTTGTGACGTAATGCGTAGCCCCGCTTCTTTGAGCGGGTTTAGAAAAAAATCGATGCGATTCGTCATATTTTGTCTTCGGACACGTATTTAGAATGATTCTAATCTTCTGAATCTATTATTACACGCCATGCGGTGATCGCCAAAAATAATTTAGAATAGTTCCAATTTGTGGCGTTTTTTTCATTTTAAGACGTGTTTTTCATGAAATACGTCAAATTGTCTGATCGCTGTTTGACAGGTGGCTGGGGACTCTGCTACAATCGCGCCTCATTGATACTGTTTACGTTTTGTACCCAGTACTACAGACATTGTCATCGGATATCCAGTGCGAAAAATTTTAACCTATTTGATTCTATTAGGCGTCGTCCTGTGGATCGTACTTAGCTACGTCCCCGGTTTGGCGTTGCCTGTGATTTCGTTTCCGGCCGCGTTCAATCCGTTGTTCCGAACGTTGTTAGCCGTTACGACCATGATTTTCCTTGGTTTACAGGCTTGGTTGGTTTGGACAACCGTCAAGACAATCCAATCCGGCCAGCAACGCGAAGGATCCGTCACCCAGGAGTTCGGACTGTCGTTGGCTAGGGAAGCTTTTTGGACGGCTCTGCCTATTGCCATGACGATCGGCCTGGCGCTTATTAGCTACCAAACTTGGGCGAGCTTAGCGTCCCCGTAGTACATAGCCCTGACAACGTTAGAAACAGATCTTAAAATTTGCGTATTTATCTTCGCCTTCTGCAAAGATGCAGGCGTTGTGATAGATGGGCGTTGCACCGGTTGTGCGTGCAGCGACTTTATCTGAATACGCGCATAAAGCATGTTCTTTGCGGTTCCCGATTTGTATTCGCTCAATAAACCGGGGAAGTCCATCGCACTGACCGGGCGTATCGGGGAAATTCGGCCTGTATTGGGTCAGTGCGACGCACTCCGCCCCGAAATATTGAGGTGATACCCCCGATTTCGTCCTAATAGTGGTGGAACCGCTCGCCGCTGAAGTCTCAACGCGCGCATCAAGACGTGTTCGCAGGTCAACATCGTAAGGGGTGTGTCTAAAATGCGGTCCCGACTCATTTTGGACATATCCTATCGTAAGTGTAAGCGCTGTTTGGAAGAGCAATCAGACCCAAAGCCAGGAGAGAGCATAACCATGCGTCGATCATCCTCAGAGATGCGTCATTTCATCATCGTTGGCGTCCTGACCATTGTCGGGACCATTTTGATGGCGCTGCTGCTGAAGTACTCTTTGCCGTTGCCCACTGAGGCCAGCACCCAGGCCCTGACCGTCGATCGCGTATTCGACGTGCATATTATCCTCGTTTCCTTTTTCTTCTCGCTGGTGATGGTCTTCATGCTCTATTCCCTGGTCGTCTTTCGTCGTCGCCAGGGCGATGATCGGCCCGGCGAGCATTTCGAGGGCAATACCGCACTGGAGATCGTCTGGACGGTCGTACCTCTGTTGATCGTCTTTGGCCTCATGGCGCTTGGCGTCACCTCCCTCAACAAAGTGACCAAAGCTCAGGACAACGAAGCCGTCGTGCAGGTCCAGGGTTTCCAGTGGAGTTGGGTCTTCGAATATCCGGACGGCGTGATTAGCCCTGAGCTGGTGCTGGCGGTCGATCAACCGGTGCGTTTTGAGATGACCTCCAAGGACGTGATTCATTCCTTCTGGGTTCCGGAATTTCGGATCAAACAGGACCTGGTCCCCGGACGCACGACCGTGGTGCGCATCACGCCCCGGGAAGAGGGCGAGTACAAGCTGCGCTGCGCCGAACTATGCGGCCTGAGCCATTGGAGCATGCTGGCCCCCGTGCGCGTCGTCTCCCAGGAGGAGTATGATGCCTGGTTGAGTGAGAAGACAGCCGGCGAGGCGCCGGCCTTGGCCGCGGTCCCCGCCGAAACGACAGAATGACTTTTTCTACTATATCTCGACGCTGGTTCATGAAGTTGAAGCCCACGAACTGTAAGGAGTATATGGCATGACGTTGATGTCTTTGGGATTAGTGCGCGGTTTGGTTGGTCAATTGACCGGGATGGTGATCGGCATGGCGGTCGCCATTCTGGTTCGTCTCATGCTGGGCATGTCTGCCTGGTCTGTGGAGCCGGTGTGGGTGACGGGCATCGCTTTCGGCGCCATCGGGTTTATGGTCGCCATCGGGGCAGTCCACGATTGGATGCAGTGGATCCGGGGCAAGAAGACGCCCTTGCGCCACGGTCCGCCTCCTGGGCAGCCGGCCTGGACCCGCTATTTTGGCGTCGATTACAACCACAAGGTCATCGGCGTCCAGTATGGCGTCACAGGTCTGATATTGCTCATGTTGGGCGGCGCTTTCGCGTTGATCTTTCGCACCGAACTGGCGCAACCCGGTTTCCAGTTCCTGAATCCGAACACGTATAATCACGTGATGAGCCTCCATGGCTGGGTGGCGCTCGCCTCCATCCTCCTAGGCATTGGCGGCATCGCCAACTACTTGGTGCCATTGATGATCGGAGCGGATGACATGGCCTTCCCTCGCCTAAACGCATTCGCTTACTGGATCAACGTGCCGGGTATCGTGGTCATTGCCCTGGGCGGCCTTTACTATGGCTGGGACGGCGGTTGGACCGTCTATCCACCTTTGAGCACCATAGGTTCGCCCGGCTACCAGTTCGTTTTTTGGGGCATTTATCTCGTCGGTCTGTCATCGATTCTGGGTGCTATCAACCTGATCGTCACCACCCTGACCATGCGTCCCAAGGGTATGAGCCTTTTTCGCATGCCGATTCTGGTCTGGGCGATTTTGGCCACCAGCCTCATTCAGTTGACGGGCACCCAGCTGATCGGTCTTTCGTTCCTCATGCTTTCCTTCCAGCGGTTGATGGGTATGGGATTCTTCGACCCGAACAAGGGCGGCAATCCTGTCATGTACCAACATCTCTTCTGGTTCTACTCCCACCCGGCCGTCTACATCTTCGTGTTACCTGGTCTGGGCGTTATCAGCGAGATCTTGCCCGTCTTCGCCCGTAAGCCCCTTTTCGGCTATCGCTGGATCGCACTCTCGAGCCTGGCCATCGCCCTGGTCGGTTTCCTGGTCTGGGGTCATCACATGTTCACTTCAGGCTACGCGCCCGCCTTACGCGCACCCTTTATGATCACCACGTTGTTGGTGGCGGTGCCCACGGGCGTCAAGTTCTTCAGTTGGCTGGGCACCATGTGGGGCGGCAAGTTGACCTTCCCTACGCCCATGCTCTTCGTGTTGGGTGCGATTTCGATCTTTCTCATCGGTGGGCTGAGCGGCCCCATGTTGGCCACCACCGCCACCGACTTGCATTTACACGACAGCTACTTCGTGGTCGGCCACTTCCACGCCACCATCTTCGGGGGGTTCGTCTTCCCCTTCCTGGCCGCCGTCTACTTCTGGTATCCTAAGATTACTGGGCGCATGTACAACGAAAACCTGGGCAAGCTGCACTTCTGGATCATGACGCCGGCCTTCTGGGTCATGAGTCTGGGCCAGATGTCCATGGGCGTCATGGGGATGCGCCGCCGCATCGCCGATTATGACCCCAATCTAGGCATCCAGCCCATCCAGATGCTGGTCACCATCGCTGGTTTCGCTATCGCCTTCAGCATTCTGCTCATGATCTACAACCTGATGCAAAGCGCTGAGATTGGCGAACGGGCTGGCGCCAACCCCTGGCGGGCCCGCTCGCCGGAGTGGCAGATTCCCTCGCCGCCGCCGGAGCATAGCTACCCTGCCCCGATTACTGTTGTGGGCGAGCCGTATGACTATGGCCTGCCGGGCGCTTACGTCAGCATGGCTGCGGCTGCGGGTGACGACTGATAGCGCCCAGGTTTCTGGCCGGGTTTTGGCCCATACAGCGACCTGGGATCATCACTTGCATTCAACCATGTCCACCATGAACTGATTCTGAATGTATTCCGAATGATGGGGGGAGAAATGTCACACAAAATGTCTCGAGGCCGCGCATATTGGCGCACTGTATTCGTGGCTTTGGCGCTACTGGTATTGACGCTGATCGAATTTTATCTGGCGCTGCACTATAACAAGATCACCTTACTGATGTTTGTCGCCACCATCAAGGCGGTTCTGGTGCTCTACTTCTTCATGCACGTCTACCGGCTTTGGTCACCCGAGGAGGAACATTAGACGATGGCTGTTCTCGCTGCAACCCTGGATTAATACCGGACCCAACTTCGTCGAAACCGGCTGGGTCTCTGGCTTTTCTTTATTTCCGAGGTCTTTCTCTTCGGCGGTCTGCTGGTGGCGCGCTTCTATCTCTGGGGCGACACCCGACCTGAATTGGATCAGATTGTGGGTCTGATCGTCACTTCGGTGCTGCTTCTTAGTAGTTTCTCCATGAAGATGGCCGAGACTGCCATGGAATACGACGACCGGCGCACGTTCCTGGTTGGCCTTTTTACGACTGCCGTCCTCGGCGTCATCTTTCTGCTGGGTGTGATGGTCTTCGAGTGGGGGATCTTCCCTGGCCTTTACAAGGCTCACCTGACGCCCGGCCTGAATCAGTACGGCGCGATCGTCTTCGCCATGACGGGCATGCACGCATTACATGTAATTTCCGGCATCATCTTCATCGCCATTATCTGGCGTCTGGGGCGTAAGGGGCATTTCTCCTCAGAGCGCCACTGGGGTGTCGAAGCCTGTGCCATTTATTGGCATTACGTCGATCTGGTCTGGATTTTCTTCTACCCGGCCCTCTATCTGATCGGTCGCGTCGCCCACTAAGGACTGATTACCCAAGGGCAGGTTAGGACGCAATCATGCACCCGCTGCTGCAAGCGCTATTCTCGCCATGGGAGTGGCGCTTTGAAATTTTAATTATTCTCGTCCCCTTGACCGCCCTCTATACAGTGGGATGGAGGCGACTGCGCGGCAAACGTGGCCGGCAATCGAAGCTGGCTACGTTTGCGCGTCTGGCCGCCTATTGGTTGGGAATGGCAGTGTTGGTGACCGCGTTGATGTCTCCCATTGACGCCCTGGGCGGCCAGCTTTTCTTCATGCATATGATCCAGCATCTGCTGACCATGATGGTGGCCGCCCCTCTGCTGTTGCTGGCCAACCCTTTTCCCTTCATGCTCTGGGGGCTGCCCCCCGGCGCGCGCCGGGCCGTGGCCGGCCAGTTTGCGCCCCGCGCCCGCTTTCGTCGTGCGCTGACCGCGGTCACCCAACCGTTCATCATCTGGTTCCTGTTCATTTTCGTCTATCTCGGCTGGCACGATCCCGATTTCTACAACCTGGCGCTGACACACGACTGGATCCATGACCTTGAGCATATCTCTTTTTTTACTGTGGCCATGCTCTTTTGGTGGATCGTCATCGGCGCAGGGCCGCGCTTGCACGCCAACTTCCCGATTTGGGGACGCATGGCCTTCGTGGCCACCGCAATTCCACCCAATGCGATCGCGGGTGCAGTCATAGCCTTTTCCCCCACGGTGATCTACACCTACTATGAATCGATCCCGCGTATTTTTGGCCTCACCGCGTTGCAGGACCAGATGTACGGCGGCATTATCATGTGGGTCCCCGGAAGCATGATGCTTTTGCTGGCCATGATCATTCTCCTGGCCGGGCAGATGGCGGGCCAGGAGCCACCCCAACCGGTGGAGAATTGGGATAGCGACGAGGCCATGGTCGCGCCAGGGCTGGAATACCGGGTGACCCAGAATAGATGGCGCAAGCTACAGACGCCGCCAGAGGCTGGACGCACACATTGATGAGCGGCCACACCTCAGATGCGTTCCCGCTGAATATCGCCCGACCCGGTCGTCGACGCGCGCCATCCCAAGAGCCTGTCAAATTTTTGTTCCGTCGCCCGGTTGCGCTATCCTACCGTCTGTGGACAAGGGGGGCGGCATGGCTGCTGGGCGCGTTGTTGTTCATTTTTTCGGCCACGATCGCATACGCTCACGGCGGCGGCGCACCCAAATTAACCAATGCCGTGGCCGGTCCTTATCGCGTATTCGTCTGGACGCAGCCGGAACCGTGGCGGCTCGGCCCGGTGCACATCTCCATCGCTGTGACCCTACCGCCGCCGGAGGATGAAACCGTCGATGAAGGCGTCACCAACAACGCGCTGGACACGCCGGTTGCAGACGCTGTTGTGCAGGTGACGTTGACTCCGGCAGACGACCCTGGCGGCAGCCTGGCCGTCCAGGCGTCGCCTCAGGAACAGTTGGGTAGTCTCTATTACGAAGCCGATGCGACCCTGCCCACGCCCGGCGACTGGCGGGTCGCAGTGGACGTCAGCGGACCGGAAGGGAGCGGGAGCGCCTCATTTGTGACCGAAGCCCTGCCCGCCCGGTCGTCGAACACGCTGCTTTTCGCCGGCGGTCTGGGGCTGGCCGCATTGGCGTTGGCGGCCCTGGCCGGCGTCTGGCGGGGGCGTCGAATCTCTGAAGGAGTAAGCAATTCATGACAACCATCAAACGACTTTTCAGCCGCCAGTGGTGGTGGGTGACCCTGATCGTCCTGGTCGGCGTCGTTTTCCTGGCCTGGCTGGGGGTCTGGCAACTGGATCGACTGCAGCAACGCCGCGATTTCAACGCCATGGTCTATGAGCGTTGGACCCAGGACCCCTATGACATCACCGCCGGCGCGCTCCCGGAGGATCTGAGTGAACTGGAATACCGCCGCGTGCAGGCCCCCGGAACCTTTGACTATGAGAATCAGATCGCGCTCAAGAACCAGTTCCGCGACAGCCAGCCCGGCGTCCACCTGATCACGCCCCTGCTCTTGGATGACGGTCGGGCCGTGCTGGTGGATCGGGGCTGGATTCCCCAAGACGACGCCGAGCCGGACGCCTGGCGCAAATATGACGAACCTGCCGCCGAGCCGGTCATCAGCTTAATTCAGGAGTCCCAACTGATGCCGTTCGACAAGCCTGTGCCTGTGCCTGACGCGCCCGAACAGAGCTGGTTCTACGTCAATATCGACGCCATTCAACCTCAGACGCCCTACGAATTATTGCCCTTTTTTCTCCTCCAATTGCCGGAAGATGATCGCCCCTATGACGCATTGCCCTATCGGGAAGAGCCGATCCGACTCACCGAGGGTAACCATCTGAGCTACGCCATCCAGTGGTTCACGTTTGCTCTAATTCTGGGTTTCGGCTATATTCAATTCGTCCGCCTTCAGGATCGTCGTGCGGAGCGAATCAGACGTGAAGCGGTGCAGCAGTCTGAGTCCAGAGATATGGACCTGCCCGCAGCACCCCAAGGAACATAAGGCGTCTGTTTTTGAAAGCTTCATTGTGAGAGAGTTTATTCATGAGCCTTCGTAGTACGCTAACTGAGAATGTGGTCGATGGAGCCAGCCAGACAGAACAGCAGGCTGTGCGTCCGTCCCCCCAGATTCGGAACTTGGTCAACGACTATATCGCCCTGACCAAGCCACGTATCATTTCCCTGTTGTTGGTGACGACCCTGGTTCCCATGTTCCTGGCCGGCGACCACGCCCCCAGCGGTTGGCTGATCCTGTGGGTGATGGTAGGCGGCTTTCTCGCCGCCGGCGGTGCCAACGCCATCAACCAGTACATCGATCGGGACATCGATCACGTGATGATCCGCACCCGCAAACGCCCCCTGCCCAGTGGACGTATGCACCCGCTTCAGGTGTTGGCGTTTGGGATCTTTCTGGGGGCGGCGAGCTTTGCCGTGCTTTTGTGGGCGGCGAACCTCCTCACGGCCGTGCTGGCCATGGCCGGTCTGCTTTTCTACGTGCTCATCTATTCATGGGCGCTCAAGCGCAGCAGCACCCAGAACATCGTCATCGGCGGCGCGGCCGGCGCCATTCCACCCCTGGTAGGCTGGGCCGCGGTGACCAATGAAATTTCGCTGCTGCCCATCTTTCTCTTCATGATTGTCTTCTACTGGACGCCCCCCCATTTCTGGGCATTGGCCCTCATGCGGCAAAAGGAGTATGGCGCGGCCGGGGTGCCCATGCTGCCGGTCATCTGTGGGAACCAGGAGACCTACAGGCAGATCGTCGTCTTTAGCGTCCTGCTGGTGTTGATCAGCCTGGCGCCCGTCCTTCTGCGCCTGCTGGGGCCGGTCTACCTGGTATTGGCCTTGATCCTGGATGGCGTCTTTCTGCGCCAGGCCATCCATATCTATCGCAATCCCATCGGTAGCAACGTCTGGCGGCTGTATA
>Ga0114931_10010085_pt1 | contig 11269 bp, 9 predicted proteins | sample 2SBtaG_FD_89579 | JGI IMG/M metagenome (GOLD analysis project Ga0114931, IMG submission 89579) | Deep subsurface microbial communities from Kolumbo volcano to uncover new lineages of life (NeLLi) - 2SBTROV14_V59a metaG | ecosystem: Environmental > Aquatic > Marine > Volcanic | place: Kolumbo...
CAGCCACGAGAATGTACACAAGGAAAAGAGGGGGAACAGGGCGACTTCACCGTGGAGCTGCGTCTCATAGCAGACGTGGGACTGGTAGGTCTTCCCAACGCAGGAAAGACAAGCCTTCTGAACGCGTTAACGAATGCAGGTGCTAAGGTTGGTGACTATCCGTTCACGACGCTCGATCCCAACCTCGGGGTATACCATGGCTATGTGCTTGCTGACGTACCCGGACTCATTGAGGGCGCATCCGAAGGCAGGGGCTTAGGCCACAAATTCTTGCGGCATATATCAAGAACGAGCTTGATATTACACTGTATCTCGTTAGCTCGAGAAAATATACTGGACGATTTCAAGGTGGTACAAAAGGAACTTGCATCGATGGAAAACATTAGAGATAAACAGCAATACGTCGTTCTTACGAAGAGTGACACGGTACAGGCGGAACATATTCAAGAGACGGTAAGCACGGTCACTGCTGCAGGTGGCAAGGTGCTTGCCGCAGTCTCTATACTCGACGACGAGTCGCTCAAAACACTTGGTGATGAGTTGAGCAAAGCGCTCAAAGTGTTAGCTGCTGTGGGTGATAAGGACGTATAACAACCAGTACGTCTACAGAGGAACACGGTTGCGCAAGGACTCACTCTGCGCTATCGTATGAGGCATTGCCGAAGGTAGTCCACACAGTTGTGTGTGGCACAGCTAATGATCTCATCCATATCTATATCTATATCTATGACCGAGCTTTACCCAACCATCGGACTTGAGATACACGCAGAGCTCAAGACAAAGAGCAAAATGTTCTGCGGTTGCAAGAATGATCCGGATGAGATAGCACCGAATGTGCATATTTGTCCGGTTTGTGTAGCACATCCCGGAACACTTCCCGTCATCAATCGCGAAGCTGTCCGACATGTACTCCGTGTGGGCATTACTATCGGAGCTACGTTAGCCGACTTCACGGAGTGGGATAGAAAAAACTACTTTTATCCTGACATACCGAAGAACTACCAGATAAGTCAGTACAAGTACCCACTTGTTTCGGGTGGACGCATAGGACCTGTGGATATTACCCGTATACACCTTGAGGAGGATACCGGAAGCTCGTCCCACAGCGAGAGTAGTAGCAATGTTAATTTCAATAGGGCGGGGGTGCCACTCATGGAACTTGTTACCGAACCGGTCATACATGACGCAAAGACAGCGGTCACGTTTGCACGAGATTTAAGGCTGTTGCTGCGTTATTTGGGCGCAAGTGAGGCGAACCTGGAGAAAGGTGAGATGCGCATTGAGGCAAATGTCAGCGTCGGACCAAAGAATGGACCGCTTGGTACAAAGGTTGAAGTAAAGAATCTCAACTCCTTCAAGGCTGTAGAGCAGGCGATCGCGTACGAGCTCAAGCGGCAGACTGCACTGTTGGGTAGGGGCGAAACGACGCGCCAAGAGACGCGCGGCTGGGATGAGAACCGCCAAAAGACCTTTTCGCAGCGAGCAAAAGAAGAGTCCCATGACTACCGCTATTTCCCAGACCCAGACCTACCGAAACTCTATGTAAGCGAGATAGCCGAGCTTGCGACAAACGTGCTACGGGAAAGCTTGCCTGAGCTCCCGTGGGACCTCCGTGACCGCTATATGCGTGAAGGACTCAAACAGAGTACGGCAGAGCAGTTAGTGGCAAACCTAGAGCTTAACAAGCTCTACGCGGCTGTGTGTGAAGAGCTTACGAGCGAGCGCTCCCGCGCACTTGCCGCAAACTACCTCACCTCAGACCTCATCGGTCTTATGAGCAAGCCTAATTACGATGGGCGGCCTATTGATGAACTGAACCCTGGAGAGTTTGCAGAACTCGTAAAGATCGCGCAGGAGGGCATCGTGTCATCACGTGGCGCGAAAGATATCCTTGCCGTGTGGGTTAAAGATGGCGGGAGTCCGAAGAAGCTGGCAGAAAAGCTCAAGCTCACCCAGATATCTAGCACAGACGAATTAGCTAGTGTTATTAACAGTATACTTGCCGAGCATAGCGCTGTTGTCAAAGAGTACTGTGCGGGAAAGGATGCTGCACTGCAATTCCTTGTTGGGCAGGGCATGAAGGCGACCAAGGGTGCTGCAAATCCCGAGCTGCTTCGAAATATGTTGCGCGAAGCTATTTCGTGCGAAAAATAAGCATGTGGTCAGGACCAACTGTGGTCCGATACGTAGCGAAGTTGTCCACACTCGTTAGATAATTCTAGAGTGACCGAGATGTGTTGCGCTGTATACTGTATGCATGGCCGATGATACCATCACCATGGACGGTAGGACATATCTCTCGTCTGCGCGAGCGGCACAGCTTGTTGGGTACACAAAGGATTATGTTGGGCAGCTTGCTCGTGCGGGTAAGATAGATGCCAAGCTTGTTGGACGAAGCTGGTATGTTGAGGAAGGCTCTGTTCGAAAGCACAAACTAGGTGTTCACTACACGTTAACAAAAACAAAGAAAAAAACAAAGAAATCGCAAAAAGATGTTTCACGTGAATCAGAAAAAGTTAATGTACATATAGATAATTCGCCATCCTCATACGATGTCCGGGAAGGCCGGTCAGATACTACTGTAGACAGGAAAACTGAGGCTGCACAGAACGCGTCTGGTGATGAGGCAGCTAAGGTCGCTGTAGCAGATGCTACCCTGAAGTTGCGAAAACACCACCGCTCAGTTGATCCGCTGGTGCATAGTGATATTTCTTATGAGGCGGGGGAACCGGTTTTTTATAATGACGAGCGGCCAGTGTTTCCAAAACTCACACGTGTTGCACGTTTTGAAGGTGTACCGGTTGGTGTGCCTACACAGCCTGTTCGTGTGTTGAAAGCACAGTCGGTTCCTGTGCGCACCAACAGCAAGCGACGTTTTGTAGCGAGAGAGCGTCCGGTGATTGCTGAGGTGCGCCCGACTGAGGCTGTGCGTCGACGCAAGGCACGATCTGCGCGAATGATACCGGGTAGCGGCGAGCATCTTGAGCAACAGCGACATGAAGGCCTGCTCGTAGATTCGTCAAGCAAACTACTGCCTGTGCTCGGTGCCCTTGTGGTGTTCTTGCTGTTTGTGGCTTGGTACTACTTTATCCACGGCGCTACACTTTAAAGCACTATACACACATAGTGGGAATTTGTGTTCCTGTATGGCGCAATAGGTTGGTATACTTGTTGCATGTACAGCCCGCGAGTAAGGAGAGCTGTATTGTATGCTGCACTTGTTGTGTTCGGTTCGACTTTGTCGTTGTCCCAGGTTGCTGCACAGGAGTTTGCACACAATACATCGATTGCAACACCCGTGCCGATATCCGATGCGGTATACGATGGTGACATCATCACATACGATGTGGCTGACGGTGTGTATCGTCCGGCGAGTACATACAGTGATGAAGCGATGTTCGGTGTCATTGTGCTTAATCCCGTACTCTACATGGCGGAGAGTACAAGCAAGGACGGCACCTATCCTGTAGTACGTTTTGGTGAGGCGGTGGTGAACGTCTCGACGCTCGGAGGTGATATTCACGCAGGCGATCTCATAACCACGTCGCTTTTTCCCGGACGAGGACAACGTGTTACTCGGCAGAACATAGCGTACGTACTTGGGCTTGCACTTGAACCCATGCAGATTGATACCAGCATTACACCCATAACGGTTGAGGGGAATACAGTCCGCTTCGGCAAGGTGCCTGTCGCGCTTCGTATCGGGCAGTACGTACCGGGTGATCTTGCCGAGACCATCGCCTCAACGACGGCGCTACTTGCGCGTATAACACCGCAAAATCCTATTGCGCAAAACGCACAGTTCGACTTCTTCAGAGCATTCCGTTTTGTACTTGCTGCGTTGGTCGCAACTGGTTCCATTATTATCTCGTTGCGCCGATTCAATGACATGTTCTCGAAGAGTGTCGTGTCTATTGGCCGCAACCCGCTCGCACGCACGCACATACGCGCATTACTCATTTGGAACGTGCTACTCACGCTCTTTATTAGTGGCATTGGCCTCAGCGTAAGTGCCGCACTCATTTTGATACCATGACGGAGCTCGCGTTACCATCTACACATTTGCCGATAGCTGTTGCTGCAGCGAATAACGCTGTTGCTCCCGACTCGCTTGTACTGTACCTCTTGGGGATGGTGGCCATCATCATCATTGTGTTTCTTGCCGCTGCAGTCGTTGTACTCGTACGCAAGGAACATATTGTACTTACTCCTGATCAGGCAAAGGATGCCATCCTACAGGCCGAACAACGCGCTCAAACGATAATAGCTGATGCCGCGGCAGAGGCACGTCAGGCGCGCCTTACGGTTGAAAAAGAGCGAATGAAGGCACTCAACGAGGATCACAAGGAGGTCGAGCGGTTTCTGGATGCCTACCGTTTTCATCTGGAGAAGACAATTAAAGACCTTGGCTATGGCATCGAAAAGGAGCATATGCGCGCAACGAGCCATTTTGTTGAGCAATTGCAGAATATCGAGCAACGTGTGGCCCTCAATGCTGATGAAGCAAAACACAGCATGGACTCATTCACTACGCAGTCAGGAACGCTCTTTGATAGATTGGCGTTCGAGATAGAGAATGTTGAGAAGGGTATACAGCATCTCGCAAGCGCGCTTGAAGAGGCTGCTGCGAACGAGTCGGACAAGAACGCTGAGACGGTCCGGGCGGAGATGCGCAAGATAGGCGAACAGACAGCACAATCGGTCCTCAAGGTGGCGCAGGGTCTCGATGAAGCGCTTCGCCTCAAACTTGAGGATGAATTCAAATCCATATCGGATGAATTGGATCATTACCGCGAGGCACGCATGCGGCTCGTTGATGAGCACATTCTCACGCTGATAGAGGAAACGGCGCAGATTGCACTTCACAAACAGTTATCCATGCAGGATCAAGCGGACCTTGTGTATCGTTCGCTCGAAGAAGCAAAGCAACGCGGCATTTTCGTGTAACACTTGTCTAGTTCTCGCGCAGCGCGCACACAAGCATCATGTTGGTAAAAATAATCACGGTCATGCTCAAAAATACGTACACTACGGACGACCTGGTGGAGCGTATTGCACTCATGCGGAAGTACTATGCACAGCACTTATTCAGTGGAGGAGAACACCTGACGCTTGCCAATGTCGTCCAGGCAGAGTGTGAAGCGGCGACATTCGCAGCCTTGGAGGAATGGCAGCAAGCCTTCAAGAAGGAGGCGATATCACCGCTTGTGGTCTACGAAGCACTCGATGCCATTGAGGAGGATCTTGCCGGCGTACCCGCGGTGACCCTGTACGTGCCCATCAAGTTCAGTCCGGAACATGTCGAGCGGTTTGGGAAATGGTTTCGCGATAACGTACAGCCAAACATTCTCTTAACGCTGAGGACAGACCCGCGAGCTGCCGGCGGGTGTGCATTTATCTGGAAGAGCACCTATTACGATCACTCACTGCGCTACTTCATACAACAGAATCGAGCAGCTATCGTAAAGACCTTCAACAAGTACACGCATGCAACAACCTGAACTTGAAAAAGAAATAGGATTGGTTCGGTCTACCAAGCACTACCTTGCGTCTGTGGAAGGACTCCCGTCTGCGCGTATACATGACATCATTGTGAATGAAGACGGTGGACGGGCACTTGTGACCTCACTCTCACACGATGCGGTTGAGGTCATGATGCTTGATCCTATTGACGTGCGACCCGGCCAACGTTTTACCCTTCACGAACGTAGCAATCAAATATCAGTGGGCGAACATCTCTTTGGGCGGGTCGTAAATGCACTCAGTGATCCCATAGATGGCAGAGGCGGTTTTCCGCCAAAGAATGCGCCACTCGTGCTTGAGGCAGACGCGGGAGATCTTGCGGGGCGTGCCCCTATTACCGAGCAGCTCGTGTCAGGATTTGGAATGATAGACACTGTGCTTCCTGTCGGTAAGGGGCAGCGGCAGCTTCTGATGGGGTCGGTACGTAGCGGCACAGATGCGTTTTGTCGTGAGGTGATACATAACCAAGCGAATACCGGCATGGTGTGTATTTATACGGTAGTAGGGAAGCCGGCAACGTATGTGCGGCGGCTTGCAGATACGCTCTTTGCGGATGAGGCGGCACGCACATATGCGACCATTATCGCAAGCTCTGCTGACGACCTTGCTCCCCAGATCGCCATCACACCCGCAATTGCGCTTTATGTTGCCGAGCGGTTCTGCGCTGAAGGTCGAGATGTACTTCTCATTCTTGACGATCTCTATACGCACGCAAAGTACTTACGAGAAATAGCACTACTTGAAGGGCGACTGCCTGGTCGAGATTCATATCCGGGTGACATCTTCTATCAGCAGGCACACCTTATTGAGCGGGCAGGGAACTTTTCGGGTAAGGGATCGATTACGCTCTTGCCGGTTCTCCAGACAGACCTAGAGAGCTATACCGATCTCATCATGACAAACATTATGGGTACAACCGATGGACACCTTTCTTTTTCAGCATCCCGTTACGCGCAAGGCGTGTTTCCACCGGTATCCGAAGACAAATCGGTTACACGTGTTGGTAAGCATACACAGACCATTGTGCAGAAGCAGTTGTCGACCGCAGTCACGTCACTCTTGGCCGATGCAGGGGAGCAAGAGCGTTTTACCCAGTTTGGGGCGCAGGTCTCCGACGCAACGAAAGCTGTTATTGCTATGGGCCAAAACATGCGTGTCCTGCTTAACCAGCAAGCTGGTGAACGTGTCGATGTTGCGACGCAGAGCATATTGCTTTCACTTATCTTCACCTCATTCACCAGTGATAAGGACGAGGCATTTTTTGAAAAGAATGCCGCGGCGCTTCGTAAAGGGATCATGGAGAAGAAAGAGTTTGCTGAGTTACGAAAGCGTGTGCACACGGAACAGAACTTTGACGCATTTCTCAAGCATGTTGAAAAGGCCTTGCCGGCCATAATCGCGCTATGTCACAAGTAACTGAACAGAGACGCCGCATCGAGGATATTCGTGCCGCCAAGTATATTACGGGCGCCTTGCGTGACATTAGTGCCATACAGCTAAAGGACCTGCGCGAAAAGTTCGAAACGAACAAGACGTTCTATGTTGAACTGCGCGACCTTTTCCAGATTATGTGGCGTATCAGCAAGGCAGCGGGTCTCACAGAACATGCACGTGTCAAGAATGATGCTATCTACGTCGCGTTCACTACAAACCGGCATTTTTACGGCGCACTTAATCATAACGTGATGCGCAAGTTCATGTCCGCAACGGACACGAAAGACCAATGTCTCATCATTGGTGAGACAGGTAAACAGATATGGCTCGCTCACGCAAGGAAGCGTCGCGAGTTATCGTTCCTTACTTTCAAGCATGACATTCCAGACAATACTGAGATCGTCAAGTTCTTGGAGCAGGTAGCAGACTACCAACGAGTGCATGTCTTTTACCCGGGCTTCGTGAGCGTCTTCGATCAAACGGTGGAAATGCTCGACATCACCTTCCGTCCATCCGATGCACAGAAAGAGCAACAGCAGCAAAATCTACCCGAGGATGTGCCACAATATCTATTGGAACCGGATATCAAAGAAATGTCAGCCTTCTTCAGTAGCCAGGTACGGTATGTACTTTTTGAGCGCATGCTCCTCGAAACACAACTTTCACAGGTGGCAGCACGTTTGGTTAAGATGGATGTAGCAGACCAAAACGCAAACGAACTTATCAATGTTGAGCAACGAGAACTACGTCGAGCGTTCTCATCATTCTCAAGCAGACGTATGCTTGAGACTCTTGTTGGATACTTACAATGGCACAATCAAAAACCACAACACATCGTCCAGTAGGTCGCGTGCGCGACCTCAAGGGGCAAGTCGTGACGGTCGTCTGTGACTCACAGTATCGTCCACCGTTACGCGAGCTCTTGTTCTCGGAACGTGACAGCGCAGTGAAACTTGAGGCGTATGCCTATGAGAACGACCGCGTGCTTCGATGTCTCCTCCTGTCCAGTTACACAAGTTTGTTGCGTGGAGACCGCATTCTCTCAACCGGACAAGAGATAACGATACCGGTAGGCAAAGAGGTTCTTGGTCGCGCCATGGATCTCTTCGGTGCGCCCGAGGACGGTAAGGGACCGATGCCCACTCAGTCATGGCGGTCGATACATAGCAGGACAACCAGCGAGAGCTTCAACCAGCTTACTACGCACGAGCTCATGGAGACCGGCATCAAGGCCATTGACTTCTTTGCACCTATGCAACGTGGCGGCAAGCTCCTCCTCGTCGGTGGTGCTGGCGTAGGCAAGACAGTACTCATGTCAGAGATACTACAAGGTCTCATTTCTCACCATAAAGGCGTCTCCATTTTTGCGGGAATCGGCGAACGCACCAGGGAAGGACACGAACTCTGGCGATGGCTCGAACAGCACAAACTTATGGAGAAGGTTACGATGGTTCTCGGGAATATTCACAAGAACGCCGCCGTACGTTTCCGTACAGCATGGTCAGCATCAACACTTGCTGAGTATTGGCGTGACGAAGAGCAGCAAGACGTACTCTTTTTTGTGGACAATGTGTATCGTTTCCTACAGGCGGGTAGCGAACTCTCAACTCTTGCAGCAGAGATACCTTCTGAGTTTGGCTACCAGCCGACCCTTCAAACAGAGATTGCACAATTCGAAAGTAGGTTGAAAAGTACAGACGTCGCAAGCGTTACCTCAGTCCAAACCATGTACGTTCCGGCAGACGAGCTTACTGACCCAAGCATTGCCGTAACCATTCCGCACGTCGACTCGATCGTTATCCTCAACCGAGCGATTGCGCAACAGGGAAGGTTGCCTGCGGTAGATTACACACGTTCACGAAGCTCACTCCTTGATGAGGACATCATCGGCAAGGAGCACTACCGCACCGTGACCGAAGCGACTGATATACTGCAACAACACGAGAATCTCTCACGTATGGTCGCTATTGTAGGTCAAGACGAGCTGTCGGCCGAGAACAGGACCATATATGAGCGTGGACAAAAAATTCTTAACTACCTTACACAACCTTTCTTTGCTGCAGAGGTACAGACAGGGCGTAAGGGTGTTTTCGTGCCTCGCAAACAAACCGTGAGTGATATACGCCGTATAGTGAACGGCGACGCCGACAAGCTGCCGACACAAGCACTGCTGTACATAGGATCGCTCGACAGTATCAAGACCACCTAGCGGCACCATGGGTGATAACACAAATACTCTACACGTACGCATGACGCAGGCGACACAAACGCTTTGGGAGGGCGAGGCGCGCTCTGTCAGCTCTTCTAACGCAGAGGGACCATTTGATATACTTCCCATGCATGCAAACTACATTACGCTCATAAATGATGACCCCATCGTCGTCATAGAAGAGGACGGCGCTAAGAAGACATATAACTTCCGTCACTCTGTCATCTACGTACATGACAACAACGTAAAAATATACGCAGATTTTACATAAATATCGTTTACACGAGATATAATACACTTATAACACAACGTATCTCGGATATACTGTTACCCAGTGTAACAATAAAAAATCCACGGCTCACGATGGGGTATCCTGACAAGCTGAAGGTACACTTTTAGCACATATGACGAAGTGATACGTGAACTCCCTTCATTCACGGATTTACGCTGCGGGTAATTGGTGGGGGCTAACATGGGTTCTAAATGAGTGCGTGATGTGTTGGCACAACAGCAACCATACATATATATGTATGGTTGCTGTTTGCTAGAACCTGTTACTTGTGTCAGTTTGCCTCTCGGGTACGTGCGTATCCGTGCATAGTATGGTGCACCAACCAATGCATGCCGTTTCTTTTTTGTCTCAAACATATATGTGTGCTAGTTAGAATTCTTTTCCACTTTTTTTGTAAAAAATGACTGTCTTTCTAGTGCCATGTAAACGTATACTGTAAGTAATACGAAGCTCCCTGGGCTAAGCTTTTTTTAAAGAAATAAGTAATTGCTACAAAGTTTTTTTGCCTCATGCAAGCCGACCTCAACATTGAAGGGGAACAGTGGATTACGTCGAAAGAAGCTTCTCGACGCTGTGGTCTTGTTGCTGATTATATCTCCAGAAAATGTCGCCTAGGTGAACTTAAGGGAAAGAAGCTAAACGGAGTTTGGTACGTTTCTGTTGCTTCGTTGGAAGCGCATGTAGAGGAGGTTGCTCTGCTTAAGCAAAGACGGCGTGAACAACTTGCGCAAGCGCGACAGAGTGAGTACATGGAGTATGCGAGTAAGAGTGCGAGCCCTGCTACTGATAATGTCGTTGCCACATCGGAAGTTGCTACGAAGGAACATGTTGCTGGCACAGACGAAGGCGTTGTAGTGACGCCGACCACTAAGCCGGTCAATGTAAGTGATCCACAGAAGTTCTTGTCCCGCACCTTACTTGAAAGGGGCCTAGGGTTTGGACTTGTGCTTGCGTTGCTGGTAGTTGTATTGCTTTCGCCAATGGTCCGTGCGTACGGTGTGGAGCTTGCGCGTGTCGCGTACCAAAGCGTCGGACGCGAGGCTACGGCGTTGATGACGTATGCGGGTATTGTGCACCATGATAGCCCACGTGCTACATCTGCAATGTTGCAGACAGATCCGGTTGACCAGCCTGCAGGGACTGCGGCTGAAGCAAGCGTGTTTGCTGTGGCGCAGGAAGCAGTCTCATCTATTGCACATGCTGTGCATGGTTTATTTGCAGCGATCTTTGGTGCATCAAGTACGGATACTACCGGTGAACCGGCAGCAACTACGAGTACTACGACACAGACGGTGAGCACGACCAGCATACGAGTGACCCAACAGCTTCCCGATGTGACACGTGCCGTGTTGGCAGGGTCCACAAACGTTGCGACGTCGTCGTTGGCTACTGGTGCTAACAGTGCAGATCGTCTACTCAATGTGAACGCTAACCTTCTTGTGCATGGCGATGAGAACGTTGGCGGTTCCATTGCGGTATCAGGAAGTGGCGTCTTCTCTGGGTCAGTACGTGCACCACGGGCTACGGTCGGTTCAATCGACGTGACTTCGGACGCGAACATTGGACGAAACCTGGTTGTTGATGGTGGAACACAGCTTCGGGGTGACGTGGTTGTCAGTGGGGCTGCTACGACGACCGGTTCACTTGCTGCGCTTGGCGGCGTGCAGACGGGTGGTGCAACCATTGATGCACAGGGCGGTCTTATCTACGGCTCGAATATACTCAACAGTCTCGTGGAGGGACGGAACATAACGATTGACACTACTGACCCGAATAACCCCATACTCAGTGCTCGTTCAAGCGGTGGTGGC